>Ga0081540_1002394_pt1 | contig 15299 bp, 15 predicted proteins | sample TabmetS2T1R1_FD_71024 | JGI IMG/M metagenome (GOLD analysis project Ga0081540, IMG submission 71024) | Tabebuia heterophylla rhizosphere microbial communities from the University of Puerto Rico - S2T1R1 | ecosystem: Host-associated > Plants > Roots > Rhizosphere ... | reverse complement strand
GCTGACGTGCACGCTGGTGACCGGCATCATCGGCGGCTCGGTGTCGGCGCTGATGCCGCTGATCGTGCGCGACCTCTTGCATGGCGGCGCGCAGATGTACGGCATCATGCTCGGCGCCTTCGGCATGGGCGCGGTGATCGGCGCGCTCAATATCGGCGAGGTGCGCAAGCGCATGAACGGCGAAAGCGCGATCCGCACCTGCACGCTGGCGATGGCGAGCGCGATCACCGCGGTGGCGCTGAGCAAGCAGCCGGTGCTGACCGCGGCCGCACTGGTGGTGGCGGGCGCGGCATGGATGCTGGCGGTGGCGCTGTTCAATATCGGCGTGCAGCTCTCGGCGCCGCGCTGGGTCGCCGGACGCTCGCTCGCGGCGTTCCAGGCGGGAATCGCCGGCGGCATCGCGATCGGCAGCTGGGGCTGGGGCCATCTCACCGACTATGCCGGCGTCGAGATCGCGCTGCTGACTTCAGCCGGACTGATGTTCGTCTCGCCGCTTCTGGGCCTGTGGCTGCGCATGCCGCCGATCGGCGCGCGCAACGAGCAACCGAAGGAATTGCTCGCCGATCCCGAGGTAAAGCTGTCATTGACCGGACGAAGCGGCCCGCTGGTGGTGGAGATCGAATATCGCGTGGCGATGGACAACGCGCGTTCGTTTCACAACGTGATGCAGGAGGTGCAGCTCAGCCGCCAGCGCAATGGCGCCTATGGCTGGTCGATCGCGCGCGACATCGCCGACCCCGAATTGTGGACCGAGCGCTATCACTGCCCGACCTGGCTCGATTTTCTGCGCCAGCGCAACCGCGCCACTCAGTCCGAGCGCGAATTGCATCAGCAGGCGATCGCCTTCCATCTCGGCCCCGAGCCCGTGCGCGTGCGGCGCATGCTGGAGCGGCCGTTCGGCTCGGTGCGCTGGAAGGAAGAGACGCCCGACCGCGCCGCGGAGGAAGTGCTGCCCGTGGTCGCGCAGGCGGCGGGGAGCAGCACGTAATTTACCTTCCGTGCGCGGCCAGCGTCGCCTGACAGGCCTTGCTCAACCGCGCGCGATTCTGCTGCAGGCAGGCGAGCACAACCATGTCGCCTTCATTGAGATGAGCGCGGCAAAAGCGCGAGGCATCACGCGCGCAGGCATCCTGGCCCTGTTGCTGCGCCAAAGCGCTTGCGGCGATCAGAACAAACGGAATCGCGAAAAGAAATCTGGTCATAATGTTACGCCTTCACACCGTGCGATGGAGGCGTTCTAGAACCCGCTGAAGTCCGCGGCAATGCATTTATGTCGGAGCCAATAGGGACAAGTACGCCGATGCGGCGCAGGCATTTCGTCCTGCGCCGCATCAAAGCCGACCTTGCCTTGAAAATCAGTTCGCGGAGACCTTGCCCGCCTTCTGGGCCGCGAGGTCGCGGTCCATCACGGCGCGGCAACCCGCCGAAAGCTCGGAGCGATGCTTGTACATGCAGGCGGTGATCTTCGGAATGTTCGGGATCTCGCTGCTGCAGAGGCGGAAGGCGTCACCCGTGCACTGCTGCTGGGCTTCCGCGCTGTAGGCAAACGACTGGGTCGAGGTCATCGCGGCAAGCGAGGCAGCGATCGTCAAAGCCAGAACGGCCTTGCGAAGAGATTTGGTGAAAGTGGCGGTCATGGTCGGCTCCTGTTGGGCCCCCCATGGGGCCCGTTGACTGTTGGTGTCACTTTGCGCCGACCGCGTTCCCGACACCGTGATACTCATCACAGAGCAGATCACACAGGCAAGCCATTGATAATATTACCGTATTAGAAGTACGTCCGATGACCTCGCCGGTTTCGCGAGGGTACGAGCAAATTTTCCTCAGGCCACGGCCATTCGTTGGTGCGGCGTTAAGACCTTGTTCGCATTAATGCGCCGTTACGGAATTGAAGCGTTTTCAAGCGAAGTGGGCACCGGTTCGCGTGAAGAAGACGCGCCAAGGAGTTCAGTAGGATTTGTAGCGATGCGTAATGCGTTGGGCCTGATGCTGGTCTCTGTTGTCGCGGCGGTCGTGATCGCCGGAGTGTGGTTCTGGACCTCCTCGCCGCGCGCGGATGCGGCGCCGCCCCAAACCATCGCCGCCCGTAATGCCGAGTCGTTGCCGCCGGCCGCAGCAAAGCCCGCCGCCAAGGACGACGTGCAGGTCACGGCCGCGATCTCCAAGCCGGCGCCGATGGCTGGACCTGCCCCCGCTCCTGCGCCGGTCGCGCCCGCGAAGCAGAAGCCGGACTGCGCCAACCCCAACGCGCTTGGCGTCGCACGCACCGTTGTCATCGACACCTCAGGCGGCCCCGGCTTCGGCTTCGAACATTTCAAGCATCTCGACTTCCTCGGGGACAAGGAAGTCGTGCTGACCTTCGACGACGGCCCATGGCCGAACAACACGCAGGCCGTGCTGAAGGCGCTCGCCGACGAATGCACCAAGGGCCTGTTCTTCGCCGTCGGCAAGCACGCGACCTATCACCCGGAAATCCTTAGGCAGGTGTTGGCGGCCGGCCACACCGTGGGCACGCACACCTGGTCGCACGTCAATCTCAACAACAAGAAGATGACGGAGCAGCAGGTCAAGGACGAGCTTGAGAAGGGCTTTAGCGCCGTGAAGCTGGCGCTGGGCCAGGCGCCCGCGCCGTTCTTCCGGTTTCCCCAGCTGCAGCACAATCCGGCGGCAATGGCCTATCTCGGCACGCGCAATGTTGCGATGTTCTCGACTGATCTGGACTCCTTCGATTTCCGTGCCAACAGTGCCGAGCAAATCATCAGCAACGTGATGACCAAGATCGACAAGCTCGGCAAGGGCATCATTTTGATGCATGACTTCCAGAAGCTGACCGGCGAGGCGCTGCCCACACTGCTGGCCCGGCTGAAGGCCGGCGGCTACAAGGTGGTGCACATGAAGGCGAAGACACCGTTCGAGACGCTGCCGGAATATGACGCGATGCTGGTGAAGGACCAGAAGCTGCCGCAGATTTCGAGCCGTCCGGTCAGCGCGGTGGTGCAGACGGTGACGGATTAGTCGGGCCCGCTCTCTCTCCTATCGTCATGCCCGGGCTCGTCCCGGGCATCCACGTCTTACTTTCTTTACCAACCCAAAACGTGGATGGCCGGGCATAGGCGAGCGAAGCGACGCCGTTCTTCGAACGGCTATGCCCGGCCATGACGTCGAGTGTGTGTTGGGGACGTAGCTCACCAGCCGCCGATCATGCCGGCATAGCCGCTGTAGCGATAGATCTCGCGCATGATGCGCGCCTCGTCCCAATGCGCGCGCTTGCGCTTGGGCTTGTCGGCTTTCGCCTGCTTCGGCTTCTCGGTGGTTGTTGTTGCCGCCGGCGCGGCAGGCTTGGTTTCGTCGAAGGTCACCTGGCCTTCCTTGTTCTCACCGGGCTTCGTGCCGACCACAGACGGCCGCTGCACAAAAGCCGGCGCCTCCTTTGGCGCTTCGACAGCTTGCGCAGGAGCAGCGGCAGGCGCGGTCTCGACAGCCTTCGGCAACTCCGGCGGTTTGGGCGGATCCGGCGGCTTTGGCGCTTCCACGACCTTCGGCGTCTCAGCCGCCTTGCCGAGCGCGCCTGGAAGTTTCTGGTCGACGCCATTCAGCGACAGGCTGCGCGCCTCGCCGGCTTGCGCGGCAGCCGAGACGAACAGGAATGCGGATGCGGTAATCAGCGGCAATATGCGCATGGAGTTCTCCCCCCAAGGATCAACGCGGCAAAATAACTGGCGCGGGCAGACTGTTATGTGAGTTAGGTCACGGACAATGGATTCGTCGAACCGGGGCCGCCCGGCGGTGGATTGGATGTGGGGCGGCCCCTTGTCACCCACTGCCCCGTTGGGGAGGGTCAATGGCCGACACGGAACAACGCGCAGCTCTATCAGCTTTTCATGCGACCGGAGTATGGGAGATGTTTGAAACTCAGATTGCCGCGCCGCGCCACAGGTGGCACGTCAGAATGCCCGCAGATCCAGCGCGTCCTGTTCTCTGCGCGCCAACGATTGGGCCTCCCGCTTCGCAGCCACACTGCCAACCAGGTCAGGGGGATGATTGGCCCTCAGTCCTAGGAGTAGGTAGCGCAAATCACTGATGCCATCAGCAGCGCAAATGACAGTCTGGGTTGTCCTGAATAGTAGCTGATGATCGCTGCAGTGAAGATAGCGGCCCCAACGATCGATAGGATCCTCATGGCAAGGAACCTAGCACGAGTTGCAGACCGGCGCACCTTTGGAAATCGGACACTAGCGGCAATCCGATGGGGAAAGGCCGCAACCATCGGTGTCCGGATCGGCGGATGGCCACATAAAAAATATTACAGGTGTCGAACCGCCGCCGACTGGTTCGTCCTCAGGTCAGAGCAGATTCCGATAGCCACAGCTTGGAGAGAGTCATGCGCTATTTGTGTCTCGTCTACGGTGCTGAAGACAGCCTGCCGGTGCTGCAAAACCCCAGCCCCCTATCAAGGGCCGAGGTGAACGCCCTCGCGCGAGACTCCTTGGCCTACAACGACATGCTTCGGATCAGCGGTCACTTCATCCTTGCTCACGCCCTCCAACCCGCTCGGACGGCGACCACCGTGAGGGTGCGGGGTGAACGGGTCCTCGTGACCGACGGTCCCTTTGCCGAGACCAAGGAACAGCTGCTTGGTTTCGTTCTGATCGAAGCCAAGGACCACGATGACGCGGTCGAGGTGGCCTCCAGGATCCCGCTGGCGCGTCTCGGCAGCATCGAGGTACGCTCAATCATGGACGTGGCAAGATAGCTGGTGCCGCAAGAGGGACTCGAACCCCCGACCCCGTCATTACGAATGACGTGCTCTACCAACTGAGCTATTGCGGCGGACCATCGAAAATCGCGCTCCGCACAGGGCCGAAACGCGTGCGCACCTGATATCGGGCACGGCTCCGATTGGCAAGGAAAAGCAGCCGTTTAATGGCTCCGCTCAGCCGCCCCAGCGAGATAGGAAACCGCGCCAGCCGCCGACTTGCGCCTTTGGCGTGCCGATTTGCTCGGAAAATTCGTCTGCCTGCGCCTCGTCGTCGATTCCGGGGTCGTCGGGGGCGCGGACGATGGGGATGACCTGCGGAATGGCTTGCGGCGGCGCCTTCGGAATGTCCTGGCGGGTGCGGAACAACGGCGCGGGCTGGACCGGGGCCGATTCGGGCTTTGACGGAGCCACGACTGTCGCCGCAGCGGGAGCCGGCGCCGGCTCGACGGGCGCGGCAGCCGGAGGCGCGTTGTCTTGCGCGGCCGGCGCGATTGGGACTACGACATCATCGCGCGGCGTCTCGGCGGGAACTTTGCTCTCGGCCTCGATGCGCTTCGGCGGCGCCGCCGCCAGCATCGCATCCTCGAACGGAGATGATTCAATCGCGGCGCCCTTGTCCGAGGGCAGGCTGGCAACGGGCGTCTGCCACTGGAAGGCATCGAGCTTTCCCGTCACCGGCGAGACCGGACGCCAGCGGTCGCTGACATAGCCGTCCGCGGTCCAGGCAGAATCGAGCATTGCGCGCACCGCGCGCATCGCCCACATCCGGGCGCGGCCGCTGTCGCCATGCTCGGTGCGCTCGATCTCCGCCATCAGCACGGCAACGCGCTGGGTCGGCTTGTCGATGAACGGCGCCAGCGCTCCACGTGCGCGACCAAATTCAGAGGCGTCGATCGCGGCGCGCGCCACGGCGAGCGCGCCCTCGATATGGCCGGGCATCTTTGCCGCCAACGTCTCGACCCGCACCAGGCGTTGCCGCGCGGAGTCGCCGAGCTTCACATGCGCATAGGCATCCGCAAGATCCGGATGCGGCTGCGCCAGCCAGGCGGCTTCGACGAGGCGCATGGCGCGGCGCACCTGATGCGCCTCGCTCTCGAATTTTGCCGCAAGCACCGCGGCCGGCACCAGCGTCGGCGCAAGCTTCACGGCCTCCATCGCGCTCTCACGGGAGAGATCGCGGTCGAATTTTTCCAGCTCCAGCGCCCGCGCGGTCAGCAGCACGCCGCGCTGGCGGCGATAAATCGTCTTGTCGATCAGGCCGGACGAGAGATTGTTGTCGAGGATCGACAGCGCCCCGTTCCAGTCGCCTTTGGCGCAGCGGAAGCCGAGCACGGCATGCGAGGCCCAGGTCGAGGACGGCGAAATCTTCAGCGCTTCATCCGCGATCATCACAGCGGACACGGGGTCGTCGGCGCGCTGCGCCTCGATGAACAGGCCGCGCAGGCCCAACAGCCGCGTATCCTCGCGCTCGGCCATGGCGCGGAAGGCGTGCTGCGCGCCTTCGCGGTCGCCGGCGAGTTGCGCCGACTGCGCCGTCAGCAACAGCGCCAGCGGATCATGGCCGGCATGGCGGCGCGCATCGTCGGCATGACGGCGCGCCATCGACGCGTCGCCATGGCCGACCGCAAGCAGGCCTTGCGTGATGGCGTGACGACCGCGCGCATGGCGGCGCTCATGCCGCCGGCGGCGCATGCGGTCCGGCGTGCGCCACAGCCCACGCAGGATCGACCAGAGCATCGTGGCCACGACCACGACGATGCCGAGCCCCAGCACGAACACCGGCAGCGACGTCTCGGCGCGCCAGCCGCCCCAGGACAGCACGACGTCGCCGGGCTGGTCGGCAACCCATGCCGCGCTGGCTGCCGCGGCTGCGATCAGAGCCAGGAACATGATGATGCGGATCATGAAATTCCTACTTGGCTGTCGCGAGCGCGGTCATGGCATCAGAGGCGAATTTGCGCGAGGCGGCGAGCGCAGCATCGCGGGCATCCGCCTTCTCAATCCAGCCTTGCGCGGCGGCGCGATCGGCAGGCGAAAGCGTATTGAGCTCACGGCGCGCTTCATTGAGATCGTTGCGCAGCGCCGCTGCGGTGACGCGCGCCACGACACTGGCGCGATCGGTGCCGGTGGCATCCGCGCGCTGGATGCGCACGAGCTTTGCGGCACCGGCCTGCAGGCGATCGACAATGCCGCTGCCGGTGGTCTCGGCGTCGGGCGCGGGCGGCGTGAGCTTTGGCACGATCGCGACAAGGTCGCGGCACAGCGCGGGCGCGTTGGGAACCCCGGAGGCGGCAAATGCTTCAAGCGGCTTTAGCGCGTCGGCGTTGGTCGCGAGCGGTTTTGCCGCCGCGAGCTGCGCAGCAAAGGGATCGCCATGGCGCACGGCGACATCAAGCAGCGAGGCCGCCACCACGCGGCGTAGCGCAGCGTCATCGGCGGGTTTCGCTTCCGCAGTCTTCGCCTCGGCGGACTTGATGGCCGCGATCTCGGTCTCCTGCGCCTTTGCCGCGCGCTCGATCTGTGCGATGCGCTCGTTGATCGGAGAGAGATCGACCGCTGCCGGTGCCGAACCGTCGCCGCGTGGCTGCGCGTTCACGTCGTTGACAGCGGAGGCAAGCTTGTCGGCCTGCGCGCGCGTGGCAGCGAGCTCGCTGCGCAGCGCCGCGACGGATTTTTCGATTGCTTCCATCCGTGAAGCGGCAGCTGGATCGGCCACCGGCGCGGCCGGCTTGCTCGTCTTCGATTCGAGGCCAGCAATGCGCGCGGTGAGATCGTCGATCGCCGCGGCATTGAGCTGCGGCGCAGGCGACGGCGCCTGCACGGCCGGCCAGCCCAGCACCCAGCCAACGCCGATCACCAAGGCGGCTGCGACAGCGCCGGAGATCGGGGCGATCGCCCAGGGAGAAATCGGCTTGGAGACAGGCGGCGAAGGCTGCGGGTCGGCCTCGGGGGCCGGTTCGGCGGCGGCATGTTCGGCCTCCCTGGTCTCCGGCTTCGGGGCTTCGGAGATTTCGGTGGCCTTGAGGTCGATGGTGGGCGGCTCGCGCTTGGGCCGGCCGGGCTCGGCTGGCGCCTCGTCTTCGGACCTGTCATCGACCATCACAAATACCTCTGATTTCGACCGAACTTAGCAGATCAGCCCTGCTCTCTTAAGCCAGTCGGGCCGGCAAAGCACGCTTCAATGCCTCGAATAAGGCATTTTCGTCCGGCCGGGCCGCGACCGTGACCTGGGTCGCACCGGCTTCGCGGACGATTTCGGCCACCTCCGCCGATATGCAGCATTGCGGCAGCGCCAGCGCCGAGATTTCCACCCCGCCCGTCCGCGCCGCCTCGACAAAGGCCCGGGCGCTACGCCGGGAATAATGCAGCACCGCCTCGATCCGGCCGGCGGCAAAGCCATCGACCACCTCGCTCGGCAGGTTTTTGGCGGGAACCATGCGGTAGGCGATGTGAGTGACAACCTCAAAACCCTGCTCGCGCAGTTCGCCCGCCAGGTCCCGCGAAATCTCTTCGCCGGCGAGATAGAGCAGCGGCGATTTCTTCTTCAGCTTTTTCGCTTTTGCGGTTTCGATGACGAGATCGCGCAAGGCAACCGCATCGGCATCTGCGGAAAGCACATTTCCGAAACCGGCAGCGCGCGCCACCGCGGCCGTGCGTTCGCCTACTGTGAATAGTGGCAGCTTGAGAAGCGGGCTGTTCGCAAGCCGCGATTCGACGGCGCGCACCGCATTGGCGCTGGTGACGATGATCCCGCCATAGGGCGTCTCGGCCTCATCACTAAAGCCGAACGGCTCGAACCGCAGCATAGGCGCGGCAACGACCTCGAATCCCCGCGCGCGCAAGCCCGCTGCGGTGGTCTCGGCGTCTGGCAGCGGGCGGGTGACGAGAACGGCCATCTATCACGGTCTCCGCGGGGGGATTTGCCACAGCCGGGCGATTGCATGCCGCGACCTCGCAATGCTACCGAAGCAGCAAGACGCCGCTTTTTCAGATCATGCAAGGGCTCACATTTGGTTAACGACACACCGATGCTGGTACTGGGTATCGAGACCACCTGCGACGAAACCGCCGCGGCCGTGGTCGAGCGCTCGGGCGACGGCAGCGGCAGGATCCTCTCCAACGTCGTGCGCTCGCAGACCGACGAGCATGCCCGCTTCGGCGGCGTGGTTCCGGAGATCGCCGCGCGCGCCCATGTCGAGCTACTGGACGGCATTGTCGACCGCGCCATGAAGGATGCCGGTGTCGGCTACAGCAAGCTCTCGGCGGTGGCTGCGGCCGCCGGCCCCGGGTTGATCGGTGGCGTGATCGTCGGGCTCACCACCGCGAAGGCGATTGCGATGGTGCATGACACGCCGCTGATCGCGGTGAACCATCTCGAGGCGCATGCGCTGACGCCGCGGCTGACCTGCGCGCTCGCCTTCCCCTACTGCCTGTTCCTCGCTTCCGGCGGCCACACCCAGATCGTCGCTGTGGTCGGCGTGGGAAATTATGTGCGGCTCGGCACTACCGTCGACGACGCCATGGGCGAAGCCTTCGACAAGGTCGCAAAAATGCTGTCGCTGCCCTATCCGGGCGGGCCGCAGGTGGAGCTTGCCGCCAGCGGCGGCGACGCGAAACGATTTGCCTTCCCGCGGCCAATGCTCGGCCGGGCGGATGCAAACTTTTCGCTGTCGGGCTTGAAGACGGCCGTGCGCAATGAAGCAAGCCGCATCACGCCGCTGGGGCCGAAGGATGTGGCCGATCTCTGCGCGAGCTTTCAGGCCGCAGTACTGGAATCGACGGCTGATCGTTTGACGGTGGGCTTAAAATTGTTCCGCGAGCAATTCGGTCCACCCCGCGCGCTGGTCGCAGCCGGCGGCGTCGCCGCCAACCATGCGATCCGCGACGCGTTGCAGGACGTCGCGGCGAAGGCCGAGACCACGCTGATCATTCCGCCGCCGGCGCTGTGCACCGACAATGGCGCGATGATCGCCTGGGCCGGCGCCGAGCGCATGGCGATCGGGCTGACCGACACGATGGAAGCGCCGCCGCGCGCACGATGGCTGCTCGACGCCAACGCAAAGGCGCCGGCCGGTTATGCCGACAGCCGCGCGGGCTATTGAGATGCCGTCTTTCAATTCAGTCGCGGTGATCGGCGCAGGCGCATGGGGTACGGCGCTTGCCGCTGTTGCCGCACGCGCGGGCCGCCGCGTCACGCTCCATGCGCGCAGTACCGCCAGCGTGGCACGGATGAAGGCGACGCACGAGAATCTGCGCCTGCCCGGCATTCGCCTCGAAGCCGGCATCGATATCACCGGCGACATCGCGCACGCTGCGAGCGCCGACGCGATTTTGATTGCGACGCCCGCGCAGAGTCTGCGCGAGGCGGCGACCGCCCTCGCCCCGCACCTGAAGCAGCCGACACCCGTAGTCGCCTGCGCCAAGGGCATCGAGCGCGGCACGCACAAATTCATGACCGAGGTGGTCGCGGAGGCCGCACCGAATGCTGTTCCCGCCATCCTTTCCGGCCCGAGCTTTGCTGATGATGTCGCCCGCGGATTGCCTACCGCGGTCACGCTGGCAGCGAAGGACGAACCGCTAGCGGCGGCGCTGGTGCAGGCGCTGGGCTCTTCGACTTTCCGCCCCTATCACACGACGGATATCCGCGGCGTCGAGATCGGCGGCGCGGCAAAGAACGTGCTGGCAATCGCGGCAGGCATTGCCGTCGGCCGCAAGCTCGGCGCTTCCGCGCAGGCCGCGCTCACCACGCGGAGTTTCACCGAACTCGCCCGCCTGGGGCGCGCCTGCGGTGCGCGCGCGGAAACGCTGGTGGGTCTCTCGGGACTCGGCGATCTCATCCTGACCTGCTCCAGCCCGCAATCGCGCAACTTTGCGCTCGGCATCGCGCTTGGCCGCGGCGAGCCGCCGCCATCGGGAAAACTTGCCGAGGGCCAGTTCACTGCACCGGTTCTGGTGGAGTTGGCGGCTTCGCAAGGCGTCGATATGCCGGTATCAAATGCGGTGGCCGCGATCCTTTCCGGCAAGATCACCATCGATGCCGCGATCGAAGGCTTGCTGACGCGGCCGTTCAAGGCGGAAGAGTAGTCGCAGCGCCGATCAACCTGCGGTCACGAAGTTGACGAGATCCCGCAGTCCTGACCCGATCCCGTCAGGCGCCACGCCGAGCTCCTCGACGGGCGCGTTGGCGCGATTGACCCAGAAGGTCGGATAACCGAACCATTTCGCGCCGGCCGCGTCCCAGCCGGCGAATGCGGCAAACACGATCTCCTCTTTCCGTACGCCGAAAGCGTCGAGCCCCATCTGATAGGCGCGGGCGTCCGGCTTGAAGGCCCGAACCCTGTCCGTGCTGAGGTGATCCTCGAACAGACCTTCAAGCCCGGAATTTCTGATCGCCGCATCCAGCATCGGCGCAGTGAAGTTGGACAGGAACGCCATGCGCAGGCCGGCATCGCGAAGTTGCCCGAGCGCGGACGACACGTCGGGCCATGCCTTCAATTCCAGGTACGTCTGCATCAAGCGGTCACGCTGCTCCGGCGACAGCTCGATCTTCATCGATCTGGCGGCGAAGATCAGCGCCTCCTCGGTGACGTGCCAGAAGTCGGCATAGCGGCCGCCGAGGGTCCTGAGCCAGGTGTATTCAAACTGCCGCGTCCGCCAGGAGGCGCTCAGCTCCGCTCCCTTGCCCGGAAACATCTCTTCCGCACGCGCGAGCACGGGACGCGGGTCGATCACGGGAAAGCCGTCGAAGGCTATCGCCTTGAATGCCGTGCGGCCTGCCGCGCGCGCTTGATCGGACAGCACCAGGGCTGTGGCGGTACCAGCTGCGGCCAGGGCCGTAAACGTCCGGCGATTCAGAAGCATGTCGTTTCCCCGCATTGCGAGACCCGACAGTTCACGCAATTGCGTTTTGGCACAATCGCCAGATTTCAGCAGAGATCATTTCGTATCTTGGAAGAATGCGGCAAGGAACTAACCATGGACCGGCTCGACGAGCTCCGGCTTTTTCTCGCGATCGTCGATAGCGGAAATTTCGCGGCCGGCGGGCGCCGGTTCGCGCGTTCGCCGTCGTCCACGACGCGCATCGTCGGCGAGCTCGAACGGCGGCTCGGCACAAGGCTGCTGCAGCGAACCACCCGAAAGCTGTCCCTGACCGATTCCGGCGCGCGGCTTGCGGAGCAGGCGCGCCGGCTGCTCGCCGACTACGACGACGCCATCGATGATGCAGTCGGAGCGGCAGCTCACCTGCGCGGCAACATCAAGCTGTCGGCGCCGACGCTGTTCGGCAGCCGGCACATGGCGCCGCTGGTGCAGGAGTTCCTCGAGCTTCATCCCGACATCACACTGCAGCTAGCGCTGGAGGACAGGCTCGTCGATCTCATCGACGAGCGGATCGACATCGCGCTGCGGATCTGCCATCTGGCGGATTCCTCGCTGATGGCGCGGCGCGTCGGACAGGTGCGGCGCATTGTCGTCGCCAGCCCCGACTATTTGAGGCGTCTTGGCAGGCCGCGGACACCCGACGATCTCGCGCGCCATCACGCCGTCACCTTCGTCAATCAGGCCAGCCCGGCTGCCTGGACCTTTCAGCGCAAGGAGGAGGGAGCACAGAAGGTCACGGTCTCGAGCCGCATCGAGGTCAATCGCGCGGAGGCTGCGATTGGATTGGCGCGTGCCGGCATGGGATTAACGCGCGTGCTGTCTTATCAGGTCGCGCGTGAGCTGGAGGAGCGATCGCTGGTCCGCGTGCTCAAGGGCTATGAGCTCGCACCCATACCGGTCCAACTCGTCTATCCGAGCGCGCGGTTCTTGGCGCCGCGCGTGCGTGCGTTCCTGGACTTTGCTGCGGCCAAGATTCCGCAGATGCCGTTCAATCGTTTATGATCAGACACGCTTTCGCGCTTGACGGAACGTGGTCCGCGTCGAGATAAAGCGCCCTGAACCGGAGTGGGTGGCGTCATGAATTACTGGCTGGTTAAATCGGAACCGTCGACCTGGTCGTGGGACATGCAGGTCGCCAAGGGCGCGAAGGGCGAGGCCTGGACCGGCGTGCGCAATTTCACCGCGCGGCAAAACCTTAAGAACATGAAGAAGGGCGACAAGGCGTTCTTCTATCATTCCAACGAGGGCAAGGACATTGTCGGTATCGCCGAGGTGATCAAGGAGGCCTATCCCGATCCGACCGACAAGACAGGCAAATTCGTCTGCGTCGACATCAAGGCCGACAAGCCGCTGGCGCAGCCGGTGACGATGGCCGCGATCAAGGCGGAGAAGAAGCTCGCCGGCATGGCGCTGGTGAAATATTCGCGCCTGTCGGTGCAGCCGGTGACGGCCGAGGAATGGAAGCTGGTCTGCAAGATGGGCGGGCTGTAAGCCGGCACGCCTACTGTGTCAGGGGACCAACACCACCTTTCCGGTGGTCGCGCGTGCTTCCATCGCCCGATGCGCGGAAGCTGCGTCCTTCAGCGCATAGGTGCCGCCGATCTGCACCTTCAGCGCGCCGCTTGCGGCCAACTCGAACAATGTCGCAAGTCCTGACGCCAAGCCGTCGCTATTGAGAAGCGTCGGCAACGCAAATCCGGTCAGCGACTGGTTCTTGAAGATCAGGTTGATCAGCTCGGGGATACCCAGGCTGAAGCTCTGGATGTTGAGCGCGCCGTAGATCACGATCTCGCCGTTCGGACCGAGCACGCTCAGGCAAGTCCTGGTCACGTCTCCGCCCACCGACTCATAAATCAGACCGGGACCGGCACCGCCGCTTGCCGCTCGCACCGCGTCATCCCATCCAGGCTTGGTGTAGTCGACACCATGATCGGCCCCGAGTGTCGCGGCAAAATCGAGCTTCGCCTTCGAGCTCGCCGCAGCGATCACGGACCGCGCGCCCGCACGCCTGGCGAGCTGGACCAGCAGCGAGCCGACGCCTCCGGCGGCAGCGTTGATCAGCACCACCTTGTCCTTCGGCGAAATATGTTGAACCAGATAGAGCGCCGTGAGGCCCTGGATCATCAGGGCGGTCGCGGTCTCAAATGAGATCTTCTCCGGCAAGGGAACGGCAAGCGCAGCGTCGACAACCACATGATCGGAATAGCCGCCGGTGACCGCACCGGTCGCAAACAACGGCACCGCGACACGCGCACCTACCCTCAAGCCTTCCACCTTGTCACCGATGCGCTCGACAATGCCGGCGACCTCGGTGCCGGGGACGGCCGGCAGGTCAGGCGTGACCGCGTAGCGGTTCTCTCGCATCAGGGTCTCGGCAAAGTTGACGCCGATGGCGCGAACGCTGACCAGGATCTCACCGCTGCCGGGGGCTGGCGTCGGCTTCTCGACGAGATCAAGGACATCCGGACCGCCAAAGCGGCTGAACTGAACCTGTCGCATGTGTCCTCGCGGGATTGGGATTTGTCCCGCGAGCTATAGGACGATAGGACTGCCGCCGCATACGCACCAATTTGTTCGTGACCTGCAGAGCGCCGACCATGACATATCCAATGAAACGCCTGCCCGAACTGCCTGCGGAACGCGCATTGAAGGTGATCGCGGGCCGCTGGAAGATCGTCGTCCTCTATCATCTGTTCGAGGAGCCGAAGCGGCTATCCGAGCTGAAGCGCCTTGCACCGGGGGTGAGCGACAAGGTGCTGGTCCAGCAGCTTCGCGAGATGGAGGAGCATGGCCTTATCAGGCGCGAGCTCTTCAGGCAGGCACCTCCGCGCGTCGAATATAGGGCGACCGAGCTGGGCCGCAGCCTCGCGCCGATCATCCTGTCCTTGTGCGAGTGGGGCCGTCATCACGCGGCTGAGCTTGACGAGATTGATCGCCTGGCCGAATGCCAGATCGGTCTGCCAGCGCGGCGAAGCGCGCAGCTAGCCAGCGCGCCGTCGGGATAGCGGCGCGCGCTTACGCAGGGCGTGACCCATGCTCACCTCGAACCGATCATTTGGAAGGTGAATTGAGGCGCGTCGTGCTTTAAGCCGCGGCCGCCAGCACCACCTGCGCAAGCAGCTGCTCGCGCTTCTTCTGGGTGCGATAGCCCGTCATGGTCGCGGCGAAGCGTTCCAAAATACCATCCTCAAACGCCGTGACGATGGTGTCGTGGACGTAGCTCTTGCGGCAGATCGCGGGCGTGTTGGAGAGCTCGTCGGCAGCCGCACGCACGGCTTGCAGCACCTGCTTCTTGCGGCCGCGGGCGCTTGCGGCCGGCGAAATCCGCGACAGCGATTCCAGCACCACGGCCGACGCCATCAGCGTGCGGAAGTCCTTTAGCGAAATCTTGATGCCGGCGATCTCGCGCAGGAAACCGTTCACCGTTGACGTCGAGACGGTGCGGATCGTGCCGGAGGCGTCGCGATACTGGAACATGCGCTTGCCCGGCAGCGTGCGCAAAATGCCAATGGCGCGCACGAGCTTGGCCGCGTCGCACTCCTTGCGCACGGCCTTGCCGCCCTTGGCCTTGAAGGTCAGCACAAAGCTGTCGTCTTCCAGCGTGACGTTGGACTTGAGCAGCGTGGTGGCGCCGCGGGTGCCGTTGAGCTTGGCGTAGGAT
>Ga0081540_1002393_pt1 | contig 15301 bp, 17 predicted proteins | sample TabmetS2T1R1_FD_71024 | JGI IMG/M metagenome (GOLD analysis project Ga0081540, IMG submission 71024) | Tabebuia heterophylla rhizosphere microbial communities from the University of Puerto Rico - S2T1R1 | ecosystem: Host-associated > Plants > Roots > Rhizosphere ... | reverse complement strand
GTGGGCGCTCTACGAGCGCACGCCCAAGCAGGACACCATCAAGGAGGTCGAGCGCTACAAGGTCAAAGTCAGGAAGAGGGGCAAGCTGGTGACGGTCACCAGGACCTCTACCCGGCTCGTCCCTAACGATTTCACCTGGAAGGATCCGAAGGCCGCGGAGCGGGCTCGCATGTCGATGATCGACTATGTGATCGGCGGCATGGAGAAGAGCTTCAAGCTAAAACTGTTCCATATGCTTCACGCGGCGGAGAACGCAGGGCTGGAGCCCGGCATTACCAGCGCGTTCCGCGACGACTACCGGCAATCGATCGCGAGCGGCATGAAGGCGGCGAGCGACAGGTCATATCACGGCGGCAGCTCCCGCGGCGGCTACGGCCACGGACTTGCGGCCGACATCGTCAGCACCAAGGGCGCGACCAAGCCGCAGCGCTGGGTTTCGACCGAAGCCCTCTGGAAATGGGTCGATGCCAAGGGCAAGGATTTTGGCATCGGGCGTCCCTATCTCGACCGCGATCCTCCGCATGTCGGGCCGATCGACGGCCAGGAATACACCTCGCGCCGCGGCGGCACCAAGGCCGCGGGCTCGGACGTGAAGAAGAAGGATGCCAGCTCGGACGCAAAGAAGCGCAACAAGCAGGCCGCGAAAGAAAAACCCGCGGCGAAACGCCCGGTCGCCGCAAGATCGTCGAAGGCGCGATCGACCTAAAGCGCGATGAGATAGGGATGAATCATCGTCGCGCTTTAGGTTGTTGTTTGAGCATGATCTCCGCGCAAACGCTACGCGTTTGTCGCTAGGGAAAACCGCTTCACACCTTTCCGGATCATGCTCTAGTAGCCGCCTATCGCGTATCCGGGGTAGCTCGCATCGGCTGGGAAGCACGCCTGCATACGCCGATCCCATCGAAGATATGGGCCGCATGGCGGCCGCGGCGACGTAAAGGCCGGGCACTCGTTGCGCACGCGCAGCCCCTGCTCCCAGCCGTCACGAACGCAGGCGCCGCTGGGCGAGGTGTGACAACCGGGCCCGCAGCCGCCGAAGGCGATGGCTGTGTCAAGCGAACCCAGCACGGCGAACAACATGATCAGGCAAGATCCGAACTGAGCGGCACGAAGGACCATCGTCTTGCTCCTATCTCAGTGTGGGCAACAACATTAAAGCACAGTCGATGGTTCCGCGCCACGCGCCGTATTGCGGTAGCGAAGGAGTTTTCGGCCACTATCAAAGCGCGCGAATGAACCGCTAAGATGCCGTCCTCTCGACCGGAGGCCGACATGAGGCGGCGCGAGTTTCTCGGTGCATTGGGTGGGGCGGCGATCGCGTGGCCGCTTGCCGCTAGCGCCCAGCAACCGGGCCGGATGCGAACCGTTGGCCTGCTTATCGCAGCAACCGAGAACGATCCGGAATTTCAGGCCCGGATAGTGGTGCTTCGACAGGCACTGGCGCAATTGGGTTGGACCGACGGCCGAAATGTGCGGATCGACATCCGCTGGGCCACGACCAATGCCGAGCAGCTTCGCAAACACGCAGCCGAATTGGCCGCTCTCGCGCCGGACCTCATCCTGGCTGCCAGTGGAAGCGCGACCGTGGCGCCCTTGCTGGAGGCGACGCGCACCGTTCCGATCGTGTTCACACTTGTTATCGACCCGGTCGGCGCTGGTTTCGTGGCGAGCCTGGCGCGGCCTGGCGGCAACGTCACCGGCTTCCTCATGTTCGAATACGGCATGAGCGGGAAATGGCTGGAATTGCTCAAGCAGATCGCGCCGAATGTTACGCGCGTGGCCGTCCTCCGCGATCCCGCCATCGCCTCCGGGATCGGCCAATTTGGTGCCATTCGGTCAGCCGCACCGTCGTTCGGTTTGGTGGCGAGCCCGGTCAACGTGCGCGACGCGCGAGAGATAGAGCGCGACATCGCGGCCTTTGCGAATTCACCGAACGGCGGCTTGATCGTGGCCGCGAGCCCAGGGGCGACGCAACATCGCGATCTGATCGTTACACTGGCCGCCCGGCACCGGATGCCTGCGATTTACGCCTCGCGCTTCTTCGTCACCGATGGCGGACTGATCTCGTACGGCCCTGACATCCTCGACCAGTACCGGCGCACCGCCGGCTACGTTGATCGCATCTTGAAGGGCGAGAAGCCGGCCGACCTGCCGGTACAGGCGCCGACAAAGTTCGAGCTGATCATCAATCAGAAGACAGCGAAGGCGCTTGGCATCGAGATGCCGGAGACGCTGCTGGCGCGGGCGGACGAGGTGATCGAATAGGTACCGCGAACCTTGCAATGCCTGCGCTCGGCCGCGCCTTTCGCGTTACCCCAGCGCCTTCAGCGCACCCTTCCCGGCGTACTTCGCCTGCTTGCCGAGCTGCTGCTCGATGCGCAGCAGCTGATTGTATTTCGCGGTGCGGTCGGACCGCGCCAGCGAACCGGTCTTGATCTGCCCGCAATTGGTGGCGACGGCGAGGTCGGCGATGGTCGCGTCCTCCGTCTCGCCCGAGCGGTGCGACATCACGGCGGTGTAGCCGGCCTTGTAGGCCATCTCGACCGCGGCGAGCGTCTCCGTGAGCGTGCCGATCTGGTTGACCTTGATCAGGATCGAGTTGCCACGGCCGGCGCGGATGCCTTCGGCCAGGCGATTGACGTTGGTGACGAAGAGGTCGTCGCCGACGAGCTGGCACTTCTTGCCGATCAGGTCGGTCAACTCCTTCCAGCCGTCCATGTCGTCTTCCGACATGCCGTCCTCGATGGAGACGATCGGATATCGCGCAACGAGGTCGGCAAGATACTTGGCTTGCTCGGAGCGCGAGCGGGTCTTGTTCTCGCCTTCGTAGACGTACTTGCCGTCCTTGAAGAACTCGGTCGAGGCGCAGTCCAGCGCCAGCATGACGTCGCCGCCTGCCTTGTAGCCGGCCTTGCCGATCGCGTTCATGACAAATTCGAGCGCGGCGTCGGCCGACGGAATGTTCGGCGCGAAGCCGCCCTCATCGCCGACATTCGTATTGTGGCCGGCCTTCTTCAGTTCGCCGCGCAAGGTGTGAAAAATTTCCGAGCCGCAGCGCAGCGCCTCGGCAAAGCTTTTGGCACCGACCGGCATGATCATGAATTCCTGGAAGTCGATCGGGTTGTCGGCATGCACGCCGCCATTGACGATGTTCATCATCGGCACCGGCAGCGTCCGCGCCGAGGTGCCGCCGACATAACGATAGAGCGGCATCTGGAAGGATTCCGCCGCGGCCTTGGCGCAGGCGAGCGAGACGCCGAGGATGGCGTTTGCCCCAAGCCGCTTCTTGTTCGGCGTGCCGTCGAGCGCGATCATGATCTCGTCGATCTGCACCTGTTCCTCGACGGAGTGATCAGTCAGCGCCTCGAAAATCTCGCCATTCACCGCGGCGACCGCCTGCTGCACGCCCTTGCCGAGATAGCGGCCCTTGTCGCCATCGCGCAGTTCAACTGCTTCGTGCGCGCCTGTGGAAGCGCCGGAGGGCACGGCGGCGCGGCCGACCGAACCATCTTCGAGGACGACGTCGACCTCGACCGTGGGATTGCCGCGGCTGTCCAGGATTTCGCGGCCGATGATGTCAACAATGGCGGTCATGTCGTCGTCCCCAGAGGTTAAGATGTTGGCTGGATTTGGCGGGGGTCATACACGGGGCGCAAGCAAATGTGAACGCTCAAGCCGCGGTCCGAGCGGGACGCATTCCCGTGGTAAGGTTATGCTTTTCACAGGTTGATCCAAGCGTCGAAACCTTCCCATCCAGAAGCCGGGGTAACGCCATGAATCGCCGCCAGTTTCTTGCCTCCACCACTGCCGCAATTTTGACCACGCCGGCGCTGCTGCGCGGCGCGCAGGCCCAGGAGGGCCCGTTCCGGGTGAAATACTTCCCCGTGGCGCCGGGCTCGGGCTCGCGCGACACGGCGGCCGCGCCCGACGGCACCATCTGGTACTGCGGCCAACGCAACGGCACGCTGGGGCGGCTCGACCCCAAGGACGGCTCGTTCAAGCAGGTCGATCTCGGCAAGGGCGCCGCGCCACATGGCGTGATCATCGGGCCCGATGGTGCGGCCTGGGTTACCGAGGGCGGCCAGAACGCGATCGCGCGTGTCGATCCGGCCGACCAAAAGGTGCGACTGTTCCGCCTGCCCGAGAACGAGGCCTACGCCAATCTCAACACGGCGGTGTTCGACAAAAACGGCATCTACTGGTTCACGGGACAATCCGGCATCTATGGAAGGCTCGATCCGAAATCCGGCGACATGACCGTGTTCAAGTCGCCGCGCGGCCGCGGCACCTACGGCATCGCGGTCACACCGAAGGGCGACATCTGGTACGCATCGCTCGCCGGCAATCATATTGCGAGAATCGATCCCGGCACCGGCAATGCCACCGTGGTTGAGCCGCCAACGCCGAACCAGGGCGCGCGGCGGGTGTGGTCGGATTCCAAGAGCCGCATCTGGGTCAGCGAGTGGAACAGCGGCAATGTGTCTGTTCACGATCCCGCCGATGGCTCCTGGAAGGCCTGGAAGCTGCCGGGCGCAGGTCCCCGCACCTACGCCGTCTATGTCGACGAAAAGGACAAGGTCTGGCTCACCGACTTCGGCGCCAACGCCATCGTGCGCTTCGATCCGGGAAGCGAAAAATTCGACTCCTTCCCGAGCGACATGTCGGGCGCCAATGTGCGGCATCTGGCCGGCAAGCCTGGCGAGGTCTGGGGCGGCGAGTCCGGCACCAACCGTCTGGTACGGATCCAGACCGTCGCGTGAGATCGCTTGCAATCCTTTTGCTGGTTTTGACCCCCGTCTCCGCTTCCGCGGAAGACGGGGCAAAACTGTTCACGCCCTGTCGCGCTTGCCACAGCCTCGATCCCGCCGATCAGGGCCTGCCCGGCCCCAACCTCTCAGGCCTGATCGGCCGCAAGGTCGGCGGCGATGCCGCCTTCGATTATTCGCCGGTGCTGCGCAAGGCGAACGCCGACGGCATGCGCTGGGATGCCGAGCAGCTGAAGCGCTTCCTCGCCGATCCCGCCGAGATGTTTCCGGGGCTGTGGATGTCGATCCGCGGCGTCGAGGACGCGGCCGATCGCGCCGCGCTGGTCCGCTTCCTGTCCGATCCCGCCTCGCGTTGAGAGTTGACGGCAAACCGCCGTTGCGCCAATGACGGCCATTATGGCCAAGAAACCCCTGCAGCTCGGCCGCGCCGTGGAATGGCCGGACAGCCCGCAAAAGGCGGTGCTCGACCGTGTCCCCAATCCGCAAGGAGGCACCGATTATCTGGTGCGCTTCACCGCGCCGGAATTCACCTCGATCTGCCCCGTGACGGGACAGCCTGACTTCGCGCATCTCGTGATCGACTATGTGCCTGGCCGCTGGCTGCTGGAGTCCAAGTCGCTGAAACTCTACATCGCGAGTTTTCGCAATCACGGCGCCTTCCACGAGGACTGCACCGTGATGATCGGCAAGCGCATTGCCGATGAGATCAAGCCGAAATTCTTACGCATCGGCGGTTACTGGTATCCGCGCGGCGGCATCCCGATCGACGTGTTCTGGCAGACCGGCAAGCTGCCGAAAGGCCTGTGGGTGCCCGACCAGGGCGTCGCGCCCTATCGCGGGCGGGGGTAGTGCATCCCGCGGCAATTTGAACACTGCACAATTCCTCAGCGCGGACACATCGTGCCCGGCGAGGGCCCGGAGGAGCGGCCCATGGGAGGAATGGAATGATCAATTCGGTCATCAAGCTTGCGGCGATTGCCTTGGCCGGGACCGCTTTTGCGGCGTCGCTGGCGGTGGCGCAGGTCAAACTGCCGCCGACCATCACGATGACCGCCTATGACACTGGCACGTCCGGCTTCAACATCACCGTCGCCCTTGGCAAGATGCTGAAGGAAAAATATGGCTCGGATACGCGCGTGCTGCCCGCCGGCAATGACGTGGCCCGCCTGCAGCCGCTGCGCGCCGGCCGCGCCTCGATTTCGGCCATGGGTGTCGGCGCCTTCTTTGCGCAGGAGGGGCTGTTCGAATTTGCCAGCAAGGAATGGGGGCCGCAGCCGGTGCAGATCACGCTGAGCTCGGTCGACTGCAACGGCCTTTCGCTCGCGGTCGCCGGCGACATCGGCGTGAAATCCATGGCGGATCTGAAAGGCAAGCGCATCGGCTTCGTGGTCGGCTCGCCCGCGCTGAACCAGAATGCGCTGGCGATGCTGGCATTCGCGGGTATCACTGCCAAGGACGTCAAGATCGTCGAATTCGCCGGTAATAACGCGATGTGGAAGGGCGCGCTCAACAACGACGTCGACGCCATGTTCGGCTCGACCATCGCGGGGCCTGCCAAGGAGCTGCAGACCTCGCCGCGCGGCATCTTCTGGCCCACTTTGCCGCACACCGACAAGGCCGGCTGGGAACGCGTGCGCAAGATCGGGCCGTACTTCACCGAGCACAATGCCACCTGTGGTGCCGGCGAGTTCTCCAAGGACAAGCCGGTGCAGATGGGCACCTACCCGTATCCGATCTACACCGTCTATGCGAGCCTGCCCGAAGCCGACGTCTACATGCTGAGCAAGGCGCTGATCGAAGGTTATGACGGCTACAAGGACAACGCGCCAGGCGCCAGTGGGCTCGCCGTAAAGACGCAAACCAAGAACTGGGCCGTACCAGTGCACCCCGGTGCGGTGAAGGCCCTCCAGGAAGCCGGCGCCTGGAGCGACGACCAGGAGAAGCACAACAAGGCCTTGCTCAAGCGGCAGGACGTCCTGATCGCGGCATGGGGCGACTTCAACAAGGGCAATCCGTCATCCGATCCCGCGAAATTCACCGAGGAATGGATGAAGGCGCGCAAGGCGGCGCTCGCCAAGGCCGGCATGGTCGATAATTTCGAGTGAGGTTATGTCGGACCCGCATCCGCCGGCAGCCGCTGCCGCAGCAACCGCGCGCAAGCAAATCCGAGCGCAATCATGATCGCGGCTGCGGTCAGGAGCGTCGGAATTTTGCCGGCCGTGTGCAGGCCGAAGCCATAGGCAATCGGGCCGACGGTCTGTCCCATGAAAAAAAAGAACGAGTGCAGCGCAAGCGCCGTGGCGCGGGCATCGACCGAAAGCTCGCTGGCGAACACCTGGATGCAGCCATGGATCATGTAGAAGCCCCAGCCCATCAGAAGCAGGCAGGCGAGCTGGATCCTCCAGTCCGGGCCGAAGGCGATTGCAGCCAGCTGCAGGCCGACCAGCGAGGCGCCGGCGATCATCATGCCGCGCACGCCAAGCCGCGGCAGGAAGCGTGAGACGGTGAGCGTGTAGAACAGCCCGCCGACCGCAAAGCCGGCGATGACAATGCCTGATATCGAGAGCCTGACTTCGCCGAGCTCGAACAGAAACGAGGCGACATAGGGAAACAGGCCGAGCACGCAGCAGCCTTCGATGAACACGGCGCCGTAGCAGAACTTTGCGTTCGGATTGGAGAAGATCGTACGATAGCCCTGCCGGATCGCGGCGAAGTTGGCGCGCGGCGGCCGCGCCAGATCAGCGCCGCGAAAACCGGCGCCAACCGCGATCGACGAGCCGATCACCAGCACGCCGAGCAAGGCGAGCACGCCGCGCCAGCCCAGGAAATCGCCGATCAGGCCCGACAGCGTGGCGCCCAGCAGGTTGCCGGCCATCGAGCCCGCCAGCGTCCGGCCGATCGCGACCTGCCGCTTGTCGGGCCCGACGAGATCGCTGACCAGCGACAGCGACACCGGGAAAACGCCGCCGGAGCCGATGCCGGCGAGAACGCGGGTGACGAACAGCATGGTGTAGGAGTTCGAGAGCGCGCCGAGAATGTTGGCGATGCCGAGCAGCACCAGGCACACGGTCATCAGCCGCGCCTTGCCGAACATGTCGGCGGCAGCCCCCAGCACCGGCTGCACGATGGCGAAGGTGAAAGCGAACACCGCGGAAAAGCCGGCGGCGCTGGCGATGCTGACGCCGAACTCGTCGGCGACATGTGGTAGCACGGGATCGAGCGCGCGGCCTGAAAGACTCGCGGCGAACGTCGTCAGCGCGATGATGTTGAGGGCTGGCGGGAGCGAGGACGTCACCGCGCCGCTTGCTTGGCAAGCGTATCGAACGCCATCAGCCGCTTCACCAAGCCCTCGAACTCGCGCAGCGGCACCATGTTCGGCCCATCGGAGGGCGCATGGTCGGGATCGGGATGGGTCTCGATGAACACGCCGGCGACACCCACAGCAACCGCCGCCCGCGCCAGCACCGGCACGAATTCGCGCTCGCCACCGGACGACGTGCCCTTCCCGCCCGGCTGCTGCACCGAATGAGTGGCATCGAAGATCACGGGCGCGCCCGTGGTGCGCGCGAGGATCGGCAGCGCGCGCATGTCCGACACCAGCGTGTTGTAACCAAATGAGGCGCCGCGCTCGGTGACGAGTACGTTGGGATTACCGGCGCCGATGATCTTGGCGGCCACGTTTGCCATGTCCCAGGGCGCGAGAAATTGCCCCTTCTTGACGTTGACGGCCTTGCCGGTTGCGGCTGCTGCGACCAGCAGATCGGTCTGTCGGCACAGGAAGGCCGGAATCTGCAGCACATCCGCGGCTTGCGCGGCTTCCGCGCATTGCGCGGGCTCATGCACGTCGGTCAGCACGGGCAAGCCGAGCGAGGAACGGATTTCTGCGAAGATCGGCAGCGCCTCTTCCAAGCCAACGCCGCGCGCTGCGGCGGCGCTGGTACGGTTGGCCTTGTCGAACGAGGTCTTGTAGACAAGCCCGATCTTGAGCCGGCTCGCGATCTCCTTCAGCGCGTTCGCGACTTCCAGCGCATGCGCGCGGCTCTCGAGTGCGCACGGGCCGGCGATGATCGAAATCGGCAGATGGTTGCCGAACTTGACCTGGCCGACAGTGACGACCGGGTTTGCGGAAAGTGAGTTATTCAAGGCGTCATCCTTTTGTCCGGCGCGACCATAAGCGCGGGGAAACGACGATCAAGCCTTATTCGCGGCCTCGAATATCAGGGTTGCACCGAAGGCCGCATCCGGCGGCACCACCAGCCGGCCGCCATGCATCCGCGGCTTGATACCGCCCGCCGCAAGGCAGGCGTCTGCGCGGCCGAGATCGGCGACCGCAAAGCGTATCGCGTTCAGCGTCATCTCCTCGCCGTCCACCTCCGGTGCGACACCGAACTGGTCGCGGAAGGCCGCCGGCAACACGATCGCGAAGTCACCATTTTCGGTATGCGCCGTGAGGCCGGCCGGGCTCGCCTGCAAGTCACCTGCACCGGTGAAAGCCTTCAGGAAGCTCGCGTGATCGGCCGGATTGCCCGCGACCATCACCACGGCCGGGATGGCCGTTGTGCCATTGGCGTGGCGCTGAAACTCGGGGTTCCAGAAATTTTCGGGATGATGTTGCTGGCAAACGAAGAAGCCGGCATTCGGCGACGACGGGTCGCGGGCAAAGGCGAGCGAGAACGCGACCTTCACGGGTGAGCCGTCGGGCCGCTTGCCTTCCCGGGCAAAATCGAACACGTCGAAGTCGGAAATGCCCGACGCGGCAAAGGATGCCGCATCCTCAACGGCATTGAAGCTCTTTCCGACCAGCATCGAAAGCCCCTCGCGCGCTCTGACGTAATCGCGGTTGAAGGCGCCAAAGGAGAAGAAGCGTCCGTGATGCGGCGGAATTTTCTCGGGCTCGCCGATCTCCAGCAGCTCGACATAGGCGGTCTTGAACTGGACGATCAGATTGTGCGTGCCCCAATCATGACGATTGCGCGCCCCGACCGTGAAGCCGAGGCGGCGATAGAGCGCGCCGGCCGCATCGAGATTGCGAACGGCGTGCACGATGTGGTCGATTCCGTGGGGCAATGTTGTCTACTTCACCGCCGAGAACGCCGTCGGCACCAGCAACTGGCTGACGATGTTGTCGATGATCTGGCCGTCTTCCTCGCTTCTAGCGCGGCCTGCGAGCCAATCCGGATCGCTCTGGAATGCCGCCCACTTCTTTTCGCGATCCGCAAGCGAGTCCCACGCCAGGAAGTAGGTCAGCTCCTGATTGGAAGTGCCGATCAGCGTGGTGAAGAAGCCGGCCTGCTTGATGCCGTGCTTGTCCCACAATTTCAAAGTGAGGGTATCAAAGCGCTTCAGCAGCGCCGGCAGCCGGCCCGGAATACAGCGATAGACGCGCATTTCCATGATCATTAGGTCACTCCCCTGCATTGTTGTTCTTGCGGTCGCGGGGAGAGGTTGTCGCAACAAATTGCGCGGCAGTCAAAGCGCAAACGCGACGGCGCTTACACCAGCCGGCTCTGCACCACCGCGGCCTGGATGAAAGACGCAAAGAGGGGGTGCGGCTCGAAGGGCCGCGATTTCAGCTCGGGATGGAATTGCACGCCGATGAACCAGGGATGGTCCTCGTACTCGACGATCTCCGGCAGCACGCCGTCGGGCGAGAGCCCTGAGAAGCGCAGGCCGTGCTGCTCGAGGCGGTCCTTGTAGGCCGTGTTGACCTCGTAGCGATGGCGGTGGCGCTCGGAAATCTCGGTGGCGCCGCCATAAACCTCGGAGACGCGGCTGCCGCGGTTGAGCATCGCGGGATACGCCCCCAGCCGCATGGTGCCGCCGAGGTCGCCGGTCTTCGTGCGCTTCTCGAGCTCGTTACCGCGCAGCCATTCCGTCATCAGACCGACCAGCGGCTCCGGCGTCGGGCCGAATTCGGTGGAGTTGGCGTTCTCGATGCCGACCAGGTTTCGCGCCGCTTCAATGACCGCCATCTGCATGCCGAAGCAGATGCCGAAATACGGCACGTCACGCTCGCGTGCGAACTGCGCCGCGCGGATCTTTCCTTCGGCGCCGCGCTGGCCAAAACCGCCGGGCACCAGGATGCCATTGACGTGTTCGAGGAACGGCGCAGGGTCCTCGTGCTCGAACACCTCGCTCTCGATCCAGTCGAGATTGACCTTCACCTTGTTGGCGATGCCGCCATGGGAGAGGGCCTCGATCAGCGATTTGTAGGCGTCCTTCATGCCGGTGTACTTGCCGACGATAGCAATGGTCACTGCGCCTTCCGGGTTGCGGACGCGCTCGTTGATGACGTTCCAGCTCTGCAGCGCCGGCGGAATTTTTGGCGTGATGCCGAAGGCGGCCAGCACCTCGTCGTCGAGGCCAGCGGCGTGATAGGCCTCAGGGACTGCATAGATGTTGTCGACGTCGCGCGCCTCGATCACGGCGCTTTCGCGCACGTTACAGAACAGCCCAAGCTTGCGCCGCTCTTCCTTGGGAATTTCACGGTCGGTGCGGCAAAGCAGGATATCCGGCTGGATGCCGATGGAGCGCAACTCCTTCACCGAGTGCTGCGTCGGCTTGGTCTTCAATTCGCCAGCGCTCGGAATGTAAGGCAGGAGCGTCAGGTGGATGTAGACGGCGTGATCGCGCGGCAATTCGTTCTTGAGCTGACGGATCGCCTCGAAGAAGGGCAGGCCTTCGATGTCGCCGACGGTGCCGCCGATCTCGACCAGCACGAAATCATATTCGTCATTGCCGGCGACGACGAATTCCTTGATCGCGTTGGTGACGTGCGGAACCACCTGGATGGTAGCGCCGAGATAATCGCCACGGCGTTCCTTGCTGATGATGTCCTGGTAGATGCGCCCGGTGGTGATGTTGTCCTGCTTGGTGGCGGGACGGCCCGTAAAGCGCTCGTAATGGCCGAGATCGAGATCGGTCTCGGCGCCATCATCGGTCACGAACACTTCGCCGTGCTGATACGGCGACATCGTTCCGGGATCGAGGTTGAGATAGGGGTCGAGCTTGCGGAGGCGGACCTTGTAGCCCCGGGCCTGCAGCAGAGCGCCGAGCGCCGCCGATGCCAGACCCTTTCCGAGCGAAGAAACCACGCCGCCGGTGATGAATATGTACCGCGCCATGGGACTCAACCTTTAACGCCAAGAACTCGATTCGCCAAAACGAATCGCATGCCCCGGCAAACTATTTGTGGGCCTGTGGGTGACACAAAACTTGCAAGCTTATCAGTGGGTTGATGGGTATTCCTGATGCAGGGCGGAAGGGAGCGCCCTGCATACCCGCCCTGCTTTATTGCGACCGCGGCGCCTCCGGCGCTGCAGGTGCCGCCGGCGCGTTCTGCTGACGCTCATCCGCCTTCTTCAGGGTATCGAGCACGCCGCCGCTGGTCGGCGGCTGCACCGGTGTCGCGCCGCCGCTTGCCGGTGCCGTCTGGGAGGCAGGGGTACCCACAATCGAGCTCGGCTTGCGGTCGTATCCCGCAAGCCAGGACAGGAAAAGGCTCGTAATGAAGAAGCCGACTGCGAGCACCGCCGTCGTGCGCGTCAGCAAATTCGCGGTGCCGCGGCTCGACATGAAGCCGGCGCCGCCGCCCATGCCAAGGCCGCCGCCTTCGGATTTCTGCAGCAGCACCGAGCCGATCAGCACGGTGACGATCATGAGATGGATGACGATAATGACAGTCTGCATTTCGAGCCTTCCGTCACAAGCCGGGAAGCGGCCGGAGAAAGCGGCGCTACTGGCTCTGCGGGTTTCGTGAAGTCGCGCGGTGTTACACGATCGGACCGGGCATTGTCACCCCCGAGATAGTCGCGGCGAGGCGGATGACAACCCGGCCGATTCGCTGGCCGCGGAGGGCTTGCTTGGCAGCCCGCGTATCTACTATAGTAGACAGATGGATACTTTAGTAGACGATCTCGGCCAACGCCTGGCGCAGCGAATTCGTCTGGAACGCGACGGCCGCGGCTGGTCGCTGGCGGAGCTTGCCGGGCGATCCGGCGTCTCCAAGGCCACTATCAGCAAGATCGAGCGCGCCGAGGTCTCACCGACCGCGGTCGTGCTGGTGCGGCTCGCCAGCGCGTTCGACCTCACCCTTGCCGGCCTGATGCTGCGCGCCGAGGGCCAGGGCGAGCGAGTGTCCCGCGCGGCCGACCAGCCGGTGTGGCGCGATCCTGAGACGGGTTATGTGCGCAAGCAGGTATTCAGCCGTCCCGACAATCCCGTCGAGATCATCCGGGTCGAAATGCCGGCCAGGCAGCGCGTGACGCTGCCGACGTCATCCTACACGCACATCCGCCAGGCGCTCTGGGTGCTGTCCGGTTCACTCGTCATCACTGAAGGCGGCACACGGCATGTGCTGGCCGCTGGCGACTGCCTCGGCTTCGGTCCGCCTGCGGAAACCACCTTCGCCAATGAGACCAATTCCCCCTGCACCTATGTCGTCGCTCTTGCGCGGAGTTGACCGGCGATGTCGGAGGTCGAGATTGAAGATGCGATCGCGCCGATCGATCCGGCAAGCACCGTGCCCGCCGGACACAATGGCGGACCGCCGCTCGATGAGCACACGCCGGAATGGGGCAACAATGGCATCGGCAATTACTTCTACTGGAAGGCGGCCCATCGCGCGGCCTGGAAAAACCCCTCGCCCGGCATCGTCGCGTTTCGGATGCGAAAGGCCGAGCGGCTGGGCCTCACCTACGAAGAATACACGCTGGAAATCCTGGAGCGCGGTCGTCACCTCCAGATCGAGGATGTCGAGCGGATTGCGCAAATCAAAGCGGCACGCGCGCCCAGAAAACTCAAGAAGCAGATGACGCCTTGAACAGGGAGGGCTCCGACATGGACCAAACCGTGATGGCTGATATCGACATCAGAGCGCTGGGCCCCTCGCCTGCCATCCGCGCGGTGCTGAGCGAATTGCTGATCGAAGCCGTCGCGAATGGCGGATCGGTCAGCTTCATGGATCCGCTGCCACTTGAGACGGCGGATAAATTCTGGGAAAGCGCGCTGACCGCCGCTGGGCGTGGCGAGCGGATCGTTCTCGGTGCCTTCGATGGCGATCTGCTGGTGGGAACGGTGACCATCGTGCTCGACCTTTCGCAGAACCAGCCGCACCGGGCCGAGATCGTGAAAATGATCACGCGGATCAGCCACCGCGGACGCGGCGTGGCAACGGCCTTGCTGCGCAGGGCCGAGACCATGGCGCTTGCGCGCGGGCGCACGCTCCTCGTGCTCGACACCGCCTCCGATGGCGGCGCCGCTGCGCTCTACGAGTCCGTGGGATTCAAATTCGCAGGCGAAATTCCCGATTATGCGTTGAAGCCGCAAGGCGGACTGACCGGCACGAAATTCTACTGGAAGAACCTCTCCGCCACGCCCGTGGCTGCCTAACAACCGGCCGCGATCGCGAGGAAATCGGACGCTTTCAGGCTCGCGCCGCCGACCAGCGCGCCGTTGACATTGGCGACCGCCATCAACTCCTTGGCATTCGACGGCTTGACGGACCCGCCATAGAGGATGCGCATTTTGCCGCCTTCGGCATTGAAGCGCTCGCGGAGTTTCTCCCGGATGAAGCGGTGCACTTGCTCGACATCATCAGTGGTCGGCGTAAGCCCGGTGCCAATTGCCCACACCGGCTCGTAGGCGACGACCAGATTGGCTGCCGTCGCGCCGTCCGGCAACGACCCTTTCAGCTGTGTGCCGCAAATATCGAGCGTCTGGCCGGCGTCGCGCTGCGCCCGGGTCTCGCCGATGCAGACGATGGCTGTGACGCCGGCGCGCCAGGCGGCCTCCGCCTTCTGCCGGACCAGCGCGTCGCCCTCGCCATGGTCGGCTCTGCGCTCGGAATGGCCGACAATGATGGCGCTGGCGCCGGCGTCCTTCAGCATTTCCGCCGACAGATCGCCGGTATGGGCGCCCGAGGCGTTTGGATGGCAATCCTGCGCGCCCACGGCGACGCCCTTGCCCGTGGCCCTCTCCGCAAAACTGGCGACCAGCGTGGCTGGCGGGCAGACCAGCAGGTCGGCCTTGCCGGCGAACTCGCCCGCGCCCGCCAGCATCGCGTCAAACTCGGCCATGGAGGCCTTGAGCCCATTCATTTTCCAGTTGCCGGCGATCAGGGGCCGGATGCCATCGTTCATGTTAAATTCCTGACAGTTTGCCGCGCTTCGCTAGCAGAGCGCCGCGAATTCGGCCATATCGGGCCTCAAGCGATCCCCTGGCCGTTAACCGCTTCAATTCGCGCAAGGAAGCGCGGTTGCGGCACGGTGACGGCCACTTTATGATGCGTTATCAACCCGGTGGCGCCCATTTTGCGGAATTCGCTTGGGCTCGTTCCGGTTCCCTCCTGCCAACAAGTTGGATCCATGCTTCGAGGAATACGAAAAGCCTCATCAAACTGGCTCGGCAAGGCCGTCATGGCCGTGGTGATGGGCGTTTTGATCGTCAGTTTCGGCATCTGGGGCATCGCCGACATCTTCAAGGGATTCGGCCAGTCGAAGCTCGCCAAGATCGGCAATACCGAGATTTCGATCGAG
>Ga0081540_1002392_pt1 | contig 15309 bp, 13 predicted proteins | sample TabmetS2T1R1_FD_71024 | JGI IMG/M metagenome (GOLD analysis project Ga0081540, IMG submission 71024) | Tabebuia heterophylla rhizosphere microbial communities from the University of Puerto Rico - S2T1R1 | ecosystem: Host-associated > Plants > Roots > Rhizosphere ... | reverse complement strand
GCCGGTCAAAAGACGCTGCCTTTCCTGCAGGTCGGCAACCTTGTCGGCATCGGACATTTCCAGCCGCTTCTTGTCGCGATGGGCGCCCATGCCCTTGACGTTGCCGCCGGAGCAGAACGCCGTTCCGGCGCCGGTGATGATGATCGCGCCGACCTGCGGGTTCTCGCCGCAGGCCCTGATCATGGTGCGCAGCGCAGGCGTAAGTTCGTCGGAAAGCGAGTTGCGCGCCTCCGGACGGTTCAGCGTGATGACGGCGACGCGGTCGCGGATCACGCAGAGCAGTTCATTGGTGCCGGTGTCGACGGTGATTTCGGTGCTCATGGTTTCCCCGTTTTCTTTGTTGTTGTCAGAACTTTTCGACCCACGGCCGCAACTCGAGCTCCCAGCTCCAGGCGCTGCGTGGCTGCTGCAGCACGTTCCAGTAGCTTTCCGCGATGGCGTCGGGATCGAGGAAGGAATCCGGGCGATCGTCAGGCTCGCTGCGCACTGCGCTGCGGATGCCGCCGTCGATGACGAAATGACCGATGTGAATACCTAGCGGCGACAATTCGCGCGCCATGCTCTGCGCGAGGCCACGCAGCGCGAATTTGCCCATCGCAAACGGCGCCGATTGCGCATAGCCCTTCACGCTGGCGGACGCGCCGGTGAACAGGATCGCGCCATGCTTGTTGGGCAGCATGCGCCTGGCCGCCTGCTGCGCCACCAGGAATCCGCCGAAGGCGCTGACATTGATGGCGTTGGCGACTTCCGCCGGTACCAGGTCGACAAAGGGGCCGCGGCTGCGGCCGCTGGCGTTGTAGACGACGATATCGGGTATCGCGATCTCGCGCTCGACGAGGCCAAACAGCCGCTCGACCTCGTCGGCGATGGTGGCATCGCAGGCAAAGGCCTTGGCGCCGGTCTGGGTGCAGAGTTCGCCGAGTTTCTCGATCTTGCGCGCGGCCAGCGCGACCTTGATGCCTTCACGCGCAAACAGCCGCGCCAGCGAGGCGCTCAATCCTGAGCCGGTGCCTACGATCAGGGCGGTGTTGTATTTTGGTATTGCCATGCGCGCTCCCCTTTTGGTCGAGATTCGTATCTAGGGGCGCATCCCCGCGAGACAACCTGCCGCCGCCAAAATCATGTCGAGGTCCTTCTTGTCGGTCATATCGGCATATTTGGCGCGAAGCATGGCGAGCGAGCGCGCGTGATATTTTTGTGGCTTCTGGGTCCAGACGTCATTGCCGAGCCGGACGGAAAATTCCTCCGCGCCATCGGCAAGCGCCTTTTCGTTGGCCAGCGTCCACGGCCAGAACAGCCGTCCGACCTGTTTGGTGAGGATCGGCATCAGTGTCGGCGCCAGCTGGTCCCAGCTTTCGAACGCGCCTTCCGGCTTCGGCCACAACATGCGCTGAATCCAGTCCAGCACATTCGGCGCGCCGCCTTCGATCAGTGCGCCCGTGGTTGGATCCTTCCACAATTCATAGAACTGCCCCCATAGGCCGAAATCGCCATAGGCCGGCCGCCCGCCGAACAGATACGGTCGCGTGGCGAGATGGGCCTCCAGCAGCTCGAGCATTTCCGCAAAGCCGCCCTCGATTTGCGGCGCGGTTGCCGCATCGGAGCCGACGAACCAGACCCGGCCGGTCATGCGTGCGCGCACCTTGTCGGTGACAGCATTATGCTCCGTCTCACTCGCCTTCGGCGCGCGCATTCGCGCGAGGCGGCCGGCGGAGGCGCGCTGATCGACGTCGCGTGCCCAGCGGTAATGGAACATCCATTTGTTGCCCCACTCGTCGCCGAACTCTTCCAGCAACATGGACACGAAGCGCGCCACGGGATCACCGGGGTGGATCGACGGCTCCGGATGAAGCTTTTCCATCTGGTCGATGACCGGAGTGGAATCCTGCATGCCAGTACCCTCCGGTGTCACCACCAGCGGGATGACGGGTATTTTGGCGTGCTTCTCATACTCCGCCTGACTTTCCGCGTTGCGCAAAATCCATTGGTGCGGGATGGCTTTGTAGCGGAAATAGGAGCGTACTTTCACGGAGTAGGGCGACATCTCGGCGCCGATGATGCGATATCCCTCAGCCACGGGCCGCTCCTCCAATTATGCTTGTTGACCGCGCTTGGGCGTGCGGTATCGGTAATGGTCTATAACATCGAGAACGGGCGGAAACGACAAGGGCAAAATATGCAGCCACTCAAGCAGGATCGCAGGGCGGCTATTCCCGACCAGCCGGGATTGCTCGCACCCGACACCACGGGGATGAACTTCTACCGGGCCGATCCGGCGCTGACCGACCTGTTGAGGCTTCATCTGCCGGAGGCGACCTTCCGCCACATCGAGCCGCATCTCGACCGTCTCGGCGCCATGGCCGGCGGTCATCTCGACGAATGCGCGCGGCTTGCCGACCGCCATACCCCGGTGCTGCACCAGCGCGACAAGTTCGGCCGCGATACGCAGTGGATCGAGTATCATCCGGCCTATCGCGAGCTGGAGCGCGCCGCCTTCGGCGAGTTCGGCATTCACGCGATGTCGGTACGCAAGGGCATCTTGGGCTGGCCGGACAAGTATCCGGTCGTCGCGAAACACGCCTTCACCTTCCTGTTCAATCAGGCCGAGTTCGGACTCGGCTGTCCGATCAACGTTACTGATGGCTGCGCCAAGCTGCTCAACAATTTCGGCAGCGAGGCGCTGAAGGCGAAATATCTCGACGGCCTGACGCAGACCGACATGAGCAAGCTGACCCAGGGCGGCCAGTTCATGACGGAAAAGGAAGGCGGCTCCGACGTCGGCACGCTGACCACGCGGGCCGTGCAGGAGGGCGACCACTGGCGCCTCTATGGCGAGAAGTGGTTCTGCTCCAATGCGGACGCCGAAGTCGTGATGCTGCTGGCGCGGCCGGAAGGCGCGGGGCCGGGCACGCGCGGCGTCGGCCTGTTCCTGATGCCGCGCCGGCTCGATGACGGCTCGCAGAATCATTATCGGATTGTGCGGCTGAAGGACAAGCTCGGCACCCGCTCGATGGCCTCCGGTGAGATCAAGTTCGAAGGCGCGATTGCGTATGCGGTCGGCAAGCTCGACCGCGGCTTTGTGCAGATGGCCGAGATGGTCAATTCCTCGCGGCTCTCCAACGGCGTGAAATCGACAGCGCTGATGCGCCGCGCGCATCACGATGCGATGACCGTGGCGAAGAACCGCGTGGTGTTCGGCGGCCGTATCATCGACAAGCCGCTGGCGCAGCGGCAACTGATGAAGATCATGCTCGCGACCGAGCAGGGGCTCTCGATGAGCTTCCTGACCGCGGACGCGCTCGACCGCGCCGAGGCCGGCAGCCAGGATGCCGCGGCACTGCTGCGCATCCTGACGCCGACGCTGAAGTTCCGCGCGACGCGCGATGCCCGCAAGGTTTGCGGCGATGCGCTGGAGATGCGCGGCGGCATCGGTTACATCGAGGAATTCGCCACCGCGCGCCTGCTCCGCGATGCGCATCTCGGTTCGATCTGGGAAGGCACCGGCAACATCGTCGCGATCGACGCGCTAACGCGCGCGGTCGGCCGCCATGGCGCCGACAATGCGCTCGCCGCCGACCTGCATGCGCGGCTCAATGAATCCGCCAATGTGCCCGCCACCTGGCGCAATCGCCTGCGCGAACTGACGGACCGCGCCGTCGGTTTCGCGCGCGAAGTGGCCAGCAAGATGGACAATGAGGGCGACGCCCGTCGCGCCACCAGCCTGCTCTATCATGTTGCGAGCGCGGTGGCCTTTGCCTGGGAGGGCAGCCGCATCCACGAGATGCGCGGCGATGCGCGCCGCCTCTTGCTGTCGCGGATGGTAGTCGACCATCGCATTGCGGCGGGCGATCCGTTCCGGCTGGCGGAAAGCGCCGCGCAGCGCGCCATCACGGCGCATCTGCTCGGCGACCGCGCCGTTGCTATGGCCGAGATTGGCGAATTGCTCACCGCCGCGTAGGCTCGCGCTACAATTTAAAACAAGAAACACAGGGGAAACGACCGATGAAGGCTGCCGTTCTGTATGAAGTCAACAAGCCGCTGGTGATCGAGGATGTCAGCGTGCCGAATCCCGGCCCGCGCGAAGTTTTGATCCGCACCAGGGTCGCGGGCCTCTGTCATTCCGACCTGCATTTCATGGAAGGGCTTTATCCGCATCCGCTGCCGGCGGTGCTCGGCCATGAGTCCGCGGGCGTGGTCGAGAAGGTCGGCTCCGACGTCACTTATGTGAAGCCGGGCGATCATGTCGTGACGTGTCTGTCGGTGTTCTGCGGCACCTGCGACAACTGCACCACCGGCCGCACCGTGCTCTGCACCGATACCACCGTGAAGATGCTGCCGGGCCAGTCCAACCGCCTGCAATGGGGCAAGCCGGAGAAGTTGAACCAGTTCCTCAACCTGTCGTCCTTTGCCGAGCAGATGCTGGTTCACGAGAACGCCATCGTCAAAATCCGCAAGGAGATGCCGCTGGAGCTGGCCGCGCTGATCGGCTGCGGTGTCATCACCGGCTATGGCGCCGTGGTGAACACCGCCAAGGTGACGGCGGGCGAGACCGTCGCGGTGGTCGGATGCGGCGGCGTCGGCATGGCCGCGATCAATGGCGCAGCGATTGCGGGCGCCGGTCGCATCATCGCCATCGACACCAATCCCGCCAAGCTGCAGCTCGCCACGAAACTCGGCGCGACCGATATCGTCGATCCCGCCCGCGGCGACGTCGTGCAGCAGGTGCGCGAGCTCACCGGCGGCGGCGTGCAGCACTCCTTCGAGGTGCTCGGCCGCAAGGATACCGCCGAGCAATGCTTTGCCATGCTCGCCCCCGGCGGCACCGCCACCATCGTCGGCATGATCCCGTTCGGCCAGAAGATCGAGCTGCACGGCTTCGACTTCCTGCGCGAGCGCCGCATCCAGGGTTCATCCATGGGCTCCAACCATTTCCGGGTCGACATGCCGCGCCTGGTCGAATTCTACATGCGCGGCAAGCTGCATCTGGAAGACTGGATCTCGGCCAAGCTTAAGCTGCCGGAGATCAACGAAGGCTTTGCCAACATGAAAGCCGGCAAGACGCTCCGCAGCGTGATCGTGTTCGATAGTTGAGCATGTCGTCCCGGCGAAGGCCGGGACCCATACTCCGTGCCCTATCGATTTGGCGAAATGGCTGAGGCGCGTGCTCGCCGCACCAAGGACCATTTGGGGTTATGGGTCCCGGCCTGCGCCGGGACGACGTCTGCTGTTTACAGTATCCTCACCGCGTCACATGCGCGGATACCGCGAGCCACTTTCCGTTCTGCCTTGCCCAGCAATCGGTGTAGCGGCCGTGGGCCTGCTGGCCGTCCGGCATGGTGTAGCTCGTCGCGGCGTGGATGATGGCGAAGTCGCCGAGGATCCGGATCTTCACGTCCTCGGCCTTCAGGTTTTTGATCGCGACGGGCTTTGCGGTCTGCTGCAGGAATGCGGCGCGGTCGACCAGCGACTTGTCGGGATTGGAGCAATAGAAATCGGCCGCGAGGATTTGGTCAAAGCGCTTGACGTCGGAATTCTGCACGGACGCGACATAGTCGTGGTTGAGTTTTGTCAGCTCGGCGAGGTCGTTGTTCATGGTTTCCCTCCGAATCTTGTCCGTTGGTCCGAATGCGGAAGCGATCGTCATGCGGTGCGCGGCGAGCGTTTGATCACGAGCCGGACAAGCGATCCTAGGACGTAACCTGCAAGCGCGAATGACAGGGGCGGCAACAGCGCCTTGAGGTCGTATGTGGCTTGCGTCAGGAACCGTTCAAGGGTCGGAGCCGGCGAGAGCAGAAAATCCAGGTTCAGGAAAACCATGGGCGATATTGCGAGCACCGCCAGACGAAGCCGTTGCCGGGCAAACAGACACAACACCGCAACGACGACGGCCGTTACGCCAAGCAGGCCATAGGTGACCTCATAGCCGAGCGCGTTGCGGATGTTGAAGGCGCTGGCCAGCAACAGACCCCACACAAGAGCACCGATCAGAAGCGCGGTATCGTCGATGCGCCGAAACAACGGCAGATACCCCAATGCCAGGAACACAGCGATCGTCAGGGTTGGCCAGGCCGCGACGAAGGTCCCGTGCATCAGTCCCCAGAGATGGAATGTCGGCAAGCTCAGCGCGACATAGGCGTAGCCGAGCGGCCACATCAGCAAGAAGCCTGCAACGATCGCGATGACGATTCGAATCAAGGTCAGCATGGCGTCTTCGATGCCGTCATTGCGAGCGAAGCGAAGCAATCCATCGTTCCACATCAAGAAAAGCTGGATTGCTTCCGCCTTCGCTCTCCGAGCTTCGGCGGACTCCCAGCCCGGCGTAGCTTGCGTATCAAGCCTAGACGGGTCGTCGCTTCGCTCCTCGCAATGACGGGTTGGTTGTTGTCCCTAATCGTCAAACATGGGCGGCGGCTTGAAGCCGCCGAACTCGCGCTCGATCAGCTCGGCGAGTTTTATGGTGGTGCGGTCCTCCAGCCAGGGGCCGACGATCTGCACGCCGACCGGCAGGCCTTCCGGCGAGAAGCCGGTGGGGATCGCCGTGGAAGGCAGGCCCGGCAGCGTGGCGATGCCCGGCCACGACAGCTGGTCCGGGTAGACATATGGCTTGCCGTCGATATGGATGCGGCGGCTCTCCTGCTCGGGCGAATGATCGTGCTTGTAGGCCGGCGTCGGCATGATCGGGCAGATCACCGCATCATACTGCTTGAACAATTCGCGCCACTGCGCGCGCAGCCGGGCGCGGGCGCCATCGGCCAACACCCAGTCGCGATGCGACATCGCGATGCCGCGCAGGCGCTCTGCGCCGAGGCTGGTGTCGCCGGGCGGAATCGTTTGCGCCGCTGCATGCGCGCCGGAATAGACGTCGGCCGGGAAGGATACCGCCAGGAACGACAGCAGCATCCGCATGTAGAGCCGCGTCGATTCGGCGAAGTCGGGCAACAGTGCCGAATGGCGCTCGATCCTCACACCGGCCCTGTCGAGCTTGCCGGCCAACTGCTCGATCGAACTGTGCACCACTTCATCCGTTGGCATCACGGGATCGGTGTCGATCACCACCACGCGAAATTCCCTCAGCGCATTGTGGCGCGGCGCCGGCAATTCGAGGCGATAGGCCTTGCCGGCTTCCAGCGGATCGGGGCCGGCGATGACGTCCAGCAGCAGCGACAGGTCCGCGGCGCAGCGCGCCATCGGGCCGATCACCGCGAGGTCGCGGTCGAGCGGCAGCGGCGGGAACGGCGGCGGCGTGTGGCCGCGCGAGGGCACCAGCGCATAGGTCGGCTTGTGCGCATAGATGCCGCAGTGAAACGCCGGCACGCGCAGCGAGCCGCCGATGTCGGAGCCGAGCGACAGCGGTCCATAGCCCGCCGCGAGCGCCGCCGACGATCCGCCGGAAGAGCCGCCCGGCGTGCGGCCGAGGTCGTAGGGGTTATTGGTGACGCCGTAGATATCGTTGTAGCTCTGCCAGTCGCCGAGCCCGAGCGGCACGTTGGTCTTGCCGAGGATGACGCCGCCGGCGCCCTTCACTCGGGTGATCGACAACGCATCGTCACTGGGCACGAAGTTCTTCTGCTGCGGGATGCCCCAGGTCGTGGGCAGGCCCGCGATATTGTAGGATTCCTTTACCGTCATGGGGATGCCGAGCAGCGCGTGCTTCTCGCCGCGGGCCAATACGGCATCGGCCGCCTTGGCCGCTTCCAGGCCGCGCTCGAAGTCGCGCACGCAGATCGCGTTGATCTTCGCGTCATGGCGTTCGATGCGGGCAATCGCGTCCTTGGCGAGTTCCACCGCCGATACTTTCTTCGCGGCGAGCGCTGCCGACAGATTGACGGCGGTCTCAAAGCTCCATTGCGACTTGGCCAAGGGCGTTCTCCTGCATTTCTTGCCGATGATGATGCGCGGATTGCGCGCGGCTCGCAAGCCGGATGGCTGCGATCAAATCACCGTGCGGACGGCACGTGCTGTCTTCTAGATGTTGCAGGCATTCGCCGCTTGACCGCGATTGCGGCCATGGCGGCAGATGTCAGCGGCCGCTCACGCCCCGCCGATCAGTATCCCGACCGCAAGCACGATGACGCCGCCGAGCACGATCTGGAAAGCCGCTTGCAGGAACGGTGTATCCATGTACTTCGCGCGAATGAAGGCGATCGCCCACAGCTCGAAGAACACGACGATGCAGGCTATCGTGGTCGCAATCCAGAATGCGTTCGGCCAGGAATCCGGCACCAGATAGGGCATGGTGTGGCCGAGGCCGCCGAGCGCGGTCATCACGCCGCTTGCCGCGCCGCGCAGCCAGGGCGAACCGCGTCCGGTCAGCGTGCCGTCGTCGGACAGCGCTTCGGCAAAACCCATGCTGATGCCGGCGCCGATCGAGGCGGCGAGGCCAACCAGGAAGGTCTGCCAGTTCTGGTGGGTCGCGAACGCGGCCGCAAACAGCGGCGCCAGCGTCGAGACCGAGCCGTCCATCAGGCCGGCGAGGCCCGGCTGCACATATTGCAGCACGAACATCCGCCGCCGCGTCTTGTCCTCCTCCGCGCGCACGTCGGGGCTGAGGATCTCCTCGGTCAGCTTGATCGCGTTCTTCTCGTGATTCTTTTCTTCCTCGGCGAGATCGCCGAGCAGGCGGCGCACGCCGACGTCCTCTGCGTGCTCGCTGGCGCGCGCGTAGAAGCGCTCGGCCTCCAACTCCATGGTCTCGACTTCCTTGCGGATGGTGTCGAGCGGCAGGTTTTTCGTCAGCCAGATCGGCCGGCGCTTGAGGAATCCCTTGACGTCCTCGCGGCGGATCGGCGGCAGATGCGGGCCGAAGCGCTGCTCGTACATTTCGAGCAGCCGGTGGCGGTGCCCGCGCTCCTCCTCGGCCATCTGCTCGAACAGCTTTGCGGAGTCCGGGTAACGCTCGGCGAGATCCTCCGCAAAGGTCATGTAGATGCGGCTGTCCTCTTCCTCGGCGGAAATCGCGACGGCCAGCACCTCGCGCTCGCTCAGGTCGGCGAAGTTTTTCACGGCGAAGGCCCCTGTTTTCTCTAGGCTTTCTGATTTTAGAATTATTCTAAATAGTAGGGGAGGATGGAAGGCCGGTCAATCGTCAGACGCCCCGCGCCTCGCGCAGGAACGACAGCAAAAGGCGGCTTACTTCACTGGGCTGCTCCTGTTGCACCCAATGGCCGGCGCCATCGACAAGATGGCAACCGATCATCTTGGTGCAGGCCTTGGTCTGCATCGCCTCGAGCACGCCGGGGCGCTGATAGGTGCCCCAGTCCTGTTTGCCGGCGATGAAGGCCGAGGGCGTGTCGATGATGCGGCCGGACCAGGTCTGCAACTCCGGAGTGAACGCAGCCGAGGTGCCGCAGCGATACCATTGCAGCCCGCCCTGGAATCCGTTGCGCTGATACTCGGCGGCATAGACGGCAAGCTCGCTGTCGGGCAGCCATTTGTTGGCGGCGATCTCGGCCGCCGACGGCATCTCCTTTGCCACGGTCTCGGCCATCGTCTCCGCAAGGTCCATGATGTAGTAGGTCGGCAGTTTCGCGAGCTCGCCCGCCGACCATGATTGCAGCGGATACGGTGCGTTGGCTTTCCAGTCCGCGCTCTTGTGGTGGTAGTAGGCGCGCATGAAGTCATGCACGCCCTGCGGCGCCCTGTGCATGTCGCCATTCGCTTCGCGCGTCGAGTAGTACCATTGATAATGTTTTCGCGGGCGCGGCAGGGCCGCCAGCTCGCGATGCACGGGATCCTCGGTAGCAGGCTTGGCTGGACCGTCCGCTGTGTCGAACGCGAGCTGTGGCGGTCCGCCGAACGGCGCGCTCATCATCACCACCGAGCGGAACACATCAGGCCGGATCAGCGAGCACCACGCCGCGACGGGGCTGCCGAAATCATGGCCAATCACAGCATCGACGTGGCGATAGCCGAAGGCGGCAATCAGCCCAAGCGCGTCGCGCACCAGATTGGGAAAACGAAAGGACGCGAGATCGCCGTCGTAATTGGGATCCCAGCCGGTGGTGCGGCCATAGCCGCGCTGGTCCGGCGCGATGACGTGGTAGCCGGCCTCGGCCACCGCCGGCATCACCTTGCGCCAGCTATAGGCAAGCTCGGGAAAGCCGTGCAGCAGCAGCAGGCAGGGGCGGCCCTTGGTTTCAAACCCCGCTTCCAGCACGTGCATGCGCAGGCCGTTGATGTTGTCGACGTAGCGCGAGCGGATGGTCGGCGGGAGCGGGAGGTCGGGGAGGGCAGCCATTTGTCGTGTTCTTTCCACGGATTGAGTGAAAGTGTCCGGCTGGTCAAGGCTGGTCCCACGCAGGCTCGCCGCCAAACCGGGCCACCAGGAAGTCGACAAAGCTCCGCACCTTTGCGGAGAGATGCCTGCCCGGTGGATACAAAGCGTGCAAGGCCTGCTCCGGGGGCGGATAGTCGGGTAGAAGGCGGACGAGCCTGCCCGATCGCAAATCATCGCCGACAAGAAAGGTCGGAGCCAAAGTAATCCCGCCGCCGGCTATAGCAGTGCAGCGCAGAACATCGGCGTTGTTTGCTAAATACCGCCCGGAGATTTGCACGGTGATCTCGTCACCGGCGGGATTCAGAAGCCGCCACTTTCCGCGGCTCTCGAAATAGGTGTATTCGAGGCAGTTGTGGTTCGCCAGTTCGTCGGGCGTTCGCGGTGTGCCGTGCCGCGCGAGATACCCAGGCGCGGCGCAGATAGCGAGCCGGATCGGCGCGATCCGCCGGGCGATCAGGCTCGAGTCGCGAAGACGGCCGATGCGAACACCAACGTCGAACTCTCCTTCGAGCAAATCGACCACGCGATCGTTCACGAGCATTTCCACCGAAACGTCGGGATAGCGCTCAAGGAATTCGGTCACTACGGGCGCAAGGTGGAGCAATCCGAAGGAGACGGGCGCATTGATCCTCAACCGCCCGCGAGGCATCTTCTGAAGCGCCCCTGCCGCGCTCCTCGCATCCTCGATCGAATCAAGTATCTGCATGCACCGCTCGTAGAAGCCGTTGCCGACCTCGGTCAGGCTGATACGCCGCGTCGTCCGATTGAGCAGGCTCGCCCCGAGCCAGCTCTCCAACTCCTTGATCTGCTTGGTCACGGAGGCCTGGGACAGTTGCATATCCCGAGCCGCCGCCGAGAAGCTGCCGGTTCCGACCACCTTGGTGAAGACCGCCATGCTCGCCATCCGATCCATGGGAACCTCCCGCGATTTATCACGCGTCGTGTTCAATCATATGCCGAACGGCGGGCTTATTGCAGCCAGTTGCCGACATCACCTCCGCCTCATGACGAAGCAATCAGGGATGGCGACCGCATGGTCGTTCCCGGAAACAAGGAGATGGGTCGATGACTACAACCGTGAATACCGTCGTAGTGGGCGGAGGGCAGGCCGGCCTCGCGGTCAGCCATTATCTGACAAAGCTGTTTGTGGACCATGTGGTCCTCGAACAGGCCGACGGGCCGGCGGAGGCCTGGCGCAATCATCGCTGGGATTCCTTCACGCTCAATACTCCGAGATGGCAGTCGCGGTTGCCGGGCGTGAGCTACGGCGAGGACGATCCGGACGGCTTCATGTCGCGAGAGGAGGTCGTCGGCTATCTCGAAAGCCTCGCGCGGAAATTGCCCGTTCGCTACCGCAAGTGCGTCAACCGCATCGAGCGCGGTGGCAAGAGCGGCGGCTACCTCATTACGATCAACGAAGGCGAACAGATCTGGGCCCGCAATGTTGTGGTCGCGACCGGACTCTACCAGACGCCAAAGATTCCCGCTCTGAGCCGCGACTTGCCGCCCGGCATCAGGCAGCTTCATTCCGATACTTATCGAAATCCGCAAAACCTGTTGTCCGGAGCAGTCCTGGTCGTCGGCAGTGCGCAGTCCGGCGCACAGATCGCGGAAGAACTCTATGAAGCAGGACGGAAGGTCTACCTCGCTGTTGGCCGTGCCGGGCGTACGCCGCGGCGCTATCGGGGCCGGGACGCGAACTGGTGGTCCGCGATGCTCGGCCTCTATGAGCGAAAGGCGAGCGAACTGCCGTCACCGAAGGCAAGGTTCGCCGGCAAGCCGCACATATCGGGCACCAAGGGCGGTCATACGCTCAACCTGCACCAGTTCGCGCGGGATGGCGTCACGCTGCTCGGCCGTCTCAGGGGTGTTCGGGGCACCGTCGTCGAGCTGGCCGGCGACCTGCACGACAACCTGGCCGCGGCCGACCGGGCCGAGGCGGAATTCGCCAGATCCGTGGATGCCTTTATCGCAGAGGCGGAAATCCTAGCGCCGCTGGAACGACTGCCAGCCCTGCGCGATGGATTCGTCCAGCCGATCCTGCGTGAGCTCGACCTGAACGCTGCCGGGATCACCAACGTGATATGGGCAACGGGCTACACGTTCGATTTCTCGTGGATCAAGCTGCCGGTCGTCGACGACGACGGGTTTCCTGTCCAGGTGCGCGGCGAGGCCGAATACCCCGGATTATACTTTGCGGGTCTGCCCTGGCTGCACAGCGCGAAATCCGGTCTGATCTACGGTGTCGGCGAGGACGCGCTCCATGTCGCCGGACGAATTGCGGAGCAGCAGGGTCATCGTGGAGATTTGCCCGCAGATGCAGTGGTGCTGCAGCAACCTGAACCGCCGCCTGCGATCGCGCCATCGCTGATGACGAAGGTGACGAGCGGCCTCATGACGGCGCTGTGGTCAGCCGCGGTGTCGCTCATGCTGGATGGCTATGCGTCCAGCGCGGTCGGAATCTATCCGACGGACCCGCAAGACCCCTCGCATCGCGAAGCGTCGCACAAGCCTGCAAAGCCAACGCAGCAATGATCGGTGCACACTGCCAACGGAGCCTGAGATGAAATGGAAATTCGCTATTGGACTGGCCGCCGCCATATCGCTGTCGACGACCGTGGCGCTCGCGTCTGACAACGCACGGGCGCCGCAGTGGCCGCATCTCGGCTTTGTCGAGACGCCCGCCATCCAGCTTCGTCTCGGGATGACTGCGCATGAAGTGGCAGACATCATGGGTACAGCGGCGAAGGTGACCACCTCGCGTGCGCCTGATGCCAGCATCTGCGTACTGGAATTTCCGGGATCTATTTCGAGCAAGGTCGTGCTCAAAAATGGTAGCGTGTCGCGCGTCGCACTTGATGTCTTCCATATCGAGACTGGCGAACTCCCCGAGTTCGGCCGCCGGGCCTGGCCGGGAATGGCGGACAGCGCCGTGCGACGCCTGCTCGGAGACCCCACACTTCTCCGCCATCACAACTTCTTCGGCATCGAGACCGATCAATGGGTGTTTTCCCGTGCCAATCAAACCGATGTCAGTCTATTCTTCCGCGCCGGCCGGGTGATCGCAAGGGCGACGGGGCGGGATGTTCCCCAAAGCCTATTCCGAATTGACCTCCCGTCGACGCCGGAGGCCGAGGGGCAAGGCCCAAGCCAGAGCGCGCAGGCAGGCATGACGATGAAGAACGTCGGGGCGGTTTACGGCGAGCAAAAGCTGCGCGTTGATTACGAGTTCAATGGCCAATCCGCGTCCCGCGTGGTGCTAAAGGCCCGCAGCAACGGAGCATATGTTGGTCTAACTCTTGTGAACGGCGTCGTGACCGAATTCGAGGACCTCGGGCGGCTGTCGGATGAGGCGTCGTTCTGGGGACGGTAAGCGTTACCCCTTCGCCGCCGTCTTCGGCCAATAGCGATCGCGCAGGTGGCGCTTGACCAGCTTGCCGGTGGGCGTGCGCGGCAACTCGGCCTCGAAGTCGATGCTTCGGGGGCATTTGATCGGCGACAGATGCTTGCGGCAGAAGGCGATCAATTCGCTCTCCAGTTCCTTGCCGGCCTTGCCCATGTCGTGCGGCTGCACTACCGCCTTCACCTCTTCGCCCATCTCCTCGTTCGGCACGCCGAACACGGCGACGTCGGAGACGGCAGGATGCGTGATCAGCACGTCCTCGGTCTCCTGCGGATAGATGTTCACGCCGCCGGAGATGATCATGTAGCTCTTGCGGTCGGTGAGGTAGAGGTAGCCTTCAGCATCGAGATAGCCGACGTCGCCGAGCGTCGACCAGCCCTTGGCGTTGTACGCCTTCTTCGTCTTCTCGGGATCGTTGTGATAGGCGAAGACAGGCGCGTCGGCGAAATAGACGGTGCCGATTTCACCGACCGGGCGCTCCTCGTCGTTCTCGTCGAGGATCTTCACCTTGCCGACCACGGCGCGGCCGACGGTGCCGCGATGGCTGAGCCATTGCTGCGAGGTCGAGACGGTGACGCCGTTGCCTTCGGAGCCGGCGTAATATTCGATCAGGATCGGCCCCCACCACTCGATCATCTTGGCCTTGACGTCGACCGGGCAGGGTGCGGCGGCGTGGATCGCGCCCTTCAAGGTCGAGACGTTGTAGCGTGCGCGCACGTCGTCCGGCAGCTTGAGCATGCGCACGAACATGGTCGGCACCAGCTGCGATTGCGTCACCTTGTGCTTCTCGATCAGCTTCAGGAATTCTTCGGCATCAAAGTGTTCCATGATGACCGAGGTGCCGCCGAGGGTCGTCGCCATCATGTTGAAGCGCAGGGGAGCGGCATGATAGAGCGGCGCCGGCGACAGGTAGATGCTATCAGCGCCCATGCCGCACATGTCGGCGCACAGGATTTTCAGCAGCGGATTCGGCACATCGATTGGATTGTTGCCGAAATCCCGCTTGATGCCCTTCGGCCGTCCCGTGGTGCCGGAGGAATAGAGCATGTCGTAGCCGGCAACTTCATCTGATATCGGCGTGGTCGGCTGGCTGCCCGCTTCCTTGTCCCAGGAGCGGAAGCCGGGCTCGGGTTCGTCCATCATGAACAGCAGCGGGCCACCCTTCTGGCGGACGAGGGCCTTCACCTGCTCGTGGCATTTCGGCGTGGTGATGAAGACCTTTGCGCCGCAATCCTTGACGATGTAGTCGATCTCGTCCTGCGTCAGGTAGCGGCTGATCGCGGTGTAATAGAGCCCCGAGCGCTGCGCCGCCCAGCAGATTTCCATGAAGGCGAGGCGGTTCTCCATCAACAGCGCGATGTGGTCGCCGGCCTTAAGTCCCAGCGAGCGGAACAGATGCGCGCCCTGATTGGAGAGTTCGTCGAGCTCGCGATAGGTGATCGCCTTGCCCGTGCCCGCCATCTGATAGGCGATCTTGTCGGGGTTGTTGCGCGCGTGGATGGACGGATGGGTCATGGACGTTTCCTCAATATGAAAATGGCGAGCAGGAAGCGGACTTCCTGCTCGCCATTCGCGGCTCGCTTTTGTTGTTTTTACAGCCGCTCGACGATGGTGACGTTGGCCATGCCGC
>Ga0081540_1002391_pt1 | contig 15311 bp, 11 predicted proteins | sample TabmetS2T1R1_FD_71024 | JGI IMG/M metagenome (GOLD analysis project Ga0081540, IMG submission 71024) | Tabebuia heterophylla rhizosphere microbial communities from the University of Puerto Rico - S2T1R1 | ecosystem: Host-associated > Plants > Roots > Rhizosphere ... | reverse complement strand
TCTTTTGGTATTCGCCCACGGACTGTTCCGCGCGCTTGGTGCTGCGATGAAAGAACTGGACGACGTGGCCAATCGGCGTCGCCGGACGCCTCTGATCGAGCTCCTCGATGCGTGTCGTCGAGCCAACGTCGACCAGACCATCGAGATCCAGATCCACGATGTAGTAGTACATGGCGCCGATGGAGACACCCCGCGAGGGCTCGTTGCGGATCCTCAGCATCTCGGCTCGATTGCCCTGCGGCGGGATATGCTCATAGCACCAGCGTCGCTCCTCAAGGCGAAGGCATCCCGTCGTGGTTGTGTCGCGCTCCAGCCAGACGCGTTCCGTTTTCGCACGGTTTCGTGACAGCCCTTCGGGGTACGGCATTTTCACTGCTGTGACCAAATTGATGACCTTGCGTACATCTTCGCGCTCGGCGGCAATCGCGGTTGTATAGGGGATGGCGAGCAAGCAACTTGCGAGAAGAAGGTGCTTAGCGTGCTGAAGCATTTGATGAATCCCTTCCCAGTGCGCCGCAGGCTCTCAGCGACGTGGCCAAGTTTCGTCCGTCCAGATACTTTCTTTTGCGAGGCAGAGCCCAAGGTGCAACGCCGAACCGCCGGCGCGGTTCTGTGCGTGCACAAAGAATCCTGTTGTGTTTCCTCTGAGCCGCAGCCCGCCGTCGTGAGCCCGCGGCTCAACCGGCGTTGCGGCGCGCGCGCCCGCGCGCAGTGGGCCGCCGAGCATCCCTCCGTGCACAAAGCAAACCGCAAAATGCGCGCGCACGACGGCTGCCTGCCGTGCGCGCAACGTCCTGGTACACAGGCATTATTCGCCGAGATACCTTAGCGCAATCTGGATACCCTCGTCGTAGAGCTTCTGGTAATCGCCGCGGAATTGGTCACCGCGGTTGGTGCCGCGATGGAAAAACTGGCTTACCACGCCAACGGGGGCATAGGGTTGACCTTCGAGCTTTGTGGTGCTGCCAATGTCAACGGCACCATCGAGGTCATAATCATCAACATAATGATAGACTTGTCCGACCAATGGGCCATCGGCGGGCTCGCTGCGCACGCGCAGCATCTCGGCCCGCGCGCCGACGGGTGCAATGTGCTCGTAACACCACCTCTGCTTATCATCGAGGCGCAGACAGGCGACGGTGGCGCCATTGGTGTCAAGCTGAATGCGCTCGGTGCGGGCGACGTTGTTGCGCAGATTGCCCGGGAACGGCATTTTCACGCCGGCGACGAGATTAATCACCATTCGGACTTGTTCGCGCTCCGCCGCCTGCACCGGCGCGCCCCACAGGCAGCCTGCAAGCGCGAGCCCAATTATCCTGATCCAAAGTGTTTTGACCGAAAGTCTTTTCGCCGAAAGTGTCTGTTGCCAAAGTATCTGGCGCCCAAATGGCCTGCCTGCGTGTGACATGAGTTATCCCTTCCCTGAGCAAAGCTTCCCTGCAGAGGCCGTAGTCCCGCCGCTACGGCTGCGCTCACGTTTGGTGAGCGCTTAGCAAACTGACGGCTTGCCCTTGAGTTCCCTGGCGAGCGGCGCCGATGCCGCCGCCAACAGCCTCGCCGTCGACCGGCAGCTGTCGCGGTAGGTTCAACAAACTGTGGCTGCGTCAGGGTTTGGCCTCGGCCGTCGGCTCGGCGCAGGCCGGATAAAAAAATCTGTGGGCGGACGCAACCGGCACGCGGGTTGCGGTCAGCCGTGACTGTCGCCGACGATGCCTAAAAAAAACGCAGCCACCGGTCCGCGCACGCACGTCGCGCTTTGCCGTGCCGCCTATGCAGTTGCTCTATTTTCTGGCCGAGACCAGGACGGAGGCACCAAAAAGTTGATGCTCAACCTCAATTTTTGAAAACCCCTGGTTGCGTAAGGCTTGGGTGAGCTCGGCCACCCATTGTGTTCTTGCCAGCAGCGCGGGGACATCGGCGAAGGCCACACTCCATTCGGGGTGCCTCCAGCGACCATAGGCCTGCAGAACCTTAAAATGCGCGTTCCACAGGGCCACGAACAGCGGCCGCGTCGGGCGCGTCAATTCGTGCATTACGAGCACGCCGCCCGTGCGCAGCATCTTGCCGGCATGCGCCACCAAAAGCTCGAGGTCGACATATTTGGCAAGGTAATCGGAGACGATGCAGTCGAACTCCTCCTGCAAGAGCACGCTCTCTGCCCGGCCGTGAATAAATTCGACGTTGCTGAAGCCGAGATCGCGCACCTTTTTTCGGGCAATGCGCAAATAGTCCTCCTGCAGTTCCACACCGACCACCCGGCAGCCGGGATAGCGCCGGGCGATTTTGCACGTCAGAATCCCCGTGCCGCAGGCCTGCTCGAGGATACCTTGTGGTGCCGCCGGCAATTTTTTGAGAATCTTGTGCTTCCACCAAGCATCGAGTCCGAGCGTCGAGACGCGGGCAATATGGTCATAACTGGCCCCATTGTCCGCGAAATAGCGCTTGGCTAGCTCCTGGGGAGGGATGTTCATGAGGGTGCACCTCGCGCTCTAGGGCTTGCCGGTCTTGGCTCCGGTCATGGGACCAGGGCCCCGACGCCGGACTGGCGCCCCGCACAACAGGGCCCGAGCCGGCGGGCCGTTGCGCCCGCTTTCGCTCCTGGCCTTTAACTCGCGCCAGCTCCCAGGGATGGTATCAAAGCCGACGGGCTGCTTCGACCACCCCATGCCGCCCGCTTGCCTTGCACCGGGCGAGCTCGGACGCCGCGTCGCACGGGCCGACCCTGGCCATAGCCGCCGACGATGGTGATCTTGCGGCCGTTGCACCGGCGCCGGCCGGTCAGCGGCATCAATCCGTAAAGCTCCAGACCGATGCCGGGGCGATCTGGAACCTGGAGCCGGCCAGCCTTAACCTCGTAGGGGGATCGGCCCAATCCTGCCATTCCAGCCAATGCGCCGTCGCGGTGACGCGCGCGGCGACCACGGGATAAAGCTGTGTCGAGATGGGCACGCCGGCGCCGCCGCAAATGGCGGCGGCACGCAGCCAGCCGCTGACGCCGCCAATGCGCCCTCGGTCGCAACATTGGTCGCAATCAGCGGGGCTTGGCCAATCGGGCAGGATATGGTGGGCTGCCGCCGTCACCTAAGCCAAGAGAGTGTAAGTCGATGGCCCTGGAAGGCGCACCCCATTACGGCTTGACGGAGGCCGAGCTTCGCACCCTGCCGACCGTCTACCGGCCCGACCTGTTTGAGGGCAAGGTCGTCGTCGTCACCGGTGCGGGCAGCGGTTTCGGTTTTGCAATCGCCACTTTGTTCGCGCGCCTCGGCGCCGGGCTCGCCATTCTTGGCCGCAATCAGGAGCGGTTGCTCAAAGCCAAGACCTTCTTCGAAAGCCTCGGCGCCGTGGTCTATGCCGAGGCTTTGAATATCCGCGATCCCGAACGCTGCAGCGCCTATATCGCCAACGTCTGGCGCGAGCAGTCTCGCCTCGACGTCCTCATCAACAATGCCGGTGGCCAATTCCCGCAGCCCGCCCTCGACTTCAAGCCCAAGGGCTGGACCGCGGTCATCGACAACAACCTCAATGGCACCTGGTATATGATGCAAGCCGCGGCCAAATCCTGGGTCGAGCGCAAGTCAGCGGGCGCGATCGTCAATATCGTCGCCGACTTCTGGCGCGGTATGCCGGGCATCGCACACACGGCCGCCGCGCGCGCCGGCGTCGCCTACCTTTCGAAAAGCGTGGCCGTGGAATGGGCGCCGCTTGGCATCCGCGTCAACTGCATTGCGCCGGGCGTGCTTGAGACCTCAGGCTTCGCCCACTATCCGCCGGAAGGCCTCAAGACCTACACCGAGGCCAATCCCATGCGACGGGCAGGCGATGTCTGGGATGTGGCGGAGGCAGTCGTCTATCTGGCGGCGCCCTCGGCCAAATTCATTACCGGTGAGGTCTTGACCGTCGATGGCGGCCAGCAGTGCTGGGGCGATCCTTGGCCCACCGGCAGGCCGGATCATTTCGAGTTGGGTTGAGGTTTGCTGCCCATGCGTAGTGGGCGGGAGCCCGCGCCAATGCCGGCAAAGTAGCTGTTGGGACCGAGGGAGGAAAGCCGATGCCAAAGCTCGAGCGAAGAGCCGTCTTGGCGGGTCTAGGGGCCGCCAGCTTTGCCGGCAGCGTGCGCATCTTACGCCCCGCTCACGCCCAGACCCGCGAGCAGCCCGTCCGCCTTGTCTTTCCCTTTGCTGCGGGAGGCTCCGGCGACGCGCTGGCGCGGCTCTTGGCCGAGCACCTGCGCGCCGGCCTGGGTGTCCCCGTCATTGTCGAAAATAAGACAGGCGCCGCCGGTCGCATCGGCGTGCAGGCGGTAAAGAGCGCACCGGCCGATGGCGGCACCATCCTGCTCACGCCGATTGCGCCGGTCGCGGTCTACCAACACGTCTATGACCCTCTGGGTTACGATCCGGTCGCCGATTTCGCACCCGTGGCGCAGGTGGCAAGCTTTGAATTCGCCGTCGCCATCGGACCGCAGGTTCCGGCCAAAACGCTGAAGGAGCTCGTCGACTGGGTGCAAACCAATCCGGGGGCCGCCAACTATGGCACCCCTGCCGCCGGCACGCTGCCGCACTTCTTTGCCGTCTCCTTTGCTCGCGCCAGCAACCTCGATCTGCGCCACGTCGGCTATCGCGGCTCCGCCGCCGCGCTCACCGACCTGGTTGGAGGCCAGATTTCGATGGTGTTCACGACCACCTCGGACCTGCTTGAAATGCACAAGGCGGGCCGCATCCGCATCCTCGCCACCTCGGACCAGCAGCGTTCGCCCCTGCTGCCCGACATTCCCACCTTCACGGAGGAGGGATACGCCATCCAAGGCACCGCCTGGTACGCCATCTACGCTCCCGCCAAGACCCCGCCCGACATCATTGCCCGGCTCAATGACGTGATTGTTGCCGCGCTGCGTCGGCCCGAGCTCAAGGAGCGCTTGCTGGCCCTCGGCCTCTACGCCACCGGCACGTCGCCCGACGAGTTGGCCAGGCTGCAAAAGGCCCACTCCGAACTGTGGGCGCCGGCCATCAAGGCCTCCGGCTTCACCCCTCAGCAATAACGGCCGGCACGGCCGTCGGCAGCCCCGGGCCACAGCGGAGGGCGCAAGGGCGGCAAAGCCCGACGCTGCAAAAAAGACTTGGGCCGTGCGGCGCCGCGGGGTGCGACCTTTGCCGGGCAGGCCGCCATCGACAAGGGTCTCGCCCGGAGCGACAAAACTTTAGGCGCACAGGTCGATGAGCCGCGCAGCCTCTTCGATCCTGGTGCCCGCCACCGACCTTTCCGCGGCGGGGAGAATATCAAGGCTCGGCCAAAGGCCGCTGACCAGCGCCCGCGCATAGTCGTCGGCGTAGCCATGCGCAAACATTGCCCTCGCCGCGGCCTCGAAATCGTAGGCGAGCCGCCGCGTCGCAAGACTAACGCGTCCCGCCTCTCCCTTGATCAACCCATACCAGCCGTCGGCTGTGCCATCGTTGGCAGGCATGCCGATCACGCCCGGGTTAAACCAGACACGCGAGCCCACCCTGCCAATAAAGGGCAGCCCGCAATGCCCAGCCACCACAACATCCGTTTCGGCGCGGGCCAGTTCCGCAGCAATCAGATCGTGATCGGAGGCGAACACGAAGCGGTTGACGGCATCGATGCCGCCATGGATCACACGAAAGCTCACGCCGCCTTCGCGAAACGTCAGCGTCTTGGGCAAGCCCGACATCCACGCCCGGCTCGCGCGCGAAAGACGCTGATCGGCGAAGGCGTACCACCCTTTGGAGAGACGCTCACATTCGCTGCCGGCCGCAAAGCCGCAACCGCAATCGGCGGCGCCCGTCGCCAGTTGTTCCTCGCAATTGCCGGCGATCACCCGACAGCCCCAGTCGCGCAGAATGCCGACGGTTTCCTCGGGTTCACTGCCATAGGCCACCACATCGCCGGTGCAGTAACATCGATCCTCGGGAATTCCCAGGGCCTGCGCGCGCGATCGCAGCGCGAGCAGGGCTCGACTGTTCGAATATGGTCCACCAAAGACCAGGATCTGTCGTTCGGTCCCACGGAGCACGCTGGATTTTTGCATGTGTTGGGGTGCTTAGCCAAATATCGCGGCAAACCCCGGGGGGTGACACGCAGCCGAAACGTTGTGCTCTCGCCGCAGTGGGCGACGGCTCCCGCTTTCAGATCCCCCAAAGTCCTTCGCTAGCTGATGGGTTTTGCCGTACAAGATCCAAATCGTTAGTTCGGCTCTAGCCCTCCTGCCATGCCTGTTGCTGTCAATCAATCCCTGCCGGACGCGGTCGATCGCTCACAACTTGGGTCTGTGCAATCACATGCTGACATTCCTCCTAGATGCCATCGGTGCAATTCCGGTCGAGTTTCTGCTGTTTGGCTGCACGCTGATAGGGGTTGCACTCTTCCATCATCACACGCTGCCGGTCGCACTCGCCGGGCTCGCGGCAATCACCAGCTATAAACTCGCCTTTACCGGCTTCAAGCTTGGTACCGGCTTGCCCGGACTTGCCAACCATATGGCGCATGAAGCCGTGATTTTGAGCAACCTCTTCCTGTTGCTGATGGGGTTTGCGTTGCTGTCGCGGCACTTTGAGAAGAGCCGGGTCCCCGAAGAAATGCCGCGCTTCTTGCCCGATGATTGGAAAGGCGGCTTCATTCTCCTTGTCATCGTGGCGGTGATCTCAAGCTTTTTAGACAATATCGCCGCCGCCCTTATCGGTGGCAGCATGGCGCAACGGGTGTTTCGCGGCAAAGTGCACATCGGCTATCTCGCCGCCGTCGTCGCGGCCTCTAATGCGGGCGGCTCCGGCAGCGTGGTCGGTGATACGACCACCACGATGATGTGGATCGATGGTGTGAGCCCACTAAGCGTACTGGAGGCCTTTGTTGCCGCCGCGGTGGCACTGGTGCTGTTCGGCATTCCCGCCTCCATCCAACAGCACCGCTACTCTCCGATCATCAAGGATGCACCGGCGGGATTGCAGATCGAATGGGTAAGGGTGTGCATCGTTGCCCTTATTCTAGTGGCGGCGATCGTCGCCAATGTAGCCGCCAATGTCCGCTATCCAGACCTATTGGACCAGTGGCCGGTCATTGGCTTGGCGGTATGGGCTGCCATCATGATCACGGTGCCGTTGCGCCAACCCGATTGGGGGGTACTGCCGGAGACATTCAAAGGCACGATCTTCCTGCTCGCACTCGTCACTTGCGCCTCGATGATGCCGGTGGAGAAACTGCCGGCCGCGTCCTGGCAGACGGCGTTCGGCCTCGGCTTCGTCTCGGCTGTGTTCGACAATATCCCGCTCACGGCGCTGGCTCTTAAGCAAGGGGGATATGACTGGGGTTTCCTGGCCTTCGCGGTCGGTTTCGGCGGCTCGATGATCTGGTTCGGCTCCTCAGCCGGGGTGGCGCTGGCCAATATGTATCCGGAAGCAAAATCGACGGGGCGCTGGCTGCTGCATGGCTGGCACGTCAGCGTCGCCTACATTATTGCCTTCCTCGTCATGCTGTGGGTGCTCGGCTGGCATCCCGACCCGCCGCACAAAAAATCCTCGGCCGGGAGCTTCGGGGAACCAACGATTTTGGCCGCTCGAGCGCCCGATTGAATTCATTTCTTCGGGGCATCCTGGGGTGTTCCCTCGGGAGGTGTTGGCAGGGGAGGCGTTGGCAAGGGAGGCGTTGGCAAGCCCGCCGGGCCGCTGGAGGAATTATCACCTGGCAGGCCGAAGGGAGGCGGGCCAAGGTTCAACCCGGAGGGTCCAGACGACTGGCCGCTTGGTCCGGTTGGGAAACTGAGACCACCACCAAACGGGGGCAGCTGAATTTCGATCTTGCTGGGATCGACAGCGGGGCCGGTGGACTTGTAGTGCATCACCATGCCGGGGAAGGCGATGACCAACGCGACCATGATACACTGGATGATCACAAATGGTACCGCACCCCAGTAGATTTGGCCCGTGGTGACCGGCTCGATTAGTTTGCCCGTCGTTCTGTCCTTGTAGGGCTCGCGGGCGGCCACCGAGCGCAAATAGAACAACGCGAAACCAAACGGGGGATGCATAAAGCTCGTTTGCATATTTACGCCGAGCATCACGCCGAGCCAGATCAGGTCGATACCGATCTTCTCTGCTGCTGGACCAATCAATGGAATGATGATGAAGGCGATCTCGAAAAAGTCGAGGAAGAAGGCAAGTAGAAACACCAGCACGTTCACGAACACGAGGAAGCCGACTTGTCCGCCCGGCAGCGATGTCAGCAAATGCTCGACCCAAACGTGGCCATTCACGCCGTAGAACGTTAGGGAGAAGATGCGTGCGCCAATCAGAATGAAGACCACGAAGGCTGACAGCTTCGCCGTCGCTTCGATCGCCGACTTCAGCAGGGCGAGATTGAAGCGATTGGGATTGCGGTCGAGCCAGCGCTTGAAGATCGCCAGCAGTATCGCCCCGCTGGCCCCCATCGCCCCGCCCTCAGTCGGGGTCGCGACGCCGATGAAGATGGTGCCGAGCACCAGAAAAATGAGAAAGAGGGGCGGTACCATCACAAAGGTCACCTGCTGCGCCAGCAAGGACAGGAACCTGAAGCCGGTGATTTTGCCGAGCAGCCAGTTCAACACGGCGGCGGAAAACGCGAACAAAATCGCAACCGCCATGGTCAAAACCACAAAATCCGCGCCGCGATAAGGTTGGCTGCGCATCACCAGATACCCGACCGCGGCGGAGACGATGGTGAGAATGGCAAGGGAGGTCAGGCCGCGCTTGCCGCCCGGCTCGCGAAAACCGACGGCATCGGGGGGCAGGCCCGGGGCTGCATCGCGCGAGATTTTGGTGACGAGAAAGATATAGGAAGCATAGAGGCCGGCCAGCACAATGCCGGGAATAAACGCACCTTCGTACATATCCCCAACCGAGCGTCCAAGCTGGTCGGCCATCACGATCAATACCAGCGAGGGCGGAATGATTTGGGCCAGCGTGCCGGAAGCAGCGATCACGCCCGAAGCCACCCGTCGGTCGTAGCCGTAGCGAAGCATGATCGGCAGCGAAATTAGCCCCATCGAAATCACGGAAGCCGCGACCACGCCCGTGGTTGCGGCCAAGAGCGCGCCAACGAAAACGACGGCGTACGCCAAGCCGCCGCTAATGGTGCCGAACAGCTGACCTATGGTGTCGAGCAAATCTTCCGCCATGCCCGATCTTTCAAGTATCAAGCCCATGAGCGTGAAAAACGGTATCGCCAGCAGAACATCATTGTTCATGATGCCGTAGAGCCGATGCGGCAGCGATCCAAGCAGCGGCCAAGACAAGGTGATCTCGCCGTGAGAGAGCGGGGCCAGCTCGACGGCGATGACAAAGTAGATCAGGCCGCAAGCCGCGAGCGAAAAGGCGACCGGATAGCCGAGCAGAAGAAACACGACGAGCGATGCAAACATGATCGGCGCCATGTTGTGCGCAATGAATTCGGCCATCTCAGGAGCTCCAAGGGATCAATCGAGTGCTTAGCGGCGCCATCCTAGATCGCGGATCACTATGGCCCGCGTTGCTCAGCCTCCAACTTGGCTGCCTGCAAGACACGCTCCGCCTCTGCTTCCGCGGCGGCATGATGACCACCACCCGAAACGGTGTCGGCGAGTTCTCCCCGAATAATCGCGATCCTCTTGATCAACTCGGAGATGCCTTGCACCAGCAGAAGCGTAAACGCCAGAGGAATGAGCAGCTTTGACGGGTAGACCGGTAGCCCACCGGCATTGGTTGACTGTTCGTTTTGCAGCCACGACAGCCAGAAGAAGGGCCAGCCCAGCCATACGAGCACCGCCGCCATCGGCAACAAGAAGAAGACGTGGCCAAACACGTCTATCCAGTCCCGCGCGCGCTTCGGAAGCGCATTGTTTACGATGTCGATGCGGATATGCTCGTTCGACAGAAGCGTCCAGGGCGCGCACAGGAGGAAGACGGCGCCGAACAGGATCCACTGCAATTCGAGCCAGGAGTTCGACGACATGTTGAGAACTTTGCGGATGACCGCGTTGACGGCACTCACGACCACCGCAATGAGGATGGCCCAGGCGACCACGTGACCGACGCGCGTGTTGAAGCGATCAATGGCGCGGCTAAACCTCAAGAGTCGACCCACGTTCTTCCTCCAAATTTGCAACCATTCGTTACGCGCCTTTGCTCAGTGACTGACCATTCCACGGCCACTTGGCGCTTGGGTATGTCGAGACGGATTGAGATCCCGCGACGGCTCCAGCTGTAAGCGTCGACACGCATTTTCGCGGGCGACGGCGCCCAACCCTTCCCACGTCCGGCAATCGTTGAAGGGCCACCCACCGCCTGCGCCAGGGACGGGACCGTCTCGTAGCACCGTTGGCACAAGCTCCCAGCCGCCGCGTTCGTTTGTGAACGGAAGACCTGCCGGCGCAAAGAAAATCCTTGCTGACTGTGTGCGCAAAGTTACGCGCCGCATGCTCGCTTCCCCCGAGGTCGTAAGCACAGTTTTGCAACGCTCCCCATTCCAAGGTTCATCACGGTCCAAAAGAACCTTAGCCCGGTGCAGCACGATCGTCGCAATATTGTTGCTCATGCTGCAAGCACTTCACGCTGGCTACGACGACGTCAGAATTTCCTTCAGACTGCCCGAGGACGTCCAGGGTTCGCGAGTCCCCACCATCGCCCGACAGCTGCCGATTTTCCCGTGGCTTTACACTGTAGTAGCTGCACGAGCCTACGAGAGCAAGGATCAACAAAAAGGCTCCTATTTGCCGCCTTGCCGCACCCGTGTCCTGGCATTTGCAGCCAAAGCGGTCACCGACCGCAGCCACCCCCTGATCTTACGCACGCTGCAATGCCATTCACGTCGACTGGGCCACCGGGTTAGGCCACCGGGTTAGGGTTAGGTCTTTCCCAGGCGCATTTGATCATCGGAATTGCATCATCGAAGCCCACGCTGGTCGCTTATCGATTGCAAGCAACTCCAGCGCTGCGGCTATTTGTTTCACGTTCCCGGCGCTCGCTGGGAGGCGCATGACGATGGCGCGCATCGACGCGGGCCGGCATGCGCGCGCCCCGCGCAGGTGCGAAAAAGCTGGTGGCCTTTTGATCCGTGCGCACGCTTTGATGAAGGCTTGGATTTGTGGACGGCAGCCACGCCCATGAGTTCGCGAGAGCGAACCGGTTGCATCGCAGCATTTGACCCAATGCACGATCCAAACTGGGGTAAGCTCACGATCTTCACGCTTACCCGACCCGGCAAATCAGTTGGCTCTCCGGTAGACTTTGCGAATAGCTCGCTCGAGCACTTCGGTTGGCACCTTCTCATATTGCTTGTCGGAATCGATTAAGCGCTGAACCATCGAGGGGACGAACTTTTCCCAACCGATGTGTTCTCTCGCGCACCTGTCGGCGTCGCGCTCTATGTCTTCCGAACGCGTGACGAAATCGAGTGCGTCCAGCGCATAGTGCTTGAGCTTGATATGACACGCCTCATGAGCGGCCATGTACTCTATAAAGGTCGGGGACGCCGTCGCAAGATTCACATCGCTGGCGGTGACCGTGCAGCTGACATCGTCGGCGACACCTTGGCACTGGGTCTGCGCCTCAAACCCCTTCCAGATTTTGTCCTCAAGCACGAAGACAGAAACCTTGATGTCCATGACTGCAACGAAGCGCAGGACATGCGCCCTGAAAGATTCGAGATTTTGGGTGACCTGAGCGGTCGATGTGTTTGTGCACCACAAAGTCAGCAGCGAAAAGATCAGGCCCAACACCCGGACCCGGCCCGCAACGCGCCACATCCCACAGACTCCCCCGAGCGTCTAGGCTTGCCAGCGGCAAAGGCCAAGCGCGTCACGCCCATCCCTCGTCATGGTGTTCATGACAGCGGGACTATTGCCCGACATAACCCGCAGCTGAATAGCTGAGACGTCGAGCCAAGCGCATTGCGGGAAGTCTGTGGCGATGCGGCATCACCGCTGCCGGGCGTCCGCTGGCCGCCCGCTAACCGCGGCGGCGGGAAGCGTAGAATCGCAACCAGTCTCGCCAACGGCAGGCTTCGGAATTCGTCAACGATCGGTCACGGCCAAGGACCGGCGCAAGCGAACCGGACCACGCGCCCCTTGCCGCGGTCGAAACAGACGGGATGAAAGACGGCACGCCGATCTCAAAGACAAAACGGCCCCGCGCTGAACGCGGGGCCGCCCGCCGTTCGTCGTAGCTTAGCTAGTTGCCTGCGGGCAATCCGAGCTCGAAGCCCTCCTTCGCCAGCTGATCCCTCACGTTCTGGAACCTCTGAAACCGAGAGATGGTAATCGGGCCGGTATAGGTTTCACTCTGCAGCTTGCGCGGTGGGTACTGCACGTAAGTCTTCATCAGCTTCTGGATCGCCGCGTTGATCGTCACCATGGTCCAGGTCCGCTCGGTAAAGTTGTTCATAAAGATGTCGTAGCGTTCCTGGGGGTCCTGCCAAAGATCAAAGACTTGGGGCACGGTCGCCGTGTAGGACTCCGGCCCTTTCCAACCAAGGTTGGAGTCAACGGCGAGACCGCCCGTCTTCACTCCGTCGTCGCCGCGCAGGTTGAACACGGCCTTGTAGTTGCCGACGCGCGCGGCGCCGGGTGTCAGCTCGTTCTCGGTGAAGTAGAACCAGCTCTTGCGCTCCGACTTGCCGGTGCCAAACAGCACCGGCGACATGTCGTAGCTGTCGAAGATGATCGGTTTGCCCTCGCGATCGTTCTCCGGCAGGCTCACGCCGGCGAGTTTGGCGAAGGTTGCCATGTAGTCAAGGCCGCCAACGATATCGGAATTCTTCGTCCCCGCCTTGATGCCCGGCCCCCAGGCAATCGACGGCACGCGGTTGCCGCCCTCGCGGACCGTGCCTTTGGTGCCGCGGAACGGCGTATAGCCCGCATCGGGATAAACGTCCTGCCACGCACCGTTGTCAGTCGTCCAGAATATATACGTGTTCTTGTCGAGCCCGAGGGCACGAACCTTCTCCATGATGCGGCCGATGCGCGTGTCATTCTCGACCACAGAGTCGGCGTACTTGCTCTTCGACAGCGACTTACCCTGGAACTCCGGAGCGGGCATGTTGGGCTGATGAACCTTCATGAAATTGATGCTCATGAAGAACGGACCGGACGACTTGTTCCGGTCGAGGTATTCCAGCGAAGCCTTTTCTACATAGTCGTCAAAGAAGGGGATTCCGACTACGCCCTTGTCGGGAGTATTCACGTATTGGCCGTTGATCTTCCAATCTTCCTTCGCTTGCTGGCCAGCATTCCTGTTTGGGAGTGTGAAACCAATTCGGAGTTCCATGTAGTTGTACCAAGGGTCAATAGACCGGTCCGCTTCTGGGCCCAGAGCCAACATTGCCGTCCGGTCTCCCGACGCCCGCTTTCGGGGAAGAGCAGACATAGTCTGGCCGGCCGGGAGCGCCTGCCGATGAATCAACTCGGACATCGTATGTTTGCGATTTTGCTGGGCGCGCCTGCGCTGGCTGATCCTAGCTCAGACGTTTGAGCGACGACGGGCGGTCCAAAGGAGGCAGCTGGTCGTCAGGGGTGTGCTGCAGCGTTACCGAAGGGGACTCGCCAAACAACGTTCGGTAGGCAACAGCGAAGCGGCCCAACTCCCAAAAACCGTGGTCGGTAGCAATGTTCGTCACTGTTGCCTTTGAGCCGTCGGCTTGCCTTAGCGCGCGGTGGACCTGGTGCATCCTTCTCAGGGTCAGATAACGGATGGGACCCATCCCAAGGTGACGTTCACAGGCGGCGCGGAGCTTTCGTTCTGCCGTTCCTATGGCTGCGCAGACGTCCAACAGATGCAATGGAGTATTTGGGTTCGCTTCCAGGTACTCTTCGAACTTTGACACGATTGCTCTGTAGCGGACATCACCGTCAGGCATTGTCGAGGGCGTGCCGTCAGTCAGGCAGCTTATCAGCGCGTGGACCAACTGTTGCTCAAGCGCTGTTACAACGTTTGGAAATTCCAACAGTTCGGGCGTTGTCTTGGCCAGGCTTCCAACCATCGCATGTAGCTGCAAAAACCGGTTCTTGAGGTCCGGGTTTGGTCGGATAAAGCGTTCATCGCAATCGGTATCGATCTCACGACCCAACAGGGTCTCACAAGCCTCGGCAAATGCCTTTGCTTCAAGAGAGGCGCTTCCCAAGCGGCAGGGTCCAGAGGTTCTTACGTGCTGCGCATCGAAGTCCTCCGCACAGATTTCGCCCAAGGCGAATACCCTGCCGCGGTTATATACCTCTGGCTGATCTTCCGTGAGAAAACTGAATATCCTGCGACCGGGCCTCGTTGCCCCTTTGTGAATGCGGGCCAAGTTCTCGGTAAAGCGTTGCATCCATAGCTGGTTCATTGTCACTTGCGTCAACTTGGCTCGAAATTCGCCTCTTGCAGTCGGAAATACCTGCATATCGGCGGCGCGAACGGCCGACGTGTATTGAAATGGATCGGCGAAAGCGCAGACTTTGCTCCAAGCCACGTCCAACTCCCGAGTACTCGTCCTATAATTGTAGGAACACTCTCCGCTGGATATGCAAAAACGGCAGAAGCCAAATTGAGGGCACCAGCCGGAAGTGCATACGCAAGCGATACGATTGGGGACAATTTGCTTACCGCGGTATCAATAGACCCCTCCGGGAACGCCTCGGGTCGGAAGCAGTTTGCAAATCGTGCAAATCGATTGCCTGAGGCCCGCGATGCAAGACGACGAACCTTTGACCGCCGATCAGTGCGATGAACTCTCGCGCGCTCTACGTGAGGATGCGCAGTCTTACCAAGCGGGTGTGAAAAGGAAAATTTGTTGAAGCTGGCGGGGGCCTATAGCGCCCTCGCGAGTATCAAAAAAAGCGGTCCTTCAGAAAGTCAATTGATCCCTCTTAAGCGCATGAAGCCTGCGATGTCGCCCATTGGTCCGAACCGGCGAACGACGATGTCCGATGTAATCGTCTGCTCTAAGGGCAGAAGCGGACCAGTTTGTGCTCACTGTGAGTTCTTCCGAGTCTGACCCGTAGCCAGCATCGCGCCCAGAGGAGCATTTGGGCGGTTCCGGCGGGGTAGCGAAATCGCTTCGTCGTAATGTCCAGCCGAAGATCTAGCAGTTCCCGGCGGACAGCCATCGATGACCACGTAGGCTATTGGCCCTAGGCGGACCTCCCGGGGGATCATTCTGACGTCTGCTGGTCAGGATAAGGCGGACCCGTTTTGCTCAGAGCGAATTCTTCGCGTTTTTGACCCATACCGGAACTCAGCCTGAACCAGACGCGAGGTGAAGAGAACTCGACGGCTGAGACAACTAATTGTAGAGCCGCGTTCAATGCTCGTAGC
>Ga0081540_1001927_pt1 | contig 15314 bp, 9 predicted proteins | sample TabmetS2T1R1_FD_71024 | JGI IMG/M metagenome (GOLD analysis project Ga0081540, IMG submission 71024) | Tabebuia heterophylla rhizosphere microbial communities from the University of Puerto Rico - S2T1R1 | ecosystem: Host-associated > Plants > Roots > Rhizosphere ... | reverse complement strand
TTCCAGAGTCCGCTCGATCAAGCTCTCCCATGCCGTCTGTCATTTCCGTCTCCAATCTCTCCAAAATCTACGGCAGCGGCTTCAAGGCGCTGAACAACATCAATCTCGAGATCAGTCGCGGCGAGATCTTCGCGCTGCTCGGGCCGAACGGCGCCGGCAAGACCACGCTGATCAGCACCATCTGCGGCATCGCCAATCCGACGTCCGGCAGCATCTCCGTCGGCGGCCACGACATCCTCGACGACTATCGCGCGGCACGCTCGCTGATCGGACTGGTGCCGCAGGAGTTGCACACCGATGCCTTCGAGACGGTGTGGGCGACCGTCAGCTTCAGCCGCGGCCTGTTCGGCAAGCCGAAGAACCCGGCCCATATCGAAAAGGTGCTGAAGGACCTGTCGCTGTGGGACAAGAAGGATTCGAAAATCCTCACTTTGTCCGGCGGCATGAAACGCCGCGTGATGATCGCAAAGGCGCTGTCGCACGAGCCGCAGATCCTGTTCCTCGACGAGCCGACCGCGGGCGTCGATGTCGAGCTGCGCAAGGGCATGTGGGAAGTGGTGCGCGCGCTGCGGGCATCCGGCGTCACCATCATCCTCACCACGCACTACATCGAGGAAGCCGAGGAGATGGCCGACCGCATCGGCGTCATCAACAAGGGCGAGATCATCCTGGTCGAGGACAAGGCCGGACTGATGCAGAAGCTCGGCAAGAAGCGGCTGACCGTGCAACTGCAAGGCAAGGTCGATACGATCCCGCCGGCGCTCGCGCCCTACAATCTCCACCTCTCCGAGGACGGGCGCGAGATCACCTATGACTACGACACCAAGGGCGATCGCACCGGCATTACCAGCCTGTTGAGCGATCTGCGCAACGCCGGCATCCGCATCAGCGATCTCGATACCGAACAGTCCTCGCTGGAGGACATCTTCGTCAGTCTGGTGAGGAAGTCATAATGAACTGGCGGGCTATCCAGGCCATTTACCTGTTCGAGATGGCGCGCACCTGGCGCACGCTGCTGCAGAGCATCGTCTCGCCTGTCGTCTCCACCTCGCTCTATTTCGTGGTGTTCGGCGCTGCCATCGGCTCGCGCATCACCGAGGTCGAGGGCGTCAGCTACGGCACCTTCATCGTGCCGGGCCTCGTGATGCTCTCGGTGCTGACCCAGAGCATCGCCAACGCTTCCTTCGGCATCTACTTTCCGAAATTCGTCGGCACCATCTACGAAATCCTCTCGGCGCCGATCTCCTACCTCGAGATCGTGATCGGTTACGTCGGCGCCGCTGCGACCAAGTCGATCGTCCTCGGCCTGATCATCCTTGCCACTGCCGCCCTGTTCGTGCCGCTGCATATCCACCATCCCTGGTGGATGCTGACCTTCCTGGTGCTGACCGCGGTCACCTTCAGCCTGTTCGGCTTCATCATCGGCATCTGGGCCGACGGCTTCGAGAAGCTGCAGATGATCCCGATGCTGGTGGTGACGCCGCTGACCTTCCTCGGCGGCAGCTTCTACTCCGTCAACATGCTCCCATCCGGCTGGCGCACCGTCAGCCTGCTCAATCCGGTGGTCTATCTGATCTCCGGTTTCCGCTGGAGTTTTTACGAGATCGCCGATGTCAGTGTCGTGCTCAGCCTCGGCATGACGGTTGGCTTCCTCGCCATCTGCATGGCGATGATCTGGTGGATTTTCAGCACCGGGTACCGGTTGAAAAACTGACGGGAGCGACATCCGGAGCACGACCTTGGGAACCCGGATATCGGATGACCTCTACGCCTATGGTCGCATTCTCTTTTCGGCAATTTCAGACGACTCTTTGATAGAATTGTACAAGGCCACGGCTGCCTGCGACCCGTGTCAGCCGTAATATCATTGCCGCGCAAGCTGCTGACCAACGATAGCCGCCGGGGCGATTTTACCGATGCAAGTTGCAGTGCAGTTGGACAACGAGAAAGCGGCTCAGACTGACTTCTCGAATCACCCATGCACTGTGTTGCGGCGGGGCGACTATACTCTTTGCCGGCTCGAGCGTGAGCCGGGCGACGGCATCCTGCTTATCACCCCGGAGCTCGACCCGGCCAAATACAACAAACGCCTGGAGCATGAGCTCTCGTTGCAGGCCGAGCTGGATGGCGCCTGGGCCGCACGGCCCATTGCGCTGGCGCGCTACAACGGGCTGCCTGCCCTTGCGCTCCACGACCCCGGCGGAGAGCCTCTCGATCAGCTAATCGGGCAGCCGCTTGATGCGGTGCGTTTTCTGCAAATTGCCATCGCATTGGTTGAGGCCGTCGGTCGCATCCATGAACGCGGCCTCATCCACCGGGACATCAAGCCGACCAACATCCTGGTTGATTCAGTTGGCCGCCGGGCGTGGCTGACCGGCTTTGGAATTGCCTCTCGCCTCGCCCGCGAGCATCAAGCGCCCGAGCCGCCCGACATCATCGCCGGCACCCTTGCCTATATGGCGCCGGAGCAGACCGGGCGGATGAACCGCTCGGTGGACTCCCGCAGCGATCTGTACGCGCTGGGCGTTACCTTTTACGAGCTGTTGACGGGCGCGTTGCCGTTCACGGCCGCTGACCCGATCGAGTTGATCCACTGTCACATCGCACGGGAGCCGATTCCGCCGGCCGAGCTTGCGAGCACGGTACCGGCTCCACTCTCGATGATCGTCATGAAGCTCCTCGCCAAGACCGCCGAGGAGCGCTACCAGACCGCCGCAGGACTCGAGGCGGATCTCCGCAGATGCCTCGCCGGCTCGGATTCCACGGGCCGGATCGACCCGTTCCCGCTCGGCCTGCAGGATGCGTCGGACCGGCTGATGATCGCGGAGAAGCTCTACGGCCGCGATGGCGAGATCGCCGCGCTGCTCGACGCGTTCGACCGCGTCGTGAAGCATGGCGGTTCGGAGCTCGTCCTGGTCTCCGGCTATTCAGGCATCGGCAAGTCGTCCGTCGTCAACGAGCTGCACAAGGTCATCGTGCTGCCTCGCGGCATCTTCATTTCCGGAAAATTCGACCTGCGCCTCAGGGACACCCCCCACGCGACATTGGCTCAGGCGTTTCAGGGACTCGTTCAACAGCTGCTGAACGGCCACGCGAACGACATCGCCCGTTGGCGAGACGCGATCAAGGAAGCCGTCGGCAATCAGGGCCGCCTGCTGACGGACATCATTCCCGACCTCGTACGATTGATCGGGCCACAGCCAACCGTCGCGGTGCTCTCTCCCGTGGACGCCCAACTGCGGTTTCAGACCGTATTCCAGCGTTTCGTGGGCGTATTCGCGCGGGCCGAACACCCGCTCGTCATTTTCGTCGATGATCTGCAATGGCTCGATCTGGCGACGCTGGAGCTGATCGAGTATCTCCTGATCCATCCTGACACGCGGCACCTCTTGCTCATCGGCGCCTATCGCGACAATGAAGTGGATCCGGCGCATCCGCTGTTGCCCAAACTGGAGGCCCTGCGCCGGGCCGGCGCAAAAGTCGACAAGATCGTCCTCGGCCCTCTTTCGGTCGGCGACATCAATCAATTGCTGTGCGACACCTTGCGGCGTTCGCCAGATGAGATGCAGCCGCTCGCCGAACTGGTGCACGCGAGAAGCGGCGGCAATCCCTTTTTCGCGGGGCAGTTTCTCACCAGCCTGGCGGAAGAACGGCTGGTCGACTTCGATTCTCAGGCGCGGTCGTGGACGTGGGACCTCGATGCGATCGTCAACAAGAAGCACAGCGACAATCCGGTTGAGCTGATGATCGGCCGGCTGCGCCGTCTTTCTGCCGAGGCCCAGGAAGCGTTGAAGTTGCTCGCCTGCCTCGGCAACCACGCGGACTTCGCGACCTTGGCAGAGCTGCGCCCCGGATCCCACGAAGCGATGCATGAGGGCTTTCGCGACGCCGTTCGGGCCGGTGTCGCCATCGTCCGCGAGGGAAGCTATCGGTTCTTCCACGATCGGGTTCAGGAAGCCGCCTACGCGCTCATTCCCCCGGAACGGCGCGCTGCGTTTCATCTGCGGATCGGGCGTCTCCTGGTAGAGGAAACCGTGCAGGAGAAGATCGCGGAGAAGGTCTACTATCTCGTCAACCAGCTGAACCTGGGCTCGACGCTCATTTCCGAATGGCCGGAGAAGGTGCGTGTGGCCGAGCTCAATTTAGTGGCGGGACGCAAGGCGAAGGCCTCGACCGCCTATGCCTCGGCCTCCAACTATCTCGCAGCAGGCATCGCCGTTTTGTCTGAAGAAGGTTGGCAGCGATCCTACGATCTGACGTTGGGCCTGTTCCTGGAACGGACCGAATGCGAGATTCTCAACTCCAACCTGGATCAGGCCGCAGGACTCGTCGAGACCCTGCTGACCAGAGCGCGATCGAAGATCGATCAGGCCGAGATCTGTCGCTTGCGCATGCTTCTGCAATTGAGGCAAGGCAATTACGCGCCGGCGGTCCGCACGGCGCTCGAATGCCTGCGAACGCTCGGCGTCGATCTTCCGGACTCGCCGACGCCGGAGCAAATGCGGGCGGAATATGAGGAGATGCGCCACGCTCTCGGCGACCGTCCGATAGAGAGCCTGGTCGACCTGCCGATGATGAGCGACCCCGAGATTCGGGCGGCCATGAAGCTATTCAGTGCATTGGGCGAGCTGGCCTATCATGCCGATGGCGACCTGTTCCAGATGATCTCGTGCTGGATGGTGAAGCTGACGTGTCGCCATGGCACGAGCGAGTACTCTGCGATCGGCTACGGCGCGATCGCCGTCGTTCTGGGCCCGGCATTCCATCGCTTCGGGGACGGCGAGGCTTTTGCACGGCTGGCGGTCGCAGTCGTCGAACGATATGGCTTCACCGCGCAGAAGGCGGGCGCCCATTTCCTCATGCAGATGGCGGTGCTTTGGACACGCCCCATCGAAGATGCCCTGTCTTGCCTCGAGGCCGCGATCAGCGCTGTCGCCGAAACCGGCGAGATGGTCTACGCCTGCTTCAACCGCCAGCATCGCCTCACCGATCTGATGGCGCGCGGCGATCCCCTCGACCAGGTATGGCTTGAGTCTTCAAGCGCGCTGGACTTCGTCCGCAAGTACAAATTCGGTCAGCTCGTCATCTTGAGCGTCCAGGGTTTCATCCAGAGCCTTCGCGGCGGAGCGGGAAGCGGTCCGCCGCTCGACGAGGCGGCGCTTGAGGCGCGGGTGCTCCGGGGCGGCATTCCCCTCGTTGCCTGCTTTCACTGGATACTGCAATTGCAGCGGCACTTTTTGCTGGGCGATGCGGAGCGAGCCCTCGAGTTCGCTGGCAGGGCGAAGCCGATCCTGTGGTCGGCTCGTCTCAATCTGCAGTCGATGGATTACTGCTTTTATCACTCGCTCGCCATCGCTGCAGTCTTTCCGACCTCTTCGCCGGAGAGACAGGCGGAACTTCGTGCCGATCTCATCGGGCACCTCGAATCGTTTCAGCGATGGGCGCAAAGCTGCCCGGCAACGTTCGCGCACAAACACGCCCTGGTTTCGGCGGAATGGGCGCGCCTTGAGGGACGAGAAACCGAGGCCATGCGGCTGTACGAGCAGGCCATCCGCTGGGCGACGGAGCGCGGCTTCCTCCAGGATCAGGCGCTCGCCAGTGAATTGGCTGCGCGATTCCACCGCCTTCGCGATTTTGACAGGATCGCAGATACCTACCTGGACGAGGCGCGCGACTGCTACGCCCGCTGGGGTGCCCTCGCCAAGGTGGCGCAACTCGATCAGGCCAATCCGCGCATCCGACAGCAGGCACCATCGGGACCGACGCCGACCATTGAAGCGCTCGTCGAGCAATTTGATCTCGCCACGGTCATCAAGACCTCGCAGGTCGTGGCCGGAGAGATCGTCCTTGAGAAGCTGATCGAGACACTGATGGTTATCGCCGTCGAGCATGCCGGCGCCGACCGCGGACTCCTCCTGCTTCCGCGCAGCGACGGCCTGCACGTCGAGGCGGAGGCCCGCAACTCCGCCGAAGCGGTCGCGGTCAGGTTTATCGGCGAAGACGAGTTCGCACCTGACCTGCCGGAGCAGATCCTCTCGCAAGTCCATTGGACGCAACGGCCGGTTATCCTGGACGATGCACGGCTGACGACGCCGTTCTCGGCGGACAGATACCTGCGCCTCAATCGCGCGCGCTCGATACTCTGCCTTCCCCTCGTGAAACAGGGCGCCCTGATCGGGGTTCTCTATCTCGAGAACAGCCTGGCTTCCCACGTCTTCACTCCGGCGAGGACCGCGCTGTTGACGCTACTGTCGTCGCAGATCGCGATTTCGCTTCAGAACGCACGTCTCTACGCCGACCTCGTGAGCGAGAACCGCGAGCGCCAGAGGGCCGAGGAGGCACTGCAGGAAGCCCGGGTCGAACTCGCCCGCGTAGCGCGGCTCACAACCATGGGCGAACTGGTCGCTTCCATCGCCCACGAGATCAGCCAGCCACTGGGCGCAATCGCTGTTCAGGGCCAGGCCTGCCTGAACTGGCTGGGCGGCCAGGTTCCGAACCTCGAGGAAGCTCGCACGGCGATCGGACTGATTGATCGCGACGTGCGGCGCGCCAGGGACGTCATACGGAGTCTTCGCGCGCTGGTGACTAAATCCGACCGGAAGCGTGTCCTGTTCGACGTCAATGACGTGATCCGGGAAGTTCTAACGCTTGCTCGTACTGAACTGCACAAGCATGGGGTGACCGATCTTACCGATCTCTCCACTACACTGCCGCCGGTCCATGGCGACCGCGTGCAACTGATGCAGGTCATGCTCAATCTCGTGATGAATGCCGTCGAGGCAATGAGTGTTGCCGGAGACGTTCGCAATCTGACCATCGCGTCGAGACCATCCTCCGCGGATGAAGTCCATGTTTGCGTCGCAGACACTGGCGCCGGCGTAGATACGGCGATGGCGGGACGAGTCTTCGACTCCTTTTTCACGACGAAGCCGACCGGGATGGGCCTGGGGCTTTCCATCTGCCGTTCGATCATCGGCGCGCATGGCGGCCGGATCTGGCTGGAGCCGAGCACGCCGCACGGCGCGACCTTTCATTTCACACTGCCGGCTGGCCGCGAGACAGCATCGCCGCCAAACGAGCGCGAAGGCGCTCGCCCCGTATTCCCTGACCGCCGTTCATAAACCATTGATCACTACCCCACTGGAACCAGTGCCGGAATGCGGGCATAGTGGTTCCCGGGGACGGAGAGCGCGGCCAACAGCCGGGAGAAGTATATGCGTTCCTTTCTCGTCACTTTTGCCGGGTTGATGCTGATCGCCACCGGCGCCCAGGCCAAGGTCGCCATCACCGTCGACAAGGACAACCAGCAGATGACCGTCGCGGTCGACGGTGTCGCGCGCTATCGCTGGCCGGTCTCCACCGGAATTCCCTCCTATGAGACGCCGAACGGCTCGTTCCGCACCTTCCGGATGGAGGCGGACCACTTCTCCAAGGAATTCGACGACGCCCCGATGCCGCATTCGATCTTCTTCACCAAGATCGGTCACGCCATCCACGGCACGGATTCGGTGGGCAGGCTCGGCAGCCCGGCCTCGCATGGTTGCGTGCGGCTGTCGCGCGCCAATGCCGCCACCCTCTATGCGCTGGTGCAGGACCAGGGCGTGCTCAACACCACGGTGACGCTGACCGGCTCCTCGCAGGTCGCGCTCGCCCGCAACCCGCGCGGCCGCGCCAATACCGCCGTCGCCCGCCGCGACTACGAGCAACAGCAGCAATATGGCAGCGCCGGCGATCCCGTCGTGATCACACCGCAGTCGGGCTACGCATCTCAGCCGCAACCTGGCTACCCGCAGCCGCAGGTGCGCCGCGATGACGGCTACATCTATCCGGCCGACGGCAGCTCCACGGACCAGATTTATCCGGCGCCGCGCCCCCGCGCCCAAGTCTATCCGCCGCAGCAGCAATACTATTATCAGGATCGCGGCTACGCCCCGGCGCCTCAAGGCTATTACAATCAGCCGCGGCAGTATTACCAGCAGCAGCGCGGCGGCTACTACACTTACCAAGACTGAGCAGCGGCCTGCACTGAACCGATCACAGGCCGTTCACCTGCTTGTTACCGTTTTGCGTGGCTGCCATTGGGTAGCGCTTGTCGACTGTCATCGAACGGTCATGCCATTGTAAAAAAGGAATCCGATTCTTGGAGAATTCATTTCTCTATTTCGGAGGTTCCCATGAAGCGCGGATTGCTCGTGCTCGGCCTGTGCATGATGGCGTTGGCCGCCTATTTCACCGCGGACAAATGGGGCATCCGCCACATCACGCTGGCTTCCGAAGACATCCTGCGTGAGAACCGCAACGTCACCGTGGAGGTTGCCGTCCGCCGTGATCGCGAAATCCAGTCGATGGCCGAAATGATCGACCTGCCGGTCGCCATCCTCAGCCACGGCAACACGGTGAAGCACACCGAATACACCTTCCTGTCCAACGTATTTGCCGCGCGCGGCTACCTCGTCATCAGCATCCAGCATGATCTTGCGACCGACGATCCAATGGTGACGAAGGTCGGTGAGGAATATGTCGGCCGGCGCATGCAGTACAACCGCGGCTCCTTCAACATCATGTTCGCGATCGACGAGGTCAAGAAGCTCTATCCGAATGCGGACTATCGCCGCCTGACCCTGATCGGCCACTCCAACGGCGGCGACATCTCGATGTTCTTCGCCAAGCAGCACCCTGACCTGGTCAAGAAGGTGGTCACGCTGGACAATCTGCGTGTGCCTTTCATCACCGACGGCAAGGTCAAGATCCTGTCCTTCCGCTCCAAGGACCCGAAATTCAAGGCCGATCCCGGCGTTGTTCCTGACGCAGAAATCTGTGAAAGAGCCGGCATCAAGGTGGTCAACACGGAATTCCAGCACAATGATCTGAGCGATCGCGGCTCGGATCGCGTGAAGTCATCAATTCAGGCCTCGGTGCACAAGTTCCTCGATGAGGACGAAGGCCCCGCCACTGTCCCGTTGCTTGCGGCGGCAGCGCCGCCTGCTTCGGCCGCCAAGAAGTAGACCGCAGCCGCTACTGCTCGCCGTCGCGCAGGCGCCGCCACAGCGCGCCGACGATGTTGGAGTAATCGTCGGTCCAGACCCGCTGATGGTCGTCCGCCTCGGTCAAGGTCCACTTGTCTGACGATGCCAGCTTGCCGACATCGGCCTCCTCGCGCGCGGAGACCACGACCGTGGTGGAGAAGACGTAATCCGTGTCCCTCCCCGAATCCTCGCTGTAGACCCAGCTCCTGAGATCGTTGGCATCGGCAATGCCGACGACGACGCTCTCCAATTCGAGGTGACGGTTGGAGATGTGCATCACCACGGCGCCCTGCGGCGCCAACTTGTCCTTGTAGATCGCCATCGCCTCTTCGGTGGCGAGGTGGATCGGGATCGCGTCCGACGAATAGGCATCGACGATGATGAGGTCGTAAGTACCGCTCGGCTCCTTGGCAAAGGTCAGCCGCGCATCGCCGATGACAGGCTTGAGGTCAGGCTCGCATTTCTGGATGTAGGTGAAATATTTCGGATCGCGGGCGCTGTCGACCATGGTCTGGTCGATCTCGAAGAACTTCCAGTCCTCGCCCGGCTCGGAGGCACAGGCCAGCGAGCCCGACCCAAGCCCGATCACCGCCACGCGCAGCGGCGCGCCCTTGCGCTCGCGCATCGCCGTGATGGCCTGACCGATGCCGCCGTCCTTGTGATAGTAGGTGATCGGCTCCGGCCGCCCCGTCACCGGCGTGCCGTCGTTGTTTCTGAACTTCTCGGCGCCGTGAATGGTCGTGCCGTGCATCAGCACGTGGTACTGGCCGTTCGGCGTCACCACGATCTTGTGCACGCCGAAGAAGCTGCGCACCGTCTCGACCCGCCCGTCATCGCTGGGATAGGCGCGCAGCAGCACCATCGCCAGCGCGACGGTGACAAAAATCTTCCAGCGGTTGCCGTTGAGGGCGACCGCAAGCAGCGCGGCGAGAACGCCGACGCCGCCGATCACCCAGACCCGGTAAAATTCGAGCCACGCGAAAATCCGCCCCGCGTAGAAAGTCGGCAGGACCAGCGCCACCGCAATGGCCGCGAGCAGTGGCCAGTACCATCGTGTCATCCATGGCAGGCGCTCGTTGCCCGGCGGGCGGCACAGCGCCGCCAGCGCAATCAGGATCGGGTATTCGGCCACCCAGGAAAAGGCGTACGGCGCGATCAGGCCGGCGAACAGGCCGCCGACCATGCCGCCGAATGACAGCGCCACATAGAAGCCGGTGAGATATTTTGCCGCCGGACGCATGCGCGCCAGTTCGCCATGGCAGGCCATGGCGATGACGAAGAAGCACAATTGATGGCCGCCGAGCGTCAGCAACAGGTTCTGCTCGCCTCCGAACGCCAGCAGGATCACCACGCCCGCGATCGCCAGCGGCTGCAACAGCAGCATCAGCCAGTGCGGCAGCAGCGGCCGCGACTGGAACACCAGCACCCAGGTCAGGAGGTAGAGCGACAGCGGCAGCACCCACAGCAGCGGCGCGGCCGCGACGTCGGTGGAGATGTGCGCGGTCACCGCGATCAGCAGGCCCGATGGCACGGCAGCGAGGAAAATCCAGCGCGCCAGCATCAGCCACGATGGCGCCGGCGCGTCGCTGTCGTCGGCGTCGAGGTTCAGCGCCGCGGCACTGGCGGGTGATTTCAACAGCAGCACGCCGCAGCCGGCGATCAGCAGGATGAGCAGGCCATAGCCACCGCTCCAGATCAGGTTCTGTGTGCGCAGCGTGAATATCGGCTCCAGCAGCACCGGGTAGGACAGTAGCGCCAGGAAGCTGCCGATATTCGAGGAGGCGTAGAGGAAGTAAGGATCCGGTCCGTTGGGATGACCGGTGCGCACGAACCAAGCCTGCAGCAGCGGGTTGTTGGCGGCGAGCGCGAAGAACGGCAGCCCGATCGAGACGGCGAACAGCCCCAGCAGCCAGAACGCGTAACCCGAGGCCGGCGGCTCGCCCCAGCCGGAGCGGATCACCAGCGGCAGCGTCAGCATCGCGGCAACGAGCAGCAATAGATGCACCAGGACCGGAACGACGCGGTTGCGCGCCTTGGTCAGATAATGCGCATAGGCATAGCCGGCGAGCAGCAGCGACTGGAAGAACACCATCGCCACCGACCACACCCCCGGCGATCCGCCGAGCCGCGGCAGCACCATTTTGGTGAACAGCGGCTGCACCGAGAAGAGCAGCAGCGCGCTGACGAAAATTGCCAGCGTGTAAACCACGAGGATCAGCCGGTTCCGCGAAACGGCAGGCTCATCCGTGAGGGACGTTGCAGCAACGGTCATGGAGGCTCCGGCTAAGACCTGGCGGGGCACGTCCGGCAGGGTACGCCAGAGACGCCAAATTGAGCATATGGCAACATCAGGGGCAAGAAACCTTGACGAAACGCAGAAGGGGCGCGATGCAGCGCATAATCAACCCTTGTTGAAGCGAACATGAACGAAACGGACGTCGTCATCATCGGAGCGGGGCACAACGGCCTCACCTGCGCAGCCTATCTTGCGATGGCGGGCCTGCGGGTAAAGGTGGTTGAGCGCCGCAGCGTGGTCGGCGGCGCCGCGGTCACCGAGGAGTTTCACCCCGGCTTCCGCAACTCTGTGGCGGCCTACACCGTGAGCCTGCTCAATCCCCAGGTCATCGCCGATCTGCGGCTGGCCGATCATGGCCTTAAGATCGTCGAGCGCCGCGCGCAGAATTTCCTCCCCGCCCCCGACGGCCGCTATCTGCTCACCGGCGAGGGCCGCACCAAGGCCTCCGTCGCCAAGCTCAGCCCGCGCGACGCCGATCGCATCGATGCCTTTTCGCATGAGCTCGAGGCCATCGCCGACGTGCTGCGGGAACTGGTGCTGCGCGCGCCGCCCAACATCGTCGAGGCCTTTGGCGCGGCCGCGATCCGCGAAGCCTTCAACGCCATCGGCACCGGTAACATCCTGCGAAAGCTGTCGCTGGAGCAGCAGCGCAGCCTGCTCGACCTCTTCACCTGCTCGGCGGGGGAAATGCTGGACGAGCGCTTCGAGAGCGACCTTGTCAAGGCGCTGTTCGGCTTCGACGCCATCGTCGGCAATTATGCCAGCCCCTACGCCGCCGGCTCCGCCTACGTCATGCTGCACCACGCGTTCGGCGAGGTGAACGGCAAGAAGGGCGTGTGGGGCCACGCCATCGGCGGCATGGGCGCGATCGGCCTGGCGATGGCGCGATCGGCGCAGAGGCACGGCGCCGAGATCGAGACCGATGCCGGCGCGCGCGAGGTGATCGTGGAAAACGACCGCGCAGTCGGCGTCATCCTCGACAATGGCGAGACCATTCGCGCGAAATATGTCGCCTCCAACGTCAATCCCAAGCTGCTCTACACGCGCCTCGTGCCTGTTGATGCGCTGCCGACAGCCTTCCTCGATCGCATCGCGCGCTGGCGTAACGGCTCCGGCACCTTCCGCATGAATGTGGCGCTGAGCGCCCTGCCCTCCTTCACGGCACTGCCTGATGAAGGCGACCACCTCACATCAGGCATCATCCTGGCGCCGTCACTTGGCTACATGGACCGCGCCTGGCTGGACGCCCGCGAGCACGGCTGGAGCCGCGAGCCTGTCGTCGAGGTGCTGATCCCCTCCACCCTCGACGACACGCTGGCGCCGAAGGGCCAGCATGTCGCGAGTCTATTCTGCCAGCACGTCGCGCCGGAATTGCCGGATGGAAAATCCTGGGACGACCACCGCGAGGAAGTCGCCGACCTCATGATCGCGACGGTCGATCGCTACGCGCCAGGGTTTGCCGCTAGCGTGATCGGCCGGCAGGTGCTGTCCCCGCTCGACCTGGAGCGGCAGTTCGGCCTGCTCGGCGGCGACATCTTTCACGGCGCGCTGACGCTCAACCAGCTGTTCTCGGCGCGGCCGATGCTCGGCCATGCCGACTACCGCGGACCGCTAAAGGGTCTCTATCACTGCGGCTCCGGCGCCCATCCCGGCGGCGGCGTCACCGGCGCCCCCGGCCACAATGCGGCGCGCACCATCCTTGCCGATCATCGCGCCCTGTTCGGATCGCCTTGACAAGGCTGTGCAGAGGCTGGGGATAAGCTGTTGGAATATCTCTGCAGAAAGCGGTGGAATGGCCGTTTTGCGCTTGTGGCGGGGTGCGGTATGTCCCGGTGTATAAGCCTGTCCATAAGCCCTGCATGAGCCGTTGATCGATGACCGTAACCCCTTCCACCCACCGAGCCAGCTTCGCTATTGGCGACGAGCACGCCGCCAAGCAAGTCGTCGACGTGCTGACCGAAGTCTTTTTCGATGGCGAGGCGGCGGTGGCGGCGTTTGAGCAGCCGGATGGGCGCTGGGATGTCACGGTGCATTTTGCCGAGGCGCCCGACCAGGCGCTGCTCCGCGAGATCGTGACCAATGCGGCAAGCCGCGAGATCGCGGATACCCTCACCTTCGAGACGGTCGAGGCCAGGGACTGGGTCAAGGCGAGCCTCGAGGACCTCGTGCCGGTGCCGGCCGGCCGTTTCGTCGTTCATGGCGCCCATGACCGCGATCGCGTGCCGGCCAACAAGCTTGCCATCGAGATCGAGGCGGCGCTGGCGTTCGGCACCGGGCATCACGGCACCACGCGCGGTTGCCTGCTGTTGCTCGACCATGTTCTGAAGTCCTGGCAGCCGCGGCGCGTGCTCGATCTCGGCACCGGCACCGGCGTGCTCGGCATCGCCGCGGCCAAGGCGCTCAAGATCGGCGTGCTTGCCAGCGACATCGATCCGCCGTCGGTGAGGGTGGCGCGGGAGAATGCGTTGCTAAACGAAACCGGCCACCTGGTGCAGGTGATCCGCGCCACCGGCTTTTCCGCGCCCGGATTTGCGCAGCATGGTCCGTTCGATCTGGTCTTGGCGAATATCCTCGCCAATCCGCTGCGGCAATTGGCGACGCCGATGGCCCGGCATCTGGCGCCTGGGGCGATGGTGATCCTGTCGGGCCTATTGACCCATCAGGCCGCCGCGGTAATTGCCGCCTATCGCGCCCGCTCGCTGGTGCCCCTGAGGCATTTGCGGATCGAGGGGTGGAGCAGTCTCTTGTTACGTAAGGTGAGCTAGACGTTCTTCTTGCGCTTGGCGCGGAAGATGACGCCCTTTTGGTTGCGCTTGACGCGGGCCTCGACAAAGCGGTCGAGGATCTGGACGATGACGCCGCGCTTCTTGACCACGATCGGTGCGATCGGGCCGCGGGTTGCCGGCGGCGAAATTTTCTCAAAACTAAAGGCAGGCATGGTGTTTCACCTCGTCGTTGAGTTGAGACACTCCTCGAAGTCTCCCGGTCATCTTCCGAACGATCTGCCCCCAGATTGTTCGGCCCCGTCTGATGCAGGCCTCAAGTTTCAAGCATAACTTGTGCCAAATTAAGGAGAATTCGGCCGCATTGCCGATCGCTCTCCGCAAACCTAAAGTGTGAGCGCAATGTTCGAAGCCCATTTCCAGACATTCGAGGACCCCGAGGGCGGCGTGGCGCTGACCGCGCGGCTTGGCGCGTTCCGTGAGGAGCTGGCGCGGCGGAAGCTGACGGGATTCGTGATTCCCCGCGCCGATCAGCAGCAAAACGAATATGTGCCCCCCTCCGAGGAGCGGCTGGCCTGGCTGACCGGCTTCACCGGCTCGGCTGGCCTCGCCATCGTGCTGACCAAGGAAGCGGCGGTGTTCGTGGACGGCCGCTACACCTTGCAGGCCGGCAAGCAGGTCGACCGCAAGGCCTGGCAGGTTGAGCCGCTGGTCGATCCGCCGCCGGAACAGTGGCTCGGGCGGCATCTCGCCAAGGGCGACCGCCTAGGATTTGATCCCTGGCTGCACACTTCTTCGGCAGCCGAACGGCTGGCCACCGCCTGCGCCAAGGCCGGCGCCGAGCTGGTGGCGGTCGACACCAACCCGGTCGATGCGATCTGGCACGAGCGGCCCGCCCCGCCGCTCGGCCCGGTGTCGGTCCAGGGTCCGCAATTCTCCGGGGAAGCCGAGGCCGAGAAGCTAAAGCGCATTCGGCTGGAGATCGCCAAGCTCGGCGCTGACGCGCTGGTGCTGTCGGATTCCCATGGCGTCGCCTGGACCTTCAACATCCGCGGCGCCGACGTCTCGCACACCCCGCTTCCGCTCTCCTACGCGCTGGTGCCGAAGGACGGCCGGCCGATCGTCTTCATCGACCACCGCAAGCTATCCAACGCCTCGCGCGACCATCTCGAGCACTCCGCCGACGTCGAGGAGCCCGACCGGCTGGCACTGAAGCTCGCCGAACTCGCCAGACGCGGCGCCTCGATCGCGCTCGACAGCGCCACCGCC
>Ga0081540_1002390_pt1 | contig 15316 bp, 11 predicted proteins | sample TabmetS2T1R1_FD_71024 | JGI IMG/M metagenome (GOLD analysis project Ga0081540, IMG submission 71024) | Tabebuia heterophylla rhizosphere microbial communities from the University of Puerto Rico - S2T1R1 | ecosystem: Host-associated > Plants > Roots > Rhizosphere ... | reverse complement strand
CGACCCGATCCGGACCTCGTTAGGGCTGCTTCCTTCCGGACCTGACCCGGTTGGCGAGTGGCTCGTCCACCGCCAATCTCCCGGTCCCTATTTGGGGCCAAAAGGGCCGGAAAGCAAGCGGGGCTTGGGTGGGTACATGCGCCGGAACTACCCCGTTTCGTCCTGGTCGGGCTTGACCCGGCCGTCCACGTCTTGCTTTTTCGGCCGTACGCAAAAAAGCGTGGATGCCCGGGCCGTCTGGCGCGAAAACGCGCTTCGCGCTTCTGTCCGGACATGACGGGGGTGTTGTTTGCGGGGCTACTCTCTGCAAGGCTATTCAGGATAGAGAACTCGCATGCCCTCTGACGCCTCCGCCTGGTCGCTGCACTCCCAGCTCAAAAAAGACACGATCGACATCGGCGACCTGCCGCTGTGCAAGGTGCTGGTCATCAAGGACGCGCATTACCCCTGGCTGCTCCTGGTGCCGCGCCGGGAGGGTGCGGTGGAAATCATCGATCTCGGCGAGGTCGAGCAGGCGCAACTGATGACCGAAATTTCCCGGGTCTCGCGGGCGCTCAAAGAGATCACCAAATGCGACAAGCTCAATGTCGCGGCGCTGGGCAATCTGGTGCCGCAGTTGCATGTCCACGTTATCGCGCGGCGCACCAGCGATGTGGCCTGGCCGCGGCCGGTCTGGGGCGTGATGCCGCCGCTGGCGCATGACGCCGAGGAAGTTCAGAATTTCATCAACGCGCTTCGCCGCAAGATCTGGTTGGGATGAAAGATGTCCGCATTCGACAAATATCCATTAGGTAAGCCCGCTTTCGTCACCCATGTTCTCGATCGTGCCGCGCATTTCCGCACCAATGACGAAAAACTGTTTGCGCTGGAAGGCCAGAGCAATGCGCGGGCCTATGTGGTCTACCGCGACTCGCTGGTCATGAAACAGGAGGAGAGCGGGCCCCGCGCGCTGCTCTCTATCAAGGAAGCGCTGGACTACGGCGCCAATCCCGGCACGATCTTCTTAGGGTTGCGCGACGGCGCGCCGATCTTCGGCATGGGCATTTCGCCGGCTGCCGCGGAAAAACTGATCGGCCGTAACGATGTTGCGATAGCGGAATTGCGCGGCATGGCGATGCAAGGCGTGCTGCCGCCTGAACAGCTGTCGGCCATCGCGATGGCCAAGTCGCTGGTGAGCTGGCATCAGCGCCACGGATTTTGCGCCAATTGCGGCGCGCGCACCTCGATGAAGGAAGGCGGCTGGAAGCGCGAATGCGGGAGCTGCAAGGTCGAGCATTTCCCGCGCACCGATCCGGTCGTGATCATGTTCGTGAGCCTGGGCGACAAGGCGCTGCTCGGCCGGCAGAAGCAGTTCATGCCCGGCATGTATTCGTGCCTCGCCGGCTTTGTCGAAGCAGCAGAGACCATCGAAGACGCCGTGCGCCGCGAGATTTTCGAGGAATCCGGCATCCGCGTTACCGACGTGAATTACTACATGACGCAGCCCTGGCCCTATCCGTCGTCGCTGATGATCGGCTGCACGGCGCGCGCGATCACTGAGGAGATCATCGTCGATCGCATCGAGCTCGAGGATGCGCGCTGGTTCGACCGCGCCGAACTCGCGCTCATGCACAAGCGCCAGCATCCCGACGGCCTGTTTGCCGCTCATCCCTTCGCCATCGCGCATCATTTGATCGGCCAATGGTTGCATGGCGACAGCAATAACGGCGCATAGCACGGAACCGACGCCTGCCTGCTCGATTGACTGGGGACTTGAACGGACATGACGGGTCCACGCATGAATTTTCAGGACAAGGCGCCGAAAATACCTCCGCGCATCCTCTGCATCGGCATGCCGGTGCGCGACCTCACCTTCAACACACCCGGTGTTCCCGGGCGTGGTTCCAAGGAGAATGCGACAGGTTTCGACGAAATCTGCGGCGGCAATGCGTTGAATGGCGCGATCGGCATCGTTCGGCTCGGTGGCCGCGCCTCGATCTGCGGGCCGATGGGTGATGCCAAGGAAACATCGAGCCGCTTCATCTTCGATCAGATGGCGCATGAGGGCATCGAGACCAAGCATCTCATCCACATGCCGGGATTGGTCACTCCGATCTCGGCGGTGATGATCGATCCTTCCGGCGAGCGCACCATCGTGACCTTCCGCGATCCGAAATTGTGGCAGGTGAAATTGCCCGACTTCGACACGCTGCTGGACGATTGCGCCGCCATCCTCACCGAGAGCCGCTGTGCCGAATTCTGCACCGAGCTTTGCGCCGAGGCCGTCCGGCGCGGCATTCCCGTGATCGTCGACGTCGATCGCGCCATGTCGCTGCGCGAGGGGCTGTTGAACGCCTCCACCCACCTGGTGTTCTCCAGCGAGCCGCTGCAGGAAACCGCTGACGTTACCGACGACGCCCAGGCGCTGAAGAAGATCGCCAAACTGACCCCGTCTTTCCTGGCGGGCACGCGCGGTCCCCGGGGCACGATCTGGCTCGACGAGAAGGGGGAGGTCCAGGAGACCCCGGCCTTCCCGGTGCACACGGTGGACACCCTGGGCGCGGGCGACGTCTTCCACGGCGCCTTCGCTCTCGCGATTACCGAGAAGCAGCAGTTGCGGCAGGCGCTCCGGTTCGCCTCCGCTGCTGCGGCATTGAAATGCACCCGTTTCGGTGGCGCCTTCGCAGCCCCGCAACGTGCTGAAGTTGAAGAGCTTTTGAGCCATGGCACGGCCGCGGCCCGGGCGCCGACTGGTCAATAGATGGGCTTGCTATAGAAGAATTTTCTATATATGAGGGGATCAAACCTTTCATATGGAACATTCTTCTCATGACTGACCTAGCCATTCAGCTTCACGAAGGCAGCCGCCGCCTGGATGCCATCGACCGCAAGATCCTGACCGTGCTGCAGGAGGACGCCTCCCTGTCCGTCGCCGAAATCGGGGACCGGGTCGGGCTATCGTCGACGCCGTGCTGGAAGCGGATCCAGCGGCTGGAGGCCGATGGCGTGATCCTGCGCCGGGTGGCGCTGGTCGACCAGAACAAGATCGGGCTCGGTATTTCGGTGTTCGTCTCGGTCGAGAGCTCCGATCATTCGGAGGCCTGGCTGAAAACCTTTGCCAGCGCCGTCAGCGCCATGCCCGAGGTGATGGAGTTCTACCGGATGGCCGGCGACGTCGATTACATGCTGCGCGTCGTCGTCGCCGACATGGCGAGCTACGACGTATTCTACAAGAAACTGATCAGCGCCGTGCCGCTGAAGAACGTCACCTCGCGCTTTGCGATGGAGAAGATCAAGTCGGTGACGGCGCTGCCGGTGCCGGCGGCGTAACCACGAAGCTCCCTCGCCCCGCTCTTGCGGGGAGAAGGTTGGGGTGAGGGGCTGTCTCCGCAAATTCGAAAGATGTGAGTACGCGGAGAGTCCCCCTCACCCGGATTGCTTCGCAATCCGACCTCTCCCCGCAAGAGCGGGGCGAGGTAACAGTTCAAATCTTCTGATTGTACTCGCCGACTTCGGGATGGGTGCGCAGCACCGAATCCATCGCCTCGAACATGTCGCGCATGCGCTTCTCGGCGACCGGGCTTTCCACCACCACCACCAGCTCGGGCTTGTTGGATGAGGCGCGGATCAATCCCCAGCTGCCGTCCTCGACGGTGACGCGCACGCCGTTGACGGTGACGAGATCGCGGATGGCCTGGCCCGCAACCTTCTCGCCCTTGGCCTTCGCGGCCTCGAAATGCTTCACCACTGCATCGACGATGCCGTATTTGGCTTCGTCCGCGCAGTGCGGCGACATGGTCGGCGACGACCATGTCTTCGGCAGCGCGTTCTTCAGGTCGGCCATCGACTTGCCGGGCGCGCGGTCGAGCATGTCGCAGATGGCGATCGCGGAGACGAGACCATCGTCATAGCCGCGGCCGAACGGCTTGTTGAAGAAGAAGTGGCCGGACTTCTCGAAGCCCGCCAGCGCGCCCATCTCGTTGGTGCGGCGCTTCATGTAGGAATGGCCGGTCTTCCAGTAGGCGGTCTTGGCGCCCTGCTTCTGCAGCACCGGATCGGTAATGAAGAGGCCGGTCGACTTCACGTCGACGACGAACTGCGCATCCTTGTGGATCGCCGACATGTCGCGCGCCAGCATGACGCCGACCTTGTCCGCAAAAATCTCCTCGCCGGTGTTGTCGACGACGCCGCAGCGGTCGCCGTCGCCGTCGAAGCCGAGGCCGACGTCGGCCTTGTGCTCCAGCACCGCATCGCGGATCGCGTGCAGCATCTCAAGGTCTTCCGGATTCGGATTGTATTTCGGGAAGGTGTGGTCGAGCTCGGTATCGAGCGGGATTACCTCGCAGCCGATCTTCTCCATCACCTGCGGCGCGAAGGCGCCCGCGGTGCCGTTGCCGCAGGCCACCACGACCTTCAGCTTGCGCTTCAGCATCGGACGATTGGTCAGGTCGGCGATGTAGCGCGCCGGGAAATTCTCATGGAACTGGTAGGAACCGCCGACCTTGTTCTTGAAGTCGGCGTTGAGCACGATCTCCTTCAGCCGCGTCATCTCGTCGGGGCCAAAGGTGAGCGGGCGGTTGGCGCCCATCTTCACACCGGTCCAGCCGTTGTCGTTGTGCGAGGCCGTCACCATGGCGACGCAGGGCACGTCGAGGTCAAACTGCGCGAAATAGGCCATCGGCGTCACGGCAAGGCCGATGTCGTGCACCTTGCAGCCGGAAGCGAGCAGGCCCGAGATCAGCGCATATTTGATCGAGGCGGAGTAGCCGCGGAAATCGTGACCGGTCACGATCTCCTGCTCGGCTCCGAGCTCCGATATCAGCGCGCCGAGGCCCATGCCCAGCGCCTGCACGCCCATCAGGTTGATCTCCTTGCCGAACAGCCAGCGCGCGTCGTATTCGCGAAAGCCGGTCGCCTTCACCATCGGCTCGGATTCATAGGCGTAGGTATTGGGAACCAGCACGGGCTTCGGCTTGGGAAACATCGGGAAAGGCCTCGGGAAAACAGGAAAATGGAACGGCGCAGCCATAGCGAATGCCGCGTCGCAACGGAAGGCGGGATAAGGGCTTTTGATGATTAAATAAGGCGCTTTTGGACGCAGCCGGAAGCCTACTGCTCCATCACCAGCCGGCCGTTGGCGTATTCGAAGCGCTTCAGCCTGGACAGGAAGGACAGACCGAGCAGGTTTTCCGACAGCGCCTCGTCCGGCAGCACCATGGCATCGACGTCGCGCACGATCAGGCCGCCAACATCAATCATGGCGATGCGCGCGCGGGCAGCCTTGATGGTGCCGTTGGCTGTGGTGACGGTGGCGTTGTAGTCGCCGCGCGACGGGCGCAGGCCGAAGCGTGCCGCGGATCTCTCGTTCAACGCGACGACGGAAGCGCCGGTGTCGACCATGAAATCGATGCGCTGGCCGTCGATGCGGGCGTCGGTCTGGAAATGACCGCGGGCATCACGCGGAATGGAGACGCTGCGACCGCTGGCTGGCACGGCGGCGACGCCGACCGTCGTTACCATGGGCGGCGTATTGGTATGGGCCGACGCGGGAGCCATCCGGTCCGCCATTTGGGCCATGAAAACGCCGGCACCGGCCATCACGGCAGCCGCAAACAGGATGTTACGCATCAAGCCACTCACGCGGGGTTCCAGGGACCCGCGATCTCACCACGCCATCAGCCAAACCGCGACTAAGCCGCGAACTCGAAGGCTGCCATTTTGGCGAAAAGGATGAGCGAAGCGTTAACGGATTGCCTTCAAGTGCCGCGCGGCTTGACCCGGCGCGTCGGCATTGCGCTCGCCGGGTCCTCCGGCCAGGGATGCCGGGGATAGCGGCCGCGCAGGTCGGATCGCACGGCGGCATAACTGCCGCGCCAAAAACCGGGCAGATCGCGCGTCACCTGCACCGGCCGCTGCGCGGGCGACAGCAGTTCCAGCACCAGCGGCACTGCGCCTTTGGCGATGGAGGGATGGGTGTTGAGGCCGAACAGTTCCTGCAGCCGGACGGCGATGGTCGGCCCCTGCTCGGCCTCATAGTCGATCGCCAGCATGGTGCCGGTCGGCGCCTCGAAATGGGTCGGCGCCTCGCGGTCGAGCCGCGTGCGCAACTCCCAGGGCAGCAAGTTCATGACGGCATCGGAGAGGTCTCCGGCCGAAAAATCCTTCAGCGAGGTCTTGTCGTAGAGCGCCGGCGTCAGCCAGTCGTCGCTGGTCGCGGCCAGCGCGGCATCGGAGAGATCAGGCCAACTTTCGCCTTCGGCCTTGCGCAAGAACGTGACGCGGTCGCGCCACTGCTTCAGCGCTTTCGACCATGGCAATCTGTCGAGCCCCGCGGCGATCAGGCCATCGGCAAATATCTTCGCCGTCTCGGCGGAGGGCGACAGCAACATCGGCGCTTCCGACAGCGTGACGGCATGCAGCGTGCGCTTGCGGCGGGCGCGCAACGCCATGGCGCCGCGATCGAAACTGATCTCCTCGGCGCTCTCGATCTGATCGGCGAAGTGATGCTCGATCTCGTCCTGCGTGATCGGCGTCGCCAGCAGGATACGCCCGCTTGCAGCGGTGCCGGTCAGCTCGCCGACGGCGATGTACGGCGCGCGGGCCAGCGACGAGGTCTGCTCGACGGCAGCGCCGCGGCCGTTGGCCAGCACAAAGCTGCCGTTGCCGCGGTTGCGCGCGACGCGATCGGGGAAAGCAAATGCCAGCATCACGCCGGTGGAGAGATCGCCCTCGCCTTTCGGCTTCTCGGCTGAGGCCACCTGCTGCGCCCAGCGCCGTGCCAGATCGCGGGCGCTGCCGGCACGCTGCGAACGGTCACGGCGGAATTGATCGAGCCGCGCGTCGAGATCGGCGCTGTCGCCGCCAAGCCCGCGCTCGGTGAGAACGGCGGCGATTTCGGCGGCTTCCTCGCCTGAACCGAACCGGTTGGAATCCACGATCATGCGCGCCAGCCGCGGCGGCAGCGCCAGCGCGCGCAGGCTTTTGCCCTCCGCGGTGATGCGGCCGTCGGCATCGAGGGCGCCGAGCTCGTTCAAGAGGTTTCTCGCTTCCTTCAGCGCCGGCGCCGGCGGCGGATCGAGGAAAGCGAGATCCGCAGGATCAGCCACGCCCCACTGCGCAAGATCGAGCACCAAGGTGGATAGATCGGCGGAGAGGATTTCCGGCTGGGTGTAGGCCGCGAGCGAAGCGGTCTGCGGTTCGTCCCACAGCCGGTAGCAGATGCCGGGCTCGGTGCGGCCGGCACGGCCGCGGCGCTGATCGACGGCGGCGCGCGAGGCACGCACGGTTTCCAGCCGCGTCAGGCCAATGTCAGGCTCGTAGCGCGGCACGCGCGCCATGCCGGAATCCACCACGATGCGCACGCCCTCGATGGTCAGCGAGGTCTCGGCGATTGAGGTTGCCAGCACAACCTTGCGCGTCCCCTTCGGCGCCGGCGCGATGGCGCGGTCCTGCACGGCGGCATCGAGCGCGCCGAACAGTGGCACGATTTCGATCGTGGCATCGTGCACGCGCTCCTTCAGAAAACTCTCGGTGCGGCGAATTTCGGCGGCGCCGGGGAGAAAGGCCAGCACCGAGCCGGGATCGGCGCGTAGCGCGGTTGCTATCGCGTCCGCCATTTGCCGCTCCAGCAGCACGTCCACCTTGCGGCCGGGATAGCGCGTCTCGACCGGGAAGGCGCGGCCCTCACTTGCCACGACCGGCGCATCGCCGAGCAATCTGGCAATGCGCACGCCGTCGAGCGTCGCCGACATGACGAGGATGCGCAGATCCTCGCGCAGGCCGGTCTGCGCGTCGCGCGCCAGGGCAAGGCCAAGATCGGCATCGAGCGAGCGCTCGTGAAACTCGTCGAACAGAACGGCCGCAATTCCGTTCAGCTCGGGATCGTCCAGAATCTGCCGCGAGAAAATGCCTTCGGTAACGACCTCGATCCGCGTCGCGCGCGAGACCTTTGAGCCGAAGCGCACGCGATAGCCGACGGTTTCCCCGGCGCGCTCGCCCAGCGTCTTGGCCATCCGCTCGGCGCTGGCGCGCGCTGCGATACGCCGCGGCTCCAGCACGATGATCTTCTTGCCCCTGGTCCAGGGTTCGTCCAGCAGCGCGAGCGGCACGCGCGTGGTCTTGCCGGCGCCGGGCGGCGCCACTAGCACCGCCGTGTTGCGGGTCGCCAGCGTGCGCGACAGCTCGTCGAGCACGGCATCGATCGGCAGAGGCGAGGCGAAATTGCGTGGCAAGGGTTTGGCTCGTCATCACCCGCGAAAGCGGGTGATCCAGTAAACTCGGATCTCGCTGATTACGAAGACCGTGGGTACTGGATACCCCGCTTTCGCGGGGTATGACAACAACAGCTCACACCTTCGGTTCGGGCGCCCGGCCGACGCTCTCGTAGGTGAATCCGTGCGCTTCCATGTCCTCCGGGCGATAGATGTTGCGCAGGTCAATGACGACCGGCTGCGCCATCTCGGCCTTCAGCCGATCGGGGTCGAGGGTGCGGTACTGCACCCACTCCGTGACGACGACCATGGCGTCAGCGCCCTTCACGCAATCATAGGGGTCGTCGAAATACTCGATGTCGGGCAGCTCCTTGCGGGCCTGCTCCATGCCGACCGGATCGTGCGCGCGCACCTTGGCGCCCATGTCGAGCAGCCCCGTCACCAGCGGGATCGAGGGCGCCTCGCGCATGTCGTCGGTATCGGGCTTGAAGGTCAGCCCGAGCACCGCGACCTTCTTGCCGCGCAGATTGCCGGCGGCGTTGACGACCTTGCGCGCCATGGCGCGCTTGCGATTGTCGTTGACGCCCAGCACCGCCTCGACGATGCGCAGTTGCACGTCATGGTCCTGCGCGATCTTGACCAGCGCGCGCGTATCCTTCGGAAAACAGGAGCCGCCGAAACCGGGACCGGCATGCAGGAACTTCGAGCCGATACGATTGTCGAGCCCGATGCCGCGCGCAACTTCCTGCACGTCGGCGCCGACCTTCTCGGAGAGATCGGCGATCTCGTTGATGAAGGTGATCTTGGTGGCGAGGAAGGCGTTGGCCGCGTACTTGATCAGCTCCGCGGTGCGCCGCGCCGTGAACATCATCGGCGCCTGGTTCAGCGACAGCGGCCGGTAGACGTCGCCGAGGACTTTTTTAGCGCGCTCATCCGAGGTTCCCACCACGATGCGGTCGGGAAACTTGAAATCGCGGATCGCCGCGCCCTCGCGCAAAAATTCCGGATTCGAAGCAACGGCGAAATCGGCTTTCGGATTGGTCTCGCGGATGCGCCGCTCGACCTCGTCGCCAGTGCCGACCGGCACCGTCGACTTGGTGACAACAACCGTGAATCCTTCCAGCGCTTCGGCGATCTCGCGCGCAGCGGCGTAGACGTAGCTCAGATCGGCATGGCCGTCGCCGCGGCGCGACGGCGTGCCGACCGCGATGAACACGGCATCGGCTGCCGCGACCGGCGCCTTCAGGTCCGTGGTGAAGTCGAGGCGCCTGGCCTTCACATTGGCTGACACCAGCGCATCGAGCCCGGGCTCGAAGATCGGGATCTCGCCGCGGTCAAGCGCTGCGATCTTGCTCTCGTCCTTGTCGACGCAAGTGACCTGGTGGCCGAAATCCGCAAAACAGGCGCCCGAGACCAGCCCCACATAGCCCGTGCCAATCATGGCAATTCGCATGGAATCAACCTGCTTTTGTGATGGTTAACGCGATCGCCTCTTAGGAAATTCGAAGGCCCAAGGGAAGCCCGGTTCGGCAAAAACCGGCATGTCCCTTGAATGAATAAAGGAGAAAGAAACCGATCGGGCCGATCATGCGCCCTTGCGCATCAAAACAGAACAGCCATGACAGTTAACGGTACATCCATTCCAGCCAACCGTCCCGCGGCAAGCCGCGTGGACTGGGTCGACTATGCCAAGGGCATCTGCATCGTCATGGTGGTGATGATGCATTCGGTGCTGGGGGTCGAGGCAGCCGCCGGCCAGACCGGCTTCATGCATGCGCTGGTGGCCTTCGCAAAGCCGTTCCGGATGCCGGATTTCTTCCTGATTTCAGGGCTTTTCCTGGCCGTCGTGATCGACCGCGACTGGCGCACCTATCTCGACCGCAAAGTCGTGCATTTCGCCTATTTCTATGTGCTGTGGGTGACCATCCAGTTCGGCTTCAAGGCACCCGGCTTTGCGGCTGAATCGGGCTGGGCGCATGTCGGCTATCTGTATCTGGAATCCTTCATCGAGCCGTTCGGCACGCTGTGGTTCATCTATCTGCTGCCGATCTTCTTCGTTGTCACAAAACTGACACGTCGAATCGCGCCGGTTTTGATCTTCGCCATTGCGGCGCTGCTCGAGAGCGCGCACGTCGTCACCGGCTGGACCGTGATCGACGAATTCTGCGCGCGCTTCGTCTATTTCTTCGTCGGCTACTGGTTGGCCTCCTATGTCTTCGCACTCTCCGATCGCGCACGCGGCAATCCCGCGCTGGCGGTGATCGGCCTTGTGCTGTGGGCGCTCATCAATGGCGTGCTGGTTGAATATGGCTACAGCGAGTGGCCGCTGCTCTCGCTGGCGCTGGGCCTGGCAGGCGCGTGCGCCATCATCGTCGGCGGCACGCTGCTCGCGCATATGCGCTGGCTCGACTTCCTGCGCTATTGCGGCGAGAACTCCATCGTCATCTATCTCGCCTTTTTCCTGCCGATGGCGGCAACGCGGACGCTGCTGCTCAAGACCGGCGTGATTGCCGATATCGGCACGGTGTCGCTGATCGTCACGTGTGCCGGTGTTGTTGGAGCGCTGCTGATCTGGCGCGCCGCGCTCGCCGTGCACGCCAACTTCCTGTTCGAACGCCCCGATGCGTTCTGGATCGCGCCGAAGAAGCCGGGCGTGGTGTTGCAGGCGGCGGAGTAACCTGTCGTCCCTGCGAACGCAGGGACCCATAACCACCACCCTTCGTTGCTTCATCCCGCTGTTGCCACAGCCCGCCATACAACAGGACTCTGCGGTTATGGATCCCGGCTCGCGCTCCGCTTGGCCGGGACGACAGTGGAAAGTGGCGGGACAAGGAGCAGATTCCTGCCGGTCAAGGCTGTCATTCGGCGCAAAAACTCTTAAGTTTCGGCCATGCCGAAGACAGCCCCCAAAGCCGCCGAAAAACCCGCCGCCAAAGCCGCTCCGAGGCCGATTGGCGGAAAAGCACTCGCCAAGGGCGACCATGTGTTCCTGGTGGACGGTTCCTCCTACATTTTCCGCGCCTATCACGCGCTGCCGCCGCTGACCCGCAAGTCCGACGGGCTGCAGGTCAACGCCGTGCTCGGCTTCTGCAACATGCTGTGGAAGCTGCTGCGCGACATGCCCGAGGACAACCGGCCGACCCATCTGGCCATCGTGTTCGACAAGTCGGAAATCACGTTCCGCAACAAGCTCTATCCCGACTACAAGGCGCACCGGCCGCCGGCGCCCGACGATCTCATTCCGCAATTCGGCCTGATCCGCGACGCCGTACGCGCCTTCGACCTGCCCTGCCTGGAGCAGAACGGATTCGAAGCCGACGACCTCATCGCGACCTATGCGCGGCTGGCAACCGAGCGCGGTGCGACCACGACCATCGTGTCCTCGGACAAGGACCTGATGCAGCTCGTGACCGACAGGGTCGTGATGTACGACACCATGAAGGACCGCCGCATCGGCATCCCGGAAGTGATCGAGAAGTTCGGCGTGCCGCCGGAGAAGGTGGTCGAGGTTCAGGCGCTGGCCGGCGATTCCACCGACAACGTGCCGGGTGTGCCCGGCATCGGCGTCAAGACCGCCGCGCAGCTGATCGTCGAATATGGCGATCTGGAGCAACTGCTGTTCCGTGCCACCGAGATCAAGCAGCCGAAGCGGCGCGAGGCGCTGATCGAAAATGCCGAGAAGGCGCGCATCTCGCGAAAGCTCGTGCTGCTCGATGACAAGGTCGATCTCGAAGTGCCACTCGACGACCTCGCGGTGCACGAGCCTGACGCGCGCAAGCTGATCGCCTTCCTGAAGGCGATGGAGTTCTCCACCCTCACCCGCCGCGTCGCGGAATATTCGCACATCGATCCGGCCGATGTTACGGCTGATGCAAAAGGCGTTGGCGACGTAGGCGCCACGCTGGCCACGGCCAAGGCAAAATCCGCGGAAGCCACCGGCGATCTCTTCCCCGGTGACACGCCGCTCCCCGCGGCAAAAAAATCCGGCGACAGGCAGGACAAATCCGCGAGCCTCAAGGGTACGCCGGTCTCATTGGCGGAAGCGCGCGCCGAGGCCATCAAGAAGATTCCGGTCGACCGCAAGAAGTACGAGACCATCCGCAGCCTCGACCAGTTGAAGGCCTGGATCGCGCGCGCCGGCGATGCCGGCCATCTCGTGATCGACGCTATGTCGGATTCGATCGATCCGATGCAGGCGGAGATTTCCGGCCTTGCATTGGCGCTGGCACCGAACGATGCGGCCTATATTCCGCTCGGCCACAAGCAATCCGGTGGCGGAGCCGGGCTGTTCGATGCGGGTCTTGCGCCGGACCAGATCAAGGCGGCCGATGCGCTGGCGGCGCTGAAACCGCTGCTGGAGTCCACCGGCATCCTCAAAGTCGGCTTCAACATCAAGTTCACCGCCGTGGCGCTGGCGCAGCACGGCATTACGCTGCGCAACCAGGACGACGTGCAGCTGATGTCCTACGCGCTCGATGCCGGGCGTAATTCGCACGCGATGGACTCGCTGGCCTCACGCTGGTTCGACCACGTCGTCGTCGACTATGGCGCGCTGGTCGGCAGCGGCAAGGGCAAGCTGACCTTTGACCAGGTCGCCATCGACAAGGCCGCGGAATACTCTGCCGAATATGCCGACATGATCGAGCGGCTCTGGCGTGTGCTCAAGCCCCGCCTCGTCGCCGAGCACATGGCCGCGGTCTATGAGACGCTGGAGCGGCCCTTGGTGAGCGTGCTCGCGCGCATGGAGCGGCGCGGCATTTCGATCGACCGCCAGGTGCTGTCGCGCCTGTCGGGCGAGTTCGCCCAGACCGCCGCGCGGGTGGAAGCCGATATCCAGGAGCTGGCGGGCGAACCGATCAATGTCGGCAGCCCCAAGCAACTCGGCGACATCATCTTCGGCAAGATGGGACTGCCCGGCGGCAGCAAGACCAAGACCGGCGCGTGGTCGACCTCGGCGCAGGTGCTCGACGACCTCGCCGAGCAGGGCCACGAATTCCCGAAGAAGATTCTGGAATGGCGGCAGGTCTCGAAGCTGAAATCGACGTATACCGACGCGCTGCCGACCTACGTCAATCCGCAAACCCATCGCGTGCACACGACCTACGCGCTGGCAGCGACCACCACGGGACGGCTGTCGTCAAACGAGCCGAACCTGCAGAACATCCCGGTGCGAACCGAGGACGGCCGCAAGATCCGCCGCGCCTTCATCGCGACGCCCGGGCACAAGCTGGTGTCGGCCGACTACTCGCAGATTGAGCTACGCCTGCTCGCCGAGATCGCCGACATCCCGCAGCTCAAGCAGGCGTTCAAGGACGGTCTCGACATTCACGCCATGACGGCGTCCGAAATGTTCGGGGTGCCGATCAAGGACATGCCGGGCGAAGTGCGCCGCCGGGCCAAAGCGATCAATTTCGGCATCATCTACGGCATCTCGGCGTTTGGTCTTGCGAACCAGCTCGGCATCGCCCGCGAGGAGGCCTCCACCTACATCAAGAAATACTTCGAACGCTTTCCCGGCATCCGCGCCTACATGGATGAGACCAAGGAGTTCTGCCGCAAGCACGGCTATGTCGAGACGCTGTTCGGACGCAAGTGCCACTATCCCGAGATCAAGGCTTCCAACGCCTCGGTTCGCTCCTTCAATGAGCGTGCCGCGATCAATGCGCGGCTGCAGGGCACGGCGGCCGACATCATCCGCCGCGCCATGACCCGCGTCGAGGATGCGCTCGCTGAGAAGAAGCTGTCGGCGCAGATGCTGCTGCAGGTGCATGACGAACTGATCTTCGAGGTGCCGGAGAAGGAGGTCGCAGCCACGCTGCCGGTCGTGCAGCACGTCATGCAGGACGCGCCGTTCCCCGCCGTGTTGCTGTCGGTGCCGCTGCAGGTCGATGCGCGTGCGGCGAACAACTGGGACGAGGCGCATTGACGCCGCTCAAAGCTGCGGCCTTATGCAGATGCTAGGGCCGCGCGCATGGACGGCATCAATCCCCTGCTCGCCTTTGCGCTGACCGCGCTGATCATCGAAGTCACGCCCGGACCGACCATGACTTATCTCGCTGCGCTGTCGCTCTCCAGCGGCATGCGCACGGGCTTTGCGGCCGTGGCCGGTATCGCGTTGGGGCTTGCGACCTACGGCATCGTGGCGGCGCTGGGGCTTGCCGCCGTCATCGACAGCTCGCCACTGCTCTACGGCATCCTGCGCTGGGGCGGCGTCGCCTACCTGCTATGGCTTGCGTGGGAAGCCTGGTCGAGCGAGCGCGAGACTTCACTCGATGCGACCGACGGCCTGGAGGACGATCCCTGGATCGCGTTCCGCCGCGGCCTGATCACCAATCTGCTCAACCCGAAGGCCGCGGTGTTCTATGTTGCGGTGCTGCCGGAATTCATTCGCTCCGGCGCCGGCTCGGTGATGTCGCAGACGCTGGCCTTGAGTGCGATCTATGTGACGATCGCCACCATCATCCACGCCGGCATCGTTGCGCTAGCCGGCACGTTGCAATCGAAAATCGCCACCCCGGGCAACCGCCGCCTGGTGCGCCGCCTGCTCGCGCTGGCGCTGGTCGGCATCGCGATCTGGTTCGCGTGGACCACGGGTCAGGAGTAATATTGCTCCGAGTGCAATTGATCCGATGACTTCGCCTGATGGCGCGCGCTAGAACGCGTGCATGCCCTCACTCACGTCTCTGTTCGGATTCGCTCTGGTCGCACTCGGCATCGCGCTGACACCGGGGCCGAACATGGTCTACGTGATCTCCCGCTCGCTCACGCAAGGCGTGGCAGCGGGCATCATCTCGCTCGGCGGCGTCGCGCTCGGCTTCGTGTTCTACATGCTGTGTGCGGCGCTCGGCATCACGGCGCTGCTGTTCGCCGTGCCCTATGCCTATGACGCGCTGCGTTTCGCGGGCGCGGCCTATCTGCTCTGGCTGGCCTGGCAGGCGATCAAGCCCGGCGGCAGCTCGCCGTTCCAGGTGAAGAAGCTGCGCCAGGACGGCCCACGCAAATTATTTGCGATGGGGCTGATCACCAATCTGCTCAATCCCAAGATCGCAATGCTGTATCTGGCGCTGCTGCCGCAGTTCATCGATCCCGCCGCCGGCAGCGTGCTGACGCAGTCGATCGCGCTCGGC
>Ga0081540_1002389_pt1 | contig 15317 bp, 11 predicted proteins | sample TabmetS2T1R1_FD_71024 | JGI IMG/M metagenome (GOLD analysis project Ga0081540, IMG submission 71024) | Tabebuia heterophylla rhizosphere microbial communities from the University of Puerto Rico - S2T1R1 | ecosystem: Host-associated > Plants > Roots > Rhizosphere ... | reverse complement strand
CAAAGCTTCTGTGGTGGGTGCATCTGGCCTGGGCCATCATTGGTTTCGTGCGCATCTATCTGGTCATCGAGGGCCATCCCCAGGAGGCGCGTCTTCTGCAGGACCTCGTGGTGGGTGTCGTCTATCTCGGCGTGGCCCTGTCGATCCTTGCCTTCGTTTTCGGCGTGCCGATCGGCACCCTGGTCGCCACCTCGGGTGTGGTCGCCATCATCCTTGGCCTGGCACTTCAAAATACGCTCAGCGACGTATTCTCAGGCATCGCTCTCTCGCTTGGCCGGCCTTATGTCCTCGGCGACTGGATTCTGCTCAGCGATGGAACGGAGGGACGCGTCATCGAGAGCACCTGGCGGTCGACGCACATCCTGACGCTCGCGAACAACGTGGTCGTGCTTCCGAACAGCACTCTCGCCAAGGTCGGCCTCACGAACATCAGCCGTCCCGACGAAAGACACGGGCAAAGCGTGATCGTACGCGTCGCGCCAACGCGCATGCCGTCGATCATCCTGGAGGTCATGCAATCCGTCCTGCTGAGCTGCAACTCGATCGTCAAGGAGCCCCCGCCGCTTGTCGCGCTCAAGAGCGTCGACGCGACGGCGCTCGAGATCGCGCTGCTGTTTCAGGTCGCAAACCCGCTGCAGCGCATACGGGCGCGAAACGAAGTGCTCGATCTGTTCTATCGTCATTGCAAGTCGGCCGGTCTGCTCCTGGCAATGCCGCCGACGGCTGCCGTCGCCATGCAGAACCTGCCGACCGAGGAGACCGCAGAACCGCCGCGAGTGACGCCGCTCGAGCTTATCGAAGCCATCCCGATTTTCGCGGCGCTGACGAAAGACGAAAAGCGAGCGCTCGCAGAAGCGACCGTGGTACGGGAATTCCGCAAGGGCGAGGTGATCGTCCATCAGGGTGAATTGCTGAGCACACTGATGATGGTTAGGGCGGGTGTCATCGTCATGCGACGCGAGAATGATGATGTTGGACGGCTAGCGCCGGGCGATTTCTTCGGCGAGACCGGGCTGCTCGCGGGCATGGGCGAAACCTGCACACTGGAGGCCTTGACGCGCGTGACTGTCTACGAGATCGATCAGCAGGCCTTTGCTCCGCTGCTCATCAATCGCCCGGCGATGGCCGAACAGCTTGCTTTGAGCCTGTCCAGACGCGCTGAGCAGGTCCAGACCAGTGCGGCCCAGGGTCCTGGGCAGGAGCGGAGCATGCCCGCCTTCCTGAGAGCAATCGAGACGATTTTTCACCGTCAGAAGAGCTGATCCGCGCGTGGCATTCTTCTACGGCCCCGCTTGCGCAGCCGTACGACTCGAACCCTCGCATAGCCGAAGACTGATGGGCCGGGACGAGGGGCTTGCGGTAGCGAAAAAGTTGCCAAGCATCATGGCGGCAGGCTGATTGTTGGCAATGCTGCTGCTGAAGGAGACGAGAAACCATCTCACCCGGCCACGGCTTCGGGCTGGCAAGCGACGGCCTCCTCGTCATTGCGAGCCGAAGGCGAAGCAATCCAGGGGCCACTTGCTCAGTGCGTGCTGCCCCTGGATTGCTTCGCTTCGCTCGCAATGACGCCATCTCCCAGAGGTCTCTAGACGCATATGCCTCTCCGTGGAGCCGTCATTTTTGAAGAGAAGCCCGCGCCGTCGGCGCATGCCGTGAGCGTGGCACCAATGGCTTCCGGGGCACGTGAGCAAGGGCGCTTCAGAGAAGAGGAGCGGCAATTTCCATGACGAGAGAAGACCTGTCAGACATTTACCGAGCCTACATTGCCTGCCTGAACGAGCAGGACTGGCTGAAGCTTGAGCAGTTCGTTCATGACGACGTGCACTACGATGGCCGGCAGATCGGGTTATCCGGTTATCGGAAGATGCTGGAAAGAGACTTTGATGAAATTCCGGACCTTCATTTCAACATTCAACTGCTGATTTCCGAGCCGCCTTATATAGCCAGCCGACTGGCCTTCGACTGTTCGCCCAGGGCCAAATTCCTGGATCTCGATGTAAACGGGAAGAGGGTTTCTTTTGCTGAGAACGTATTCTACAAATTTCGGGACAAAAAGATCGAGAGAGTGTGGTCAATTATAGACAAGGCGGCCATCGAAACTCAGATTTAAAACAGGATTTTGGCCGGGAAACTTGCCTGGCACTCAGCCGAATTCTTCGAGAAACGAACCATCCTGCCTTGAATCGGTCGCTCCTCGCTGCCCAGACAAGACTGTAACCAATTCGCAACAGCTTTCCGAAAGCCCATTCGACAGGGACGTAATCCGCACGCGAGGTGTTCAGACCTCCGTTGACCGGCGAACTGCCTGTTTTCCGCCGCTCGGTCGACACACCCGGAGCTATCCATCGGCGGTCCCCATCCTCCGGTCGATAGTGTCCCCAAGTCTCACACGAGGAGACCGATGACTGGCAAGAGGTTCGTCGGATTTGGCAGCGTTTTCAGCGTCTCGAGAGCGCCTCGGATCGCAAAATTGCGCTCGGCCAATCAAGAAGGCCAATCCCTTTCCAGTTCATCAAACGCGCCGAAGGAGGGCCGATATGAGCCAAGATGATGATACCGGGCAGGATCAGCCTGATTTCACGGGGTGGCTCAGAGAAAGTGATGGCAACGTTCACTTGTGGCCGATGCAGGATTTCTCATGTGTGCTGACACCTCAGGGCAGGCCGGCCCTGAGGATCGATTTCCTCTATCCGCCAGGGCATGGCGTCCGTTCTGGCAGGCTTCAGGTCCACCTGTCCCCCGAGCAGGCTAGGCAGCTCGCATCCGCGCTGCTGTCGGCGGTCAGCGCGCTTGAGCGATGAGGGCCGTGAGCAGTTGCGCAAGCGGCGACGCGGGCGGAACGGACGGCCCGTCAATGGTACACGGAGCGATTTTCGGCACTGCAGGGGCGGCGCTACCGGCTGCTCGGAACCAGGTTGGACCTAACGGGAGGCCTCCCATGATTGATCTCGCCGGTCGCCGAATTCTCATCATTGAGGACGAAGTTATGATCGCGCTGCTGCTGGAAACGATGATCCAGCAGCTTGGTGGCGTTGTGGGCGCGAAGGTGGCACGGTTGGCCGACGCACTCTCCGCCGTGCATGACCCCGCGCAGGGTTTCCATGCTGCCACCCTTGACATTGATCTCGCCGGAGAGGCGGCAGATGAGGTCGCAATTGAACTCGATGCGCAGCATGTTCCCTTCATCCTGGTCACGGGCTACGAAGACCCGCTTATCCTCGAGCGTTTCCCAGGCCGCCCTGTCGTCCTTAAACCTGTGATACTGGACGAACTCGCGGCGGCCTTTGGGAAGGTCATGCCGCATCCGAAGGGTGGGTAGGCAGCGCTGCGGAGATCCTATGCTGCTCTTATCCGCTCCACGAAGGCGTTGGAATCCGTCTGCAGCTGCCTGACCGAGGTCTGCACCTCATCCACCAGCCCGACGATCTTGCCCGACCCATCGGCGACCTGATCGAAGGCTATGTTCACCTGTGCCAGCGCCTCGCGGACCGAGTTCGTGTCTGAGGCGGCCGCATCCATGTTTTGGGCGATTTCACCGGCCGCCTGCTGCTGGCCGTCCATGGTGCCGGCGACGTCGTTGGCGGCCGAGCCCATCTGATGGATGGATTTGCCGATAGCGTCGATGACCTTGACTACCTCGTCGGTCGAAGCCCGCACCTGATCGATGCCGGTGCCGATCGCGGTCGTCGCCTTCTGCGTCTGGTCGGCGAGCGACTTCACCTCGTTGGCGACCACAGCGAAGCCCTTGCCGGCCTCCCCGGCGCGGGCCGCCTCGATAGTGGCATTGAGGGCGAGCAGATTGGTCTGGTTGGCGATGCTGCCGATCAGATCGGCCATTTCCTCGATGCGCTGCGAGGTCTGGATCAGCATCTCGATCGCCGATTGCGAGCGCGTCACGACTTCGATCGCGTCATAGCTCAGCTTGCGGGTATGTTCGGTGCGGGTCGACACCTCGCGGGCGGACACTGCCATTTGATTGGAAGCGGCTGCGATGCTCACCACCTGCGTGGCCGCGGTCTCAGCCGATTTGGTTGCGCTTTCGGCGTTGGATTTGGTGGATTCGGCGGCCTGCATCATGCTTCTGGCCGAGCTGCCGAGATCGTTCAGCATGCTTTCCACGCCCCGGATCATAGTCGCAACGCGGCTTTCGAATTCCTGCGCCACGCGCTCGGCCATCTCGCGCCGCTCTGCCGCCGCCTTGGCCTCGGCCGCGGCTTTCTCCCGATCGAGATCAGCCATCTTCACGGCGTTCTCGCGGAACACCTCCAGTGCCTTGGCCATCGCACCGATTTCGTCGCGGCGCTCTTGGCCGGCGATTGCGCCATCCAGATCGCCACTGGCGAGGCCATGCATCCGCGTCTGCAGGCGGGCAAGCGGCCGGGTGAGCGAGAGGGCCGAGACCACGGCGAGCGCAAGCCCAAGCACTAATGCGATACCGGCCAAGCCGAGTGCCCATGTCTCCGTCCCGCTCGCCCGGCTGTTGACCGAGGCACGCGCTGCCTCGGCATTGTCCAGGGCCAACTTCACTAGAGCCTGCAGATCGGCCTTGATGCGAGTCTCCAGCTGGTTCATCACGTGCGGGGCCGGAATCGCCGGTGCGGATGTTGCGCCAACAAGGATCAGCGCCGCATTCTTCCATTCCGTGACCAGCTTGGCGCTGTCACCGGCGCGGTCGGCCGCTTCGCGCGGCGGCTGCGTTTCGATGAAGCGCGTGAGTTGCGCCTCGACAGTCTCGATGCGGTGCTTGAACTGCGCGATGAGCTCACTGCTGGGCGCGATGCGGATGCCTTCAAGACCGTTCGCCAGATAATCGCGGGTATCGCGGAACCCGTCCCATGCCGCGCGGGCGGCATCCACCTGGGTCAGCGGCTTGGTGGTGGCGAGCTCAATCTCGTTAGACAGCGAGGAAAGGCTCGTCACCGTCATGGTGCTTTGCACGGCGCCCACCGCAATGACCAGCGAGAAGGCGAGCAAGATCCGCGTCAGAATGGACATCGGTGATCCATCAATTGGGGAGGATGGGCAACGTCACCACCTGCTTCGATCCGGTGAGGGATTTCAGGAAGGTGATGATGTCGGAAATCTCGTTATCTGAGAGATCGATCCGCTGCATCAGCGGCGAGCGGGAAGGCCGGTCGATGCCGCCTGTCATGTAGTGGCGCATGACGTCATCGAGGGTGGCGAATTCGCCATTATGCATATAGGGCGCGCGCTGGGCGGTATCGCGCAGGCTCGGCGTCTTGAACGCAAACATGCCCTCAGGGTCCTTCGGATCGATCTTGGCGCGGCCGATATCTGTCGTTGTCGTGCCGATGTCGTGGAACTTGTTGTCGCTGAAATTCCATCCTGTGTGACAGCTGGCACACTTCGCTTTACCCACAAACAGCTTAAAACCGCGTTTCGCACTTTCGGAAATTGCGGTTTCGTCACCATCAATCCAAGCGTCGAAAGGAGCGTAGCTGGCGGTCACAGTGCGTTCGAAGGTGGCGATCGCCTTGGCGATGTTGTCGGGAGAGACGCTTTCACCTGGAAAGATCTTGTCGAACCACTCCTTATAGGCAGGGATGGCGGCGAGGCGTTTGACGACGTCGCCCAGCGGCATATTCATCTCGCCCGGCGCCTCGATCGGGCCCTTGGCCTGGGCCTCGGCGGTGTCGGCGCGGCCATCCCAGAAAAACGGATGGATCCAGGCGACGTTCAGCACAGTCGGCGCCTGACGGGCGAGCCTCGTGTTCTGCGCGCCGACCGCAGTCTTGCTGGCGCCTTCCCAGCCGAAGGATGGGTTGTGGCAGGTGGCGCAGGCCATGTTCTCGGCGCCGGAGAGCCGCGGCTCGAAGAACAGGGCTTTGCCGAGGGCCGCCTTCTCCGGCGTATACGGGTTATTGGCTGGGAAAGGAATTTGCGCCGGTCGCTTATAGGTGGCTTTGAGGCTGGCGAGATCCTGGGCGTGTGCCGGAGCGACCCCCGACGCGGTGATTGCCAGCGATGACGCGATCGCGAACGGGGCTATCAGCAGGGACTTAAAACGCATGCGGCAATCCTTGGCTGGCAGGCGGCTGGCCGGCAATATCGCACCAAGAGTTTAAGAATATGTGCAAATGGGTGAATTCGCCCAACTCTGATTAACGGGAGTTCAAGAGCAGTCTTATAGCTTGGCCGTCTCTGGCCTACGCAAGCGTGACTGAGCCACTTATCGGTGCATCTTTGGGCTTTCTTAACGCGATCGGATTAAGGACGGATAAGGGGGCGGGTAACCAATCAATTAGCTTGTGCTTGGCTCATGCTCGACTCGTTCTTCCTCCTTGGTGCGATACCGCCGAATGCCGAGGTCGGGAGTTATAACTTTGTCCGCGTCATTCTCTCTTACGCCGTCGCGACCTTTGCGTCTTATACCGCTCTGCTGCTTGCCCACGAGCTGGTCACCGCGAAGACGGCGATAGAGCGGCGAACGCTGCATTGGGGGGGTGCCTTCGCCATGGGCGCGGGCATCTGGTCGATGCATTTCATTGGCATGCTTTCCTACGAAACGACCATGGCCGTGGAATATGATCCATGGCTCACCCTGCTGTCCCTGCTTATTGCCGTTGGGGTCGCCTATGGTGCCCTGCTGGTCGTCGCCCGCCAGCATCTGTCCGGCTCGCAGATTCTGGCCGGCGGAATCGTGCTTGGGGTCGCCATATGCGGCATGCATTACACCGGCATGGCGGCTATGAAAATGGATGCTGACCTGAGATACCTTCCAGGTCTGTTCCTGCTCTCGATCGGTATTGCCATCGCCGCATCCTGTGCCGCTTTGTGGACAGCCTTCACCTTGGCGAGGCGTGACAGCCCCGACCGCGCTCCTTTCAAACTGGGCGCTGCGCTGGTTATGGGCGGTGCGATATGCGGCATGCACTACACGGGCATGGCCGCGGCCATTTTCATTCCGTTTGCGGATTGTCGGCGCGATCCCAATCAGAGCTTCGAAGCGTTGACCGCCGTGACCATCGGCATCACGGCGCTCATTCTGTTGATTGCGCACGCCATTGCGGCCTATCGAGGAGCGCGGGCCGAATTTGAACTCCGCGACAGCGAAAGCAAATTGCGCGCGGTCATCGATAACGCCCTGGATGGTCTGATCACCATCAACGAACAGGGCATGATCGAATCCTTCAATCCGGCTGCCGAGCGGCTTTTCGGCTACCGAGCCGAGGAGGTTGCGGGGCAGAACATAAAGCTGCTTATGCCCGAGCCTTATCACAGCGGGCACGATCACTATCTGGCTAGTTATCTGGCGACGAATGAGGCGCATGTAATTGGCACTGCTGGCCGTGAGGTCAGCGCTCGCCGGAAAGACGGCAGCACCTTTCCCATCGATCTGTCTGTCAGTGCTTTCTTTTTGCGCCAGGGAAGGCACTTCGCCGGCATCGTCCGGGATATTACCGCCCGTAGGGAAACCGAGACATTCCTTCAGGAAAGCATGGAGCGCGCGCAATCCGTCGTCGAGGGGGCGCTCGATGCCATCACCACCATCGACGATCAGGGAAGGGTGATGGAGTGGAACGCACAGGCCGAGCGGATTTTCGGCTGGTCGCGTGCTGAGGCCCTCGGCCAGGTGATGGCGGAGATAATTATTCCTGCCGCGCAACGCTCTGCCCACTACGCGGGAATGCAACGCTATTTAAGCGACGGGACGACCAATATTGTCGGCAAGCGGATCGAAGTGCAGGCTGCGCGGCGCAGCGGCACCACCTTTCCGATGGAGATGGCCGTCACCGCACGGAAGAGGCAGGGGCGGCACACCTTCACAGCATTCATGCGCGATGTCAGCGCCCAAAAAAGCGCCGAAGCCGAACGCGATGCCAATGTGCTTGCCCTGCAGGTCAGCAACAGGGAGTTGGACGAATTCGCGCATATCGTTTCTCACGATCTCAAGGAACCTTTGCGCGGAATGCGCAACCACGCAGCCTTTCTGCTCGAGGACTTTGGCGACCGCCTCGAGGGAGACGGCACCCGCCGGCTGACGCGCCTCATCATGCTGTCCGAGCGCATGCAGCATCTGATCGATGATCTGCTCTTCTTTTCGAGGCTTGGACGCGACGAATTGGCGATTCAGAGCACTGATCTCAATGTGATCGTGGGCGAGATCGCGCAGATGCTCGAAACACGCATTGAGGAAGCGCGCGCAGAAATTTCCGTGCCCCGTCCTCTGCCAGTCATCTGGTGTGACAGACCCCGAGTGACCGAGGCATTCAGAAATCTGATCACCAATGCCATCAAATATAACGACAAGGAGCGGCCGCTGATCGAAATTGGTTTCCTGCCCAGCGTCGTTACGTCGGAGGGATCGGAAAAAGAGGTATTTTACGTCAAGGACAACGGCATCGGCATCGCCGCGGAGTTTCACGAGAAGATCTTCCGCATGTTCGGGCGTCTTAACGACAGCGCAGCCGGCGAGCAAGACGGAACTGGCGCCGGATTGACCTTTGTAAAGAAAATCATCGAGCGTCATGGAGGGCGCATCTGGCTGCATTCCGAACGTGGCGAGGGCACGACGTTTTACTTCACGCTGCCCGGATGCCTGGACGGCAAGGGCAAGCAAGCCGATCAGCGCGCGGGAGAAGCGGATCGCGCTGCCTAAAGCAGATCATGTCAGGCGGAATCGCCTGCCGCACAGTCGCTCGCTCTCCGCATGCACAGGACTTTCGAAAAGCCCCCTTCACCTGGCTCGGCTTCGCCTCGCCGCCAATCAACGAGCGAAACTGAAATCATCACGCGTCAAGAAGCGACCTTCCCCATCGGCGCGCTTTATCGATGCAAGCAGCCTTGAGAAAGTCCTCATCGCGGCGGCGTGCGGCAAAAATCGTTCCCTCAGCCCTGGAAATCCGGCACTCCGTCCGCTAAATCCTAGCCATTCCCGGCGGAATGCTGTAGAGAGCGCCGCAAGGTTCGGGTGAAGGTTTCCCATGACGACGATCATTCTCGTTCTGCATTTGTTTATTGCGCTGGGGCTTGTCGGCCTGGTGCTGGTGCAGCGCTCCGAAGGCGGCGCGCTCGGCATTGGCGGCGGTGGCGGCGGCTTCATGACCGGCCGCGGCGCGGCCAATCTGCTGACGCGGATGACGGCGATCCTGGCTGCTGCATTCTTCGCCACTAGCATTCTGCTGACTGTAATGGCACGGCAGGGTTCAGCGCCGACTTCCATCCTTGATCAGAGCGGCTCAGGACAGCCGAGCGCTCCGGCTGAGAATGGCGGCTCGGCCTTGCCGAAGCTGGCGCCGATCCAGCCGCAGGCGCCCGCGCCAGCAGCGCCAGCAGCGCCGAGTGGACCGCAGGTGCCGCGCTCGCAGTAGGTAGTCGCCGAAACCCTTTGAAAATGCTGTGCGTAAGCCTTGGGCAAAGGCTCGCGCGCGGCTGCCCGATTATGTATTCTGCAGGCCCATGGCGCGATATATCTTCATTACCGGCGGCGTGGTCTCCTCACTTGGGAAGGGTTTGGCGTCGGCGGCGCTCGGTGCGTTGCTTCAGGCGCGCGGATTCAAAGTCCGGCTGCGCAAGCTCGATCCCTATCTGAACGTCGATCCCGGCACGATGAACCCCTATCAGCATGGCGAGGTGTTCGTTACCGATGACGGCGCGGAGACCGATCTCGATCTCGGCCATTACGAGCGCTTTACCGGCGTTGCCGCGACGCGCGCCGACAATGTCACCACGGGCCGCATCTATCAGGACATCCTGATGCGCGAGCGCCGCGGCGATTATCTCGGCGGCACCGTGCAGGTCATCCCGCATGTGACCAATGCCATCAAGGAGTTCGTCACTGCCGGCAATGACGATGTCGATTTCGTGCTGGTGGAAATCGGCGGAACGGTAGGCGATATCGAGGGGCTGCCGTTCTTCGAAGCGATCAGACAGCTCGGCAATGAGCTGCCGCGCAACACCGCCATCTACATTCACCTGACGCTTCTACCGTACATTCCCACCGCCGGCGAATTGAAGACCAAGCCGACTCAGCACTCCGTCAAGGAGTTGCGCTCGATCGGCATTCAGCCGGACATTCTCTTGTGCCGCTCCGACCGCGCGATCCCAAAGGAGGAGCGCGCCAAGATCGGCCTGTTCTGCAATGTGCGCGAGAGCGCGGTGATCCAGGCACTCGACGTGTCGAATGTCTATGAGGTGCCGCTCGCCTATCACGCCGAGGGCCTCGATCGCGAGGTGCTCGATGCTTTCGGCATGGAAACGCCGGCGCCTGATCTCTCGCGCTGGCGCAATATCTCCGAGCGGATGCGTGAGCCGGACGGCGATGTGACGGTGGCAGTGGTCGGCAAATATACCGGCTTCAAGGACGCCTATAAATCGCTGGTCGAGGCGCTGGTCCATGGCGGCATCGCCAACCGCGTACGGGTCAACATCGCCTGGGTGGATTCGGAGGATCTGGAGAAGCGCGGCAGCCCGCCGCCCTTTGAGAACGTGCATGCGATCCTGGTGCCGGGCGGCTTCGGCGAACGCGGCACAGAAGGCAAAATCGAGGCGGTGCGCTATGCCCGCTCCAAGCGCGTGCCGTTCTTCGGCATCTGCTTCGGCATGCAGATGGCAGTCATCGAGGTGGCCCGCCACGTTGCCGGCATCAACGGCGCCTCATCGACGGAGTTCGGCGAGGCCAAGGCGCCGGTCGTGGCACTGATGTCGGAATGGATGAAGGGCGAGGAAATGGAGCGCCGGCGCGCTGGCGGCGATCTTGGCGGCACGATGCGGCTTGGATCCTACGAAGCGGTGCTGGAGCCGCGCAGCCTAGCCGAGCGCATCTATGGCAAGCCGCGCATCATCGAGCGCCACCGGCACCGCTATGAGGTGAATATGCACTACCGGACACCGCTCGAGCGGGCCGGGCTGAAATTCTCCGGCGTCTCCCCGGACGGGCTGTTGCCGGAGATCGTCGAACTCCGCGGCCATCCCTGGTTTCTCGGCGTGCAGTTCCACCCCGAGCTGAAATCGCGGCCGTTCGATCCGCATCCGCTGTTCAAATCATTCATTCATGCCGCAGTGGAGCAGAGCCGGCTGGTATAGCTCTCACCCCTGCGATCGCGGCATCGCTCCGGAACGGACTTATCCTCCAGTTGTTACGACAGGAACGGACCGAATGTCGGCTGCAGGGCCCGTGGATTGGGATCGACGGACATGAGCATCACTCAGCCTCCCGCTCGCAAAGAGATGCAGTCGAAGGTCGTTGCACACCGCGCAGTCGCGACCGGCGCCGCAGCCGTTGGCACCCTGGCCATTGGCGCCCTCGCCCTCGGAGCGCTTGCCCTCGGGGCGCTTGCCATTGGCCGTCTGGCGATCGGCAAGGCCCGCATTCGCTCGCTCGAAATCGACGAATTGCGGGTGCGCAATCTGCGCCTGCCACCATTCGACGGCCCCTGGCAGAGATGAAGCGGAGCCTGCCGCGGAGTCTGCGGTTTGGTGCGAGTGCAATCGTGTTCAGCCTGAGCAGAGTTGCGAGCTTACGCCAACCGCTCGGAATGGCTTGTGACCGCTGTGCTTCGTAAAGCCATGTCAGGAGGGTGAACGGCACAGTGATCGCCAATAATCTACCAGTACACTTCCGCCTGCGCCTGAGTCGGTGTGGAACGCCCAGTTGGCGGTTCGAGGGGCGATACGGGCGCAGCCGGTATCAGGCCGCCAGCGCTTGGCGCCGTGACGTGTGCAGATATCTAAATGCCTTATTAATCGCGCGAATTGGCGATGTGCCGCTCGCAGTCTTCGATCCACATCTTCTCGCACCATGCCCCTTCGCCAAGTCTCCTCAACTGATCTTCTAGCCACTCCGCAGTTAAATTGGCAGACCACGGAAGGATGCCTTCGAGCATGATTGACGCCAATTGTGTAAGATCATGCGTTACTGCCGATCCTTCCCTTGATTGAAAAGTGAGACGATCATAATCGTAGTGGAGATTTTGCGGTGAATATCGAAGGTTTTTCGAAAATGCGGTCGGCGCGACCTTAAAAGGGTAGTCGAAGGGTGACGTGCAGAAACCGCTGGGAACAATCTCGGCTCGATCACGCATAAACGACATTCTGCAGCAGACGAGGTGAGATATTGCACCCGACTGCGCCATGCGGCCACCTAGCCGTATCAATGCAACGGTCGCCAAATTTGACCGGCACCAGAGACTCTTGCCGGACCGACGAAAGCCTTCCATGCACAGGGGTCCAGCTACGAGTGAGTCAAATAGTTGCTCGAACTCATCCTTTATCATCGGTGTCATTGTCATTTGATTTTGCTGCGACTTGTTGCCAGTCCAAAGTGCTTACAGTCAAGCTCTGCCGGCCCGCCTGAGGTCCCGGTTGCACCGCATTTCGGATGGCTGCGCCCTCGTGTGCGTTGGGACCATAAGGCACCCAAGCCCAGATAGGCGACGGCCGCAATTCATCGAGAACAGACAGGCTCCCCTGAGCCTGTCTGTCGGATGTGTCAGGCAAGTCTGCTCTAATCTTTGAATGGATCGCCGCCGCACAACCGGGGTTGCACGGCTCGCTGCGGAGGTTCGGTGTGGCATCCGGGCTGCTTCAGCGCCTGCCGATCCTGGTTTCGCCGAACAGCGTCTTATGCTCTGCAGGCAGCGAGCGCCAATATTGCTTGGGAGCCGAGACCGTCGCGCCAAGTTCGGCCGCCGCGTGCCATGGCCAGCGCGGGTCGAAGAGCATGGCGCAGGCGAGTGCGACCATGTCCGCCTTGCCGCTGGCAACGATCTCCTCGGCCTGCCGTACCTCGGCGATGAGGCCAACCGCTATGGTGGTAACGCCTGTGGCTTTCTTGATCGCCTCGGCGAAGGGCACCTGATAGCCGGGCGTCGTCGGAATGCGCTGCTGGGGCGAGACGCCACCGGACGAGGCATCCAACCAGTCGACGCCGCGCTTCTTCAGCTCAGCGGCGAAGACAACGGTCTGCTCGATGTCCCAGCCGCCTTCGACCCAATCGAAGGACGACACTCTGAGGCCAACCGGCTTGTCTTCCGGGAAGGCGGCGCGCACGGCGTCCATGTCGAACGGCTCGGGGTAGGCGACGTCCCCGCGCGGGAAGAGGATCTTGACGTACCGGTCGGTGAAGGCGGTGTCGGGGAAGGCCGCGAGATCCTCGCCGCCGGCGACCACGCGGATCATGTGCGGGGTGAGCCGCTCGGTGCGCCGCACCGACAGCGTGGTGGTCTTCCTGGGCACCGGGTCTCCTGACGTCGCGGGGAGCTAAGGACACCCTAACTCAGCGGGCGGGTCCGGGCTTGCAGCCGGCCACGACGGAGGGGCCGGCGCACAGCGCCGGCCCGCTCGGGCCCCTTTTCCAAGCGGACTTCCGGGTCCGTTTCGATAAGTGGCCCTCTGCAATGGATGGGACGAGCGGCTTTGGCGGGCCGTGAGTTCCGAGACAGCAGCGGGGTAGTTCGCCGCCCTTGAACCTGATCGAGGACGCACGATGGCCACGGCCTTCAATACGCGCAAACGGATCCGTCGTTTCTTCGGCCACATCGAGTCCGTGGCCCCGATGCCCAACCTCATCGAAGTCCAGAAGAGCTCCTACGAGGGCTTCCTGCAGCGCAACATCGCCGCTGCCAAGCGCACGCAGTCCGGCCTGCAGGAGGTCTTCCGCGGCGTGTTCCCGATCAAGGACTTCGCCGAGCGCGCCAGCCTCGAGTTCGTGAAGTACGAGTTCGAGGAGCCCAAGTACGACGTCGAGGAGTGCCAGCAGCGCGGCATCACCTACGCCGCTCCGCTCAAGGTCACCCTGCAGCTCGTCGTGTGGGACATCGACGAGGAAGCCGGCTCGCGCTCGATCCGCGATATCAAGGAGCAGGACGTCTACATGGGCGACATGCCGCTCATGACCGACAACGGCACCTTCATCGTCAACGGCACCGAGCGCGTCATCGTCTCGCAGCTGCACCGCTCGCCGGGCGTGTTCTTCGATCACGACCGCGGCAAGACCCACAGCTCGGGCAAGCTGCTGTTTTCCGCGCGCATCATCCCGTACCGCGGCTCGTGGCTCGATTTCGAGTTCGATCCGAAGGACTGCGTGTTCGCGCGCATCGACCGGCGCCGCAAGCTCCCGGTCACGATCATCCTGCGCGCCCTCGGCTACGTCGAGGAGCAGATGCTCGACATGTTCTTCGACAAGAACACCTATCACCTGTCGAAGAACAAGATCGAGTTCGAGCTGATCCCCGCACGCCTGCGCGGCGAGACCGCGTCGTTCACCATCAAGATCGGCGATGAAATCATCGTCGAGGAAGGCCGTCGCGTCACCGCGCGGCACGTGCGCCAGCTCGAGCAGAAGAACGTCACCCGCCTGGAAGTGCCGAAGGAATACCTGATCGGCAAGATCCTCGCGCACGACGTCGCCAACACCGAGACCGGCGAGATCCTCGCGAAGGCGAACGAGATCCTCACGATCGCCACGATCGACAAGCTGATCGAAGCGGGCGTCGCCCAGATTCGCGTGCTGTATGTGAACGATCTGGATCGCGGCCCGTACATCTCCGACACGCTGCGCATCGACCCGACCCGCACGCGCCTGGAGGCGCTGGTCGAGATCTACCGCATGATGCGTCCGGGCGAGCCGCCCACCAAGGACGCGGCGGAGAACCTGTTCCAGAACCTGTTCTTCAACCCGGAGCGCTACGACCTGTCGGCCGTCGGCCGGATGAAGTTCAACCGCCGCGTGCACCGTGACGTGATCACGGGCCCCGGCATCCTGTACGACTTCGCGCACTTCGCGAAGCGCGGCGACGAGTTCTCGAAAAAGCTGGTGGAAGCCCAGGCCGAGAGCTCGGACATCATCTCCGTGATCAAGGAGCTGTGCGACATCCGCAACGGCAACGGCCAGGTGGACGACATCGACCACCTCGGCAACCGCCGCGTGCGCTCGGTCGGCGAGATGGCGGAGAACGCTTTCCGCATCGGCCTGGTGCGCGTCGAGCGCGCCGTCAAGGAGCGCCTCACGCTCGCCGAGTCCGAAGGCCTGATGCCGCAGGAAATGATCAACGCCAAGCCGGTCGCGGCCGCGGTGAAGGAGTTCTTCGGCTCCTCGCAGCTGTCGCAGTTCATGGACCAGAACAACCCGCTGTCGGAAGTCACGCACAAGCGTCGCGTGTCGGCCCTCGGCCCGGGTGGTCTCACGCGTGAGCGCGCGGGCTTCGAAGTGCGTGACGTGCATACCACGCACTACGGCCGCGTGTGCCCGATCGAAACGCCTGAAGGTCCGAACATCGGCCTGATCAACTCGCTGTCGGTCTACGCCCGCACGAACCAGTACGGCTTCCTCGAGACGCCGTACCGTCGCGTGGAGA
>Ga0081540_1002388_pt1 | contig 15323 bp, 17 predicted proteins | sample TabmetS2T1R1_FD_71024 | JGI IMG/M metagenome (GOLD analysis project Ga0081540, IMG submission 71024) | Tabebuia heterophylla rhizosphere microbial communities from the University of Puerto Rico - S2T1R1 | ecosystem: Host-associated > Plants > Roots > Rhizosphere ... | reverse complement strand
CTCCCCGAAGCGGCGGTAGTCAAACGCGAGCACGCTGAAGCCTGCTTCGTGAAAGCCTTTTGGCAAACCGATCGGTGGCCGGCTCCTTCGTCACCGGGAGGCCGTGAGCCATGATCACGCAGGCGCCGTTGACCCCCGGGTAGTACCAGGCGGCGCACGGCGTGTCACCGCTGTCGAAGTAGACCTTCTCCCGCGCCGTGCTGCCGCTGGCGCGGGAGCGCTCTGCCGGCCGGCGGAGTGGCCCGGTCATGCAACGTCGCGGCGGCGGAGCAGGACGCCGGAGAGCAGGAGAAAGCCTGCGATGTATCCGATCAGGACGATGAGCGCCTGCGTTCCGCCGACGTACGGGCCGTTGAAGGCGCCCGGGCCGTTGGTCGCGGCTCCGGTGGTGGCGGCGCCGAGGCCTTCGACAAGTGAGTAGGCGTTGGCGCGCAGGAAAAGCTCGACGAGCGGCTTGAGCAGGCTCACTTGGTCGGCGAAGCGGCTGATCAGCCCTTCGATCAACAGCGCGTAGAGGATCCCGACACCGATCGCGAGCGCCGTCCCGCGCGAGAGCAGGCCGAGCAAGACGCCGAAGGCTGCCCATACTGCGAGGATGAGCCAGCCGGCGCCGAATGCACGCACAAGCTCCAACGCCGACGGCGCTCCGGCCGGGACGCCCTCAGCCCAGGCGATCGCGTAGCTCGCAATGGCGCCGAGAGCGAAGACGCAGAGGACGAAGGGGATCAGCCCTGCCGCCAGCGCGGCCAGCTTGGCGGCGAACACCTGCAACCGCGCCGGGCGCTGCACCAGGACGGTGCGCAAGGTGCCCCAGCCGTACTCGCTTCCGAACGTGAGCACGCCCAGCATAAGCGCGAAGACACCGCCGAAGAAGGGGAAGCCGCCGCTCAGGTGGCCGGGGAGCTGGTCGGGCAGCATCTCCACGAGCGACGTCTGCCCCGGTCCTCCACTGAAGTCACCGTTGCGATACTCGACGTAGGCGAGGAGGTAGGAGAAGAACATCGCGAGCGCGGCCCAGAGCGCGAGCAGGATCCAGGTGCTTCGCCGCTTGCGCAGCAGCAGGAACTCGGCGGAGACGCTGCCTCTCATCCTCCCTCGTCCCCCTCCTGCGTCAACTCGAGGAAGACTCGTTCGAGCGATGCCCGCTCCTGGCGGAGCTCGGCGACCGCGACCCCGGCTTCGACGAGCGCGCGGTTGATCACCGCCGCTGCCGCCGGCTCGGCCGTGACGAGGAGGCCGCCGTCGTCGGCCGCGACCCGCTCCACCGAGGCGAGGGCGGTGAGCACTCGCTGCGCGAGCGCGCGCGGCTCGGCGAGCAGGCGCAGGCTGGCCCGCCCCCGCAGCTCGTCGAGCGTTCCCTCACCGACCAGCCTCCCATTGCGGATGACCCCGACGCGGTCACAGACCTGCTCGACCTCGCCCATCAAATGGCTGGACAGCAGGACCGTCCGGCCGCCCTGGCCGAGGCTGCGGATGAAGGCGCGCATCTCCGCCATGCCCGCGGCGTCCATCCCGTTTGTCGGCTCGTCGAGGATCAGGAGCTCCGGGTCCTTGAGTAGCGCCGCTGCGACGCCCAGTCGCTGCTTCATCCCGAGGGAGTAGGTGCCGACGCGGTCGCCGCCCCGCGCGGACAGCCCGACCTCGGCCAAGACGACGTGTATCCGCGACTCGGCGACGCCACCGTGCCGAGCGAGGAGGCGCAGGTTGTCCCGGCCCGAGAGGAAGGGATAGAAGGCGGGCGTCTCGACCAGCGCGCCAAGCCTCGCCAGTCCCCCCGGCGCTCCCGGTGCCGCTCCGAAGACGAGTGCGCTGCCCGAGCTCGGCCGGATTAGACCGAGCAGCATCCGCAGCGTCGTCGTCTTCCCCGAACCGTTGGGACCGAGGAAGCCGTACACCTCCCCGCGCCGCACCCGCAACGTCAGCCCGTCGACGGCGAGAATGCGCCCCCCGTAGCGTTTGCGTAGATCGCGTGTCTCGACCACAAAGCCATCGCCAAGGGCGTCGTCTTGATCACCGGCTCGGGTCGAGCCGAGCCGATTGCTTGCCTCCGTGCCGCCAAGGAGCTTCCTCATCCTGCCGGCTCGTCAGAAGATACTTTCACGGCTGTAACGATTATACACTGAAATCACTACGAGGCGATATGGTTCTGACATGACAGATTCGGACGTGCCCCCGCGGTCCGAGTCCGAGCGGCTGCGGGTCCCGGGCGCCGCCTTCTTGCTCTCGCAGGTCGGCGCGCACTCGTCGCGACTATGGAGAGAGCGGATGGCGCGCCTCGGGCTCGACCCACGCGACGTCGTGCTGCTCCGACACGTCGCCGCGGCCGAAGGGCAATCGCAGCAGGCGCTGACCGAGGCGCTCCAGATCCCGGCGAGCCGCATGGTCGCGCTGGTCGACGGACTCGAGCGCGGCGGCCTGCTCGAACGCCGAGCCGTTCACGGCGACCGGCGGGTGCGGGCCCTCTACCTCACCCGCCAAGGCCGTCGCCTACTCGGCAGGGTCATGCAAGTTTCGGCCGAGCACGAGGCTGAACTCTGCGCCGGGCTCGATCGTTCCGAGCGTGAACAACTGATCGCGCTCCTCAGCCGGCTTGCCGCCGAGCAGGGACTGGCCACCGGCGTCCATCCCGGAGTCGCGGGCGAGCAGAGCGAGGGCGGCGCGCGCGGACACGGCACCGCGCAAGCCGACGAATCCCCCAAGGCCGAGCCTCGTACCGGAGCGCCAGGACAAACCAAGACGAGAAGGAGGACGCAGCGGTGACGAGTCTCTACGAACATGCGGGCGGAGACGAGGCGCTGCACCGCCTCGAGGAGATCTTCTACTCGAAGGTTCTCGCGGATCCGCTGCTGCGCTCTCTGTTCACAGACCGGCGACCGCGTCACGTCGAGCACTTGACCTGGTTCACGGCCGAGTCGTTCGGCGGGCCGGACCGGTTCACGCGCGAGCTTGGTTTCCAGCATGTGATCGACGTCCACCGCCACCTGAAGATCACAGACCAGCAGCGGGAACGATTCGTCGCGCTCTACATGGAGGCACTCGACGAGGCGGGCCTTCCGGAGGACGAGCCATTCCGGGAGGCAGTCCGCTCACATGTCGAGTTCGGCTCGCGCGTCGCACAGCAGAATTCGTGGGCCGAGAACGAAGCCGAGCTCCATCCCATCCGAAACGTTCCGCGCTGGCAATGGCCGGCAAGCTCCCCGTAACGCGTCGACCTGAGAGCGCACTGATCCTGGGGCGAGACGGCGTGCGCGTAAAGGCCGAGTCGGTCAGGTGCGCCGGGTCGCGGGCTCCAGTCGGACGGTGCAGCGACCTTTCTCCCGCTCAGGCCGGCCCTTCTGGGGCGTCGGCCGCCGCCGCATCGCGATCCGCCGCTCGCGCCTCGCTCGCCTGTCGCGCCTTGAGGTCGTCTAGGCGTCGCATCCGCTCTTCTTGGCAGGCGACGTTGCCGCGGAGGAAGCCGATCAGGAACGCGAGCTGCTCGTTGGTGTGGGCAGCGAGCGCGTTCGCTCCCTGTTCGGGTGCGCCGTAGAGTTGCGTCGCTATCTCGCGTAGCTCGGGGGTTAGTACCTTTGCGTCTGCTCAGACATCGCGGAGATACGTCACACTGACGTTCGCAGCGCGGGGCGGATCCCGATCACGAACGCTGATCAGGCGCGCAAAGAACGAGCTGCTACGGGCGCACGAGCACGAGCCGGAAGCGGGCTCCGCCACCTTCGGGTTCCTCGAAATCGACCCGGCCGCCGTGGTCCTCGGCGATCTGGCGGACGATTGCAAGGCCGAGCCCGGATCCCGGCCGGCCGCGGGCTCTCTCCGAGCGATAGAAACGGTCGAAGATGAACGGCCGCTCGGACGCGGGGACCCCGGGGCCGTGATCGCGCACCGCCACTTGACCATCTATGACCGTTAGCTCGACGCGGCCGCCGCCGTTGCTCCACTTGGCGGCGTTCTCGGCCAGGTTCCAGACTGCGCGTTCGAGCTCGTCCGGGTCACCCCACACGGTGGTCTCGGTGGCGTCGAGCGCAAACTCGAGCGATGGGAAGCGCGCCTTAGCTCGCTGTACAACGCGTTCGGCCACCTCGTCGAGCCGGACCTGCTCGAGATGAAGGTCTCGCTGGCCGCCGCGGGCGAGCTCGACCGTGTTGGCGACGAGCGTCGTGAGCTCTTCGAGCTCTCTGCCGAGATCGCGCAGGAGGCGGTCGCGATCCTGGTCGCTCAACTCGACTCCCTGGCGAAGAAGGTCGATGTTCGTGCGCAGGCTCGTAAGCGGAGTGCGCAGCTCGTGGGATGCGTCGGAAACAAGTTGCCGCTGGGACCGAATCGCGCCCTCGAGCGAATCGAGCATCGCGTTGAAGGTCGCGCCGAGACGGCTCAGTTCGTCGTCACCCTCGGTCTCGATTCGCTCGGTGAGGTCGTGGGTTTCGGTGATCCGCTCTGCGGTCGCGGTTAGCCTGCCGACAGGCCGCAGCGCACCGCGGGCGACGAAGGCTCCCACGAGGGCCGCGAGGGCGATTCCGGCGAGGCAGGTGATCGCGAGGCTCCAGCCGAGCTTGCTGAGCGTGTTGTCGACCTCGCTCAGCGAGCGGGCGGAAAGAAGTGCCCGCCCTGATCCCACCGGTCTGACGTACATCCGCATCGGCGTTCCCCTCACCTCGAGGTCGGTGTAGTAGGCGCCTTTCCCGGTCCTCGCGACCTCGACCGAACGCGGTGTGACCGGGAGAAGGGGCCGACCCGCAGCGATGGCGGCACCGTGGAGATCGATCACCTGAAAGAAGCTCGGCGCGTTGCCGAACTCTGGCTTGGGGGCGACGACGTCGACGAAGAGTCCCGCCGGCGGTCGCCTTCGGCGGCCCTCCGTCGGGACCTGTCGCCGAAGGATTTTTCCTCGAATGGTGCCGACCGAGGTGCCGGCCTTCGTGAGCACCACTGCCGCCGACTGCCGGCGGAGGCTTTGGTCGACCTGGCCGCGGAGCTGGCTGCGCACGACGACGTAGGTTGCTGCCGAGCCGACGATCAGCACGAGCGCGATGCCTGCCGCGGAGAGAAGCGTCAACCGTTGGCGGAAGTTGAGCCTGCTCATGGCTCGCGCAGGATGTAGCCCATGCCGCGAACCGTGTGGATGAGGCGCGGCTCGCCTTCGTCCTCGAGCTTGTGGCGCAGTTGGCTGAGGTGCACGTCGAGTGAGTTCGACGACCCGCCGAAGTCATACCCCCAGACGCGTTCGTAGACGAGCGTGCGCGGTAGGACCTGGCGGGGGTTGAGCATGAACAACTCCAGGAGCAAGAGCTGCATCCGCGAGAGCGCGATCCTGCGCGTGCCGCGTTGAACCTCGAGCGAACGGCGGTCGAGCGAGAGATCGGCAAACCTGAGGACCGCCTCGGTGACGTCCGCAGTCGTTCGACGCAAGAGCGCGCGTAGGCGGGCGATCAGCTCCTCGAGCGCGAACGGCTTGACGAGGTAGTCGTCGGCGCCGGCTTCGAGCCCGGCGACGCGGTCGGAGACGGTGTCGCGGGCCGTCAACATCAGGATCGGGACTCGGTTCCCGGCCGCCCGGAGCGTGCGGCAGACGTCGAGGCCGTTGCGTCCGGGCATCAGGACGTCGAGAACGACGACGTCGAAGGGCGCTCCCTCGACTGCGTGAAGCGCCTCGGTCCCGTCGTTTGCGAGCGCGACGTCGTAGCCGTTGGCCCGCAGCGAGCGGTCGAGCGACTCGCGAATCGCGTAATCGTCGTCGACCACGAGGACGTTCATGTCACCAGTGTCCACGAGCAGCTTAAAGCGCTTCTAAAGCTTGGTGCGGGCTTTAGAAGCGACTCAGGCGCGCTTCACGGTTGCTTTAGGTGCGGCCGCTTTGGTTCGGGCTGAGCGACCAAGCGGACGAACGGAGTTCTCATGAAACGGAAGGTGGCATTTGCAACCGCGGTCGGAGCAGTGGCCCTCGCGTTGACCGCCGTCGTTGCGGGCTGCGGCGGGAGCGGTGATTCCAACGGGGTCGCGTCGCTGGCCAACACCGGCCAGACCACCACGAGCGGCTCCAGCCGATCGGGTGGCGTCACCCCGAAGGAGAGGCGCGAGGCGGAGCTCGAGTTCGCCAAGTGCATGCGCGAACACGGCGTCGACATGCCCGATCCCACGAACGGGCGATTCGAACTCAAGGTGAAGCCCGGGGACCAGAAGAAGGCGGAGGAAGCTCAAATGGCTTGCCGGAAGATCCTCGAAGACGTCGCGCCGCCGATCAGCGAGGAGCAGCAGGCCAGGCAGCGTGAGGCCGCGCTCGAGTACGCCAAGTGCATGCGTGAGCACGGCATCGAGATGGCCGACCCGGAGTTCAAGGAGGGCGGCGGGATGACCATGCGGGTGCCGGAGGGCATGCAGGAGGATGATCCGAAATTCAAGGAAGCCCAGAAGGCCTGCGAGCCGATCTTGCGCGCAGTGCGGCCCGGCAAATCTGCCGGCGGTCAAGAGGAGAGCTCGTGAACCGCCGACTCTTCGTTCCGCTGGCGGCCGCCCTTCTCGTCACCAGCGTCGCCGGCGCAACCTGGGCGGCCGCCGGCGACTCGGGCTCGGATTCGCCCGATACCTTCGCACCGCCGGGCGCGACTGCAAGCGTCGAGCGTCGCGATCTCGTGCAGCACGAGACGGTTGACGGCACGCTCGGCTACAGCGGCGACCGGACGCTCTACGCGCAGGCGATGGGCACGGTCACCGAGCTGCGCAAGCCGGGCAGGGTCGTAACGCGCGGTCAAGCGCTCTACTGGCTCGACGGGAAGCCGGTCACGCTCATGTACGGCGAGCTCCCGATGTGGCGCCCCCTGAACGCCTCGGCGCCACGCGGCGAGGACATCCGCGAGCTCGAGCGGAACCTCGTCGCACTCGGCTACGACCCCGACGGCGACATCGAGATCGACGACGAATGGGCCTCGGTCACCACTGCAGCGGTCAAGCGCTGGCAGAAAGACATCGGGCTTCCCAGGACGGGGTCGGTTGAACCCGGCCAGATTGCCTTCCTGCCCGGCGCCAGGCGGACTGGGCAGCTGAAGACAACCGTCGGTGCCCTGCTCCAGCCTGGAGCCGAGGTCACCGACACGAGCTCGACGACACGCGTAGTCGATGTCGACCTCGATGCCGACAAGCAGTCGCTCGTCAAACGCGGCGACAAGGTCGAAGTCGAGCTTCCGGACGGTTCAAGTATCAACGGCTGGATCTCGAGCGTCGGTAAGGTCGCCGAGTCCCAAACGGATCCGCAGACAGGTGAGCCGACCGACCCGACGATCCCCCTCGAGATCCGTCTCGCGCGCGGCGTGAAGACCGGGGGGCTCGACGAGGCTCCGGTCGATGTCGCCATCCAGAAGGACCGAGCTGAGAACGTGCTCACCGTGCCCGTGAGCGCGTTGCTCGCGCTCGCCGAGGGTGGCTACGCGGTCGAGGTCGTCGATTCGGACGGGACGACCCACCTGGCGGCGGTGAAGCCGAGGATGTACGCCGACGGCATCGTCGAGGTCAGCGGCAAGGGAATCAAGGAAGGCACGAAGGTGGTGGTGCCCGAATGATAGGCCTCGAGGCCGTCCTGCGCCGCGAGGATCAGGTCGAGCTGACGTTCAGCGTTCCTGAGCTCGACCTGATTTACAGGTCGCTCGAGGCGATCAGGACCCTCGGTCTCGTCGAGCGGCAGGACGAGCTGCTCACCGACACGCTCCAACTGATCGACGCCGCGCTCAACGAAGCCGCATGACCGCGGTGCTCCAGATCGAGAGCCTCGTCAAGACCTACCCCGGGCCAGTCGAGGCGCTCGCCGATGTCGACCTGTCCGTGGACGCCGGCGAGCTGGCCGCGGTCGTCGGGCCCTCGGGCTCTGGCAAGACGACATTGCTGCAGATCATGGGGACTCTCGATCGTCCGACGTCCGGAACGGTGCGCGTCGCCGGCGCCGACGTCGACCAGCTCTCGGACGGCCAGCTCGCGGCGCTGCGCTCCCGCGCGATCGGCTTCGTTTTCCAGCAGTTCTTCCTCCTGGACGGCATGTCGGCGCTGGACAACGTTGCCAACGGTCTCCTCTACTCGGGGACTGCCGCCTCCGAGCGACGCCGGCGGGCGGCCGAAGCGCTCGAGCGGGTCGGGCTGAGCCACCGCGTCGGTCATTCGCCCGCGACGCTTTCCGGAGGCGAGCGCCAGCGCGTTGCGATCGCGAGGGCGCTGATCGCCCGGCCGGAGATCGTCTTCGCGGACGAGCCGACGGGCAACCTCGACTCCCGCTCGGGCTCCGAGATCCTCGAGCTGCTGCGGGAGCTCAACGCGGACGGGACGACGATCCTCGTTATCACGCACAACCACGAGATCGCGGGCTCACTGAAGCGCCAGATCGAGATGCGCGATGGCCGCATCGTCGAGGACACCACACGGAGGTGACTGAATTGGAGCTCGCGTCATCGAAGCTGCTCCCCGCGGACGTCCTGCGGGTCGGCGGCGTCGGGCTGCACACGCGCCGATTGCGGGCCGGTCTCTCCGCGCTTGGCATCGCCATCGGAATCGCAGCGATGGTTGCCGTGCTCGGGCTGTCCGACTCGTCCAAGTCGGACCTGATCGCCAAGCTCGATCGCCTGGGCACCAATCTCCTCCGCGTGTCACCCGGCCAGACGATCTTCGGCGAGGAAGCGGAGTTGCCCGAGCAGGCGAGGCCGATGATCAGCCGGATCGCCCCCGTCCAGTCGGTGTCGGCGGTGGAGCAGGTCGAGGCGACGGTGAGGCGTACGGACTACATCCCCGAGGAGGAGACGGGCGGCATCGCCGTCATGGCGTCCGATGTCGACCTGCTCAGGACGCTCGGGGCGACCGTCCGCCGTGGCGCGTACCTCAACAAGGCGAGCGTCCACTTCCCCGCCGTTGTGCTCGGGTCCGATGCAGCCGAGCGTCTCGGCATCGCGCGGCCGGGCGTCCAGGTCTGGCTCGGCGACGAGTGGTTCACCGTCGTCGGCATCCTCGACCCGGTCGAGCTCGACCCTGACCTCGACAACGCAGCGCTGATTGGCCTTCCGATCGCCGAGGAGCTCTACGACGCCGAAGGCACTCCTTCGACCATCTACGTGCGTGCGGACCCGGACGACCTCGACGACGTCCGGCAGGTGCTCGGGGCCACCGCGAACCCGGAGCACCCGGAGGAGGTCGAGGTGAGCCGGCCCTCGGACGCCCTCGAGGCCCGCGCCGCCGCGCGGACGGCGTTCACGTCGCTCTTCCTCGGGCTTGGCGCGGTCGCGCTCCTCGTCGGCGGAGTCGGTATCGCGAACGTGATGGTCATCTCGGTGCTCGAGCGGAAATCCGAGATCGGTTTACGGCGCGCGCTCGGGGCGACCAAGAGGCACATTCGGCTCCAGTTCCTGACCGAGTCCCTCATCCTGGCCGGCCTCGGCGGCATGGCTGGAGTCGCGCTCGGCGTGCTCATCACGACCGTCCTTGCGAAAAACCGCGGCTGGGACACGGTCATCCTCTGGTACGTCCCTGTCGGCGGCATCGCAGCCGCACTTGCGATCGGCGCCGTCGCCGGCCTCTACCCCGCGATGCGAGCAGCCAGGCTCGCGCCTACAGAAGCGCTTCGGGCGGCGCAGTGATGGAGGCCATGGAGCGTCTGGTAGTCGTCGCCCGCAACGTCAGCTCGACGAACCGCGGGCTGCTCGGTGCCGCTCGAGCCTTTGGGCTCGATGCAGTAGTCCTCGCGCCTGAGCAGGCGGCCAGAGACCTGAGTCGGTCGGACGTCGCTCTCGGCCGGCTCGACGTGCGCGCGACACTTGACGGCCCCGAGCGTGGTCTGAACGAGCTGCGAATGTTGGAGGCACGAGGGATGGTCGTGCTCAATCGAGCCGGCGCCCTGCTCGCCGCGCACGACAAGCTCTCGACCGCCATCAGGCTTTCTTCGAGGGCGCTGCCGCACCCTCGAACGGCTCACGTCGACGCACCTGCAGACCCGGCCTTCGGATTCCCGGTAGTCGTCAAGCCGCGCTTCGGGAGCTGGGGCCGTGACGTCACCATTTGCGGGAGCGGGTCCGAGCTCGAGCGCTGCCTCCGCGGCCTTCCCAGAAGGAGGTGGTTCCGGCGCCAGGGCGCGCTTGTGCAAGAGCTGATCCCGCCGCGAGGGTACGACCTACGCATCCTCGTAGCTGCGGGCGAGATCGTCGGCGCGGTTCAACGCGTCTCCGTCCCCGGCGAATGGCGGACGAACGTCGCGCGCGGCGGCGGCCGTGTCTCGACTGACCCTCCGCCCCAGGCCTGCCTGATCGCGCTCGGCGCAGCCGCGGCGCTCGGGGCCGACTTTGTCGGCGTCGACCTGCTTCCGGACGGTGACGGCGGCTGGGTCGTGCTCGAGGTGAACGGCGCGGTCGACTTCACGTCCGCGTACAGCCTGCCGGGCGAGAACGTTTTCGAGCGTGTCGTGCGGACGCTCGTGCTCTCCGTTCGTGGCAATGCCGGAGGCCATGAGGAGCGCTTCGCCGGCGTGCGGCTCCGAGGTGCGGGGGTCGCCGCTACCGCGGAGACGGCTCACTCGTCGGTCTGAGTCGCCCCCCTCTGTCCGGCAGATGAGCGCATGTGCGCACCCAAAGGCATCGGCCCCCTTTGTCATAGTCGATTTCTCCTGCAAATCGCCGACTTTTGAGGGTGCCGAAGCGGGGGGCCATGGGCGCCATCATGGACCCCTCGCGGAGTTGCTGCGCTCGCAACGCCAGCAGGTCGACGAGCCCGGCGGTCGGAAGGAATGGTTCCATCAATTCGCGGTCGCTCGCGAGCGTGAGTGCAGCCTGCAGCTCGCCGTCGACTAGGGCCAGCAGCGCTGGTCCGTTGAGGAGCGGCCGATCGTAGAGCGCGGCCAGTCGCTTGAGCGCGGCCGTGTCTTCGGCGGTGGCGAGGCGTAGCGTGATCGTCGCCCTATGGCCGGGTGCACGCGCCCCGCACAGGGTCCTCCGCAATTTGAAAAGTCGCGAGAGCATTGGTTGGAGAAGGGATAGCCGAGGAGGTGCTTCTAATGCAAACTTGTGTTTACGTTGGCAGACATAAGAGACTCTTTTGGATGGACGAGTGTTGAGCTACGCCACTTGGTCACTCTGCGAGCAGTGGCCGAGGAGGGATCGCTGGCGGCCGCTGCCCGGCGGCTTGGCTACAGCCAGCCTGCGGTGAGCCAGCAGCTTGCCGCGCTCGAGCGGCTGCTCGAGGCGAGGCTCGTCGAGCGGCGCGGGGGAGTCCGCGAGGCCCGCTTGACCGACGCCGGCCAACTCGTGCTCGTGCACGCCGCGGCGATCCTGGCCCGCGCGCAGGCGGCCGACGCCGAGCTGCACCAACTCAAGACCGGCGATGACGGGACGCTGCGACTCGGGGTCTTCCCGAGCGTCGGCGCCCGCGTCGTCCCGGCTCTTCTGCAGCAGCTCGCCGAGCGGTGGCCGCGCGTGGAGGTCGAGCTGGTCGAGGATGCGTCCGACCGCAAGCTGCTCGACCGGGTCGAAGCCGCCGAGCTCGACCTCACCTTCGCGATGCTGCCGGTGCGAGAAGGGCCGTTCGCGGCGACGGAGTTGTTGCGCGACCCCTACGTGGTTCTCGTTCCGGCGAACTCTCACCTTGCCGGGCGCCGGCGCCCGCTGCAGCCTCGCGATCTTGCAAAGCTGCCGTTGATCGCCTTTCGTCACAATCAGGCCTATCCGCAGGAGTTCCTCGAGGCGCACGGGATCGCTGCGCGAGTCCGCTTCCGCAGCGACGACAACGAGACGGTGGTGGGCCTCGTCGCCGCCGGAATGGGAGTGGCGCTCGTACCCCGACTCACCGTCGATCCGGCACGCGCCGACGTCGTCCAGCTCGAGATCGGAGCGGGCTTGCCGGCAAGGTTGATTGCGCTCGTACGGCATCAGGACCGTGAACTCACCCCTGCGGCCAGAGAACTCGCGGAGATCGCCGGCGCCTTGTGTGCCGACGCTTCCGACCCGCGGTCGCGACATCCGCAGTCGCGCTCGTAGGCGGCACCCCTCCGGACCTCGGCGCGAGGAGCTGGCCGGCGCCAGGGTGGTGGGCAAAGACCATGCACCCGTTGTGGCAGTACTTGTTCCCGCCGTGAAAAAGAAAAAAGACACCACCGGCGCCCAGCCGGAGGCCTCAAACGGCATGAACGGGATCTACACGGTATCGCGCCCGGTGTCCGCCTCCTTTGGTGTCCACGAGCAGCGTGAGTGCCCGCGAGCTCCGGCGACACGATCAAATCCCTGCGTGACAGTTGTTCGCGTCGTCAGGTGGTTCGCTTCGCCGAGTCCGCCCACTCGGGGCATGTCAGACGCCGTGTTTCGCTTCCAGGCGCCCGGACCGGATAGCTTCTACGAACGCCTCGTAGTCCCGCTCGTTCTGGTCAGCGTAGCGCGCTGAGAAGTCCGCGATCGACTCGTCGAATACGTCGCCCTTTCCCAGGTACTTGGCGATTGCGATCGGATCGCCCGAGCGAGCGTGGGCCCGGGCGAGCGTCCATCCGCACTGGCGCGCGTAGAACGCGAGCGCGCCGGGGCCGAGCGACTCGACGTCTGCGGAACCCTTCATGTCACGAAGCTGGCGCCAGTAGAAATAGCGCCCCGCCTCCGCCCCCTTCGTCCAACCCAGGTAGATGTCGCTCGCGGCTTGCATCAGCCGCTGGCCTTGCACAACCCGCTCGCCGTGCTGCTTGTAGCGGCTCTTTGGCAGATGGTCCTCAAGCACCGAGCTGGTGGCCTCTTTGACCTGCAGGAACAGCGGGTCCTGCTCGTCTCGTCCTTGGAGCAGCACGATGAACGCACGGGTGCCGACGCTGCCGACGCCCACCACTTTGCGGGCGATGTCGACGACCTCGAACCGCTCGAGCAGAAGGCGACGATCGTCCTGCAACGTGGCTCGGTACGCCCGGAACTGCTCGTGGATCGCCTGCTCGATCTGACCAGAGGAGATGCCGTACATCGTCGCCAGCTCACGGGCCGGGACAACGAGGGGCGGCTGGCTGACGATTCGGTATCGACCGTCCACCAGCTCGCCGAGCTTCGACAGCGCCTGCAGGCTGTCGCGCGTGCGCGCCTTCTGGGCCGCCGCCTCCGAGGCCTTCGCCTCGCGCTTCGCCGCCTTCTTCGCCGACTTGCCCTTCCGAGTACGCACGAAGCGCTCGATCGCTGACATCAGCTCTTGCTCGGACAGATGGGCGTACCAGATGTCCATCGTCCTCAGCTCGGCGAACTCGGCCATTGAGGTGCGGTAGGCGCTCACCGAGGCGAGCGTCGCGTCGCGTCCTTCCGCCTTGCTGAAGCCGTTGTTGCGCGCCGCGATCGTGAAGCTTGCGGACAGGCGCTTGACGTCGTACTCGAACGGGCCCGGGAGCGTCTCGTCGAAGTCGTTCAGATCGAACAACAGGGTCCGCTCGGGTGAGCCGAAGGCGCCGAAATTCGACAGGTGCGCGTCTCCGCAGAGCTGAACCGTCAGGCCTGCCTTGGGCGTTCCCTTGAGGTCCGCAGCCATGATCTTGGCGGCGCCCCGGTAGAAGGTGAACGGCGAGACGAGCATCCGCCCGTGGCGGACGGGCACGAGGTCCTGCTCCCGTGTGGCGTCTTGATCTTCGAGCAGCGAGATCGGGTCGGGCCGGTCCGCCGCCGGGTTCCAGCCCGTGTGGCTGGAGGGAGGAACCTTCTGACGCAACTTCTTGCCGCGTCCCTGACGTTCCTCGACGCTCGGATGCTCGACTCTCGCGCTTCTCGGCTCGGACCCTCCCCTCGGAGTGGCGTTCTCGACTTGGGCGACCATCTCGACCTCCTCACTGTCTACGCCGATCTTTGTGAGCCTGGCGGTGCGCTTGCCGAGCGTTCGTTCGTGCGCTGGCCTAGACCGCCGCTGACTCGATCGGCCGCATGAAGGCGCCAAACAGCCAGAGCAGCGGGAAGAATATCCCGATCAGATACAGGAAAGAGTGCGCCGATTCCGATTCCCCACCACATGGTTTCCTGCCCGCGAAGTAGTCGCGAGCGAATGAGTGATTGAGTCCTTCCTAAGCGAACGAGCGAAACGCGCCGGAGTGCCGGCGGCGGCCAGGCTCGAGCAGAAGGGAGACCAGTACATCACGGTCGAGGGGCCACCATCGTCTTTCTGGACACCTGACAAGTCGGCGCGGTGGTGGTGGAGAAGGCCATGGCCCGGCGTGGCAGTACTTGCTCCGGCTCATGAAAAAAAGGCAGACGAGTCCATTGCTGCCCCAAAGGGCATGGACCCCGGACCGCTGTGGCTTTTCCCTGCAAACCACCAGTTTTCATGGGACCGCCGGAATGGGCCATGATCGCCACCATGGACCCCCAGGCAGGCCGACGCTGTGATGGTGGGCGAAGGCCATGCCCCGTTGTGGCGGTACTTCGCGCGGCTGCGCAGGCAGACGAGTCCATTTCGGCCCCCAAAGGGCGTGGATCCCGGACCGCGTCAGCTTTCCCCTGCAAAACGGCGGTTTCGTAGGGACTTGGAAGGGACCATGATCGCCGTCGTTGGACCCGACGTGATGGTGGGCGAAGTCCCATTTTCCCCGTCGTGGCAGTACTTCTCGCCGCCGCGAGAGCGACAGGCGCCCTTGGCCTCGTTGTTCCTGAACGACGATCAGGAGGCCTAAGCCCTCGTGCCCCCTCGCAAACAACTCTTGTTACGCCGCATTTGATCCGTGCTGTTTTGGCCAGGGACGAGGTGTGGGCCAGGCGTAGCCCAACGCCAGGCCCATGCTGAAGGCGATAGACCTGCCGAGCTGGGCTTCTTGGGCCGCCGGAGAGCTCGATATCTACCGCTCGCCCTGCGCCCGCGCGGCCGCTGTCGAGTCGCCGGCAAAGCTAGCCGGTTAGGGCTTCCGGCGAGCGCTCGAGCGACGCTCCGCAACTCGCGCAGAATCGATCCTCGGGTCGCGCTTTGGCCCCACATTCCGAGCAGACGCGGTGTCCGCTCTCCAGGGGTCCCGACGCCGGAGGCTCTGCGCCTTTCTCGAGCGGCTCGGGGGCTGACTCGGATGCTCCGAAGCCCGCAATCGAGTCCTTGAACTCGCGCATTCCCTGGCCGAGTGAGCGCCCGATCTCCGGCAGCCGCTTTGGCCCGAACAGGAGCAACGCGACGACGAGGATCACGATCAGCCCGGTGACGCCAATCTCGGGCATGCCCGAAGGGTAGCGCGGTGGGCGCGGGCCGGATCTCAGTGCGGCAGGCGCCGAAAGGCGTCGTAGGCGGGCTTCTTCTTGCCGGCGGCGGTGAAGAGGCCGGACTGCCAGCCGCCGAGGCGCCTCTCGTCCCTGAGCAGGAACCAGAGCATCATCGTGATCCGGGGGTTCTTC
>Ga0081540_1002387_pt1 | contig 15324 bp, 14 predicted proteins | sample TabmetS2T1R1_FD_71024 | JGI IMG/M metagenome (GOLD analysis project Ga0081540, IMG submission 71024) | Tabebuia heterophylla rhizosphere microbial communities from the University of Puerto Rico - S2T1R1 | ecosystem: Host-associated > Plants > Roots > Rhizosphere ... | reverse complement strand
CGACGAGCTACGCGCGCGCGGCCGCGACTTCGCCGCCGCCAGCCCGGGCGCGCTCGCCGAGGCCGAGGCGAGTGCCGAGGTGGAGGTCGCCACGCCCGTCGCGCCGGTCCCCGCTCGCCCCGCGCGGAAGCGTTCCCCGCCCGCGCACCGCCCCTATCGCGTCTTTCACGGCGCCGGTGGCCAGCCGATCTGGGTCGGCCGGGCCGGTGAGGACAACGCTGCGCTCACCTTCCAGGTCGCTCGCCCTCACCACCTCTGGATGCATGCCCGGGGCGTGCCCGGCGCGCACGTGGTGGTGCCGCTCGACCGCGGAGAGGAGGTCGGCCAGGAGCGGCTGCTCGACGCCGCGCACCTGGCGCTCCACTTCTCGAGGCTGGCGGGCGAGCCCCGGGGAGACGTGGCCTGGACGCGGGCGAGACTGGTGAAGCGGGTGAAGGGCGGGTCGCCCGGGCAGGTCACCTACACCGGCGAGAAGGTTCTCTCGGTGAGGGTGGAGCCGGCGCGGATCGAGCGACTGCTGCGCTCGCGCGAGGACGCCGCCCCCTAGGCTCCCCCGGATGGGCGCCCGACTTTGACCGGGCGCTTCCCGGGCGGCTCGCGCTCGGTGTCCGGCGGGGGCGTGGCAGGTGCCGCCGCGGTCAGCCCGGAGGCAGCGGCCTCGGCGGTGAGGCGGTCGCGGCGCGCGGCGAGCAGCTCGCGAAGGACGATCTGCGCCAGCGCCACCGCGGGGACCGCCACCACGGCGCCGGCGATTCCCAGCAGCTCGGCCAGGAAGAGCACCCCCAGCAGGGTGACCAGCGGGTCGAGGTGCACCGTCCGGCGGAAGACGAACGGACCGAGCACGTTCCCCTCCAGCTGCCCGTAGAGGAGGAAGTAGCCGAGGGTGATGAGCCCCTTGACCGCTCCGCCGGTGAGCAGCGTGACCACGGTGATCAACCCGCCGGTGAGGATGGGCCCGGCATAGGGCACCAGGCTGGAGAATCCGCTGAGGAGGCCGAGCGGCAGGAAGTAGGGCGTGCCGATGAGAGCGAGGACCGTGGTGGTGAGCGTCGCGTTGATCGAGCAGATGAAGAGAACGCCGCCGAGGTAGCCGCCCACCGCGGCGTACGACTTGGCCAGGACGCCCTCCCAGCGCGGGCGGTCGTTCACCGGCACGAGCGCCAGCAGCCGCTTCACCAGTTCACCCCCGAACACCAGCATGAAGACGGTGAGCGCGAGCACGGTGACGAAGCCGGCAACGGCGCTCAGCGCGGAGGTGACCGCGGAGAGGATGGGATTCACCGCGCTCTGGGCCAGCCCGAAGGCGCCGGACAGGGCGTCCTTGAGCCGCTCCTCCAGGCCAAAGCGCTGATTGAGGGACTCGAAGCGAGGTGAGTGGCGCAGCGACTCGAGGATGCGCGGTGTCGAGGCGATGAAGTCCCGCATCTGACGGACCGCCGCCGGGACCACGATCAGCACCAGGCCGGTGAGCAGCAGCACCACGGCCAGAGTGGTGAGGGCGATGGCCCAGCCGCGGCGGAGCCCCCGTGCCTCCATTCGCCGCACCACGTGGTCGAGGGCGATGGCCACCATCATCGCGGCCACGGTGAGCGTGAGCGCCAGACGCGTCTCGAGGACGAAGAGGACCACGGCCGCGGTGGCCAAGACCGCGAAGCAGACGGTGAAGGCCGTCCTGAGTGTCACCTGGGAGCGCACGGCGCTAACCTTGCTCCACCGATGGCCGCTGGCAAGGACCGCTCACCGTGCGCGCGCTGCGCCGAGGCGCTGGGTCGCTCGTGCTGTCAGCCCGGCCCCGGAGAGCGGCTGGCCACGCTGACCGCCACCGACGTGGAACGGATCCGGACGGCGACCGGCTGGCGGCAGGAGCGCTTCGTCGAGCACGAGCCACTCGGGCCCGAGGAGGCGCTCGAGTACGAGGCGAGACGTCCGGGCTATCGCGGTTACTTCCGGAGGACCACGGTGCGCTGGGGCCTGCGGGCCGAGCGCGGAGCCTGCGTCTTCCTCTCGGCCCACGGGTGCTCGCTCGCGCCCGAGACGCGTCCCACCGCCTGCCTGCTGTATCCCTTCGAGCCTGCCGAACGCGGGTGGACGCTCGCGGTCGAGCGCTCGGGCTCGGTCGAGCTCGCGGCCCGGAGTGGCGAGCCGCGCTGTCTCGCCGCGGAGGAGGCCCGGGGGAGGGGAGGGCTCCTCCGCAGCTTCGCGCTCGATGTCGAGGGCTTGACGGCGCTGATCGATCGCTTGCGGGCCGAGGCGCAGGCCCACCCGGAGCCGCTCGATTCAGTCAAGCCGCGCACGCCTCTCTCCGTCGGCGAGGCGGCGGAAGTCGATCGGTCCCGGCGCTTGCGCCGGGCCCGGCTGCGGTAGACTGAGTCCATCAGCCGTGAGCGATTCGTCTCCCCGTCAGCTTCTGCTCTTCGATCCGCAGCTGCGTTCGCGCGCGCGGGTGCCCGCCCGCGAGGTCGCGGTCCAAAGGGCCGCGTCGCTGGCCCAGCACCTCGCCCGTGACCTGGGCATGCCGGTGCGACTGTCCGTGACCGACAACCGGAGCACGATGATCAGCTTCCGGCGAGCTCCGTCGGCACTCCGGTTGCGACTGCATCACATGTTCCTGGATGCGCCGGGCTCCGTGGTCCAGGCGGTGGCCGACTACGCCGGGCGGGGGCGGTCGCAGGCCGGTCGGGTGCTGGACGAGTTCATCAAGCGCGAGCAACCGCGCATCCGTCAGGAGCGCGACGCCTCGGACGAGCGCTTCTCGCCAGAGGGGCAGTTCTTCCACCTGGAGGAGATCCGCGACACGCTCAACGAGCGCTTCTTCCAGAGCGGAGTGCGGGCGAGCATCGGGTGGGGACGAGCCCCCGGCCGCCGTCGACGGAAGTCGATCCGCCTCGGCGTCTACGACCATCAGACCCGGGAGATCCGCATCCACCCGGCGCTGGACCATCCCGAGGTGCCGAGGTACTTCGTGGAGTTCATCGTCTTCCACGAGATGCTCCACCAGCTCTTCCCCAGCTCGAACGGACCGGGCCGACGGGTTCACCACCCGAGGGCATTCCGCGACCGGGAGCGCGCCTTCCCGCTCTACGAGGCTGCCATCGCCTGGGAGCGCGAGAACCTCCGCGCCCTCCTCCAGCGCTAGACACCATGAGACGCGCCAAGATCGTCTGCACCCTGGGGCCGGCATCGCTGAAGCCCGAGGTCCTCGAGGACATGCTGAACGCCGGGATGGACGTGGCCCGGCTGAACTTCAGCCACGGAAGCCACGCGCAGCACGCCCAGACGCTGTCCATGCTGCGGACTGCCTCCTTGAAGGTGCGCAAGGCGGTGGGAGTGCTGGGCGACCTCCAGGGTCCGAAGATCCGCACCGGCAAGCTGGTCGAGGGAAAGGTGGATCTCGTTCCGGGCGCCACCTTCTCCATCACCACCGACGAGGCGGTGCCCGGGACGCAGGAGATCGTCTCCACCACCTATCCGTTCCTCGCCTCGGACGTGAACCCCGGGGACCGCATCCTGCTGGACGACGGCCTGCTCGAGCTGCGGGTGCTGGAGACGGACAAGAAGCAGCTGGTGCGCACCGAGGTGGTGCACGGTGGGCTGCTCAAGAACAACAAGGGCATCAACCTCCCCGGCGTGGCGCTCCGTGCCGAGGCGCTGACCCCGAAGGACCGGGAAGACCTGGTCTTCGGGATCAAGTCGGGGGTGGATTACATCGCGATGTCGTTCGTGCGGCAGCCCAGCGATCTCGACCAGGCCCGGGCGGCGATGGCGGAGGCCGGTCGCCAGGTGCCGATCATCTCCAAGCTGGAGAAGCCGGAGGCGATCGCGCGCCTGGACGCGATCCTGGAGAAGAGTGACGGCGTGATGGTGGCCCGCGGCGACCTCGGGGTGGAGCTCCCACCGGAAGAGGTTCCGGCGATCCAGAAGGACATCATCCGTCGGTCGAACCTGCGCGGGCTGCCGGTCATCGTGGCGACCCAGATGCTCAACTCGATGATCGAGCATCCTCGCCCCACTCGTGCCGAGGCGTCGGACGTCGCCAATGCGGTCTACGACGGGGCGGACGCGCTGATGCTCTCGGGTGAGTCCGCCTCGGGCAGCTATCCGGTGGAATCGGTGCGGATGATGGAGCGGATCATCCTCGCCGCCGAGAGCGCGGCCCGGACCCACAACAAGACGCCGGCGCGCATCGGCGGCGTGACCTTCCCTGCCTCTTTCCCCGACATCATCTCGGCGGTCGCCTGCGAGGCGGCGCGCACGGCGGGAGCAGTGGTGATCGCCGCGTTCACCCTCTCCGGTCACACGGCGCGGCTGCTCAGCCATTACCGGCCGACGGTGCCCATCGTGGCCTTCTCTCCGAACCAGGAGGTACGGCGGAAGCTGTCGCTGCTCTGGGGCGTGGTGCCGCGGGTCCTGGAGCCGGTGGACCGGACGGAGGAGATGGTCCGGCGCGTCGAGGAAGAGCTGCTGAGCCGCGGGTTCGCCCACCGGGGCGACCGGGTGGTGATCGTCTACGGAGCGCCCGTGGGGCAGCCGGGGAAGATCAACAGCATGCGGCTCCACGAGATCGCGTGAGCGCGGCGGACGCGACCGTGGACGTGGCTCGTTCCGACGGGCCGAGGGCCTCGACCGAATGTCGGCAATCGCAACGACGACGTTGATTCCGGTCGCCGCGCTGGACGCGCTCCGGGACGCGGCGCCTCCGAGGAAGGGCCTCCTCGGTGGCAAGAAGGACGGGTTCCCGACCGCGCTCGCGCGCCATGGCCGGGCGCTCGAGGTCTTCGAGCGCTCCGGGTACCTGCTCGGGACGGTGTTCGTCTATCTCGACGAGCGCGGGATCGACCTGATGCATTCGAGGCACGACGAGGTCGCCTCGGTCCTCACCAAGGCCCGCGGGAGCACGTTCTTCATCCTCGGAGAGGAGCATGCCCCGCTCGCCGGCAAGCTGGTGAACGTCGGGGCCAGCGTCGGCGAGCTCACCGAGTACTTCAACGCCTTCAACGAGGCGGATGAGGGGCCGGAGATCGGAGAGGCAATGGGTGACGCCATCCGGTTCCTGGGCCGCGCGCTGGAGGCGGTGACGCCCGGAAACGTCGTGCTCCTTGCGATCCTCTAGGAGTTGCTCGCAGGGGCGGCGGTCAGCGTCTTCAGGCCCATGGGAAGACGGACCTCACGAACGGCACGCGCACGGGCGCTTCAGAAGGGCCTGCGTAACCATCGTCGCTCAGGGGGCGTCGTGGTCCGTCGCGAGTCGGCACGCGCCTGCCGAGCTGTCCACCCACCGTTCTCCGAAGATGGAGCCCGGCAGGCCCGCCCCTCCGGCCGAGCGATTTTGTACGTGGGAGCTCGTTCCAGGTGCAAAACCGCTCACCCAGCTCGGAGGCGTTGCTGCCCTCGCTGGGTCCGGAAGCCTCGCCCGGCCGCGTCCCCTCGAGGCTCTGAACGTGCCCGCCGATCAGCGTCGCGTCGTGCCGGAACGCTTCCCCGTCCGTGACCGCACCGCTCGGGCCTTCGGCTTCCCCCGAGCGGGCCTTGCCTTCACCGTCGCCTTCTCGCCCAGCACCTCGGCCCACAGCGTCTTCGGCGCGATCAGCCGATAGCTCTCCAGCACCAGCGCCCGGACCTCGCCCCAGTCACGCACCCCGTTCGCGTCCATGCTGATCCACCCGTGCTGGCCCACGTACGGCGCACGGGTGAAGCGCGGGTCCTGGATCGCCGCGTCGGCGTGCTCGCGCTCCAGCTTGAAGCCGATGGTGAGGGTCCCGCCGTGGTTCCCGCACCCGGCGAAGATCTTCCCTCTCACCCGGAAGTGCGGCTCCCCCCAGGTCATCGTCTCCGTCGTCTCCGGCAGCGCGAGACAGATCCGGCGCATCTCGGTCAGCGGCGAGCCACCCATCGTCTTTCCTTTCTCATCTTCCCGAGGCGCGCCGCAAGGTCGCGGACGCCGCCGCCGGTCGATCGAACCAGGACAGCCACTCGGCCACCAGCCCCAGGCGACCGTGCTCCACCCGGTACACCCGCCTGCGGCCCTGCCGCTCGAAGCGGACCAGGCCTGCGTGTTCCAGGACCCGGAGGTGCCGGGTCGTGGTGGGCCAGGCATGCGAGAAGCGCGCGGCCACGTCCCCGGCGCTCATCTCTCCCCGGAGGTGGATGGTCAGCAGCATCTGCCGGCGCGCAGGGTGGGCCAGCGCCGTGACCACGGCATCGAGAACGGCCAGCTTCGCCGCCGGATCGACCCGGGGGCTCACAGCGGCCGGAGCGCCCGGATCTCCAGACCGTCCAGCAAGGGTCCCATCGGCTCCCAGATGGCCATCACCTCCGGGGTCTGGTGGGCGACGTCGGAAGCCCGACCGTCCTTCCAGTCGAAGATCTCCACGTAGCAGACGGCGCCCGATCGCTTGTCCTCGCCTCGGTACGCCACCGAATGCCCCGTCCCGAGCAGGCCGAGACTCTTCAGCGTCGGGAGGTGCTTTCGCACCAGCGCCTCGAGCGCGGTCTCGGCGCCCTGCTTGGGGCGATAGATGACCAGGGTGGGAACCGCTTCGCTGGATGCCATGACGCACCTCCGGGGCAGGGAGGCGTCATTTAGCAAATATGCTCAATGAAGATCCAGTCGGAACAGGCGCGGCCGGGCGGGCGGGGCATCCGGCTTGACGGCCCCGTCGTCGGTGAAGCGGGCCCATCCGCTCTCGGCGATGACCAGCGCTCCGCCGCGCAGGAGGACCACGTGCGTCGGATCGGCCAGCTCGGGACCCCGGGCCATCACCGTCCAGCGGGTGATTCGCCGACCCTCTGGATCGAGCCACAGCCGCACCAGCCGCGGGACCACGATCCCGTTCTGCACCGCGAGGAGACCGCCCGGCACGGCGACGAGCCCGTCGATCCCGCCGGTGACCAGGTCGTCGGGCCCGATGACCGGCTCGGGCGTTCCTCCGGCCAGCGGAAGCGCGAACAGTCCCAGCGTCCAGTCCGGGACGAGAACCGTCTTGCCATCTGCGCCAAGCACCGGCGTCTGCGGGCTGGCGAAGGTGTGTGGTGGGACCAGCGGCTCCAGCGCAGCGGCTCCGGGCCTGAGGCGAAGGACCGTTCCGCCCAGGGCGTCGGACACGAGCACCGTCCCGTCCGGCGTGACCGTCAGATCCCCGAGCAGGTGCGGCCCCTCTCCCGGGACCTCGCGGCGGGCGAGCTCGGCCCCATCCTTCACCCGGTAGGTCACCAGCGTGGACCGGCCCCGGTCCGACTTGCGGTAGCCCTCGCTCTGGGGAACCGCCGCCACGCTCACGTGGAGCAGCCGGCGACCGGCGTCGAGCCCGACCGCGAACGCGCCGCTTCCCGCCGGCGCAGGATGGGCCCAGGTCGTCCAGCCGCCACCGATCCGTCGCCACACCTCGCCGGTGCGGACGCTGGAGACGAAGACGTCGCCCGTCCGTGGATCCTCTGCCAGGTCTTCCACCAGCTCCAGGGCGGGCGGTATCTCGAGCGTCACGCCCTTCGGGTTCAGCGCCGAGCGGGAGGCTGCGAAGCGGACGAGCAGCGCCGCCCAGCGTGGGTCCGCCCGGAGCGTCGCGAGGTCCGGGTCCGCCGCGGGATCGACCGCCAGCCCTGCGCCGGCGAGAGGCGCCAGCGCGGCAAAGGCCCGGTCCACCTGCCCGGACCGCGCCTCCACGCATGCCAGGTCGTAGCCGACGTCCACCCGGCCCGGGGCCGCCGCCCGCCTACGCACCAGCGCGGCCCGTGCCTCCTCGAAGCTGCCGGCTTCGAGTGCCCGGAGGAGGGCGCGCCGGGCCTCGACGTAGACGGCAGGTCGTCCCCCGCTCTCGGACACGCCGCCGTCCGCTCCGAGGAGCACCGGGAGGACCACGAGGAGCGTGCGCATCGCACACGTGCCTCTCACACGCCGACGGGCCGGCATGCCAGAATCCGCCATCCATGCTCGCGCTGCAGCTGGTTGCACTCCTGGCGACCGCCGCTCCCCAGAAGCTGGACCTGATCATCGAGCGCGGCCGGGTGGTGGACGGCTCGGGCAGCGCCTGGTTCCGGGCCGACGTGGGAATCCAGGGAGACCGCATCGTCAAGATGGGCGACCTGCGCGACGTCCCCGCGAAGCTCCGCCTCGACGCCCGCGACCACGTCGTCGCGCCCGGCTTCATCGACCTGCTCGGCCAGAGCGAGCTGATGGTCCTGATCGACCCGCGGGCCGAGTCCAAGATCCGCCAGGGCATCACCACCGAGCTCACCGGTGAGCTGGGGACGGTGGCCCCCGTCCGCGACGAGATCATCGGCGGCGTGATGGGGTGGCTGTCCCTGCATCGGGTCAAGATCGACTGGAAGGACCTGGACGGGTACTGGAAGCGCTTCCGCGCCGCGCGCCCGGCGATCAACATCGGCACCCTCGTCTCCACCGGACAGGTGCGCGCGGTGGTGATGGGCCAGGGCGCCGAGGCCCCCACGCCGGAACAGCTGCTGCGGATGCAGGTCGAGGTTCAGAAGGCCATGCGCCAGGGCGCCTTCGGGGTCGCCGCGTCGCTGGGCTATCCACCCACCCGCTACCAGACCACCGACGAGCTGGTGATGCTCGCGCGCTCGGCGGCGAAGTTCGGCGGCTTCTACGCGACTCACATGCGCGACGAAGGCGACCAGGTGCTCCCTGCGATCGACGAGGCGATCGAGATCGGGCGCCGCGCCGGGCTTCCGGTGGAGATCTGGCATCTCAAGGTGGCCGGCAAGCAGAACTGGGGCCGGATGCCCGAGGCGCTCCAGCGCATCGCCGCCGCCCGGGCGGAAGGGCTGGACGTGTCGGCCAACGTCTACCCGTACCTCGCCGGGGCCAACATGCTCCACGCGGACGTGCCGGACTGGGCTCAGGCGGGGGGCGTGTCGGCGATGCTCGACCGGCTGCGCGACCGCGAGCAGCGGGCGCGGATCGAGAAGGAGATCACCGCTGCGTGGAAGGATCCGGGTGATCCCGAGCGAGTGGTCGTCCTCCTCGCCCTCGCGCCGGACGCCAGGCGCTACGAGGGCAAGAGCCTGGCCGAGGTGGCGAAGGACCGCGCCACCACCCCCGCCGCCGCGCTGGTGGACCTGGTGCTCCTCGACGGTGGAAGCACCCAGGTGCTCCGGTTCCTGGCCAACGAGTTCGACCTCCGGGACGCGCTCCGCCAGCCGTGGGTGTCCATTGGCGTCGACGCCGGAGCCGACGCGCCGGACGGGCCACTGGGCTCCGAGGGCACGCACCCACGCGCGTTCGGCTCGATGGCGCGGCTGCTCGGGACCTACGCTCGAGACGAGAAGCTGTTCACCCTCGAGGAGGCAGTGCGGAAGGTGACCAGCGGCGCGGCCCGGCGTCTCGGGCTGAACGACCGCGGTCTGCTCCGCCCGGGGATGATGGCCGACGTGGTGATCTTCGATCCCGCGAAGGTGAAGGACGTCGCCACCTACGCGAAGCCCAAGCAGTTCCCCGAGGGCATCGAGACGGTCCTGGTCAACGGCCAGCCGGTGCTGGTCGACGGGTTCCGGACCGAGGCGCGACCGGGGCGCCCTCTGCTCCACCCGGTGCCCGACTCCGCGCGGTGAGCGAACGCTCCGGCGTCCCGGGTCAGTCGGGCTCGCCGTCGCGCTTCCGCTCGGGGAACCGCCGGAACCAGCTGTTCGCGTTCCAGCTGGGACGCGTCGGTGACTGGGCCACGGACACCCCGAGCAGGAAGTTGAAGCGGGTGAGCTGCACGAAGGGCCCCCAGTCGCGATCGGGCTCGAAGTTGTCCTGCGGCTGGTGGTAGCGCCTCCGCCAGAAGTCCTTGTACGCCGCGAGCTGTTCCGGGCTGAGCCCGGCCACCCCGTTGAACGTCTGCGCCGCCGGGATTCCCTTCTTCACGAAGTTGAAGTTGTCCGAACGAACGAAGTACGCCTCCTCCGGCTCCGGATCCGGTGAGACCTGGATCCCGACCGCCGCCGCGGCCCGGGCCACGTTCGCGCCGAGCGAGCTCTCGTCGGTCCCGAGCGCGACCACGTCCTTGAGCGGGAAGATGGGGTAGGCCCCGTCGACGTCGATGTCCGCGACCACGTCCTGGAGCGGGACGGTGGGGTGGCGAGCGAACCATTCCGACCCGAGCAGGCCCCGCTCCTCGGCGGTGACGAAGAGGAAGAGGATGCCCCGGCGGAGAGGCTGACCCAGCCGGGTGAAGGCCCGCGCGGTCTCGAGGATGCTCGCGACTCCGGCCGCGTCGTCGGATGCGCCGTTGTAGATGTTGTCCCCGTTCACCGGCTTGCCGATGCCCATGTGGTCCAGATGGGCGCCGTAAACCACCATCTCCTTGCCGGTGGGCGACGCCGGGTCGCCGGGAAGCAGCGCGACGACGTTCTCGGAGGTGATCCGCCGAATCTTGCTCTCGCGCCGGATGCGGGCGCGCAGGCCGAGGGAGAATCCGCGTGGCTTCCCCTGTGCGGAGGCCTCGACCAGCTCGGCCACCGTCTCCTTCCGCCCCGCCTGCTTCAGCAGGGCCTGGAAGGCTGCCGAATCGATCATCGCGCCAGGAAGAAGCGGGGGAGAATCCTCCAGCCGCATCGCATCGAATCCGAAGTAGCCGGCCAGCAGCTTGAACGGGGTGATGGCCTCCTTGACCGGGGGCCACACCGCGATCACGCCCTTGGCCCCACGGCGCATCAGCTCGCGTGCCACTCGCTCGGTCTGCCCGTGCACCGCCGACGCGAGGCTCGGAAAGAAGTCCGGTCGCTCCGACCGCGGCGCGCCCGAGAAGGCGACGACGATCTTGTCGCGGACGTCGACCTGGGCGAAATCGTCGTAGTTGTATTCGGGGACGGCGATCCCATAGCCGACGAAGACCGCCTCGGCGCTGACGTCGGTCACCCCGGTGTCGACGTCGGTGGCGAGGAACACGTTCTCCATCGGAACCAGGCGCACCGGCGCGCCGGTCCCTCCGGTGAACTCCACCGAGCCCGACAGCGGAGTGGCGCGCACGAAGGGCACCTTCTGGAAGTAGGTCCCGGACTCTCCCGCCGGCTTGAGCCCCAGCGCCTGCAGCTCGCTCGCGACGTATCGCGCCGCGACGTCGAACCCCGGCGTCCCCGGGTCCCGTCCGGCGAGGAGGTCGTCCGCGAGGAAGCGAATGTGGCTGGCGATGGCCTCGGGGCGGATGTTCGCGGCGGCGGACTTCTCCGCGTCAGTGAAGCCGTTCGCGTCCACCGCCGGAGCGGCGGAATGCGGGGCAGAGGTGGCGCACGCCAGGGTCAGGCAGACGGGGACGAAGGGGAAGCGCATGAGGACCGCGGAGCCAAGCACGGACCGCCCCCCGGCAGGTGGGGCGTTTGCAGTCAGCTGCCGGGTGGAGGCTGGAAGAAGCTCCCCGGGAGCAGCCGCGGGCGCTCGGCGCGCTGCGCCGCCGACAGGCCGAGGAGGAACTGGAACCGTGCCATCTCTGCTGCCGGGCCGTGGTCCCGATCCGCCTCCCAGTGGTCCGCGGCACGGTGGTAGTGGGCCTTGTGGTAGGCCTCGGCCGCGGCACGCTGCTCCGGCGTCGCCCCCCCGAGTCCCACCTTGGTCGCGGTGGCCGGGATGCCGGCGCGGAGGAAGCTGTACTGGTCGCTGCGGACCGCCGAGGCCTGTTTCGGGTCCGGATCGGGTCCGAGAGTGACGCCGAGGGCCGTCGCCGCCCGCTCGGCGTCCTGTTGCAAGGTGCTCTGGTCCGCCCCGAGCGCAAACACCTCGTGGAAGCGAAAGACCGGCATTCCCGAATCGCAGTTCACGTCCGCGACCAGCGCGTCACGCCGCACCGGCGGATGGGCCACCAGCCACTCCGAGCCGAGCAGGCCTTCCTCTTCTCCGGCGACGATTCCGAACAGCACCGCGCGCCTGGGACGCTGGGCGAGGCGGGTGAACGCACGCGCGATCTCCAGGACGTTGGCCACGCCCGCGGCATTGTCCGAGGCGCCGTTGTAGATGGCGTCCCCGGCCTCGGGCTTGCCGATGCCCAGGTGGTCGAGGTGCGCGGTGTAGACCACGACCTCTCCCGCGGCCGGCGAGCCGGGTGCCGCTCGAAGGAGGCCGAGCACGTTGGCAGTATGCACGGTCCGCAGGACCGCCTCCGCGCGGAGCCGCGCCCTGGTGCCGAGGTCGAACGGTGCTCGCTCCCGGCGCTCGGCGGCATCGACGAGCGTGGCCACCCGCTCCGGGCGACCGGCGGCGGCGAGCAGGGCATCCGTTCCCGTCATCGACAGCCCGGCCTGAGGAAGCTGCTCACGGGCTGGCACGAGCCCGTTCTCCACCAGCGTCATCCAGCCGCGCTGCGCGTGCGAGATCTGCTGGACGAAGGGAGAGATCTTCTCGCGCGCCGGCGTCTGCACCCACAGCACCCCGGCCGCGCCGCGGGCGAGGAGCCGCTCCAGCTTCGAGCGCTGCGAGCCGTACACCGCACTGGGAATGGGCGGAAAGAAATCGGCGGTGTTCCCGAGCGGAGCGCCCATCAGCACCAGCGCCCACTTGCCCTTGAGGTCGACGCCGGCGAGGTCGTCCCAGCGGTATTCCGGGGCGACGATTCCGTAGCCCACGTACACCACCGGCGCGGTCACGTCGGTCGAGCCGGTGCCCAGCGGGGCGCGGGCGACGAAGTCCCGCTCGAAGGCGAGAGGCCTGGCCTCGCCGTCCGGGGTGCCGATCTCGAGCCGTGCCTCTCGGGTTCGTCCGCCGCGAAAGGTGAGCGGCTGGAACCACGTGCCGTCGCTCCCGGCCGGTTCCAGCCCCATCCCCTGGAGCTGGCTCGCGACGTAGGCGGCGGCGATGTCGAAGCCGCGCTCCCCGGACGCGCGCCCCTCCAGCAGGTCGTCGGCCAGGAAGCGGATGTGGGCCGAGACGACCTCCGGCCGGATGCCAGCGGCCGCGTCGGCGGCTCCCGCGGCGATGGCGTCCGCTCCTCCGGGGCTCGCCGCAAGGGCAGTGGCGCAACCGGCCAGCACGAGCAACCAGAGGGGGCGAGCGAGGCGTCGGGTCTCGGGGCTCATCGTTGCGCCGGAGACTAGCGCCGAAAGCACGCGGCGGGCCTCACCTTCGTCACCGCCGCCCGATCAGGAACGTTGCGATCACACGCCTGGCGGACGGAGCGCCCGGCGCGGCACCTCGGCCTCGACGAAGATGCGGAGCAGGTCCGTGTCGAGCATCCCGTTCTTCGCTTCCTGGTGGAGGATGTCCAGCGCCGCCGGATGGGGCACGGCCTTCTTGTACGGTCGGTCCGCGGCGGTGAGCGCGTCGTACACGTCCGAGATGGCCATCATCTTCGACTGCACGGGGATGGTCTCGGCGGGGATCCTCCGTGGATACCCGGTGCCATTCAGCCGCTCGTGGTGGGCGTAGGCGATGTCCGGCACCCGCTTGAGGGCCCGGGTCCAGGGAATCTGCGAGAGGAAGCGGAAGGTGTGGCTGACGTGGCTCTCGATCTCCAGCCGCTCCTCGGCCGAGAGCGACCCGCGGGGGATGCTCAGCCGCTCCACCTCCCGCGGCAGGAGGAGGGCGCGCTCGGTCTCGCGCTCATCCCGGAAGTGGGTGCGTCCCAGGTCGGCGAGGCGCTCGAAGCCGCCGGAGGGAAGGATGGTGGGACGGTTGCAGGCGAGGACGAAGTCCAGCGTCTCGTCCAGCTCGCGAAGCTCGCCCTCGAGACGTTCTGCCTCGTCGCGCTCGACCCCGGCGGAGAGCTTTCCTTCCCGGGAGGCCTCGAGCCGCCGCTCCACGCTTCGGAGCAGCCGATCCTTCCGGGCGAGGGCGAAGCGGGACCGCAGAATGTCCAGCTCCTGGGGATAGAGCTTCTCCGCCTTCACCAGCACGTGCTCGCGCACCCCGACCTTCCCGAAGTCGTGGAGGAGCGACGCGTAGCGCATCTCCTGCACGTCCTGGAGTCCGAACCGGACCCGGGCATAGGGGCCGGTGGCCTGGTGCTCGAGCGCCCCGGCCAGTCCCACGGTGAGCGAGGCCACCCGGCCAGAGTGACCGGCGGTGGTCGGGTCGCGCGACTCGATCGCCACCACCGACGCCGAGACGAAGCCCTCGAAGAGGCGATTGATCTCGTCGTGGAGGAGCGCGTTCTCGATCGCCCCGGCAGCCTGACCTCCCAGGGCGAGCAGCAGCTCCGAGTCCTCGTCGGTGAAGACCCCGATGTGCTTGTTGAGCGCCTGGAGGACGCCGGTGACCTCCCCCTGCGCGTCGCGCATCGGCACGCAGAGGATGGTCCGGGTGCGGTAGCCAGTGGAGGCGTCGATGTCGCGGTTGAACCGCGTGTCGGCGTAGGCGTCGGTGATGTTGATGACCTGCCCGGTCTCGGCGACCGAGCCGGCGATTCCCTTGCCCAGCTTGACCCTGATCTCGTGGGAGGCCCCCTGGGCCACCTTGCTCCACAGCTCGCCGCGCTCGCGGTCGAGGATGAAGAGCGTGCAGCGGTCGGCGTCGACCACCTTCGCCGCCTCGTAGATGATCAGCGGGAGGAGGAGGTCGAGGTCCCGCGCCGCGGCCATCGCCTTGGCCACGTCGAGGATGGAGGTGAGCTTCGAGACCCTGCCGGCCAGCTCCTGCGGACTTTGGATGTCCGAGCTCACCAGGACGACGCTACCCCAATGGGCGGCCGGAGGAGGGGTCGGGCCCTAGTGATGCCGCTCGCCGGCCCCGGCGAGCCGGGCCACCTTCGACATGAAGGAGGGGTCGAAGGGCTTCACGTCGTAGTCATCGGCCCCCAGCTCCAGGCAGACGTGCCGGGTGAACTGGTCCTCGATGGCGGAGAGCACCAGGACCTTGATGTCCCGGGTCCGGGGGTCCCGCTTGAGGGCGGCCAGGAGGTCACGCCCGTCCACGTGCTGCTTCAGGTCGAGGATGATGACCGCCGGCTGGTGGCGGACGGCCAGCTCCAACACCTGCTGGGACGTGGTGTCGGTGATGTAGGACAGGCCAGCGCGACGGGCCTCGCGGGCCAGGGCGGCCACGACGCCGGGCTCGTCGTCGGCGATCAGGATGGTGGGCTTCTCGGACATTGGACGCTCGCGTCACGGATGGATCGCAAGATCCACACCGGCGCTTACCTCGAGAGGTCGCGCGGGGTTGGGCGTGGGGGGCGTGGGTCACCTCGGGTGTGGGGGTCTCTCCGTGCGCGGTCAGCCCTGACCTCATGGAAAGTTGACCCTCGGGGGCCAGATCCGTTACGGAGTGCGTCCCTCGAAAGAGGGGTGTCGGCCTCGGGGAGTGGCTCAGCCTGGTAGAGCACTTGGTTCGGGACCAAGGGGTCGCAGGTTCGAATCCTGTCTCCCCGACACGCTGAAGGGGTCGGAGTGGCTCGGGTTTCT
>Ga0081540_1002386_pt1 | contig 15324 bp, 12 predicted proteins | sample TabmetS2T1R1_FD_71024 | JGI IMG/M metagenome (GOLD analysis project Ga0081540, IMG submission 71024) | Tabebuia heterophylla rhizosphere microbial communities from the University of Puerto Rico - S2T1R1 | ecosystem: Host-associated > Plants > Roots > Rhizosphere ... | reverse complement strand
CGGACGACGTCGAACTGGTTCTCGATGCCCCAGATGCCGCCGTTGAGCGGGCCGACATCGAGCTGGCTCTGGAACTCGCCGCCGCGGAACACGGCGTTTCGCTGTCGATAGAATGCCTGGTTCAGTTCGAGACCCGGACCTAGCTGACACGCACTCTCGTCGCAGGTATTGCCGGTCAATCGGCGGAATATGAAGCCGTCGAACCTGGTGTAGTAGCCGGTGAGTTCGAACCGCAGCGGTCCGGCAGCCCGCCGCAGCCCAACCTCGATCGATTTCGCGGTTTCGATGCCGAGATTCGGATCGCCGATGTCGAACGTGGCGGTGGCATCATGCGGGCCGCGCGAGAAGAGCTCGGCCGGCTTCGGCGCACGTTCGACATATTGGGCGGTCACGCTCGCCACCAGATCCCATGGCAGATTCTGGATCAAGCCGACGCTGGCACTCTTCGGCGTGAAATGCAGATTTCGCGGTGTCGTGGGACCGATGCTTGCGGGGTCGGTGTTCACGTCAAACACGAGGGGAATGAAGGCCGGCATTGTGCCGGAAAGATTGACGTGTTCGATGCGCCCGGCAATCTGCGCCTTGGTGGTTTCGCTGAATTTGAACTCGTTGAAGACGTAACCGGCGACCCTGTTGTTGCTATTGGGATTCCACAATCCGTTAAGCGGACTGCCGGGATCGTCCGGACTCGGGGCGGTGAGTTCCTGATGACCGGCTTGCAAACCGAATGCCGTCGTAATCGCCGCAAAGCGCGCGTTGAATGGCGCGAGCTGCACCTCGAGCCGGCCCTCCTGCTCGCGGTTGGTGAAGGTTTGTCGCACGCCGAGCGAAGCGGGATCAGCGGGATCGGCAAGGCCAATCTCGTTGTGCTTGTAGTCGGTGGCGCCAGCCCAGAAGCGCACCCCCTCGATCGCCGCGGCATCCGGTCGGTATTCGCCCTTGGCCGTGAACTTGGTCTGGTGAGCGTCGATCCGGGTCTGGTGATCGGCACCATCGACGCCGGGAATGCGATAGAGCGAATCGTTCTGCGTGATTGCAGCGCCAATAAAGCCGCCGTGGAAGATATAGGAGCCACCGATCGACGCACCGTCCATCTGCGCGGCCGAGTTTGGCTGGCGTCCGTTGAATGGCCGATCAGGCACAAACAAATAGGGATAGCTCGGAATGGCGTAGTCGCCGGACTTGCGGCCAAAGGCGTCGGCATGCACGGCGAAATTGCCGCCGCCTGCATCGAGCAGGATGGCGCCTTCGGTGCCGCGATCGACCGAGCTCACCGCGGTGCGCGTCTCGGCGGTGATGCAAGCCGCCGACGACGCATTGGCCAGCGGCGCCTTGGCGGGCAAGCCGTAGGACTGGAACGGCGTGGCCGGGCAGACCGGCAGCGCCTCGGGAATGCGGTTGTTGGTGGCGCTGACCACGCCGCCGATCGAGGTCGAGCCGTAGCGCAGCGCCGCGGGGCCGCGCACCACCTCGACCTGATTGGTCGAGAGCGGATCAATCGGGACAAAGTGATCCTCACCGAGATCGGACGCACCGCCACCACCGGTGCCGTTCTCGACAATGCCGACGCGGTTATTGTCGAGGCCGCGGATGATCGGTCGGCTGGAAGCGCCGGGCGCAAAGCTCGAGCCGGTGATGCCGGGCTTTGAGAACAGGAGATCGCCGAGTGTCGCGCCGCCCGAACGGCGAAGCTCTTCGTTCGGGACCACCGTCACGGTCGCGAACTGGTCGGTGACGACCGGCAGTACGCCCTGTTGCGGCGCGGGCGCGGCTGGAGCCGTCGCAGCCGGCTGCGCCTGCGGCGAACGTCCGCGGTTCACGCCGCTGCCGGCACGCGCGATCCGCGCGGGCGTACGCGCCACCGCAGGCTTTCGCTTCGCGACCGGGCTCGGCGCGGTCACATTGACATCGGGCAGCGCAGGCGGCGCATCTTCGGCGCGCGCAGCCGCTGATATAGCCAGCCAGCTCGCGCCGGCGGCAAGGAGCACTTGTCTTTTCAGGATTCTCATCGTCCCTGTCCTGATGCCGTCGCGCACGGCGACGGACCGATTGCGCTATGTCCTTGTCGGAGATCGGCCGCACATGCGCGGCGATCTCCTTACGGACGGCGGTCAATCGTCAGGAAACGGGAGGGGCGCGGGACTGGAATGCCGGTGAGAGCGAGCCCAGATGGGCGAACTCGGCGTCGGTTACGAGGAAAAGCACCTCGATGGCGTCCGGCAGCAACAGCAGCGCCGGCGTCGCGAACACCATCTGGTTCGCTATCGACATGACGGCGCAGATCGCGCACGGCTCGCCCGACGGCTGATCGGTGTCGCGATTGCCGTCTTGCTGCCGGTCGCTCGCGGCATCAGCGGCGAGGCCCTGCGCATGCGCAAGATCCGTCAAGGTCTGGATCGCGGGCGCGGCCTGTGCGCCATTAGGGTGGAAATGCCCGAACGACAGCACGAATTGCAGCGCCAGCGCGAACAGCGCCAGCCGCGAACCCGTCTTGATGCGTCGCCGGAACCACTTCATGGGATCACCGATGTTACATTATAACATCGGATGGTCGCGGTGCTGTCAACCGTAGGGCGGACGCTGTGCGATCAGATCAATAGAGAGTGTGGGATCGGCGCAACGTTTTCGCGATGCTACGGCCTAGCGCCCCTCCCGCAGCCAGGTCGCGGCGAAGGCGCCGAGCAGCAGCAGCAAGCCGATGATCCCCGCAAACATCGGCAGCACGCCGACGCCCTTGACCACGCTGGCGTCGCGCATCCTCACGCCCATCCAGCCGTCGCCGCGGAACAGGCTGGAGGCGCGCACCGGCACGATGCGGGGCATGTCGAGGCTGCCGCCATCGATCACGCGCCGCGCGTCGCCGCCGGTCGCCTGCGCCAAGGGCTTCAGCATGTCGGTGGTGGAAGTCACTTCCGAAAATTCCTTCGGGTTGGTCGGGCCGACATTGATCAGTGCCTTCAGCGTGCCGTCGGTCGCCTGCCACAGGCCGAGTTCGCCAGCCGGCAGCGTGGCGCGCCACTCGCCGGGTTCGCCGGGCGACAAAGTCAGTTCGCGCGTGGTGCCGCTCGGCGAGGTCACTGTGACCGGCGAGACCGTGTCGGACATGGTCTGACGGATCACGGCGAGATCCTTGCCCTGCACCTGCAGGCGCAGCGCTTCCTCGTCGAGATCGGGCTGCTTCACCAACCAGTGCGTGGTCCGGCGCAGCAGATCGAGATGCGGCCCGCCGCCCTCATAGCCGCGCGCCCACAGCCAGATGTGATCGGTGAGCAAGAGCGCGACGCGGCCTTCGCCGAAGCGCGACAGCAGCATCAGCGGCTTGCCGTCGACGCCGGTCATCACGGGCGCGACGATCGCATTTCTCGTGTCCACCGTGCGGAAGAAGCGGGCCCAGCGCGGCGGCTCGGAAGCCGAGCCTTCAAGCCCGCGCGTCACCGGATGGCGTTTGCCGGCGTCGGATAGATGCGCGTAGTACGCCTTCTCGGTGACGCCGACCGGCTCGGCCGGCAGCACCGAATCCAGCGGCGTGCGCCAGATGCTGGTGGTGGAGGCATAGTCCGGACCGGCCGACACCAGCACCGCGCCGCCGCTGCGGACGTAGCGCGCGATATTGTCGAAATAGGCGATCGGCAGCACGCCTTGCCGCGCGTAGCGGTCGAAGATGATCAGCTGGAATTCGTGGATCCTCTGCTGGAACAGCTCGCGAGTCGGAAACGCGATCAGCGACAGCTCGTTGATCGGCGTGCCGTCCTGCTTCTCCGGTGGGCGCAGAATCGTAAAATGCACGAGGTCGATGCTGGCGTCGGACTTGAGCAGATTGCGCCAGGTGCGCTCGCCGGAATGCGGCTCGCCAGAAACCAGTAGCACGCGCAGCTTGTCGCGCACGCCGTCGATGGCGACGACCGCGCGGTTGTTGACCAGCGTCAGCTCGTTATCGAGGGGCGAGGCTTCGATCTCGACGATGTTCGGGCCGGCATGCTTGATGTCGATCTCGACATTGGCGGTCTGGCCGCTTGAGAGCGTACGTTCGTTGATGACTTCGCCGTCGCGGCGGACGGTGATTTTGGCACGCTCGCCGCTGACGCCCTGGTCGTCGAGCCGGTAGGTGATGGTCTGCGGCTGGCCGACAATGCCGAAGCGCGGCGCGGCCGAAATGGCGATGCGGCGATCGCGCTCGTCCTTGCGGCCGGTGACCAGCGCATGCACCGGGGCCTGGAAGCCGACGGCGCCCGCGTTCGCGGGAATGTCATGCACGCGGCCGTCGGTGATCAGGAAGGCGCCGGCGACGCGGTCGACCGGCACATCGGCGAGGGCCGAGGACAGCGCACCGAACAGCTTTGTGCCGTCGGTCTCGCCGTCGGCCTGGCCGGCCTCGACGACGCGGACTTCAAGTCCCTTCACCTTTTTCAGCGCATCGACGAGGGCTTCCTGCGCCTGCGCAGTCTCGCGGGTACGATCGCCGAAATTCTGGCTCGGGCTCTTGTCGATCACGACGGCAGCGACGGAAGACAGCGGTTCGCGGTCCTCGCGGGTGAACGATGGGTTAGCCAAGGCGAGCAGCAGCAGCGCCAGCGCGAACACGCGCACGGCGGCGCCGCGCGAGCGGGCGAGCAACAGCAGCACGCCGATCACGGCAATCGCGGCGAGCGCAATCCACAGCACGATGGCCGGGACGAGGGGGGTGAACGCAATACCATACTGCATGTCGCTACTGCCCCAGCCGTTCGATCAGCGCCGGCATATGCACCAGGTCGGCCTTGTAGTTGCCGGTCAGCGTGTACATCACGATGTTGACGCCGGAGCGGAAAGCGAATTCGCGCTGACGGATGTCGCTGCCCGACACCGGCAGCATCGGCTGGCCGTCCGGCCGCAGTGCCCAGGCGCCGGCAAGATCGTTTGACGTGATGATGATCGGCGAGACGCCGTCGCCGCCATGCGCCGGCCGCGAGGCTGCCTCGTCATCGTCGTCCCGCGGTAGCGTTTCCACCCAGGTCTGGCCCGTCGAGTAGCGGCCCGGGAAATCGCGCAGCAGGTAGAACGTCTTGGTCAGCACGTGCTCGCGCGGAACCGGTTCCAGCTCGGGCACGTCGAGCGCGGAGAGGATGTTGCGCAGCGTCTGCATGCCCGGCGTTTGGGTGGCGCCGTTTTCGCCGGGCGGCGCCTCGACGGCGTCGCGGGTGTCGAACAGCACGGTGCCGCCCTGCTTCATGTAGGCGTCGATGCGGTTGAGCGTGTCCTGCGACGGCTTTTGCGCGCCGGGCACCACCGGCCAATAGATCAGGGGAAAGAACGACAGATCGTCGCGCGCGGGATCAACGCCGACGGGGTCACCGGCCTCCAGCGCCGTGCGCTGCGCCAGGAACAGCGTCAGCCCTGACATGCCGGCTTTGACAATGGCATCGACGTCGGCATTGCCGGTGACGACATAGGCCAGGCGGGTCTGCGAGACCGAGCGCATCGCGAATTCGTCGCCACCTTCCGCACGCAACTGCGAGGGCTGGCCGGTTACGAGCGCGAAGATCAACGCCAGCGCAAGCGAGGCGGGCGCGGTGCGCCAGCGCCGGATCAACGCCGCGATTCCGGCGCCGAGCAGCGCCACGATCACCGCGTCGATCAGGAACAGCGCGAGCGCGGAAGCGAGCAGGATGCCGCGCAGATCGCGCGGCTCGGCATTGGTGTAGGTCGCCCGTTGCGCGCGCAGCGACGCCGTATCGAGCGCGGCGAGGCGGTCGGCGGCGGCGAGCGTGTTCACCGCGATCGGCCCTTCTGCCGGTCCGTACAGGCCGGGCGGATGCTCTGATGTCGCGCGGTCGCGATAGTCCGCCGGCATGGGTTTGGCGGTCGAGGGCGGCGGGCCGAACGCGCCAAAGCCGTCGAGCGTGCGCAGGGGCGCGACCATTTCGACGGTGCCTTCGGCCGCGACGCCCGCGCCCGGCGTCGAGGTATAGCCGGAACTGTCGACGATCCGCCGCAGCATTTCGACGAAGCTGCCGGACATCGGCAGGTCGGACCAGCGCATGTCGGCGCCGACATGGAAAAGGGCAATCACGCCCTTGCCGCGCCGCTCGCCGGTGACGAGTGGTGTGCCGTCTTCCAAAAGCGCCCAGGTTTTTGCCGGGAGCTGCGCGTCCGGCTCGGCCAGCACCTGGCGGCTGATGGTGATGTCCTTCGGTACGGTCAGCCCTGCGAACGGTCCATCGGCGGCGAAGGTCGACAGATGCTGCGGCTTCTCCCAGGTCAGGCTGCCGCCGAGGATGCGGCCACCGCGGCGCAGTTTTACCGGCACCAGCTCGTCATCGGCCTGTGCGAGGCGGGGGCCGGCGAAACGCACCAGCACGCCGCCCTGTTCGATCCAGCTGTTGAGGCGATCGCGGATTTCCGGCGACAGCGTGCCGACATCGGCCATCACGATCATCGGCAGCTTCTGGTCGAGGAACTGCGCAATCGCCTGTTGTGGCGCGCCGCGGTCGCCCAGCCGCACGTCGGCAAAGGGCGAGAGCGCGCGGGCTAGATAGAAATTTGCGGCGAGCAGCGGCTGCGCGGTGTCGCTGGTCGAGCCGGAGACGACGCCGACGGCGCGGCGGCGCCAGCGCTTGTCGAGCAGTTGCACCGCGCCGGCAGAGCGCTCGCCCGCGATTTCCAGCCGTGTGATGTCGTTGCGCAGCTCGACCGGCAGGTCGAAGGAGGCTTCCGTCTCGCGGTCGTGGTTGGCGAAGGCAAAACGCGCCTCGCCGATCGGCGAGCCCTTTGCATCGACAGCGCGCACGGTTCCGACGGCAGCGCCGCCCGTCGGGCGCAGCACCTTGACGGTCATCTTCGCAGCCGCGTTCTCCGCAGCTGCGAGCGCCACTGGCGCAGGCGCGCCTTCGAAGATGGTCAGCGAACGCTCGCCGATGGTCTTGGAAAGTCCTTCCAAGAATTCGCTGCCGCGACCGGTATCGGTACCGTCGGTGAGCCAGGCGATTTCGGCATCGCCCGTGGATTTCAGGAAGCGCTCGATCGCGGGCAGCGTCTCGACGCGCTCCACCGACCAGGGCTTTGGCGAGATCTGCCGCAGCGCGACGCGGGCGGTGCCGGCCGGCAACAGCGTAATGTCGCGTTGCGGCTCTGACAGGGCGACGAGCGCCACGCCGCGGCGATCATTGTCGGCCTTCGCAATCAATTCATCGGCGGCCTTGATGCGGGTTTCCCAGGTCCCAGCCGAGCTCCAGCCGTCGTCGAGCAGGATCACGACAGCGGCATTGCTGTTGCCAAGGCCGGTTGCGGGATTCCAGATCGGGCCGGCGGCGGCGATGATCAGGAGCGCCGCGGCGGCGAGGCGAATCAGCGTCAGCCACCACGGCGTGCGCGACGGCGTCTCTTCCTTCGGCGCGATGTCGAACAACAGCTTGGTCGGCGGGAATTCGATGCGGCGCGGCCGCGGCGGCATCACCCGCAACAGCCACCACAGCACCGGCAGGCTGAGCAGCCCCAGCAGCAGGAACGGTTCGGCAAAGGTGAGGGGCAATCCCATCATGCGCTGCGCCCCGCTTTCACCGTCGAGCGGATGCCGCCCTTGCTCACCATCATGCCGCCATGCAGGAACAGCAAGAGCTCTGCCGCCGAGCGGCTGGTGGTGTGGGTGGAGAACAGCCAGTCGAGCCTGTTGGTCTCGGCGCGGATCTCGTCGCGATGCAGGGCGACGCGCGCGACATAGTCGTTCATCCAGCTCTCGGCGCGGCCGGCGGTGATGACCTCCCCGCCCTCGGGCTCGACGAATTCGATGCGGCCGGAATAGGGGAAGGTTTCTTCCGCCGGGTCCACCACCTGGATCAGCGTGCCATGCGCGCCGGAGGAAGAAAGTCCCGCCAGCATGTTCCTGATGTCGGGCATGGGCGACCAGAAATCCGACAGCACCACGATCTCGGCCAGAGCCGACGGCACAAAGGACGGCGGCAGGCTCATGCGCGTGGCATCATCATGCAGCATCGCCTGCGCCATCTTGTCGATCACGTTGTTGCTGGCGGTCGGGTTCATCAGCCCGGGAATGCCGACGCGTTCGCCGCCCGCAACCAGCAAGTCGGCGAGCGCAAAGGCCACGATCAGCCCGCGCTCCAGCTTGCTGTCGCGCGCCCGGTGCGAGGCAAAGGCCATCGAGGGTGAACGGTCCGGCCAGATCCACACGGTATGCGAGGCTTCCCACTCCTGCTCGCGGACATAGAGATGGTCGTCACGTGCCGAGCGGCGCCAGTCGACGCGGGCGGCGGGCTCGCCGGAAACGAAGCGACGGTATTGCCAGAAGTTCTCGCCCGCGCCGGCGCGGCGGCGGCCGTGCAGGCCGTGGATCACGTTGGCGGCGATGCGGCGGGCTTCAAGAACGAGGCGCGGCAGCGAAGCGGCGAGCGTACGGCTTTCGCCATCGGCACGTCGGATTGCTAGTATCTCCTGGGCCTCGTTCTTGTTCGATGCGGCCATCAACCGATCCGAGTCTTCAATTGTCTGATCACGTCGGGGATGGTGCGTCCCTCGGCGCGCGCCGTGAATGTCAGCGCCATGCGGTGCTTGAGCACGGGCTCGGCGAGATCGAGCACGTCGTCGACTGACGGCGCGAGCCGTCCGTCGAGCAGCGCACGCGCACGCACCGCCAGCATCAGCGACTGGCTGGCGCGGGGACCCGGGCCCCAGGCGATCAGCTTCTCGCCTTCCTCGCTCGGGCGCGCGGCGCGCACCAGCGACAGTATCGCCTCGACCACGGAGTCGCCAACCGGCAGGCGGCGCACCAGCCGTTGGGCTGCGAGCAGCGCCTCCGCGTTCATCGAGGCCTTGGCGAGTGTCTCTTCCGCGCCCGTCGTCTCGAACAGAATGCGCCGCTCGGCCTCGCGATCGGGATAGTCGACGTCGATCTCCATCAGGAAGCGGTCGAGCTGCGCTTCGGGCAGGGGATAGGTGCCTTCCTGCTCCAGCGGGTTTTGCGTGGCGAGCACGTGGAAAGGTTTTGGCAGGTCATGCCGTGCGCCTGCAACGGTGATGTGCTGCTCCTGCATGGCTTGCAGCAGTGCCGACTGCGTGCGCGGGCTGGCGCGATTGATTTCGTCCGCCATCAGAAGCTGAGCGAATACGGGCCCCGCGATGAAGCGGAAGGAGCGCTTTCCGGCGCTGCTCTCGTCCAGCACTTCGGCACCCAGGATGTCCGACGGCATCAGGTCGGGCGTGAACTGGATGCGCTTGGCGTCCAGACCCAGCGTGACGCCGAGCGTCTCCACCAGCTTGGTCTTGGCGAGGCCGGGGACGCCGATCAAAAGCGCATGCCCGCCGGAAAGGATCGTCACCAGCGTATTCTCGATGACGCGATCCTGGCCGAAAATGACGGTGGAAATCGCATCTTTCGCCGCGCGGATCTGCGCGGATACCTGCTCGGCGGAACGGACGATGCCGTCCTCGAGTTTCTCGACGCTTTCTGAACCTGCCATTCCCATCAGCTCCTTTGCAGCCTACTTGTCGAATGGGGCGCCATCCGCTCCGTCGTCATCTCATGGACCACATGCTAAACCTATGTGAAGGCCATGTATTTGTTGAATTAAACTATCCCCACATTATCGGATTGGGGGTATGAACCGCATCACGTTGTGGCGAGAAGTTCACATCTCGCCTGATGTAATGCGGACTTGCACCAATCGTGCCAAATGGCGTTACAAAACCTTTGGGGTAAACCATGGCGAACCAAGGGCAGACAGACCAAGGGAAAATCCCTGCCAACCTCGAAGGGCTGACCAGCGCGGCGCGCGAAGCAACCAACGCCACGCCTGCCGGCCGGAGTCTACCGCCGGTGCACCTCTGGAACCCGCCGTTCTGCGGCGATCTCGACATGCGAATCGCCGGTGATGGTACGTGGTTCTACATGGGAACGCCAATCGGCCGGCCGGCGCTGGTGCGGCTGTTCTCGACCATCCTTAAGCGCGAGAACGGCAAGCACTTTTTGGTGACGCCGGTCGAGAAAGTCGGCATCCGGGTCGATGATGCGCCCTTCATGGCCGTAGAAATGCGGGTCGAGAATGATGTGCGTGGCAGGCTTTTGCGCTTCCGCACCAATGTCGATGACTGGGTGGCGTGCGAGGCGGGCCATGGCTTGCGATTCGAGCGGGCCGCCGACGGCGGTCTTACACCTTATCTCCATGTCCGCGCCGATCTCTGGGCCAAGGTCACCCGCGCGCTCTATTACGACCTGGTTGACATGGGCGAGGAGCGGATGATCGATGGCGAGGAAATGTTCGGGGTCGAATCCGGCGGCGAGTTCTTCGCAATGGCCGATGCGGAGCAGGTGAGGAACGCGCGTTGAACGAACAGGTGCTCCAGGCGAGGCCCGCGCCCATCAATGCGGAAGAATTTTTCAACCGCTCGCGCGCGCGGCTAGGCTTTGACGTGCCGCCGGGGCTGATCGATCCCAACATCATTCCGCGCACCGGCGATTCCGGCAATGATCGCATGCTGGAGATCGTAGCCCAAGAGCAGCCGGTGCGTCCCGCCGCGGTCTTGATCCCCGTGGTCGATCATCCCGAGCCGACGGTTTTGCTGACGCAGCGCTCGCCGCATCTGAGCAGCCATGCCGGGCAGATTTCCTTTCCCGGCGGCAAGATCGACGCAGGCGATGCCTCGCCGATGGACGCCGCGCTGCGCGAAGCGTGTGAGGAAGTCGGCCTCAAGCGCGAATTTATCGAGCCGATCGGCTATCTTGACGTCTACGGCACCGCTTTCGGCTTCCGCATCCTGCCGACGGTTGCGAAGGTGAAGCCCGGCTTCAAGCTGAAGATCAACGAATCCGAGGTGGTCGACGCCTTCGAGGTGCCGCTGGCCTTCCTGATGAATCCGGAAAACCACCAGATCCACACCAAGGAATTCCGCGGCATCGATCGTTCCTATTACGCCATGCCGTTCGCCGAGCGCTACATCTGGGGCGCTACCGCCGGAATCCTCCGTGTCCTCTACGAGCGGATCTATCTCGCATGATCCGTCCGGTGCTGACCGAAATCGGAATCTTCCTGATCCCTTTTGTGGTCTACGCGTTGTTTCTGGTGGCAACGCGCTCCGGCGTCTTCGACCAGGCCTCGTGGCCGGTCCCCCTGGTTGCCAGGCTCGTCTTGGGCTCGCTCTTGCTCGTCATCGTCAGCTTCCTGTTCCTTGCGGAGTTTTCCGGCGCGCCGCCCGAGTCGACCTACGAGCCCGCTCATCTCGATCACGGCAAGCTCGTACCCGGCGTCGAAAAACCGGGAGTGTCGAAATGAGCGAGACGCGGGTGCTGACTAATGCGCCGTGGCTGAAGTCGGGCCCCGCCGGGCGCGTGCTGGCGCTGCTCAATGGCGGCGGCGAGGAGGCGCGGGTGGTCGGCGGCGCCGTGCGCAATGCGCTGCTCGGCATTCCCGTCGCCGACATCGACATCGCCACCACGGCTCTGCCGGAGGAAGTGATCCGCCGCGCGGGCGAGGCCGGCATCAAGAGCGTGCCGACCGGCATTGAGCACGGCACGGTGACGCTGGTCCTCGACAGCCATCCCTTCGAGGTCACCACGCTCCGCGAAGATACCGAAACCTTCGGCCGCAAGGCCAAGGTCGCCTTCGGCCGCGACTGGATGCGCGACGCCGAGCGGCGCGATTTCACCATCAACGGCCTTTCCGTCGATGCCGCCGGCGTCGTGCACGATTATGTCGGCGGGCTCGCCGATATCGCCGGGCGGCGTGTGCGTTTCATCGGCAATCCGACCGAGCGGATCGCGGAAGACTACTTGCGCATCCTGCGCTTTTTCCGCATTCACGCGGCTTACGGCGCGGGCGAGCCGGATCGCGCAGGCCTGCTCGCCTGCATCGGCGGCCGCGCCGGGCTTGTGACGCTGTCGGCCGAACGCGTGCGCATGGAGATGCTGAAGCTGATGGTCGCACCCGGTGCGGCCGGCGCGATTGCCGCGATGGCGGAGAGCGGGCTCTTGCAGCAGATCATCGGCGGCGTCGCCTATACCGGCACGCTTGGCGCCATGATCGCGGTCGAGCGGATGCTCGGATTGCGCCCGGATGCGACGCGCCGCCTCGGCGCGCTGGCCGTGGCCATCACGGAAGATGCAAGGCGCGTCGCATCGCGGTTGCGGCTGTCGAATGCGGAGGCGAAGGCGCTGGATTCCATGGGCCATCGCTGGTGGCGCCTGGCCGGTATGGACGAGGCAACCGCGAAACGCAGACTCTATCGTCTCGGTCCCGACGCCTACCGCGACCGCCTGATGCTGGCCTGGGCGCGGGCAGGGGGCGGTGATGCGCCCGACTGGCGGCATTTGGCCGGTTTGCCGCAGCGCTGGAGCGCGCCGAAATTCCCGCTGAAGGCCGCCGATTTCATCTCGCGCGGCATTGCCGAGGGCCCCGCGCTCGGTCATGTCCTGACCATTGCCGAGGACGCCTGGCTTGCCGCCGGCTTTCCGCTTGAGGCAGCCGCTCTCGCTGATATCGCCGATCAGACCGTGGCGCGTTTTGCGCGCGATCACCGGCTGTGAACATCCTCTCCGGCTACGCCGACGTCTCGCTTGCCCAGCTCGTGCTGGTGGGCTGTGTTGCGCTGCTTGCTTCCGTGGTCGGCGGGCTCGCGGGCTATGGCACCGGCGCGCTGATGCCGCTGGTGCTGGTGCCGCTGATTGGCGCCGAGCCCGTGGTGCCGATCATCGCGATCTCCTCGATCTTCACCAACTTCTCCCGCTTCATGGCCTTCATCCGCTACGCCGACCGCCGCCGTGCGCTGATCGTGGTCGCGGCATGCTGCTTCACCACGGCGCTCGGCGCCTACGGCTACACGCGACTGACCGGCGCGGGCGCGGCGATGGTGATCGGCACCATGCTGATCCTTAGCGTGCCGCTGCGGCGGCTGGCCAAGCGGCGCGACCTCAAGATCGGCGACACCGGTCTTGCTGTCAGCTCCGTCGGTTACGGCGTCGTGGTCGGCGGTACATCGGGCGCGGGCGTGATCCTGCTGTCGCTGTTGATGGCGGCCGGGCTGGAAGGCGCGGCTGTGATCGCGACCGATGCGGTGATCTCGCTTGCGACCAGCGTCATCAAGATTGCTGTATTTGGCCTCGCGGGCGCCGTCACGGCGCAGGTGCTGGCCTTTGCCGTGCTGATCGGCGCCGTCGCGCTGCCCGGCGCCTTCCTCGCAAAAACCTTTGTCGAGCGCATGCCCGTGCACATCCACACCGCGATCCTCGATGTGGTCGTGATCGCGGGCGGCGTGATGATGATCTCTGCGGCGTCACGCTGATCCCGGCAATGCCGCCGCATATCCGGGCGGCATCGCCCGGGAGAGCGTCATGCGCTCTTTTTCCGAGGCTCGTCTTCCTCGGCCTCGTCGTCTTCTTCGTCGTCGCTCGAATCCTCGTCGTCTTCCTGCTCATCTTCGTCGTCATCGTCGGCATCGGCGCGTTCGAGGACGGCGAGCGGCAGCGTTTCGCGGAATAAATCGCCTTCGTTCCCCATCCACAGGCACGAGACCGCGTCCTCGTTGACTTCCACCACCGTCAGCGCATGACCGCCGGATTTCAGCGTGACGACGTCACCCGGTTTCAGCTCCATGAATAGCTCCTTCTTCCGAATCTCGATCAGCGAGATTCGGAAGAATACCGGCTGGACATGACAAGCTGATCACGCGGCGGCGCCGGCGACAGCGAGGCTTGCCGGATGCTCGTGGGAAGCAGATAAGCCGTCGTCTTCAGCGGGAAGCAGCTGTCGAAGGCGTTGCGAACCAGCGGAACACTGCAGATGAATCCGGCGGGCCGGTATTTGATCCGGATTCTTTCCATTTGATACAGCGACAGGCTGTTGAACGAGTTCAGCCGCCGCGTCATGCCATCAAGCGATTTGCCGATCGCGCCGGCATCGGCCATCATTTCCGTCTCCTTCGCCGCATCACGATCGCTGTTCGATGCCCATTGCCGCGCAGGTTCCAGCTGCTCGTGCAGCTTCTCGAAGCAGTAATGCATGGTCAGCAGATTGTGCTTGGCGCTGTACCAGTAGACCCTGACTGCGGCATCGAGCTGCTTGCCGGGGCAGATGCGGATGAAGGCGTTCTGGGGCGTGGTTCGCTCGTCGATTTCCTGCCTTTGCTCCGAGGTGCAGAAATCGCGGTCCGGCGTGTCCTGGGTGGATTTTCCAGGCAGAGCGTTGACATTGCCGAAGCGCGGAAGGTTGATCGGGTCGGAGCAGTCGAAAGCATAGTCGCGCAGCAGCGATCGTGACAGCGGATCGTCTTCCACATTATGCTTTTCCGCCGGATCGCGGTCGATATTGCTGGGCCAGTCGATATAGACTTCCGCCTTGCGCGCAAGCACGTCGATCTTCTCGTTAAGCTCGGTGCGCGCCTTTTCGTAGGCCTTCGACATCTCCAGCGCGTTCTTGCTGCCAAGCGCCTGTGCACTGGCATCGGACTTGCTGCGCACAGCCTTGGCGAAATCGGAGTAGAGCATTTGCTGGAGCGCCAGCACGTTGGAAAACGGAACTGAAATTTCCGTGAATGTGTCCGAAACCGATTTCAGGTCGTCCCTGGCCTGGATGCTCACCTTTTCCTGGTAGGCGCCAAGGTACTGGAAATACGCGACGAGGGCGCTGCTCAAAAGCGTAAATACCGACAGCCCCCGGACAAAGGTGAAATGCCGGTCGACCGCGTGGATCCATCCGAACAGGCGCGGAGACTTTTCCGCTGCGCCGAGCCGGTCGTTTGTCTCAGGCATGTTGGCCTCCGATCCCCGTGTTCGCAGGGTCACATGCCGTTCCCGTCACCATCTGTAATTGACGTCACACTTCACTGCGGCGTGAAAGCCTTATCGATCGCCAGCCGGCGCAATTCGCGTCAGTCCGGTTGCCTTCGCCGTGTGCAGACGGCTGGTTTTTGCGGCCGTAATGGAAGCGTGACCCTGACAGCTTCACAGCTTCAATGGGTCGAGCGGCCGTATGGAAATTCGCAAGCGCCCTCTTGGCGATTCTCAATAGGCAACGCCCGAGCAGACCGTAACACTGTCCTCATGGAGACAACGGGGAAAATCAACATGGATCTGCAATTGGCGTTGGATGCGCCCGCCTCGGCGACCGACAGAATGACGGCACTGGTCAGGTCGCGCCTTGCGGTGGCGCTTTTGCTCAGCGCGGTGATGGCCACCATCTACTTTGGCTTCATGGCGCTGTTCGCTTTCGACAAGCCGCTTCTGGGAACGATCCTGATGCCGGGCCTGTCGCTCTGCATTCTTCTCGGGCCCGCCGTGATCGTCAGTTCGTTCGTCCTCTGCCTGATCTACGTCATCTGGGCGAACGCCGTCTTTGACAACAGCAT
>Ga0081540_1002385_pt1 | contig 15328 bp, 12 predicted proteins | sample TabmetS2T1R1_FD_71024 | JGI IMG/M metagenome (GOLD analysis project Ga0081540, IMG submission 71024) | Tabebuia heterophylla rhizosphere microbial communities from the University of Puerto Rico - S2T1R1 | ecosystem: Host-associated > Plants > Roots > Rhizosphere ... | reverse complement strand
GCGGAATAGAACTCCACCTTGCCTGACGGCGTCGGCGCGCCGTTGGCGAACGGCAAGTAGGGCCGCGGCAGATTCACGCGCACCCAGCCGTCGCGGGCCAGCTGCTCCCACGTGACGCCGTGCAGGCTGGCGTCGCCCTTGGCCAGGAATTCGCGCATCAGCCCTTCGTCACCCTTGGCGTAGTGCTCTTCCGCAACGCCCATCGCGCGCGCCAGGAGGCCGATCGTTTCCCAGTTCGACTTCGCCTGGCCCTGCGCCGGCACAACGGGTCGAGCGAGCTGGAGCGTGAGCTGGCCGAACGAGCGATAGAGGTCGAGGTGCTCCATCGAGGTCGTCGCCGGCAGCACGATGTCGGCGTAGTGCGCGGTGTCGGTCATCACCTGCTCGTGGACGACCGTGAAGAGATCCTCGCGCGCCAGCCCGCGGAGCACGCGTGTCTGGTCGGGGCACACCGCGGCCGGGTTCGAGCTATAGACGTAGAGCGCGCGCACCGGCGGTGACATGGCCGGATCCGTCAAGGCGCGCCCGAGCTGGATCATGTTGATGATGCGCGGCGCGGGCGTGGGCATCAGGTCGGGCCGCTCGAGCACCGAGTAGTCGAAGCCGTAGGCGCCGCCGGTCGAGAGTAAGGCGCCGCCGTGCGGGTCGGCGTACGCGCCGGTCAACGCCGGCAGGCACGCGAGCGTGCGGCAGGTCATCGCGCCGTTGTCGTGGCGAGAGAGGCCGATGCCGATGCGGATGAAGGTCCGCGGCGTGGCCCCGTACCGGCGTGCGAATCGCACGATCGTCTCGGCGTCGAGTCCCACGATAGGGGCGACCGCCTCGGGCGAGTACGCGCGCAGCTGCTCCACGAGCCGGTCGAACCCGAGCGTCGCGCGGGCGACGTAGTCGCGGTCCACGCGCCCCTCGGCGACCAGCACGTGCATGACGGCGAGCGCCAGCGCGCCGTCGGTGCCGGGCCGGACCATCAAATGCTCGTCGGCCTGCTGGGCGGTCGGGGTGCGGTAGGGATCGATTGCGATAACGTGGGCGCCGCGCGCGCGTGCCTGCTTCACGAGCGTCATCACATTGATCGTCGAGTACGAGGCGTTCACGCCCCAGAGCACGACCAGGTCCGCGCCAACCATCTGCTCGGAGTCGTTGCCCGTGACGGCGCCGACCGTCACCCGCCAGCCGGCGTAGGCCGTCGAGACGCAGATCGACCGGTCGAGTCGGCTGGCCCCCAGGGCGTGAAACAGCGGATGCCCGGCGTAGTACTGGACCTGACCCATCGAGCCCGCGTACGAGAAGGGCAGGATCGCCTCCGCGCCGTCGGTGTCGATGATGGCCCGCCACCGCCCGGCGATCGTGTCGATGGCCTCGCCCCACGAGATCGGCGTCAGCTCGCCCCGGCCCTTCGGTCCAACTCGGCGCAGCGGCGTCAGCACGCGCAGCGGCGAGTGCACGCGCTCGGCGTACTCGCGCACCTTGCCGCAGATCACACCCTGCGTGAACGGGTGATCGGGATTGCCGCGCACCGCAATGGCCTTGCCATCCTCGACGGTCGTGAGAATCGAACACGTATCGGGACAGTCGTGCGGGCATGCACCAACAACTATGCTCTGGGCCACGTGCGTTCTCCTCGGCGGTCTGTAGATATCGGAAACCGTAGTCTGCCAAATTGCGAAGGCGCGCGATTATCCTGAGCTGCGGAACATTGTTCCTACCCTGCGAACATCGCGGGATTTTCCGTCCAGCTTCAAAACGTGCCATAGGGCGCGGTCAACGAGCTGTAAGATGGGCTCTTGATGATGCTATGCAGGTTCCTGCGGCGCGCTCCCATGTTTCCGCCGTCATAGAGCGGGAAGCACATCGCATCATTCATGAGTTCTGCCAGCGGGTGCATGTCGGTGTAGCTGTCGACCCCGACCAGCCGCATGGCATCATAGACGACATCGACGCAGGTTTCCGAGCAGAAGACCTTCGTCATCACGGCAAGTTCGTGCTCCTTGCCCTTGGACAAATCGTATTGCTGGCAGGCTTTCCAGGTCAGGTACCGGCATGCCTCGATCTTCATCTTCATGTCGGCGAGCATGTAGCCTACGGTAGAATACTCGATGATCGGATGCGGCCCGGAACGGGCATCTTTCCTGGCAAATTCGACGGCGTGGTCGAAGGCGGCGCGCATGACGCCAACGCAGGCGGCGCCGATCAGCGCGGCGGTCCAGGCGAAGTTCGTTGAAACGATCTCGATCCCGTCTCCCGGCTTGCCGATGATATTGCCAAAGGGAACGCGGACGTTCTCGAACTTCATCCGCGGCGAAATCGTCGCTCGGTGTCCGGACGTATCCAGAATTCCGGTTACCTGAACGCCCGGCGCGCTGCCGGGGACCATGATCACAGCCAGGGATTCCTGAGCGTTCTTGTTCGGATCGGTCCGGCAGACCACCGCGTAGAGATGGCAATTCTTGCCGTCCCAGCCGGTGCCGTTCGTGGTGTAGTGCTTTTCACCGTTGATGACCCATTCATCGCCCTCGCGGGTGGCAAAGGTCTTCACGCCAAAGCGCGGATCGGGGGCGTCGAAATTTGCGCCCCCCGTTACCTCGGTAAAGGCCAACGCGCCGAGCAGCGATCCGTTTTCGATGAAATCAGGAAGCAGGCGCCGCTTCTGCTCATCGGTCCCGAACATGATGACCGGCTTGACGCAAAGGCCGGTGCCGAGCATGGCGCTGGGGACGTTGACGTCAACGACGCACAATTCCTCGGCAGCCAGCGCGAAATCGAGCGTCGAGACATCAGTACCACCGACCTCCTTGGGAAACAGTCCCTTGACGAAGCCGGCGTCGACGCCCTGCTTGTGGAACGGCCTGATCGCATAGAAGCGCTCATCGGGCTTGGCGTATTTGCGGATCGTCTTTCGGACATCCCCGAGGACGCCCTTTGCGAAGGCGCGCGCGCCGTCTCGAAGCGCAATCTGATCTTCGCTCAGCCTGAAATCGATACCCATGGCTATCTCTCCCGCAGCGTGAAGACGGCCTCATTCCGGCATCGTTGCGGCGGCCGTTCGGCGTTCTGGTGGATGTCGAAGGCGCACTCTGTCAGATTGCAAAGGCGCGCGATTATCCTGGGCTGCGGAACATTATTCCTGGCCTGCGGACATCGCCGGCCTTGACGGCCGATAGCCCGCAGCCAACAATGGGCACGGAAATTGCTTCGCGATCGTGCCTCGGAATTTTTCAGTAGCGTCCCTACGCTCGAGAGGAGAGTGCGATGGGCCTGGTACTCGGGCATTCCGCCGACAAATATGTCACCGGAAAAATGCGCCAGAGCTCCAGCGAGCGACGCTGGTCAAACCTGCTGGTCGAACGCTGGACCCACGCGGCCGGCGAACTGCCTTCGCTGACGCCCCGCGATACCGAGGTTGCCGTCCTGCTCAACGGACATAGCCTGGTTGATCGCATCGGCAGCGGCATGCGCCAGGTGACGCATGGCCAGCCCGGCACCGTCTGGCTCTGCCCTTCCGGCATCACGGAGGAATTCATCAACGTCGCCGAGCCGCTGCAGGATTGCCTGCACATCTTCCTGCCCGGCCAGCCGTTCGAGGAAACGATGCTGCGCGACCTCGATATTGATCCGAGGCGCGTGGAGCTGCGTTATGAGGCCACCGCGCAGGACGTGTTCATCAATCAGATTGCGAGCCAAGTTCTTCAGGAGCTGAATCACGAGAGCTCATCCGGACGCCTTCTGATGGAGGCACTCGGATTCGCGCTCTCCGCGCATCTCGTCCACAAATACTCTGCCGCCGACATTCGACAGCCGGCGGCGCGAAGCGCAGACAAGCCGCTGGATGCGCGGCGGCTGGCGCGTGTGGTGGAATTTGTCCGCGGCCATCTCGATGATGAACTCACCGTCACCCGGATGGCGTCGGTCGCCTGCATGAGCGCTGCGCATTTCGCACGCAGCTTCCGCCTCGCCACCGGCTCCCCACCGCACGAGTTCGTCAGCCACCAGCGCCTCGCTCTGGCGAAAATGCGCCTGCTCAGCGAAGACAGCCAGATTGGCGAGATCGCCCTGGCTGCAGGCTTCTCATCGCAGGCGAACTTCACCAAGGCCTTCCGCAAAGCGGTGGGCGTAACGCCGGCGCAATTTCGGGCGCAGAAGGGGCAGCCGGCTCCGTAGCCTGCGCTGCGATCAGCGGCCGCGCGAAAACTGACGATCCCTAGCCGGGCTTCGGATAGATATGCAGGAGCCCTGTCGTCGCCTCGCGGGCCCGTCGTGCGATCTCGGCAGCACTCGGGCGATCGGCGACCTGAAGCAGGAGGCCGGTCATCAGGTCACCCCAGAGCAGCCCCAAGAATTGTTCGGTCATCCCGGCAGGATCGCCATCGAAGAGCCCGGCTGACCTGGCGTTTGCCATGATCTCCCGCAACGCGTCACCGGTGGGCTTGCGCGCAATTGAATCCAGCGCCTGCGCGACCTTTGGCGCGTGCACCGTCTCTGAAATCGCCAGCCGGAACACCGCGACGACGACCGGATCGGTTGTCTCGGTCAGAAGCCTTGTTGCAAAAGCGGTAAGCACGTTGGCCAGCACTTCCCTGTCGCGCATTTGAGGGAGATCGGCTGGTGCTTTCAATCGCTGGGCGCGCTCGGTGATGCAGGCGACCAATATCGCCTCCTTGCTGCCGAACAGCGAATAAAGCTCACGCTTCGAAACCCGTGCACGGGTCGCAATCTCCAGCGTGCTGGTCTGCGCATAGCCCCTTTCCATGAACGCCGACAAGGCCGCGCCCCGAATCCGCTTCCGGACCGGGGTTCCGTCGGCATCCTCCTCGCGCGGCTTCGCTTTCCGACTCATGTGGATTCCTGCTTGACTTGGTACCATATGGTACCATATATCGAATCTGACGGTACCAATCAGTACCAGAAACGGCCGAGATTTTAAAGGACCCTCGTCATGACGAAGCCCGTACTCGTGACCTCTGCGGCCGGCGGCGCCCAAGGCAGGACCGGCCGGCATGTGTCCGAAATGCTGCTCGAACGCGGCGTTAATGTCCGCGCCTTCGTGCGCCAGATCGACGAACGGTCCGATCGCCTGAAGTCGCTCGGCGCTGAAATTGTCGTCGGCGATTTCCTCGATGTCAGGTCGGTCGAACAGGCCGCCGGGGGCGTCTCCTCGATCTACTTTGCCTATCCGGTTCAGGACGGATTGGCGGACGCGACCGCCGCGATGGCGTTCGCGGCGCGCAAGCATGGCGTCTCCCGGCTCGTCAATCTCGTGATGTATCAATCGTCGATCGACGCGCCGACGCCGCGCATGCGGCAGAACTATCTGTCCGAACAGGTGTTCGAATGGGCGGGCGTCGGCCCGGTGCATATCCGGGCGACAGTGTTCTACGAAAACGTGGCGCGTCTCGTTGGCGCCAGCCTGCCGGCGCGCGGCGCTATCCGCCTGCCGCTTGGTGATGAAAACACCATTCTGCCGTTGATCTCGGCCAAAGACGTTTCGCGGATCGCCGTCGGTTTGCTCATTGGCCCCGAGCGGGCCGCGCGGGCAGCGTATCCGGTGATCGGCAGCGCAATCTCCATCAAGGAGATCGTCGCGACCTTCGCGCATGTCCTGAACAGAGATATCCACTACGAGGAGATTACCGACGAGGCGTGGCGGAGCGAAGTGCTCGCGCGCGGCTGGAACGCCCATGCGGTCGAACATCTGTCCTCACTCTGGAAGTCACTTCGGGCCGCCAGCCTTTCGGCGGAGACCGCGCGGTTTGCGGTGACGGACACGATCGAAAAAATCGGCGGCGCCAAGCCGAAGACGTTCGAACAATTCGTTCGCGAGCAGCAGTCGGAGCTGGCGCCGCAGCCGGCCGCTGCGCGTGCCTGATCGGGAGGAAGACGATGAACAGACGCCAGCTATTGGCCGCGGCAATGGCGCCGCTCGCATTGCCGGCTGTGCCCGACGCAATCTCATCAAGTGCATCAGCAGCAACTTCGGAGCGGAGTGGATCAATGACGACACCAACGCAACGCATCATCGAATGCAACGGAATCCACCTCAACATTGCCGAACAGGGCGAAGGGCCGCTAGTGCTGCTGGTGCACGGTTTCCCGGAATCCTGGTTCTCCTGGCGGCATCAGATCGACGCGCTTGCCGCCGCAGGCTTCCGCGTGGTCGCGCCCGACCTGCGCGGTTACGGCAAGAGTGACGCACCGCAGGCGATCGACCAATATACGATCCTGCATCTCGTCGGCGACATGGTGGGGATTCTCGATGCGCTCGGCGCGCCGACGGCCGTCATCGTCGGACACGACTGGGGCGCCAGCATCGCCTGGCAGGCTGCCCTCGTGCGGCCCGACCGTTTCACGGCGGTCGCCGCACTCAGCGTGCCGTTCCGGCCGCGCGGCAAGGCGCCGCCGACGAGCCTCATGCCTCGCACCGAGAAGGCGCAATTCTATCAGCTCTATTTTCAGGAGCCCGGGCTCGCCGAGGCAGAACTCGGACGCGATCCGCGCGCCACCATTCGCAACATGCTGTTCGGGGCGTCGGGCGACGGCGTAGCCGCGGCCCGCGCGGCCGTCGCTGCCGGCGGGCCCGCACCGAACCTCGGCATGGTGCCGAAGGGCGGCGGATTTCTGCAAGGACCCGGCGCGCCCAAAACCCTGCCGTCCTGGATTAGCGAAGGCGACATCGATGTTTACGGCGAGGAGTTCAATCGAACCGGCTTCCGCGGCGCGCTCAACTATTACCGTAACCTCGATCGCAACTGGGAAATCACGGGTGCGATGGCCGGCCTGCAGGTGTCGATACCGGCGCTCTACATCGCGGGCGATCGCGACTTCCTGCTGTCCTTTCCCGGAACGGACCAGTTGCTTGCAAACATGAAGACTTTCGTTCCCGGCCTGCGCAAGATTCAGATGCTTGCCGGTTGCGGCCATTGGACCCAGCAGGAGCGGCCGAACGAGGTCAACGCTGCGCTGGTGGAATTCATTCGAACGCTGCCGAGCCGCGGATGACGACATTGACACCTTCCGAGCCGGCCTTGCGGCGACCGTCGACAGCTGAACTTGCCGGCGATGCCGCCATAAGCCGGAAAGAAAATGAAGCGGCGAAGCTCAGGCAAACAGCGATGCTCGACGGCCCGATCCTGCCGACGCTGTTGAAGCTCGCGCTGCCGACCGTTGTGGTCCTGGTCGTGCAAACGCTCGTCGGCGTGGCGGAGACCTATTTCGTGAGCTTTCTCGGGACCGAGGCACTGGCGGGCGTCACCCTGGTATTTCCGGTCTTCATGCTGATGCAGATGATGTCCAACGGCGGCATCGGCGGCGGCGTTGCATCGTCGATCGCGCGAGCGATGGGCGCGGGCAACTTGGCCGAAGCCGAGGCGCTCGCACTCAACGCCCTCGTTCTCGCCATTGCTTTCGGCATCATCTTTGCGGGCGCGGAATGGCTGGCCGGCGAAGCCGTCTATCGATCGCTTGGCGGGCAGGCGGGGGCTCTCGATGCAGCCCTCGGATACGGCCATGTCATTTTCTCCGGAGCGGCTTTCGTCTGGATCGTCAGTCTGTTGGCGGCGGCGCTTCGCGGAGCGGGTAACACCGCCGTGCCGGCAGTTATCACTCTGCTCGGCGTTTTCGTACTTCTCCCGCTTTCGCCGGCGCTGATCTTCGGTTGGGGTCCCCTACCCCGGCTCGGCGTAGCGGGAGCCGGCGTCGCCGTCGTCGTCTATTATCTCGTCGCGTCGATCGTGCTGATCGCCTACCTGCGTTCCGCGCGCGCCACGTTGCGTTTGTCCTTCGACGTGAAACTCATCAAGTGGCGGCTGCTCGCCGATATCCTTCGTGTCGGCGGATTGTCGGCCGTCGGCACTATCCAGGCCAATCTGACCGTCGTGCTGGTTACCGGCGCGGTCGGGCTGTTCGGCGCCGACGCGATCGCCGGATACGGCATCGCGTCCCGCCTCGACTACATCCAGATCCCGCTGCTGTTCGCACTCGGCAGCGCCGCGCTCACGATGGTCGGCGTGAACATCGGGGCTGGCCAGGTCAAAAGGGCAGAACGCATCGCCTGGATCGCCGGGTTTTTCGCCGCCGGTGTCACCGGGTTGCTTGGACTTGTCGTGACGGCATTTCCCAATGCCTGGCTGATGCTGTTCAGCACCGAACCCGATGTCCTTGCCGCCGGCTCGACTTACTTTCGCACCGTAGCGCCGTTCTACGGCGTAGCCGGTCTCGGCATGCTGCTGTACTTTGCCGGTCAGGGTGCCGGCCGCGTGATGTGGCCGGTTCTCGGAGGAACCATCCGGCTATTGGTCGCAGCCGGGATCGGCTGGTTCGTCGTTGCAGGTCTTGGCGGAGGATTGCAGCAGTTATTCGTCACGGTCGCCGCCGGCTCGATCGCATCAGGTGCAATCGTCGCAGGCGGGCTTTGGCTCCGCGGCTGGGAAGCCAGCCGCCAAGAAAATCAATGAAGCTTGTTTCCTCCCGCTGACGACGACGTGGTCACGGGATCGCCGTTACCGGACAGGATCTGGGCCGCGCTGCCGATACCGCGTCGAAAAACTTCGTCGAACGTAACGCTGCGAGCTTGCCAACGGTGCGCCCTGCCACCCCAGTCCATCTGCCACTGCGTGGCCCAGCCGGGATCCCGATCATCCCAGACCAGTCGTCCGACCAGAACGACTTCGCCGCCCTGCTCGGCCGCAAGCGGCGCCAGCGCGGGGAAAGGCGCCGTTCTGAGTTCCGCAGCGGTGATGTTCGATCTTGTGAGCGCCACCGTGCTCGGCAGCACAATGTCCATGCCCCGCTTGTCCGCCGCGGCGAGCAGCGCGTCGCGCTGCAGGTCGGACTGGGTTCCATCCGATGTCACGATGTACTTCCTCGGGCCGTTCTCCATCTCGGCAAAGATCGCAAGGCGCGGGCGATGTGAAAGCCAGGGCTTGAGTCCCAACGCCTTGAGAAGCTCGTCGATCTTGCTTGCCTCGAAATCGACAGTCAGGTCGAAGGGACGGTCGCGGGTGCCCTGCTCGTCACGGATCGGCTTGCCGAAAAACTGGTCGCGATAGCTGAACCCCGTAAGGAAGCTTTTTGCGTTCGATTTGTAGGCCGCCAACCGACGGTCGCCGGCGAGTTTCTGTGCGCCGGATGCCTTGATGAGGACGTCCTCCAGGGACGCGGCAAAGCCGACCATGCGGTTCGCTTCGCCCTGCCCCGTCACGGTGACCTTGGTGCGATAGAGGTCGCCGGCCGCAGCGGCTATGGTGCCGGCGAAACAGGTCAACACGGCTGCCAGAAATATCCTGACAATCGCGCGGCCCGCGCCAAAGTGTATCGAGACAGGCCGGCGTCTCGCCACATGCAAATCAACCACGATGGGACTCCGCGATTCCGCTTGAAGTGCTCTTTCGAACTTTCGTTCGTTTTTGCGAAAACGCCAACTTCTCGGAGTCGAACCCGGCCGCGGATGATCGCGGTTGGCCGCCCACAGTGGCGAAGTTTTTCACGCCGTTCGGCTCGGATCGTCAGCGCCCGCTTCGCGGCGCAACATGCAAAATGAGACTACCGGTCAAGTTGCGGCCGGCGGAGTTGCGCGCCTCGCCCCAGTGATCAGCTAGCTTTCATCCGGCGGTTCCGGTCGCAATCCATTCCGGCTGCGCGATAGGCAGGTCGGCATCGTAGCGATTTTCGGAACGACCTCGCAAATCAAGACCTGACGATACAAGACCCAGCAACTCAAGATCTGGCGATACAAGGGAGGGGTTCGATGTTTAGAAGCTGTGCGGGACTGGTCGCGCTAAGCAGCCTTTTGCTTTCTGGCGCCGCCATCGCCCAGGAGAAGATCAAGGTCGGCGTCACCGCGACGCTCGAAGGCACTTATACGGTGCTCGGCGAAGACGGAATCCGCGGCCATCAGACCGCGATCAATACGCTCACCAAGAAGGTCGGCGACAAGGAAATCGAATTCATCATCGCCTCGACGGATGCCACGCCCGACTCGGCGGTTCGTGCCGTGCGCAAGCTGATCGAACAGGACAAGGTTCAGATCCTGCTTTCACCCTTGTCCGGTGACGAAGGCATTGCGGTCAAGAACTTCGCCAAGACGCGGCCCGAGCTGACTTTTGTGAACGCCGCTTCCGGCGCGCAGGAAACCACTTATGTCGACCCGGCGCCGAACTTCTACCGCTACAATATGGACGGCGCCCAGTGGCAGGTGGGCTTGGGCAAATACGCCTATGAGACCAAGGGTTATCGGAAGATCGCAACGGTCGGCGAAGACTATTCCTTTATCTACACGCAGGTGTTCGGACTGGTGCTGGAGTTCTGCGGCGCCGGCGGTCAGATCACCAACCGGCAATGGGTGCCGCTCGGCACCAAGGATTTTGCGTCCGTCATTGCCGCCCTGCCCGACGATGTCGACGCCATCTATCTCGGCCTTGGCGGCGCCGATGCCGTCAATTTCCTGAACCAGTATCAGCAGGCCGGCGGCAAGGCCCATCTCATGGGCGGCTCGATCATGGTCGACCAGACCATCCTCTCTGCCAAGGGAAACGCCAAGAATGCGCTGCTCGGCACCCTCGCGGCGAGCGGCCAGGCGGATACCTGGGAGGATCCGGGTTGGCAGAAGTTCGTGAAGGCCTATCAGGACGCATTCCCGCCGAACAAGCGGTTCCCGAGCCCCTCGCTGCTCGCCACCAACTACTACAACTCGACGATGGCGCTGATCCTCGCGCTGCGTCAGGTCAACGGTGACCTCAGCAACAACCAGGCTAAACTCAGGGAAGCCCTCGCCAAGATCGAGCTCGATGCGCCCAATGGAAAGATCAAGCTCGACTCCAACCGCCAGGCCATCGGAACCAACTTCGTCACCGAGGTGGTGGATGACGGCAAGGGCGCCTTGTTCAGCAAGGTCGTGAAGGTCATTCCCAACGTGAACCAGACGCTGGGTTATGACCCGGCGGTGTTCTCCAAGATCGGCCTGCCGAGCCGGACGGTTCCGGAGTGCAAGAAGTACTGAGTTCTTCGCATTGGCGAACGGGCCCCGGTAACACGCCGGGGTCCCACTCGGGCCCGGGCTGGATGTGATCTTCCCTTGCATTCTCGTGGCGGATGTTGAACGCTTATTGAAAAGACAAGAACATCCCGCGGGAGGGAAGGCATGAGCAAGGCTCTGGCCGTCTTCCACGGCCGGTTCGGTCGCGCGACGGTCTATCAGTTGAACCGCCCCTTCAACATGCATGCGCATCGCGAAGGGCATCTGATTTTTCATGTCGGAGGAACGCCCGCCCGCATTGATGTGTGCGATGAACGATGGTTGCTCATGGAAGACTCCATTGTCGCCATCAACCCTTGGGAACCACACAATTTTGTCCCGACCGATGTCGAGAACGGCGCGATCTTCTTCGTGCTTTACGTCAACGCCGAATGGTTCGCTCCCGATGCGGCGCGGGCCCACAGCCTGCGGTTCGGCCGCACCTGCTTCAAGCGCACGGTTCCCCTCGACAGGCATATCAGACGCACCGCAGCGCTGGTGTGCGGCGCGCCATCGCTGAGCAGTCTCGATAGCGAACTCAGGCAGTTGATCGACAGTTGCTATGAGGAGAGCTGGCAGCGGCCCGAGCCGGTGCAGGAGACGCGTGCCGCCACCGCCGTCACGGATTTCCGCGTCCGCAAATCCATCAAGCTGATGTCCGAAAGTCCTGGCGCCGAGATCGAGCTGGATTCGATCGCGCGCGCCTCCGGCCTGTCGCGCCCGCACTTCTACCGGCTGTTCCGCACCCAGACCGGCGTCACGCCGAACCTCTATCTGAACACGCTCATCATGGAACAGGCGCTCGACGCCCTCGTCGCGACCGAGGTGCCGATCGCCGATATCGGCTTCGATCTCGGCTTCTCCTCCCAGAGCGGTTTCACCCGTTTCTTCGCGGCAAATGTCGGGATGGCGCCGACGGAATACCGCCGCGCCGCCAAAGTCTTGCGGCCGTGAGCGCCACCAGCGCGAAAAGATACTGACAATCAAGTGCACGCTTTTCGGCACCGTTAGGATGCTGGAAAACGCGTGCCGAAAAGGCCGCGGCGTCTGGGAGGACGGCATGGCGACGGCCGGGCCAAAACCGTGACAAGATTCATCGAACGCCATCCGGCATGGGCGCTGATCCTGCTGATTGTGGTCGCGGTGTTGCTGTGGCTGATCCTTGCCGTCTGGCCGCCCGGCCTCGAAGAGGCGATCGGCCGAAAGCGGGTCTTTCTCAACGCCGTCTTCAACGGCATCACGCTCGGCAGCCTCTACTTCCTGGTGGCGAGCGGCTTCACTTTGATCTTCGGGCTGATGCGCAACGTCAATCTGGCGCATGGCTCGCTCTATTTGTTCGGCGGCTATATCGGTTACGCCATCAGCGTTTGGACCGGTTCCTGGATCCTCGGCTTCATCATTGCGTTCGTCGCCGTGGCGCTGGTCGGCATCGTCCTGCAAATCGCCGTCTTCCGCCGCATGGAGGGGCAGGATCTGCGCCAGACCATGGTCACGATCGGATTGTCGATCGTGTTCGCGGACCTGATGCTGTGGGCATTCGGCGGCGACTTCTATCAGATCCAGACCCCGAGCTGGCTGGTCGGCCCGGTCGAATTGCCGCTCGTCACCGCGGTCAAGTCATCAGGCGAGGCGGTCTATCTGCGCTATCCGCTGGTGCGGCTGGTGATCCTCGTCGCGGCGATCGTGATCGGCATCGCGATGTGGCTGGCGCTCAATCGAACCCGCGTCGGGATGATGGTGCGCGCCGGCGTCGATGACCGCGACATGCTCGCCGCGACCGGCGTGCCGATCCAGCTCGTCTTCGTGGCCGTGTTCGCGCTCGGCGCCGGGCTTGCCGGCATCGCCGGCGTCGTCGGCGGAACCTTTCAGTCGATTTCGCCCGGCGAGGATACCCGTTTCCTGCTCGCTTCCCTCGTCGTCGTCATCGTCGGCGGCATGGGATCGATCCCAGGTGCTGCGCTCGGCGCCGTCATCATCGGCCTCGCGGAGCAGCTCGGCTCCGTCTACATCCCGACCTACGCGATCGTGGTGACCTTCCTCATCATGGTGCTCGTGCTGGCGCTGCGGCCGCAGGGCCTTCTGGCGAGGCGCTGACATGTCCCTGGTCCAGAGCGCGCATCAACAGACCAGTCAGCCGGCGGAAGCGGAGCGCGCCACGTTGCTGTCGTGGCCGGAATTCAACAAGCCGGCGGTGTGGCTGGTGGCGGTGATCCTCCTGATCATGCCGTTCATCGCCAGCGGCTTCTTCCTGATCGAGATATTCGCCACGACGCTGATCCTCGGAACCATCGCCCTTAGCCTGATGTTCCTGGCGGGCTTTGGCGGCATGGTCAGCCTGATGCAGCTCACCATAGCCGGCTTTGCCGCCTACATGGTTGCGGTGTTCGGCATGAGCGCCAATACGAATATCAGCCTCGGCTGGCCGTGGTGGCTCGCAACGCCGATGGCGCTCATTCTTGCCACCGCTTTCGGCACGCTCGGCGGCTCGCTCGCGGTGCGCACCGAAGGCATCTACACCATCATGATCACGCTCGCGATCGGTGCTGCCTTCTACTATTTCACCAACCAGAACTGGGCGATCTTCGGCGGCCACACCGGCATCAACACCATCGCCACGCCGAAATTCTGGGGCGTCGACTGGCGCTCCGACATCCCCTTCTATTACGTCACGCTCGGCGTCGCCGCGTTCTGCTATTTCGCCGTGCAATACGTCTCGCGCGCGCCGTTCGGCCTCGCGCTGCAAGGCGTGCGCGACAATCCCCGCCGGATGGCCGCGCTTGGTTTCAATGTCAACGCGCACCGCGTGGCCGCCTATGCCTTCGCGTCCTTTATCGCCGCGCTCGGCGGCGTGCTGCAGGTCTGGAACTACCGGCAGATCTCGCCCGGCTCGGTCAGCGTCGGCGCCTGCATCGATATCCTGATCATCGCCGTGGTCGGCGGCATCACCCGCCCCGTTGGCCCCTTCATCGGCGCCTTCATCTTCGTCATCCTGCGCACCTTCGCGCTCGATCTCCTGGTCAAGTTCGGGCTCGACGGCAATCGCTTTCGGTTGCTGATCGGCCTCGGCTTCCTCGCCATCGTGTTCTGGTCATCAGACGGCGTGATCGGACTCTGGGAGCGATGGCGCCGCCGCGTGGCGGCCCCCGACAAACGCCCAAGCGGAGACCGCGGCCATGGATAGCGCCACGCAACGCTTCTCGGCTGTCGGTGCCGGCGCCGCGCTCGAGCTGCGCGGCGTGACGCGGCTGTTCGGCGCGCTCGCGGCGCTGACCGACGTCACCATCACGGTTCGCCCGGGGGAACGCCGCGCCGTGCTCGGTTCCAACGGCGCCGGCAAGACCACGCTGTTCAATTGCGTGACCGGGGATTTTCCGCCGTCGTCCGGCACCATCCGCTTCTTCGGCGAGGACATCACCCACTTCCCGCCCTACGAACGTATCCGGCGCGGGTTGCGCCGCACCTACCAGATTTCAGCGCTGTTCCCTGGCCTGACGGTGCGGGACAATGTCTACCTCGCCTGCCGCGGCGTTTCCCGCGGACGATTTTCGCCATTGCGTCCAGGCGCGAACGACGCCCTCATGCATGCGACTGAGGCGCTGATCCAGGCGGTGCATCTGACGCCGGTCAGGGAACGCTTGGTCGCGGAACTCGCGCATGGCCAGCAGCGACAGCTCGAGATCGCGCTCGCACTCGCCGGCGCCCCACGCTTCATTCTGTTCGACGAACCGGCCGCGGGCCTGTCTCCTGCCGAGCGGCGCGAGCTGATCGAAATCCTGACGTCGCTGCCCGCCCACATCGGCTACATCATCATCGAGCATGACATGGATGTCGCGCTCCGCGTCGTCGAAAGCGTCACGATGATGCACAACGGCCGCATCTTCAAGGAAGGCCTGCCGCACGAGATCGAAGCCGACCCCGACGTCCAGGAATTGTATCTGGGGGCTGGCCATGAGTGAGGTCCGCCGCTCCGCACCCGCCCTCGAAGTCAGGGGCCTCGACGTCTATTACGGCCATTCGCACGCATTGCAGGGTGTCGACCTGACTTTGGACTCGGGCGTGTTCTCGGTGGTCGGCCGCAACGGCATGGGCAAGACCACGCTGTGCAAGACCATCATGGGTCTGTTGCGGGCAAGCGGCGGCTCGGTTCGTGTTCGCGGCGAGGAGATCACCCGCCTCAGCCCGGCGCGGATCGCGCAGGCAGGCGTCGGCTATGTTCCGCAAGGGCGGCGGCTGTGGCGCTCGCTCAGCGTCGCCGAGCATTTGAGCCTGGCCGCCGGGATACGACGCGGCGCCTGGACCATCGATCGCATCTACGAGACGTTT
>Ga0081540_1002384_pt1 | contig 15332 bp, 8 predicted proteins | sample TabmetS2T1R1_FD_71024 | JGI IMG/M metagenome (GOLD analysis project Ga0081540, IMG submission 71024) | Tabebuia heterophylla rhizosphere microbial communities from the University of Puerto Rico - S2T1R1 | ecosystem: Host-associated > Plants > Roots > Rhizosphere ... | reverse complement strand
GCCCACCCCGCGGCGGGGCGAGAGGCTCGCGCACGACGAAATCACGGAAGACGACCCCCCAGCGCGCGAGCAGCAGCCGCCCGAGACACGCGAGACGTTCGTCCTCCCCGACGGACGATTCGGGGCGGAGCAGCGACCATCGTCCGGGTCCGCCACGCTTCAGCGCCCGCTGCTGACGACGGCGCTTGGGACTCAGCAGGACACGGAGATTGTCGACCGCGTCGGCCGTGACCAGCCCGCGGCCGAGGAGATCCCACAGAGCATCTTCGACCGTCTCGATCGGCTGGCCCGAGCCAGAGACCAGCTCCGTGAAGAAGCACGCCCCCCGGCGACCGAGCACCTCGGCGACGGCTCGACTGGAGTCGACGAGATCCTCGGGCCAGCCTTCCGGGGCCTCGGAACGGACGGCGGCGAGGAGAACGTCCAGCTCGGCGCGACGGAAGAAGGTGAGCGTTGCGCTCCGCCCGGGCTTGAGGGCCCTCGCGGACACCGGCTCCACCTCCGCACCACGGCGCGGCCCGACGACCCTCGGCCCACGCAGGCTGAGCCGGCCCCAGGCAACCTCGCCCGTCCAGCACGCCCGTTCCAGGAGCTCGGACACGTTCCCGCGGACCCGGGCAGGCAGGAGCACCTGCTCCCAGGCCGCCGCGGGCGCTTCCCAGCCCTCGAGGAGCGAAATGGCCCTGAGCAATCCGCCTTGCCCACCGAGCGCATCGCTCGGCTCGAGGTGGTGCCAGCGGAACAAGAAGCGCATGAAGTCCTGCGTCGAGAGTGGCTCGATCTCCCGCCGCAAACGGCCCACGGTGAGTCGGTGGATTCGCTGGAGCAGTCGGCGATCGCACCACTCGAGCTCCTGGGCGCCCGGCCGGAACGTCCCTCGGAGAACTTGACCCTCGGACTCGAGCCGATGGAGTGCGAGCGTCACATCCTCGTCTCGCAGCGCGAGCGCCAGGCTCAGGCCCGCCGCCGTGACCGGTCCGGCCACCTCCATCCGTGCTCGAACGACCAACAGGGCTGCCGCCTCCGCGTCCACCGGAGCGTCACCGGCCAGCGGCGCGAGGGCCGGTGTGAGCACTGCCTCCGGAAAAAGTGCACGAGCATGCAGGACCCGTTCCGCACAGACGACGAAGACGCGCGCTGCGGTGCCAAACACCTCGTTACGACCGGGCTGCGGGACGGTCAGTCTCGCGGCGCGGCCGGTCTCGATCAGCGCGTTGAGCAAATGTTCCGGCACGCCCTCCGCGGGAACCAGAACCGAGGTCAGCAGCCAGTCATGCAGCTCCTCCGCGTCCCGGATCAGTGGACGCGCGTCCGCCACCACCTGCTCGATGGCCGAGGAATCCAGCGCCCCGAGCCCCGCGGCGTCCTCGGCCGGAAGCGCGCGACGAACCTGGACCGCCCGCGCCCGGCGCTCCTCGAGCGGCGCCTCGTCGAGGAACGTGTAGGGCTGAGAGTTCAGAAGCGCGTGCGCCAGCGGTGACGGTTCGGGCAGATCGCGCGCCAGGGTTCGAATCTCCCCCGCCCGGAGCGCCCGGAGCACGCCCTTCAGCCCCTCCACGTCGAGCGCCTCGGTGAGACAGTCCCGGAGCGCTTCGTTCACCAGCGGGTGGTCCGGCGGCTCGATCTCCCCCGCCCCGTGGTTGTCCTGGCAACCCACCTGCTCCGGGAAGACCGCGGCCAGCAGATCCTCGGCCCGCGCCCGCTGGATGTGCGGCGGCACCCGGCCCCCGCTCTGGAAGCGCGAGAGCGCCAGCGCCCGGGTCGCGCTCCAGCGAAAGCGCGTCCCGAACAGCGGGGCCTGAAGCACCGCCTGGACGAGCACCGACTCGACGGTGTCGGGGTGGAGGAAGTCGAAGATGTCGGCGAGCGGAAAGCTGTGCTGCTCCCCGAGCGACAGGAGGATCCCATCGTCGGTCGCCGCCGCCTGCAGCTCGAAGTCGAACGTGCGGCAGAAGCGCTTCCGGAGCGCGAGCCCCCAGGCACGGTTGATCCGCCCACCGAAAGGCGCATGGAGGATGAGCTGCATCCCCCCGGCCTCGTCGAAGAACCGCTCGGCGATCACCGTGCGCCCGCTGGGCAGCTCCCCGAGCACCTGCTGGCTGGCACGAAGATACCCGGACAGCGCCTCGCCATCCCGCGTCCCCAGGCCCAGCCGCTTCAGAAACTCGTCCGGCGCCGGATGCTCGAGCAACTCCTCGCGCAGGCGTCCGACCTCGAGCGACAGCTCGTCCGTCCGCGACGGAGCCTCCCCGCGCCAGAACGGAACGCTCGGAGGCGCCCCGCGCGCATCCTCGACCCGCACCACACCGCCCCGCAGCCCCTGCACCCGCCAGCTCGTGCTGCCGAGAAGGAACACGTCACCGGCCATGGTCTCGACGGCGAAGTCCTCGTCGAGCGTTCCCACCTGCCGCCCCTCGGGCTCGGCCACCACCGGATAGGTGAAGGTGTCGGGGATGGCCCCGCCGTTCATCAGCGCCGTGAGCCGCGCTCCCTTCCTCGCGCGGAGCAGGTGGTGGACGCGGTCCCGGTGAAGGTGAACGCGCATCCTTCCCCGCCGCTCGCTCACCCCTTCCGAGAGCATCTGCACCACCTGCGTGTACCGATCCCAGCTGAGGTCGCGGTAGGGCCAGGCGCGCTTCACGAGGGCGAAGAGCGCACGCTCGTCCCAGGCGTCCACCGCGCACGCAGCGACAATCTGCTGGGCCAGCACGTCCAGCGGCGCCTCGGGCATCCGCACCGCATCGAGCTGCCCATCGTGGACTGCGCGGAGCAGCGCCGTGCACTCGACCAGCTCGTCGCGGGTCAGCGCGAAGAGGACACCCTTGCTCACCCCGTGCAGCGAGTGACCGGCGCGACCAACTCGCTGCAGGAACAGCGCGATGCCGCGGGGGCTGCCGAGCTGCACCACCAGGTCCACCGCGCCGATGTCGATTCCCAGCTCGAGCGAGGCGGTGGCCACCATCGCCCTCAGCTCGCCACGCTTGAGCTTCTGCTCGGCCGCGAGCCGCAGCTCACGCGCCATGCTTCCGTGGTGGGCAGAGACCGTGCCCGGGCCGAGTCGAGTGCCGAGGTCGTGCGCCACGCGCTCGGCCAGCTTGCGGGTGTTGGTGAAGATGAGCGTCGTCCGGTGCTCGGACGTCAACTGCACCAGCCGGTCGTAGACCTGCCCCCACATCTCGTGGGTGGCGACCGCGCTCAGCTCGTCCTCGGGTGTCTCGAGCGACAGCTGCCAGCTCCGGAGGTGGCCGACCTGGACCACCGCACACCCATCGGGGCGCCCGGTGAGGAACGAGGCGAAGGTCTCGACCGGTTTCTGCGTCGCGGAGAGGCCGATGAGCTGCGGTCGCCGCCGCACCTGCGCCTTCAGCCGCTCGAGCGAGAGGGCCAGATGGCTCCCGCGCTTGTCCCGGGCCAGCGCGTGGATCTCGTCGACGATGACCGTCTCCACGTGGCGGAGCGTTTCCCGCCCGCGCGCCGCGGTCAGCACGAGGTAGAGCGACTCGGGCGTGGTGATCAGAACGTGAGGCGGACGGCGGAGCATCTGCGCGCGCTCGCTCGCCGGTGTGTCACCGGTGCGTACCTGCACCCGGACAGGCTCGGGGAAGAGGCCCTCCTTGGCCGCGAGCTCGTAGATCGCTTCGAGCGGCGCGAGCAGATTCTTCTGCACGTCGTTCCCGAGCGCCTTGAGCGGCGACACGTAGACCACGGACGTCCGGTCCTCGAGGCGGTTCTCGAGCGCGAGTCGCAGGAGTCGGTCGAGGGCCGCGAGAAATGCGGAGAGCGTCTTTCCCGAGCCAGTCGGGGCGGCGATGAGCACGTCCTCGCCAGCGCGGATACGCGGCCAGCCGAGGCTCTGAGGCTCGGACGGCGTCCCCAGCGTCGAGAGAAACCACCGCTGCACGAGTGGGTGGAAGTCGCGGAGCGCCGGGTCGGCGCCATCCGCAGCGGCGGCGAACTGGAACGGAAGCTGCGGGACGGCCATGGCCCGCATTCCTGAACGCCGGTGCAGGCCCCGTCAAGAGGGCTGCGGCGACCGGCAGACCGCGGGCATCGTTCCCGTGCTCGTGCTCGAACCTCCCGCCCCGACACGGATTTTCCGGTCAGCCGCGACACGCGGTGCCAGACACCTCGCGACCGAGTGCCAAACACCTCGTTACGGCCTTTCGGGCGGCGCGAACGCCTAGAGCTGCACCCGGCGAAAGGCTCGGACCGTGATGTGCTCCCAGACCTGGCCCGTGACGTACGGGTCGGCTGCGAGCCAGGAGTCGACCTCGGTCCGGGAGGGGAACTCGACCACGACCATCGAGCCGACCGCCCGCCCTTCGTCGTCCAGCATCGCGCCACCATCGAGGAAGGTCCCCTCCCCCTTCATCCGCCGCGCGCCGTCGAGGTGAGCCGGCCGTTGCTGCATCCGCCGCGACGGTGCCTCCGGGTCGCGGAAGTCATGGGCGAGGATCAGAAAGGTCATCGGGCCTCCCGACTCGGAAGCGGTCATCCTGCCGCGCCGCTCGTGGCCTCGTCGAGCACGCGCGCTGCGACGTCGCTCGAGCTCCCCGCTGGGGCGTGTTCAGGCATCCAGCGCTCTGCCACCGAGAGAACGTGGCACCGCTGCCCATCCGCCGTCGCGCCGACGGTGGGTGTTAAGGTCGAGAGGTCATGACCCGCGCTCCCGGTCGCGCGCTGCCGCCCGACGGACGGTTCCTGGCCCAGCTCGGACCCACGCCTCTCGTTCCGGTGCGGCTCGACCCGTCGGGGCCGGCGATCTGGTGCAAGCTCGAGTTCCTCAACCCGAGCGGATCCACCAAGGATCGCATCGCGCGCTACATGCTCGAGAAGGCCTGGCGCCAGGGCACACTCAACCCTGGCGACACGGTGGCCGAGGCCTCGAGCGGCTCCACCAGCATCGCGCTCGCGCTCGCCTGCGCGCAGATGGGGCTCCGGTTCGTCGCGGTCATGCCCGAGGGTGTCACCGAGGAGCGCGTGCTCACCATTCGCGCGTATGGCGGCGAGGTCGTCCTCACACCACGCGGCGACGGCGTGCGCGGAGCGATGGCCCACGTCGAGCGGCTCGCCCGCGAGGAGGGTGCCTTCGCCCCGCGCCAGTTCGAGAATCCCGACAACGCCGAGGCCCACCGCGTCTGGACGGGCCAGGAAATCCTCGCGCAGATCCCCGGCGGCGCCGTGGACGCGGTCGTGAGCGGAGTCGGCACCGGGGGCACCATCGTCGGCCTCCACGAGGCGTTCCACGAGGCGGGCTGTCAGCTCACCGCCTGTGTCGCGAGGCCCGTGTCCGGTGCGGGCGGCCTCTCAGACGTCGAGTGCTGCAGCTTCAGCACCCGAGTTCCTGGAGTGGTGGAAGGCCTGTCGAAGCTCTTCGACCCGGCGCGCATGCCCGGGCTCCTCGTGCTCGACGTCCCCGACGAGCTCGCCATCTCGACCGCCCGCGCGCTGATCCGCCGGGGCTTTCCGGTGGGTCCGAGCTCCGGACTCAACTACGCCGCTGCGGTGGAGGCCGCGGGTCGGCTGGGGCCCGAATCTCAGGTGGTCACGGTCTTCCCGGACCGGATGGAGCGGTACTTCTCCACCGAGCTGATGAGAACGCCGCTCGGCTCGACCACTCCCGGAGGGACCGGCGCCGGTCACCCGATGGCCGCCGCACCGCCGGATCGCTGAGCCCGCGCCCCGCGATGCGCGCCGCCTTCTCCGCGCTGTTCTGGGCCTACCTCGCGCTGGGGTGCATCCCCCTGTTCCTGGTCGCCGTGGTGGTGTGGCTGGTGACGCTCCCCTTCGACCGGAACGGTCGCGTCCTCCACCTGTACTCCTGCTTCTGGGGCCAGCTCTTCTTCTGGAGCAACCCGTTCTGGCGACTCCGGGTGGAGGGGCGCGAGCACTTGCCATGGCGTGGCGCCGCCGTGCTGGTCTCGAACCACGCCTCGCTCGCCGACATCCTGGTCCTGTTCGGACTGTGGAGTCCCTTCAAGTGGGTGTCGAAGGCCAGCAACTTCGGCATCCCCTTCATCGGCTGGAACATGCGGCTCAACCGCTACGTGTCGCTGGTCCGAGGGGACAAGGAGAGCATCGCGAGGATGGTTCAGGCCTGCGAGGAGTGGCTCGACCGCGGGGTACCAGTCCTGCTCTTCCCCGAGGGGACCCGGTCACCGGACGGCGAGGTCCGGGCGTTCAAGGACGGGGCCTTCCGGATGGCCATCGGGCGGCAGGTGCCACTCATCCCCATCGCCCTGAGCGGAACGGGCGACGTGCTTCCAAAGCACGGATGGGTGATGCGCGGGACCGCTCGGTGCCGCGTTCGGGTGCTTCCTCCAGTGGATCCGCGGATCTTCGACGGGGACCTGGCGGCGTTCCGCGACCACGTCCGGGGTCTGATCCTGGCGGAGAAGGCCCGGCTCGACCAGGAGGCGACGCCCCCGGGGCCGGCCTGAGCCGTCTGGGGCGGTGCCAGACACCTCGTTATCGCCGGACGGCCTGAGCCGACGGCCGGTGCCAGACACCTCGTTACAGGCACCACGTCACCGTGTGCTGGTGGCGACCGGCATTTCGACGGGGGCTTCGGTCAGCGGTTCCCGCGCTTCTGGACCAGGCCCGGCGGAGCCGGATCCCTGTCACGGGCTTACGGCGCTCCTGTCACGGTCTTCGGACGCAGCGGCAGGTGCCAGTCGAGGGTGCCAGACACCTCGTTACGGGGAGCCAGTCGGCGCTGACGCGCCTGGACACGCCTTCGTCACCGTCTGGACCAAGGGGTCGTCCTCACCATCGTCTTGGCTGCAACGAATCATCGGTGGGAGTGTCGAATCTCTTGCCGGGCTGGCGGCCGGGCACCTTGGTCGGGCTGGAAGGGAGACGCTCGCCCGAGGATCATGCGGGGACCTAGGGGGTTCCCGGGCGGCACGAGGGGAGCGCCGCTCGCGTGGAGGCGACGATGCACGGTCGGCTCGGTTGTGTCTTGGGTCTTCTGGTTTCCTCACTCGCGTTGGCTCGGCAGCAGGCCCCACAGCAGTGGGGACCTCCCGCCGCCGCGCCACCGCAGCAATACGCGGCACCGCCGCAGGTCGCGCCCGCGCAGTACGCGCCCGCACCGCAGCAGTACGCGCCTGCGCCGCAACCGGCGCCGCCGCAGGTGGCTCCGGCTCAGTACGCGCCGCCAGCGCCACAGGCGGCACCGCCGCAGCAGTACGCGCCGCCGGCACCGCAGCCCGCCGCGCCGGCTCCACAGGCCGCGCAGCCTCAGTACGCCGCGCCGCCACCCGCAGCTGCTCCGCAATACGCCGCGCCTCCGCCCGCAGCGCCGCAATACACAGCCCCGCAGGCCGCCCCGCCTCAGCAGTACGCCCAGCCTCCGCAGGCTGCACCGGCTCCGCAGTACGCAGCCCCGCAGGCAGCTCCGCCTCAGCAGTACGCGCCGCCGCAGCAGTACGCGCCGCCCCCGCAGGCCGCACCGGCTCCGCAGTACGGGCCGCCCGCTGCCGCCGGCGCCGCCGCTGGCGCTGCGGCCGGAGCCGCAATCGCCGCCCCGCCTGCCGCCGCTCCCGCGCCGCAGTACTCGGCACCGGCGCCACAGGCTGCGCCGCAGTACGGAGCACCCCCTCCCGCCGCACCTGCCCCTGCGCCCCAGTACACCGCCCCGGCGCCGGCACCTGCGCAGGTCGCTCCGCCTGCCGCGGCCGGGGCCGCCGTGGCAGCGCCGCAGGCAGCTCCCCCCGCGGCCGCTCCCGCTCCTGCCGCGCCCGCCCCACAGAGCGCGCCGGCCAAGCCGCTGCTCCCGCCGGGATCCGTCCCCGCTCAGCAGGCTCCGTCGAACGCACCCGCGGCGACGCCCTCGAGCCAGTCCGTCGACAACCAGCCGGGGAGGCCGGTCCGAGAGGATCTCCCGCCGCCCGGCATGGCCCGCGAGGTCTTCTACCGCGACATGCTGCGGATCCGCCCGCACCACACCGAGGTCTTCACCAACCACGGCGCGCGGCAGCTCACCGCGGTCGAGTTCTACCGGTTGATCGGCCGCAATGACCTGGCCGCCTCCTCCCAGGCGCGCAAGGCCGAGCGCGGCGTCCTCTACGGCTTCTCGTTCCTCACCTTCGCCGCCGGCGTCGCCTCGGGCATCTACGTGAGCGGCAACGCCCAGTCGCTGAACGATCCTTCCTGCTTCGCTCAGGGCGTCATCAGCTACAACAAGTGCGTCGACCGCTCGCAGAAGACCAGCCTCTACGGCGCAATGCTCATCGGAGGGGGCGTGGTGGTTGGCGGATTGCTCCTCACGATCGCCGCGCTCACCCCGGACATGGTGACGACGCCCGAGGAGACGGCGAGGCTCGTCGACCAGTACAACAAGGGCCTCTCCAAGCGCCTCAGTCCGCCCGAGCCAAGAGTCAGCATCGCGCCGATCTTCGGCAAGGACGGCGGCGGGCTCGCGGCGAGCTTCAGGTTCTAGGACACACCGTCCAGCGACACCGGAACAGGTTCCGCCGTCTCCGGAGCCGGGCGCCGGCTTCCACGCACGAGCCACGCGCCCGCCGCGGTGATCGCGAGAGCCACGGCTGCCGTCACCGGCGAATTCAGCCGCTGGGCGATGTCTGGCACGCGGTCGAGCAGCACCTGCGCCCCGTTGTTCACCAGATGGATGAGGATGCTGGGCACGATGCTCCCGCTCTCCAGGGCCACCCACCCGAGGAGCAGGCCGACCACCGTCGCAGCGACGACGTGGTACGGGTTGATGTGAAAGAGGCCGAAGATGAGCGCGCTGCCGCCGATGGCGATCCACCGTGACCCGCTCCGGCGTAGCCCGGCGAGCACCACTCCGCGGAAGGTCACCTCCTCGACGACGGCGGGGACGAGCGCCACGAGCAGCAGCGCCGCGCCGAGCCCGAGCTGGCCCTGCTTCCCGAGCAGCTCCCCGAGCCAGTCGGTGTAGGCGCGCGCCCCGGGGAATCGCAGCAGCTGCGACCAGACCAGGGCTCCCACGCTCCATCCGCCCGCCGCCAGCAGCACGGTGCCGAGCCACCCGCGCCCGCTCGGCCACCGGAGCTGGAGCGTCTCTCGCAACGGCGCCTTGAACGCGCGGCACCAGAGCAACGAGGGCAAGAGCATCAGACCCAGCTGCGTGCCGAGGATCATCGCCGCCACGCCACCGCGCCGCTCGAACAGCACCGAGCCGTAGAAGTTCACCACCAGCAGGACCGCGGCGAAGGCCAGCGCGTTCCCCGGGGTGAGGCCGCGACCCGTGCGGCTGCCGGGCGCGAGCACGTCACGCCACGGCTTCTCTCCCGAGAGGAGCACCTGCTCCGTCTGGAACACGCGGGCGGTGAGGACGATGCCCAGCACCGCCCAGGCGAGGCTCACCGCCCAGACGACCATGACCTGCGTGGGACCGGCCTTTCCCACGAGGAGGTCGTGCACCAGGAGCGTCACGTTGAGCAGCGGGATGAGCGACGTGCCTGCGGTCAGCTCGGCGCCAGGGAGGAAGCTGGCGAACCCGGCGAGGATGACCAGGATGAGGATCGGCATCAGGTAGCTCTGGCCCTCGCGGTAGCTGCGGGCCAGGACTCCGACCGCCATGAGGATCGCGACGATCAGCAGCGCCGCGGGGAGCACGGTGAAGAAGATCGCCGCCGCGCTGGAGAGCCCGAGCGAGAAACGCGCAGCTCGATCGATCGCCGCCGTCGCGCGCGAGAGCGTGAGTGCGATCGACCCGAGGTTGCAGACCGTCGCCGCCAGGGTCAGGGCCAGCACTGCCAGGTACTTCCCGGCCACGATCTCCACCGAGCGCACCGGGGCGGTGAGGAGCGTCTGCAGCGTCCCCCGCTCCTTCTCGCCCGCGGTGAGGTCGAGCGCCGCGTAGAAACCGGAGGTCGCCACCAGCACCAGCAGGAGGTACGGGAGGAGCGTGGCGGCGAGGCTGGCACCGCGGCGGGCAGCATCGGCCAGATCCTCCTCGTGCACGTCGAGCGGCTTCGCTGCCGCGGCATCCTGGCCGAGCGCCGTCATTCGCTGGCGGAGGAGCTCGGCGTCGTGGTCGGTGAGGGCCCGGGAGACCCGGCGCTCCATCGCGTCCGAGTCCACGTCGGTCGAGTCGGACAGCACCCGGATCGGGATGCTGGCACCCGAGGCGCCGGACGGGGTGAGCAGGACCACGTGGACCTTCTTGGAGGAGACCAGAGCCCGTGCCTCGGACTCGGGATTCGCCGGGGGCTGCTCGCGGCGGTCAACGATCTCCGCTCGCCCCTGCTGCTCGACGGCCCGGAGCGCGGAGGACGGAACCGGCCCCCAGGCGGCGACCCGGACCCGCGTCCGCTCCAGCTCTCCGCGCTTGTCGCTGGCCACCGAGCCGAGCAGGGTGAAGAGGAGCGGGTAGATGAGCGCCGGAACGACGAACGCCATCACCACCGTCCGGCGGTCGCGAAGAGTCTCCACCAGGTCCTTGCGGAAGATGTGCAGGACGATGGGGAGTCTCACGCGGCGACCTCGTCGCCCACCCGGGCGAGGAAAGCGTCGGTGAGGGTTCGCGCGCCGGCCCGGGCGCAGATCTCGGCGACGCTGCCCTGGTCGAGGACCCGTCCGCGGTGGAGGAGCACCACCCGGTCGCAGAGGGCCTCGGCGTCTCCGAGCACGTGGGTGCTGAAGAGGATGGCCTTGCCGGCGGCGCGGGCCTCGCGGAAGGCCTCGAGGAGGAAGCGGCCGGTCACCACGTCGAGGGCGGTGGTCGGCTCGTCGAGGATGAGGGCGGGTGGATCGTGGACGAAGGCGCGGGCGATGTTGGTCCGCTGCTTCTGGCCGGCGGAGAGTTTTCCGCAGGGGCGGTCGGCGAACTCACCGAGGCGGAACCGGCTGACGAGCGTCTCGATCCGTGCCGAGAGTGCGTCCTCCGGGATCTCGTGCAGGCGGCCAAAGTACCGGAGCACCTCGCGAGGGGTGAGCCGCTGGTAGAGGGCGGTGTCGCCGGTGAGGAATCCGAGGGCGCGCTTCAGCTCGAAGGCCTCACCCTCGGTGCCGTGGCCGGCGATCCGGAGGTCTCCGGCGGTGGGGGTGAGCACACCGGCGAGCATCCGGAGGACCGTGGTCTTCCCTGCCCCGTTGGGCCCAAGCAGGCCGACGACCTCTCCACGGGCGACGGTGAAGCTCACGTCCGACGCGGCGACCACTTCGCCGTAGCGCTTCGACAGTGCGCGGGCCTCGATCATCCTGGTCGATGGGCTCGTAGCACAGTGCCCCGTCCCCCCGTGCGGCCCCGGAAGGCCCGACCGGCAGTAACGAGGTGTCTGGCACCGCCCCCGGAGCATCGCCCCCGATGCCGCGCGCTCACCCTGTCCGCCGGGACAGTTTGAGATCCCGGACCCGAGTCCACGGGCAGAGACGAGGCGCACGCCCGGAACGGGGAGGGAGCGTTTCCGGATCACGAGGCCCGGCGCGTCACGAGGTGTTTGGCACCTCGGCTCGACACCTCGGCTCGTCGGGCCTCGCAGACGGCGGCAACGCCTCGAGCTTGGTTGTGCCCCCAAGGGGCCGAGATGAGACGGTTAGTCGCCCATCGGTCTCGGCAGGTCGCGTAACGAGGTGTCTGGCACCGTGAAACCGGGTCGCGTAACGAGGTGTCTGGCACCGTGAAACCGGGTCGCGTAACGAGGTGTCTGGCACCGCGACACCGCACCGCGACACCGGGCACCGCGACACCGCCTGCACCTCGAGGCGACCTCTCCGCCGCCTCGAGGCGAGGCGTTCCTACTGATTCTGGATCTGCGGGAAGTTGGTCCCGGTCAGCCAGCAGATGCCGGTCCCGGGGTCCTCGCCGAACAGCGCGCCAACCTCCATGTTGCAGCTCACCGGGTAGAACGGATTCACACCCGAGCCCGCCGCGCGCCCGGTCGCCGGGTCGGCGAAGGGATTGCAAGCGGCGTCCGTCGTGCAGTCGGCGATCGGCGTGAGCAGGAGCCCGTGGTACGTCGCGCTGCAGGCGCCGATCGTGTACGTCGCGTCGCTCTCGGCCTGCGAGCCCTGGTACGCCGGCGCGCTCAGGAACCGGGTGTTGCTCAGCGTCACCGAGCGGGGCGGGTTGGGCGGCGTTCCGTCACTCAGCGCAGCAACCGCGTTCGCGGTGGTGAAGGTCGAGACGGTGCAGATGCCGTCCGCGTCCGGGTGGAGGCCGATCTCACCGCGGCCCACGTCGCCCGTCGACGCCGGGAAGTCAGCGTTCCCGTCCGCGTCCAACGGAAGGAGGGACTGCGCCCGGAACACGACCTCGAGCTGCTCCGCCCCGAGCTTGTCGAAGCGGATGTTGTCCGCCAGGCGGAGGGGGAGGACGGTGTCGTCGCATCCCGGGCCGCCGCTGGCCGCTCCGGTCCGGTCCATCACGAACAGATACCCGCCGAGCCCCGGCCGCTGCACCAGGCACGACTGATTGACTTCTCCTCCACACGCCCCGAGCACGACCAGCAGGGGCAACACAAGGAACGAAGGCTTGAACATGGTGTCGTCGATCCTCAGAAGCTGAAGCGGGCCGTGAACCGGAAGCTCCGCACCGCCTGGTACTGCGTGGCGCGACCCCAGTTCGGGTTGATGGCGTAGGTCTGCGGCTGCTGGTCTGGATCCGGGAGGACCACGGTCTTCAACTCCGGCCCGTTCGGTCCGGCCACGACGCCGCCGCGAGGCAGGTATCCGTTCACCCCGTACGGAGGAGGAATACTGCCCTGCTTGCCGTTGACGATCGGCCCGGGGTCGCGCGCGCCGCCCGTCAGCGAGGGAAGCGTCACGTATTCTTCGTCGACCCGGATCGGATTCTGGAAGTTGAAGAGGTTGAACCCGTCGACGCCGACGGTGATCACGCTGTCCTTGCTCAGCCGGTAGTTCAGCGCCAGCCGCGCATCGACGCTGTGCACCCAGGGGAGCCGGCCGCCCTGGCCGCGCTCGAGGATGTACACCTGCCCCGCGCCGTAGCCGGTCTCGTTCGATGGGCCCGTGTAGCTGATCGGCGGTCCCGACGCGCCGGTATAGGTGAGGCCGACCGTGATGCTGAAGTTCGGCGTGATCGGGAAGTCCTTCGCCAGGAAGACCTTGACCGTGTGGGTGATGTCTCCGGACAGCGGACCGTCCTGGTTCACGAGCAGCTGGGCCAGGTCGAACGTCGCGTTGATGTTGGGGTCGAGCTGGCCGGTTCCGTTGACGAACAGGCCCTCGTAGTTCCCCCGCAGCTGCGCCCAGGTGTAGCTGACCTGGGCCTGCCAGGAATCGCTGAAGCTCTTCGTGAACTGCACGGTGACCGCGTGGTACTTGCGAGTCGCCTTCGGGAACGAGGTGGCAATGCCTTCGCCGGGATTGCCGATGAAGTAGGTGTTCCCGTTGTCCGCCGACATGTCCTCGATGGTCCGGACGAGGTTGCGGTAGGTGTACGAGACCCCCAGCCGCGCGTTGGCGAAGACCTCGTACTCGCCGCCGGCAACGAGCTCGTCGTTCGTCGTGGGCTGGATGTCCGGATCGATCGCGCTCTTGTCCGCGGCGACGTTCCGCCACTTCACGTTGGGGCTGGCGATGCTCCTCGCGCGGTGAATGGTGGCCTGGTCGCAACCAGCCACTCCGACCTCCCGCGGATCGCAGACGTGGCCGGCGATGACCTGGCTCTCGCCCGAGAGCGCCCGGTCGGCGATGTCGAGCGGGATCGCCTCGTAGTAGCGGCCGTAGTTGGCGAAGACCTTCGAGCGGCCCTGCTGCGTGGGGTCCCAGACGAAGCCCACCCGCGGTGACCACTCGTTGGCGAGCTTCATCGCCAGCAGGCCGTCCTTGTCGTACAGGTACTGGCCGTCCCAGCGGAGCCCGGCGTTGAGAGTGACCTTGTCCAGGATGCTCCAGCTGTCCTGGATGAAGCCGCCGATGATCACCGACTTGCTCTTCACGGTCAGGACAGGATTCCCGGCCGGCGTGTCGATGTCCGAGAGGAATCCGAAGCGGCGCGCCTCCACGACGCCGAGCGTGGTGCTCCCGTCGAGGCCGCCGGGCCCCAAGTCGAAGTACGAGGCGCCGCCGCCGTAGGTCTTGAGGTGGTCGTAGTAGGAGATGTTTCCCTCGACTCCACCCTTCACGACGTGGTGGCCGAGGGCGCTGAAGAGACCCGTGAGCACTGCCTTTCCCTGGAAGGAATCCAGGATCTGCCGCTCGACGAAGTTCGGACCGCCGTACGCAATCCATGCGGTCTGGCACTTGGTGGTGCGATCTCCAGACCCGCATGCGGCGCGCACGCTCGCCGGGACCTGGTCCTCGAAGTCGAGCACGTTGCTCACGTAGAGCGGAGCGAGCGAGGGGATGCCGGCGAGGTGATTGATGTTGGTGATCTGGTCGAAGCCGGTTCCGTCGCCCGGCGCGCCCTCGTCGATCTGGTGGTGCCAGCCCAGGCGGACGTCGAGCAGGAGCTTCTTGTCGAGGAACGAGCTGTTGAGCTCGCCGTTCACGTCGTACGCCGTATCGTTGGTCAGATAGTGATTCGAGTTGAAGGTCCCCTGGGTATACGCCGCGATGGGGAACGGTGCCCGGCCAGTGAGCACTCCGGGCTGCCGGACCGCGAACGACGCCTCACCACCACCGGTGGTCGGAGTTCCGATGACGCTGACGCTGAGCCGGTGGTCGGAGTTGATGAGATAGGTCAGCTTTCCCACGAACTGGTACGACCGCTCGTCCGCGAACCGCCGCTGCTCGCTGTTGGGGATGAGTGAGTAGGCCTGGTTTCCGTCGGCGTCCGTCTGCCCGGGGTTCTCGATGTAGAACTGCCGCTTGTACGAGTACCGGGTGAAGCTCGGCTGGAAGCCTGCGAAGAACCAGAGCTTGTCCTTGATGATGTAGCCGCCGAGCGTCGCCCCGAAGTCGCCGATGTTGAAGAGGTCCCGAGTTCCGCCCACCACGGCGCCCGCGGTGGTCACCGTCTTCGCGCGGCCCTGGAGGGCGCCGGGGGTGAAGGTTCCCCAGATGCTTCCGTGGAACTCGTTGCCGCCCGACTTGGTGATCCCACTCACCGCTCCGCCGGTGGTCCGCCCGTACTCCGGCATGTAGCCGCCGGTGATCACGTTGACCTCGTCGAGGAACTCGACCGTCAGTGGTGTGCCAAGGACGCCGTAGGCCGGGTTGTTCACCGACAGGCCGTCGATGAGATACGAGTTCTCGGGCGAGGTCGCGCCGCTGATCGAGATGCCGTACAGGTCGGTCGCGGCCTGAGGCGCCGCCGTCGCGATCGAGTCGAACGACCGGACCGCCCCGCCGAGCCCTCCGGCACGGCTCAGCGCGAAGTTCCGCAGGAAGTCCTGGTTGATGGTGGACCCAACGGTGCCGGAGCCGACGTCGATGAG
>Ga0081540_1002383_pt1 | contig 15346 bp, 15 predicted proteins | sample TabmetS2T1R1_FD_71024 | JGI IMG/M metagenome (GOLD analysis project Ga0081540, IMG submission 71024) | Tabebuia heterophylla rhizosphere microbial communities from the University of Puerto Rico - S2T1R1 | ecosystem: Host-associated > Plants > Roots > Rhizosphere ... | reverse complement strand
AAAGCGATAGGCTAGCACGGTAAGGTCCTCGCGATCGAGCCGCGCGCGCACCGCGGCAAGTTCATCCGGCGCGATCTCCAAACCCGCGGGCTCGCGCAGTGGCAACGACGGCTGCGACAATACCGGCGCCAGCATCGCCGGCTCCAGCATCATGGTAAGCGCGAAATTGCCGGTGAAGCACATGCCGATGGCGCCGACCCCTCGGCCGCCGCATTCGCCATGGGCGAACCGTGCCAGTGCGCGCAGCCATTGCGTCACCGGGCTCGATTCATTGGCGGCCATGGCGCGGAATTCAGCGCTGATGCAAGCGCGCTGGAGCGCCGCAGCGCCTTCCTCGGCGCCCGGCACTGCGCCGTCGCGGCCGAACAGGGAAGGCATGTAGACGGAGAATCCGGCATCGCGAACCCAGCGGGCAAAGCGCGCGACATGCGGGCTGATCCCGGGCATTTCCGTCATCACGATCACGGCGGGACCCTGGCCAGCGACATAGACGCGTTTTGCCACTTCATTGAGAGTGATGTCGCGCAGCGCGAAATCCTCCAGCGGATCGTCCACCTTCATGCTGCGAGCGGGCATGCTGCGAGCGGGTGTGCTTTCTGCGCCGGTATCGGCCATTGCCCTATCAGCCATTGCGCTATTTCCAAGTTAAGTCCATATTATGAACTTAGCCTTATACAAGCTAAATCCAGAAAAGCAACTCAGAAGATGGCTGCCATGACCGATGCTCACGTGATCCGCCGCTCGCCGGTAAAGCCCTGCAACTGCAATCTGGCGCGCAGTTTTGAGCTGATCGGCGACCGCTGGACGCTGCTGATCCTGCGCTCGGCGATGTATGGCGTGCGGCGGTTCGACGACTTCCAGGCCGAACTCGACGTGCCGCGCAGCGTGCTAAGCGCACGCCTTGCCGCGCTGGTCGATGCAGGGATCGTGGAGCGGCGCGAGTATCGCGAGGAGGGGCAGCGCGCCCGCACCGAATATCCGCTGACGCAAATGGGCAGCCAGCTCGGGCTGCCGTTCTTCGCCATGACGGCGTGGGGCGACAAATGGCTCGGCGAAGGGGAGCCGCATTTTGGCTTGCAGTCGCGCGCCAACGGCCAGAAGCTGAGCGTCGCGCTGGTCGACGAGCGCGGCAGGCCGGTCAAGCCGCAGGATATCCAATACGTGGTGGACAAGAAGGTGTGGCCGCCGGAGGCGCCGGAGAAGCCGCGGCGCAAGCCCGGCTGATTCGCCGCGCCTGCCGTTGCCTTTGCGTTGCTCTCGTTCCATACAGTCGACATGACCGGGAAGTTGTTGGGCCGTAGCGTCAACCGCCTTGAAGACGAGCGCTTCGTGCGGGGGCGCGGGCGCTACATCGCCGATCTGACCGGCGCCAAGGCACTGCATGGCGTGGTCGTCCGCTCGCCTCATGCGCATGCGCGCATAAACAGCGTCGATGTCGATGCGGCGCGCAACATGCCGGGCGTTGCGGCCGTTCTCACCGGCGACGATCTCGCCGCAGACAATATCGGTCCGCTGCCGTGCGGCGCCACCAATGTTGCGATGGCAAAACCGCTGGTCGTTCCGCCCTGTCACGCGCTGGCGCGCGGGGCCGTCCGCTATGTTGGCGAGCCCGTCGCCTTCGTGGTCGCGGAAAGCGCGGAAGCTGCCCGCGATGCGGCTGAGGCGGTGACTGTCGAATATCAGCCGCTCACGCCGGTCGTCGCGCTTGCCGCCGCCGTCTTGCCCGAGAGCCCGGCGATCTGGCCGGAGGCTGCCAGCAACATCGCCTTTGTCTATGACCGTGGCGAGATGGAGCAGGTCAAGGCTGCGATCGGCAACGCCCCCCATGTTGTGGAATGCGACATCGTCAACAACCGCGTGGTGGCCGCATCATTGGAGACGCGTGGCGCGCTCGGCGAGTACGATGCATCGAGCGGCGGTCTGCACCTGACCGCGTCGGCGGCCGGCGCGCATGCTATCCGCGACCTGCTTGCCGATGCCGTCTTCCGCATATCGCGCGAAAAGCTTCGTGTCAGCATTCCTGACGTCGGCGGCGGTTTCGGGATGAAGAACGTGCTTTATCCGGAATGGGTGCTGGTGCTGTGGGCGTCACGCCGCCTGAAGCGTCCCGTGCAGTGGATCGGCGAACGCAACGAGGAATTTCTGGGCTCCGTGCATGGCCGCGACAGCATCGTTCGCGCCCGCCTTGGCCTCGATGGGGACGGAAAATTCCTCGCCCTTCAGGCGCATGTCCTCGCCGATATGGGAGCATACGTCTCGACGGTGGCGCCCGTTGTGCCGACCATGGCCATGGGCAGCGCGATGGGCGGGGTCTACGACATTCCGCTGATCGCGTTCCAGACCAAAGGCGTTTTCACCAACACGACGCCGATCGACGCCTATCGCGGCGCCGGCAAGCCGGAGGCGAATTATCTGATCGAGCGTTTGATCGACATCGCGGCCGCCCAGCTCGGCATGGATGCGTTGAAACTGCGGCGCAAGAACATCGTGCGCCGCTTTCCGCATCGTTCTGCGGTCGGGCTTTCGATCGAACAGGGCAGCTTCGGCCGCGCAATCGATCTTGCAGTCAAGGCGGCCGAGGGCTTCAAGACGCGGCAGCGGGAGTCGCGCAAGCGGGGAAGGCTGCGCGGGATCGGCTATGCCTGCTTTTTGGAGACCGCGCGCGGCCAGCCCAACGAGGTGGCCGAGCTGCAGGTGACCGAGGAAGGCCATATCGACATCAAGGTCGGCACGCATTCCAACGGGCAGGGTCATGAAACGACCTACACGCAGATCGCGGCCGACGTGCTTGATTTGCCGCCCGGTATCTTCCAGTTCCACCAGGGTGACACTGCCGATCTCGACAGCGGCGGCGGGCACGGCGGCGCACGCTCCATGCACCAGGGCGGCACGGCCGTGCTGATGGCGTCTGAAGGGCTGATCGAGAATGCGCGGCGGCTTGCCGCGCGCCTGCTGCAGACCAGTGTTGACGCGGTGCGTTATGACGCAGGCATGTTGCGTGCGGCCGCGAGCGGTCAGGAGATCAGCCTGGAGGAAGTGGCGTACGCCTCATATGAGTCGCCAAGCGATGACATCGCGCCGGGTCTTGCCTGCAAGGCTACCCATCTCTGCGACCAGTACACTTTTCCCAATGGCTGCCACCTCGCCGAAGTGGAGATCGATCCTGACACAGGCGAGGTGAGGCTCGATCGCTACGTCATCTTCGACGACTTCGGCCGTCTGCTCGATCCCCGCCTGACGCTGAGCCAGGTCCATGGCGGCGTGGTGCAGGGCATCGGTCAGGCCCTGCTCGAACAGGCGCTGTACGATTCCGAGAGCGGCCAGGTGCTTTCCGGCTCGCTGATGGATTACGCGCTGCCGCGCGCCGATGACATTCCGTCGTTCGAAGGCGCGCTGACGGCGGACTTCCCGAGCCGCGCCAACCGCCTCGGCGTGAAGGGAAGCGGCCAGGCCGGCGCCATCGCTGCCCCCGCCACCGTCGTGAATGCGGTGATGAACGCGCTCGCGCTGCTTGGGGTGCGGCATCTCGATATGCCCGCTACGTCGGCGCGGGTATGGGAGGCGATACGGGCGGCGCGAGGCCGGCAGTAGGGACGAGAGTTCAATTCGCTAAGAAGCCGGAAAGGGAGCGATGTCCAAACCCCACTTGCATGGCGTCGATGACTTCTGGCTCACAGCGCACACCCGCCCCTCAGTCACAAACTTCGCTGCTTCCTGCGTTGAAGCTGCCAGCTCCCACCCAATTTCCCCTATTTCCAATTCGGCAACCTGGTTTGACGGGTCGGCAACCTCCTTGTCCGCAAACAATTTGCCCCGATGCTTGCGGCCTGGCCGGCGCAGCGTCCACCTTCGCTCGATCAGGTTGATCTTTCCGCTTCGGCTCCTCTCGCTTCGCGGTCGGCTTTTTGACCTCGATCCTCTCGCAAGTGCCGTCGTCGTTGACCTCATATCCCGCGCGGCAGGTGATCTTGACGCAGCGATCGCCATCCGCGCGATATCCCGTGTCGCAGACCAGCGGACAAATGCGACCGGTCTTGCCTTTCACGGCATCGAGCGCGTCGGCACTCGCACCTTTCGCGTCGAGCTTCATGCCGGCATGCTTATTGAACAGGTCGAGCGCCTTCTGCGAAGCCGGGCTCCAGTTGCCATCAACGGCACCCGTGTTGCAGCCGACGCGCCGCAGTTCGGACTGCAGCGCTCGGGGAAGATCAGCCTGCGGCTCTTCTGGCTTCGCTGCGGGAGCCAAGGCAGCCAGCTTCTCTTTCTTCTCCGCAGCAGCCTTCTCGGCGGCCAGCCGAGCTTGCTCCGCAGTAGCAGCCTTCTCCTGTTCGGCCTGCTTGGTCTTCTCTGCCGCAAGGCGCGCCTTCTCCTGTTCGGCGAGGCGTGCCCTCTCAGCCGCGGCGGCCTTCTCCTGCTCAATCTGCTTGGCCTTCTCGGCGGCGATACGGGCTTCCTCCGCGGCCTTTGCAGCGGCAGCGGCCTTGGCAAGCTCGGCTTGCCGAGCTCCTTCGGCCGCGAGACGTGCCTTCTCCTGCTCTGCCAGTCGAGCCTTTTCAGTCGCCGCCGTGCGCGCTTCCTCCGCGCTGACTTTCCGTAGTTGAGCCTTGGCCAGATCTGCATAAAACCCGTCGGGATATGATCGGAGAAAAGCTTCCCACACGTCGCGCGTGCCCAATTGCAAGGCGAACTCGTAATCCTTGCGAATTGAGGCGTTCGGATCGGCCTGCGGTCCGGTCGCCACGGGTTTTGCCGGGACGAGCGGAAAGTCGTCGCCCCCGAGCGAACCGTAGACGTAAGGCTCCTGCCGGTTGCCGGTGGATTTCAGAACATCGTCGCGCACGTAGCCGAAGGCCTTGCGGAGATCGACGCCGGGCTTGGTGACATGCCTGGCCAACGCCGTTGCGAACGGACTGTTCTTGCCATCGCCGTCCGACGCGGTCGAGCCCGCCTTGGAGGCAAACGCGATCAACGTGTTCGGATTGGTCGGCTCGATCTTGGCGAGGCCGCGGCCGATGGCGCGGGAGGCAACCGTGCGCTTCATCGATCTTGTGAACGGATTGTCCCGGCAGGCATCCAGGATCACCAGCCGCAGCTGCCTGGCAGGCTCGATGGAGACGAGGACCCGATCGAGCGACAATGCCTCATCGTAGACGTCCGCATCGCGTTCCAGCACGGCATCCACCGGGATCAGGTAGTTGGTGCCATCGACCTCGATGCCGTGGCCAGCGTAGTAGACTACGGCCACATCGGCATCGCGCGCCTTGTCAAGGAAGTCGCGCAGGGAGCGCCGCATGTCGCCGACCTTGAGGTCGCGGCGGAGTTCGACGCTGTCAAAGCCCGCCGACTTGAAGGTCTCGGCCATCAGCGCGGCATCGTTGGAGGGGTTGCCGAGCCGGGCGACCTTGTCATATGCGGAGTTGCCGATGACCAGCGCGACGCGTTTCTCCGCCGAAGCCTGGCCTGCATTCAGGCAGGAGCCCGCAAGCAGCAACAGAAAGACGATCGTGCGAACTGCGCGCGTCATGGCCCCTCAGCCCCCTTTATCGCGCCTTGAACCTACCTAAGCGTATGATATTCGCAAGGTTTCTCTGTGAGGTGGGTCACAGGGGCAGGGGCTAATCCACCGCAGCCGGGGCCGAAACGATGGCTACCGCAGGGAATGAGATCAGAAATCCCGGACACCATTTGCGTCGAATTCGTTCAAAGGCTCGTACTGGCGGGCAGCGACACTGTCCACAAGGGTGAGCGTCTGGTTATCGAGGATGATCCAGCGGTCATTGTCCCGAACCAGGACCACCAGATGTCTTTCGTCCGGACGGCTCGCGCCGCGAAGCAACACCAGACGCCTGTCGCTGGCAGCTATCCCGAGTTCGCCGAGCGCCAGGTATTTCACGATGGCGTAGCTCTTGCAGTCTCCGGGCTGGCTGAGTGCCGCCAGTGGTGAAAGCCAGGGCACGATCGCGCGCGTAGATTGGATGGCGCCATTTATGCCGCGATTCAGATGACCGATCATCTTGCGCCCGTCATACTGACGTGCCTCATCGATTATTGCGATCAAGCGTTGCGCGGTGGCAGAGCCGCAGTTCGCGTCAATCCGACAGCGGGCGATCTCGACTTCGTCCTTGGCAACTTCTGTCTGGAGGTCGCGCCAAAGCGTGATCAATCCGTCAGACTGCGAAGGTGTCGTAGCTATTCCGAATGGCTCCACGGCGCGTGCTGGAGCCAGCACCAGCATTATGATCGCAGCGGCGAAAGCAAGTCTCGTCGCAAGACCGTACAAGGCCCGGGCGAAGATTGTGGGTGCATTCTCGACTTGCAATCGTCGGCCAAGCCATCGTCCGTCGGTCATTACTCCATCCATTTTTGGTGTTCAGCATGCGCCGCCGGGTCATTTGCCTCGGCCGGTATGGGTGCTGCAATCGGCGATCGGGATGACTTGAGTCATACCAAGGTGTGTCACGTTCGGACGGCGGGCGATGAAGATGAATAAGTGAAAGCGCCCCGTGGACGGCCGCCTGCAACCCTAAGCGCCCCTGCCATCCAGTTTGCCGATCACGCAGCGCCATGCCGCCAGGCGCTCGGCCGGATGCTGCTTCATCCACTCGGCGAGTTGGGGCGCGCCCATCAGACAGGATTGCATCGAGACCTCGGCGAAGTCCGAAGTGGTGACAGTCTGTTCGTGGCAATTTGTTGGCGAGGAGAGACTGCAGAGCACCGCGATAATCTTGATCACGACATGGAACCCACGCCGCTGCGATGGGAATTGGCGCCGCCGACCGAATGACTGATCGCTACCTTCTGCGGTTCCCTGACCGGCTCAGTCGGCGGAAAGATGCTTTCATAAATGGCACGGGCCTCTTGAACCAGGCGAGCTCGCTCGCGATCGGACTTTGAGACAAACCGAATAACTTCGCCCATAACGCCAAACCCTGGTTAGAGATCCATACCGTCGTGAGATGACGGCAATCATCCCATGCTGATCTAGGATCTCAGGCCCAGTTTTGAAGTCGCGCAGGTGGTAACGGAGGATAAAAAGCTCGTGAGTGACGCCGGATATACCGCCCGTAAGGGCCAAACCGGAATGTTGCCAAATCTCACGGCGCCGGGCGGTCATTCCCGTCAAACAATATTCGCTGGGCCGCGCCTTCCATGTCGTCATACTGGTTGTTGTTCAGCGTCCACATGAACGAGGCGAGGCCGGCAAGGCCAAGACCGATGGCGATCGGCACCAGGAAGAAGAAATCGATCATTTGAGCACTCCGGCCAGGATCGGCGTTTCCCGCTCGACCGCGGATGATGGCGCATTTCGACCCGGCGTCGGCACGCCGAGGCGCAGCGCATTGAGCACCACCGTGATTGACGACAACGACATCGCAATCGCCGCCAGCAGCGGCGTCAGCCCGCCGAGAACGGCAAGGGGAATCGCCACGACGTTGTAGGCGATCGACAGCGCGAAGTTCTGACGGACGAGCCGGCCGGCGGCCTTTGCGATCGTGATCGCCTGCGGAACGGCGAGCAAGCTCTCGCGCAGGAAGACGAGATCGGCGGCGTTGCGGCCGATGTCGGACGCCGACGCGGGCGCCATCGACACGTCTGCGGCGCGAAGCGCAGGCGCATCGTTGAGGCCGTCGCCAACCATCAGCACCTTGTTGCCGGCCCGCTTGAACGCCTCGACATGGCCGATCTTGTCGGCCGGGCGGGCGCCGGCAACGCAAGTCAGGTCAAGTTGCCGGGCAATCTTCTGTACCCGCGCGTCGTTGTCGCCGGACAGGATTTCGACGAATGCGCCAAGACCCTTCAGTTCTGCGATGGCCTCTGCCGCGCCCTGGCGGAGCTGATCGTCGAGGCCGAAGCTGGCGTAAGGCTTGCCATTGATGGCAAGGACGACGGTTGCATCGCGCTCGGAGGGCAAAAGCGAGCGCTCCGCCAGCGCCCAATCCGGACGCCCCAGACGATACACGTCATTGCCGCGCCGCGCCTCGATACCGCTGCCGGGAAGCTCCGATACCCTGTCAAAGACCACGGGTTGATCATGTCCCAGCGCGGCGAGCGCCTGCGAATAGGGATGGCGCGAATGCGCGGCCATCGCGGCGGCCAGCGCGAGCGCGTCGGCTCCGGCCTTGCCCTGCACCGCGAGACGGGGCTGCGCGGAGGTCAACGTTCCCGTCTTGTCGAACAGGACCATGTCGATGCCGGCGAGCCGCTCCAGCGCACTGCCGTCCTTGATCATGATGCCCTTCTCGAACAGCCGCCGCGCCGCGACCACGTGAACCATCGGGACGGCAAGGCCCAGCGCACACGGGCAGGTGACGATGAGAACGGCAACCGCCGCCGTCATGGCGAAATGGGCATCGCCGCCGGCGATCACCCAGCCGGCAAAGGTCAGCAGGGCCAGGGTGTGGATCAGCGGGGCATAAAGCTGCGCGGCGCGGTCGGCGATCCGGCGATAGGACGACCGGCCGGACTCGGCAGCCTCCATCATCCGCATCAGTTCGGCGAGGAAGGAATCTTTCGCCTTCGTGGCAGCGACGATCGTCAGCGGTCCCGTCAGGTTGAGGACGCCGGCTTGCAGCAGCGTGCCGTCGCCTGCCGTCTGCGGCGCGCTCTCGCCCGATACCAGCGAAAGGTCGATTTCGGAGCTTCCCTTGATGACGCGCGCATCGACCGGAACGCGTTCGCCGGCCGCAAGCAGGATCGTCATTCCGGGCTCGATCTCGTCGAGCGGCAGGTAGGTCCGGTTACCGTCCTCGCGCAGCACCAGGGCGCCGCGCGGCGACAGGCGCGCCAGCCCGCCGACCGCCTGGCGCGCCCGCTCGCGCATGACGTGGTCGAGCGTCCGGCCGATCAGCAGGAAGAACAGCAGCGACACCGCCGCGTCGAAATAGGCGTAGTGGCCATGATGGATGGTCTCGTACAGGCTCATGGCGAAGGTGAGCAGCACGCCGACCGAGATCGGCACGTCCATGTTGGTCCGGCCGTGTCGCAGGCTTCGCCAGGCCGACGCGAAGAAGACCTGCCCGGAATAGGCGAGGGTCGGAAGCGCAATCAGCGCCGAGATCCAGTGGAAGAGATCACGCGTTGCCGGCTCCGCTCCGGCCCAGACCGAAACCGACAACAGCATGATGTTGCTGGTGGCAAAGCCGGCGACCGCCACCGCCCGCAGCAGATGGCTCAGCACCGGGTCGGTCCGGTCGGCGCCGAAGTCGTGCAGGTGTGCGGCGTAACCGATGGCCTGCAGGGTCGGAATAAGAGGAGGCGGGGCTTCGCCGCGCCAGAGCACGCGCACCCGACGTGCCGACAGGTTCGCTCGCGCGCTTGCCACCCCGTCGAGCGTGCCAAGCGTCGCCTCGATCCGCTGCAGGCAGCCCCCGCAATGGATGTCGGGCACCGACAGGTCGGTCTGCCGCAGCCCGTCCTGCACCGGCCGGCTGGCGAGGAGGATCTCCTCGTCCATCGCTGTTGCCTGATAGAGTTCGGCGCCCGGCGCGCAACAACTCATGGCTCGGCTCCGCTAGGGCGTGACTTCCGGCCGCACCGCCCGATAGGCATGCCAGGTGGCGTGCCCGAGCAGCGGATAGATCACGACAAGCCCGAGCATGCCGGTGGCAAGGCTGGCGAGAAACAGCGCGAGCACGATCGCTGCCCAGACCAGCAGGACGCCGAGATTGTTCCAGACCAGCGCCATGCTCGAGCCCATCGCGGTGAACGCGTCGATGCGCTGGTCAACCAGCATGGGAATCGAAAACGCAGAGATCGCAAAGGAGAAGGCGGCGAACAGGCCGCCGACCAGCGTGCCGACAACAAGCATGGCCCAGCCGGTCGGCGTCGTGAACAGCATCGACGCAACTCGATCGAGCCCCGGGAAGGCCACCATGCCGAAGAACAGCGCGTAGATCAGCACGGCCGCCCGGATCCACACCATCATCAAGAGGCACAGCAACACGCCGGTGAACAGGATCTGTCCTCCGGATGCCGGCTGAACGAAGAACATGCTTTGCAGGCTCAGTGGCTGGCCTTGCTCGATCCGGCGGCTCTTTTCATAGAGTCCCACCGCGAGAATGGGGCCGACCACCATAAAGCCGGCAAAAACCGGAAACAGGATGTAGTCGCGCTTGGATGCGATCAGGCCGGCGACCAAGGCGATCGAGATCGCAAGGACGATCACACCATAGACGAGACTAAGCGGCATCTCGGTTCGGAAATCCTCCCAGCCTTGCGACAGCCACTTGAAGGGATCGGACGTTGTGAGCGGCCGGGCCCATTTGTTGACCGTCGGGAGCGGTGCCGAGACGGGGGGAAGCATCGTCATCGCACTTTTCCTTCTGCAGGTGCGCCGGTCGTGGAAGAGCAGGACGACTTGGCGGCGCGAAATTGCCCGGGCGCTTCGCCGGCGTCACGCAAATGACTGACGCAGGCCGGCTGCGAAGCGGTGGCGACATAGATCAGGTGCGCGTTGGCGCCGAACAGAGCGATAATGCCGGCGACCAGCAGCCAGATCCAGATGGCAGTCTTGCGCTTTCTTGTATCGACGGCGAGCTCGTTCATGGGCCGGCGCTCCGCTTGTCGACGAGATAGAGCGTCAGGATCTTGCGATCGAGATTGGACAGGCGGTTCTCCCAGCTCGGCATGTGGCCCTGCCGGCCGCCCCAGATCGAGCTGTCGATGTCCTCGAACGTGCCGCCATAGATCCAGAAGCGGTCGGTGAGGTCGGGCGCGCCAACTTCGGGATTACCCTTGGCGTTGTCGCCGTGGCAGGCCACGCAATTGGCGGCAAAGAGCGCCTTGCCGGCCTCGACCTTGGCCGGGTCGATGTCCTTCGCGCCCGGATGCGACAGCGAGTAGACATAGGAAGCCACCTTGAGCACGTCCTCGCGCGGCAGCATCTGATCGCGGCCGAACGCCGGCATCTGCGAGACACGCGTGTCCGGATGCGTCCAGTTGATGCCGACGCGGATGGTGTTGAAGATGTCGTCCGGCTTGCCGCCCCACAGAAAGGAGCTCGTCGTCAGGTTCGGAAAGCCCGGGCCGCCCTTGGCATCGACGCCATGGCACATGGCGCAATTATTGCCGAACAGGGCGCCGCCGGTTTCGCGCACGATGGTCATCAGGCGCGGATCGGCCTGGATCGCGGCGAAGCTCTCGGTCTCGATCTTTTTGGTCCAGGCGCTGCGTTCCAGTGCCGCCTCCTGCAGCGAGGCGGCGACCTGTTGGCGCTGGTCAATGCCCAGCAGGCCCCTGGTGTAGGTCACCCCCAGCGGCCAGGCCGGCATCAGCACCCAGTAGACGACCGAAAACAGGAAGGACGCGATCAGGAAGAAATAGACCACGCGCGGCACCGGCGTGTTCAATTCCTTCAAGCCGCCCCATTCATGGCCGGTGGTGAGATAGCCGCTATGGTTATCGCGTTCCGGGTGCTCTACGGACATGGTCCGGCCTCATCGCGAAAGATGGATTGGGCGGCGTCATCGAACCGCTTCTTGTTCGACGGCCACATAGCGTAGATCAGCACCGCGATCGACAGCGCGATCAGGTAGAACAGCCCGAACGATTTCGAGAAGGCGACGAGGAATGCGTGCTCGATGATCATTTCGCGGCCTCCGCTTGAGCAGCCTGCTTGTGCGCGGCGTTGGTGAGGCGGCCGAGCACCTGCAGATAGGCGACCACCGCGTCCATCTCGGTCACGGCGTTGGGCCGGCCATCGAACGCGCGCATGGTTGTCGCCTTCCCGTATCGCTTCGTCACGCCATCGGCCAGGGGCGAATCCGGATTGGACTGCGCGTAGGCGTCAACCGCCGCGTTGGCGATCATGTCGTCGGTATAGGGGACACCGACGGCGCGCATTGCCTTGAGATGCAGGCCAAGGTCGTCGGTACGCAGTTCGGTCGTCATCAGCCAGTTGTAGGCAGGCATCACCGAAACCGGCACGACGTCGCGCGGATTGTTGAGATGCGCCACATGCCACTGGTCGGAATATTTCTCGCCGACCCGGGCAAGGTCCGGCCCGGTGCGTTTCGAGCCCCAGAGCATGGGATGATCGTATTTGGATTCGACCGCCAGCGAGTAGGGGCCATAGCGGTCGACCTCGTCGCGCAGCGTGCGGATCATCTGAGAATGGCAGGCGTAGCAGCCTTCACGGACGTAGATGTTGCGGCCCGCAAGCTCGAGCGGGGTGTAGACGCGCATGTCGGGCGCGTCCTCCACGGTCTGGTGAATGGTGAAGAGCGGCGCGATCTCGACGAGGCCACCGATGCTCGCGACAAGGATGATCCCGATCGTCAGGCCGATCGCCTTACTTTCCATCCGGTAGTGAAATCCGAAAATCGACATGGCGTTCACTCCGCAGGCTGCAGCGCGCCGGTCGGCGTTTGCGGCATGTCGCCGGCAGCGCTTGCGGCGACGCCGGGCTCCCGGATGGTCATCAGGACGTTGTAGGCACCGATGCAGCCACCGATCAGGAACAAGAGCCCGCCAAAGGCACGTGCGATGTAGTAGGGGTGCATCGCCACCAGGGAATCGATGAAGGAGAAGGCCAGCGTGCCACCTTCATTGTAGGTCCGCCACATCAGCCCCTGCACGACCCCGGAATTCCACATCGCGAAGACGTAGACGACGGTGCCCGCGAGCGCGAACCAGAAATGCGCTTCGACCAGTTTGGGCGAATACATGCTCTGGCGCTTCCACAGCCAGGGTACCGAAGCATAAAGCGATCCGAAGGTGATCATGGCGACCCAGCCGAGCGCGCCGGCATGGACATGGCCGACCGTCCAGTCGGTGTAATGCGACAGCGAATTCACCGAGCGGATCGCCATGAACGATCCCTCGAACGTGGTGAGGCCGTAGAACACGGCGGCCACCATCATGAAGCGCAGCGTAGCGTCGTCGCGCACTTTGTCCCAGGCGCCGTTAAGCGTCAGCAGCACGTTGCCAGCGGAGGCCCAGGACGGGATCAGCAGCATCAGCGAGAAGGTCATGCCCAGCGTCTGCACCCATTGCGGCAGCGCGGTGTAGTGCAAATGGTGCGAGCCGGCCCACATGTAGAAGAAGACGATGCCCCAGAAGCTGATGATGGACATCCGGTAGGAGAAGATCGGCCGGCCAGCGCGCATCGGCAGATAGTAGTACATCATGCCGAGGAAGCCGGCGGTCAGGAAGAAAGCGACGGCGTTGTGGCCGTACCACCATTGCACCATGGCATCCTGCACGCCGGAGAACGCCGAATAGCTCTTGGCATGTCCGAGCGAGACGGGAACGGCGAGGTTGTTGACGATGTGCAGCATCGCCACAACCAGGATGAACGCCATGTAGTACCAGTTGGAGACGTAGATGTGCGGCTCCTTGCGCCGCGCCAGCGTGCGCAGATAGAGCACGAAATACGTCACCCACACCACGGTCAGCCAGAGATCGACGTACCATTCCGGCTCGGCATATTCCTTCGACTGGGTGACGCCCATCAGATAGCCGGTGACGGAAAGCAGGCAGAATAGGTTGTAGCCGAGCAGCACGAACCACGGTGTGACCTGGTCCGGCAAACGTGCGCGCGAGGTTCGCTGCAGCACGTAGAACGATGTCGCGATCAGCGCGTTGCCGCCGAAACCGAAGATCACGGCGGTGGTGTGGACCGGCCGCAGCCGGCCAAAGCTCGACCAGCCGGCCCCGAAAGTCAGGTTCGGCTCGACCAGTTGCCAGGCGACCCAGTCGCCGAAGGCAAGACCGACCACGACCCAGATCATGGCCAGCACAATGCCGGCCTTGCTTGGGTCGTCGTAGTAGCGGGTGAGGCGGTCTTCCGACGGCTCAGGCGCGTAGTAGTTCATGCCAATGCGAAAGATCATCAGCACCGCGGCGAGAAAGATCAGGACGCCGTGGATGCCGAGGACGTCATCGCGCCCGACCAGCATCGTCAGTGCGCCCCAGACTGCGACGGCGATACAAAGCATGATCGCGCGTTGTCGTTCGGCAAGGGTTAGTTGGGCGATCATTTGCGGTTGCCCCCATTTCAAAATCTGCGCCGTGAATCTGGCATATGCCGGTGTCGCGCTCGTGATGCCGCTTGCCGATTCCGGAACAATTTTGCGGCGTTTCGCACCGCGATGGAAGCTATTTTTCCCTGCGTCGCATTGATCTGGATCATGCAATAGCCGGCTGACGTCTGCTAGACGCGGGCTTTATGAATCGCACGACTACCTCGGCGAACGACCGCAGCTAGTTGAATGCAAACCAGGCCTTGGCAACGAAGGCCGCGCCGCACCAGTTCGAGACCAGGCCATCCGGGTTGGTCACGAGATTGACGCGGCCGCCCGGTTGCGCGTTTGGATCGCCGGTAAAGACGAAGCAGTTTTCCTTCGACAGATTGGTGTCGTAGTAGCGCAGATCGAGGTTGAAGGCCTTGTGGGTGAAGGTGACGCCCGCCTGCCAGTTGAGATAGGCAGGTAGCGGGAAGCCGCCGAGTTGCGCGGCCTGGTTGCCGAACCAGGAATAACCGGCGGCAGCCGTGAACGATACGGCCAGGTTCTGCGGCAGCGACCGGCCCGGCACGTCATAGCCGACGCCGGCCGCGACATATTGGCTCCAGGCGCCGGTGTTCGAGACGTTGGGCGAATAGGCATAGCCGGCGGCGACGCGAACCTGTTCGCCAAAGCGTCGATCGCCGCGGATGACGGCCTCCCAATAATTGATGCCGTTGGTCTCGCCGGGGAGCCGTTCCCCGGGATAGGCGAAATAGGTCACGCCAAGATCGAAATCGATCGTTGCAATCTTCGGGCGGATGCCGCCGGCAAAGGTGAATTCGGCAGCGGGCTGGGTCGGCAGCTTGACGGTGGCGACCGTGGTGCCGGCGTATAGCGGTCCAAATCTGGTTTCGAAGGCCGCGCCGGCCGCGGGTCCATGATCGGACAGCGTGGTCCCACGATAGATGTAATCGGATGCGACCCCCGCGCGGGCGCTGAATTCGAGCTCGTTAGCAGGCGCTTCGCGGCTGGTGTCGGCCGCCGACCATCCGCGATTGCCAAGGCCGATCGCACCGCTTGAGGCGGGAGGGTTGGCCTGCGCCAGCGCGGCGGTCACCGGTGCAAGCCACAACCCCGCCAATGCAGCGAGCGAGGCGCCCCGCACACACTGAGCCGATGCAACGCCCCGACGCACGGTTGATTATCCTCCGAGAGCCACCGCGATCCCAACCAGCGCACCACCAACGGCCACCATCGCAAGGCCCGCTGCCCAAGGGCGCAGCCCGCTATGAATTCCAAACACGTAACCGCAGCAAAACAGCATCACGATGGCGACGGCGTAGGAGACGCGCAACGCCAACCTCGCATCGCTCAGCAACAGGAACGGGATCACCACCGGG
>Ga0081540_1002382_pt1 | contig 15355 bp, 16 predicted proteins | sample TabmetS2T1R1_FD_71024 | JGI IMG/M metagenome (GOLD analysis project Ga0081540, IMG submission 71024) | Tabebuia heterophylla rhizosphere microbial communities from the University of Puerto Rico - S2T1R1 | ecosystem: Host-associated > Plants > Roots > Rhizosphere ... | reverse complement strand
CGGCAACGGGCTGGTCGGGGTCGATGCCGGCTTGCGCATAGTAGGGAGCGAGGCGCCGCCGCCACGCCGCCTGCCGCGCCGGATCGTCCGGCGGCATCGTGTGGCAGAAGAAGTTGACGTTGATCGGGCGGCGTGTCCCGGCGCGCACCGTTTCCAGCGCGCGGTGCAGCTCCGCCGGCGAATACTGCGAGCTCGCGAGCGAGCCGAGACCTCCGGCTTCGCTGACCGCGATGACCATCTCCGGTGTCGTGGCTCCGGCCATCGGCGCCTGGATGACCGGAAGCTCGATGCGGAAGAGATCGAGCAGCCGCGAGTCGGCGAGGGCGTTCATGCGCGCGATTCTAGCGAACGGCGTCACGGGCTTTCGCGAGCGACGAGGCGGCGCAGTAGCTAAGATGCTGCGCCATGCGCTCGATCTGGAAACCGGTGCTCCTCTACGGCGCGCTGCTGGCCGGCGGCACCTTCGTGCTGCAGTGGCTCGACTACGGCCGCATCGCGCGCGCGCATGCGGGCGAGGTCTATGTCTTCCTGATCGCGCTCGGGTTTCTCGCGCTGGGGATCTACGTCGGCGCGCGCCTGTTCGGTCCGCGGCAGCCGACGCCGTTCGACGGCAACCCGAAGGCGCAGGCCGCGCTCGGCATCAGCGCCCGCGAGCTCGACGTGCTCCATGAGATCGCCGCCGGGCGCTCGAACAAGGAGATCGCGGCGCGGCTCGACGTTTCGCCGAATACCGTGAAGACGCACGCGGCGCGGCTGTTCGAGAAGCTCGAGGTCAAGCGGCGGACGGATGCGATCAACAAGGCGCGGTCGATCGGGATCCTGCGCTGAGGCGATTCTTCGGGGTGATTTCGCCCGAATCATCCATTCGGGCGATTGCCGTGCGCCGGCGGCGACGGATCAATAGGGCCCTCTTCAGCAAAGGAGGTTTCCATGCTTCGCACCATCGCGTTCCACGGCGTCATCGCGGGTCTGGTCGTCGGCATTCCGACGTTCGGCCTGCCGGTCGTCCTGCAGGGCATGCCGCCGATGACCTACGGCATGATCATCGGCTACGCGACGATGCTGATCGCGCTGAGCGCCGTCTTCCTCGCGATCAAGCACTACCGCGATCGCGAGGGCGGCGGCGTGATCCGCTTCTGGCCGGCGTTCGGCGTCGGCCTTGGCGTGACCTTCGTCGCAAGCCTGTTCTACGTCGCCGCCTGGGAAGCGGCGATGGCCGTCACGCATCTCGACTTCGCGGCCATGTACGGCCACGCGCTGATCGAAAAGAAGCGGGCCACGGGCGCGAGCGCGGAGGAGATCGCCCGGCTGGCGGCGGAAATGCAGCAGTTCGCGATCGACTATGCGAACCCGCTCTTTCGCCTGCCGATGACGTTTGCCGAAATATTTCCGGTCGGCGTCATCGTTTCGCTCCTCAGCGCCGCGCTGCTTCGCAACAGCCGTTTTCTCGCGGTCCGGCGCGCCTGACGAGCGCGCTTCGCGGACCGGCGCGTCCGATCCACGGCCGCGCCGGGCGGCGTCAAGGCGAGCGAAAGCCGGATCACGCCGCCCGCTTTTTCGCCGCGGGCTTCGATGCATTCAGCGCCACGGCGGCGCGAACGAGCGCCGCCAGCGCCTTCTCGTCGATCTCGTCGCCCTCGTGGAAGTCGATCGCGCGGCGCGTGTTGCCGTCGAGGCTGGAGTTGAAGAGGCCGGAAGGATCCTCGAGCGCGGCGCCCTTGGCGAAGGTCATCTTGACGGTCGTCTTGTACGTCTCGCCGGTGCAGAGGATGCCGGCGTGCGACCACACCGGAACGCCGCGCCATTTCCATTCCTCGACGACCTCGGGATCGGCTTTCTTGATCAGGGCGCGCAGGCGCGCGAGCATCCGGCCGCGCCAGTCGCCGAGCTCGTCGATTCTCGCGTCGATGAGGCGGGCAGCCGAAGCGGTCTTCTGCGACGTGTTCTTGCTCATGTCCGTGTCTCCTCCGTTCACTCGGCCCGCGCGAGGACCTGCTCGAGATTCGCGAAGAACTTCTGCCAGCCGTACTGCGCGCCCTGGTAAGCCTGCTGCTGATCCGGCCGGAAGCCGGCCTGCTCCATGCGCAGGTGAGTGCCGGCGCGCGTCGGCGTGAGCGTCCAGGTGACGACGCTCTCGAGGCCCATCGCGTTCCAGGTGTACGCCAGCATCCTGTTCGGCTCGAGCTCGAGCACCTCGCAGTCGACCTGGCCCCAGTCGCCGCGCAGGTTGAAACGATGGCCGACGTCGGGCCTGAAGTCGTTCTTCATGAGCCATTCCTCGATCAGATGCGGCTGCGTGAGCGCGCGCCAGATCTTCTCCGGCGGGAACGGAATGTCTCGCTCGACGACGACGGAACGCGTTTCGGTCGCGGGTGTGTTCATTGGTCCATCCTTCTCAGTAGGTCTTCGAGGGCGTCGAACCGGCTTTGCCAAAAGCTGGCCATCCGGCTCGTCCAGTCGATCAGTGCAGAGAGCGCGCCGACCTGCGCGCCGTAGTGCGTCTGGCGCCCGTCGCGGCGATCGCGCACGAGCCCGGCCCGCTTCAGGACGCCGAGGTGCTTCGACACCGCCGGCTGGGAGATTCCGGCACGCGCCGTGAGGGCACCGACCGTTTGCTCTCCTTCGCGGCACAGCCGCTCGAAGAGGGCGCGCCGCGTCGGATCGGCCAGCGTTCTGAAGAGCATGTCCTGAGCGTTCTGCATCGAAACAATAACCAGTTGGCTATTGGTTTACACATTACCGTGAGGATATGAGTGTGTCAATAGTCCTGCAAAAACCGCCATCCGGTTGAAAGACGACCATCCGACAGATATCCATATGATTATTGATCGCTGTTCGGAGTCGAAGGACGATCAGCCGACGAGCTGCCCGCCCAATACCTAGGTGCACTTGGCCGCGAAAAGGCGGCGCGACAGACTGCAGGTGCGTGCGACGCGCCGCAGCACGGCATTGAGGTCGACCGATGTCCGAAACCAGGGAAGCGATCGATGCGGACAGACGACGCCTGTTCGGCTTCGCCGCAGCCGCCGTTGCGACCGCCCAACTCGGCCTCGGCGCCTTCGCGCAGGCGAACGCCGACCGGCCGAAATCCGACGAGGGACATTCCATGACGAACGCGCCGTTCGGACCGCTGCGGCAGATCCACGCCGGCGCGCTCGATGTCGGCTACGTCGAGCAGGGTCCGGTTTCGGGAACGCCGGTCGTTCTCCTGCACGGCTGGCCTTACGACATCCACGCTTTCCTCGAGGTCGTGCCGTTGCTGGCGGCAGCCGGCTATCGCGTCGTCGTTCCGTTCCTTCGCGGCTACGGCACGACGCGATTCCTCTCGGCCGAGACGCTTCGCAACGGCCAGCCGGCCGCGCTGGCGGCCGACGTCATCGCGCTCATGGATGCGCTCAAGATCGAAAAGGCCGTGCTCGGCGGCTTCGACTGGGGGGCGCGCTCGGCGGACATCGTCGCGGCGCTCTGGCCGGAGCGCGTCAAGGCGCTCGTCGCCGTGAGCGGCTACCTGATCGGCAGCCAGGAAGGCGGCAAGGCGCCGTTGCCGCCGAAGGCCGAGCTGCAATGGTGGTACCAGTTCTATTTCGCGACGGACCGCGGGCGCGACGGCTATGCGAAATATCGCCGTGACTTCGCCAAGCTCATCTGGCAGATCGCGTCTCCGAAATGGGCCTTCGACTATGCGACGTTCGAGCGCAGCGCACCGGCGTTCGACAACGCGGACCACGTCGCCGTCGTGATCCACAACTATCGCTGGCGCCTCGGCCTCGCGAACGGCGAGGCGCGCTATGACGAAGTCGAAAAGCGGCTAGCGCGAGCGCCTTCCATCGCGGTGCCGACGATCACGCTCGAAGGCGACGCGAACGGCGCGCCCCATCCCGAGCCCGCGGCCTACGCACAGCGCTTCACCGGAAAGTACGAGCACCGGCTCATCGAAGGCGGCGTCGGGCACAACCTGCCGCAGGAGGATCCGCGCTCATTCGTGAAGGCGATCGTCGACGCGGGCCGCGAGTAGCGCAGGCGGGTTCTCCGCTCGCTATCCGCCGGGATTCTGCGCGACGTCGTCGCGCAGAACCTTTCTCACCGCTTGCCGTACTCGGTGAACACGAAGTCCCGGTTCTTCACGATCGTGTGGCACGCGAGCCCGCACTTGGCATCGTTTCCCTGCGGCGGGTTGCCGGCGAGCGTGCCCGGCGTGAACGTATCGGACGAGGCGTTGTAGTCGAATACGGCCCATCCCCAGCCGCCGCTGTCGGCAAAGCGCTTGCTGTCCTTCACCATGAAGTCGACGTTGACGAGGGCGCCCGGCACCTTCGCGGTCGGGAACGTCTCGCTCGTTTTCGGCGTCCAGTGGATCTTCGTCATCTTCGAGCCGTCGGGAAACGGCTTGCCGTTGCCCGGAATGCCGGCCTTGTAGGCTTCGATCATCACCGGGTTGGCGAGGATCGCGGCGACCACCGGTCCGTCCTCGCTGATCGAGACGGCTTCCCAGTTTTCGTAGCCCTTGAACTCCGAAAACGCGAGCCCGCCCGGCACCTTCGCGGCGTACTTGTCCTTGGACGTTTCGACGGACCCTGCGACGACGGCCATGGAGACGGCGAGAGCGGCGCAACTGGTCGCGGCTGCGAAATACTTCATTGCTGCGTGCATTACGAACTCCGGTGCGAGGGGGTTCTTGAACCAGACTTCAGGAGCCGGCAGGCATTACAGCAGTCCGCGAAGAGCCCGTGTATTGGACTTTGGTGCTATGGCGCCGCAGGCGGATCGGGGCGCTGAGTGGAACCGCGCATTGCCGAGCGTCCTGCGCGTCAGGGCTTCGTCTGCGTCCAGGTCGCGCGCAACGGATGCGCTTCGGTGTTGAACGTCACCGCGTCGAAGTCGATGGCCTGCGGTGCGAACAGAAGGTAGTAGTACTTGAACGTCTCGGCGAAGACGTAGCTTTCCATGCGGTCCTTCTTCGTCTTCGAAATGACGTCGGCGAGCGCCGCGTAGCCCGCGTCGGTGCGGCAATGCCGCACGAAGTCGCGGAACAGCGTGCGACCCATCGCGAGATACCTGGCATCGTGCGTGTAGTGATGGAGGTGGTACGTCGACTCGACGATCTCCGGCCGCAGGGCATAACCTCGATACGGCATCTCGCGGCTGCGATAGTCGTAAACCTCGGGCTCGATGCCGTGGATCCGCCACATGGCGAACGCCGAATCCTGCAACCGCGCCGCGCGCGATACGTCGCCGGACAACGCCAGCAGCGCCGGAAAGAACGCGTCGAGGGCACCGAACGTCGTGTGCGTGCGCGCGCCGGTGCGCATGTCGGCGTAGCCGTACCAGAGCGCGCCGTCGACGTCGTCGGCAAGATAGCGATTCGCCGCGGCGATCGACGGCTTCCACATCGACGCGCATTCGGCGTCGCCGAACAGGCGCCAGCACTTCCAGAGGTACTCGTAGTACGAATCGATGCCGCCGGACACGTGCGATTCGGTGTCGGTCCAAGCGCCGGTCTCGACGTCGATCTCGGCTCCGACGAGATCGAGCGGCGAGCGCCGCTTCCAGGTTTCGACCAGCGCGCGCTTCGCCTTCGCGTAGAACTCGGGCTGGCCGGTCAGCTTCGACAGCGTGCCGAACTCCAGCAGCAGCGTGTCGGTCTCGGCGGGATTCGTTTTCGTGCCGCGCGTCTTGCCGGTGCGGAGATTCACCTCGACGTACGGCAGTCCGGTCGGCGACCGGAACGCCGGCAGGAGGCGCCGCCCGAGATCCTCGGCCTTGCGCAGCAGCCGCTCGTCGCCTGTCATCTGATAGCCCGACAGCAGCCCGCCGAGCAGCCGGATCGTGATCTCGAAATTCTTGACGTAGATGTCCTGATCGAAGTCGAGCTGCGTCGCGATCAGCTCGCGCGCCGCATCGGCCTCGTCGCGCAAGCCCGTCAGGATCAGCGTGTCGAGCGCATCGACCGGCGTCATGAGGAGCGGCTTCGCATACCAGTCGCGCGGCTTCTTCGAAAGCGGCTCGAGCTCGTCGTGACCCCAGGCATAGCGACGGTAACCCGACCACGCGTGCACGAGCTCCGCCTTCACTTCGGCGGCGAGCCTGGCCGACTCGACGGCGTCGATCGGGGATTCCGGCTCGGCGGCCGACACGCGCAGGGCGATCAGCAGGATGGTGATGACGGCTACGCGGAAGGCTCGAAACAAGGGCGATTCCCCGGTGCGGCGCCGGCGACGGTCAAGGGCTCGGCGCCGCCGGCGCGCGGCGCAAAGTGAGGACGATGATAAGCGCGGCGGTCGCAACGACGGCGGCGAGAAGGAATCCGTCGGCGTACGCGAGCGTGTATGCCTGCTGGCGCACCGTGTTCGAAAGCGCGCCGACGCTGCGCGCAAGGTTCGTCGGATCCGCGGTGCCGAACGGCGCGAAGAGCTGGTGCGAGTAAGCGTCCAGCCGATGCAGCGTCTCGGTGCTGCCCGCGGTCACGTGCTGTCCGATCAGGTTCGAGTGCAATTGCTCCGATTTTCGCGTGAAGGTCTGGATCACGGCGGTGGCGACTTCGCCGCCGAAAAGGCGCGCGGTCTGCACGATCGCTCCGAACGTCAGGATGTCCGCGGGCGTGAGGTGTTGCGCGAAGAAGTAGATCAGCGAGGTCAGCGCCATCGTCTGGCCGATCGCCTGCAGCAGCAGAGCGGGCACGAAATCGCTTTCGACCCAGTCGGACGTCAGGCGGCTCGTGAAGAGGCTCGCCGCGAGCACGGCGATCACGCCGACCGCGAGAATGATGCGTGCGTCGATGCGCCGCGCGAGCAGGGCAACCACCGGCGCGATCGCGAACTGCGGCAAGGCAATCCAGAGCAGCGCGTCGCCGATCTGCTGCGGACGCAGGCCGCGCACCTGCGTGAGGAAATTCGGAATCAGCAGATTGCTGCTCAGCACGAGAAACCGGATCAGCACGAGGATCAGGAGCAGCTCCGCCACGTTCCGTCGCAGGAGAAAGCGCAGATCGATGCCGGGCCGTGCCGCGGTCGTTTCCTGCACGACGAAGGCGGCCACCAGCAGCAGGCCGGCCGCGCCGAGGCCGACGACGAGCCCGGAATTGAGCCAGTCCAGCCGATCGCCCTGATCGAGCGCGGCGAAGATCAGCGCGAAGCCGACGCCGGCGAACGTCATGCCCCAGTAGTCGCCTTTTCCGCGCTCCTCGTTCTTGACCGCCTCGCGCGGGATCCCGAGCGCGACGCAGACGAGCAACGGCACCGCGATGATCGCGTTCTGCCAGAAGATCCACGACCATCCGCCGTGATCGATATGCCAGCCTTCGAGCGTCGCGGCGATGTTGAGCGAGAGCTCGAGATTCATCGCGTACGCGCCGATCCCGAACACCCACAGTTGCCGCGGCAGGCTGCGCAGGACGAAGGCGACCGTGAGCGGGATGAACGTGCCGGACCCGAGACCCGCGATGAACTGCAACGCGATGAACACCTGAAAATCGGGCGAGAACGGCAGCAGGACCTCGGCGAGACCGAAGACCGCCCCGCCGATCAGGAGCACGCGCCGCATCCCGAACACGTACGAGAGCCACGGCGAGATCGGGCCGATGAACATCTGCGCCGCGCTGAAGGTGGTCGTGATCCAGGCGCGCTCGTCGACGCCGACGCCGAGCGCGCCGCCGATGTCGGCGAGGCCGAAGCTCGTGAGGCGGCTCGTCAGCGTCGCGGCGATCGCCGAGAGCATGACGGCGACGATGCCGACCCAGGGCCGCTCGGACAGGTTGCGCAGCGACGCCGGGATTTGGAGCGACCGGCCCAGCGGCCCGAGCGCCGAGAGCCGCGAAAGCACGCTCATGGGCTGGGAGCCGATTCCGTATCCACGGTCACCACGACCGACATGCCCGGCCGCAGCAAGGCACGCAGCGCGTCGCTCGAAGCCGAATCGAGCACGATCTTGACCGGCAGCCGCTGCACGATCTTCGTGAAGTTGCCGGTCGCGTTGTCGGGCGGGAGCAGCGAGAAACGCGAGCCCGACGCCGGCGACCAGCTCTGCACATGGCCCTTCAGCGCGAGCGACGGAAAGGCGTCGACCTTGATCGTCGACGGCTGGCCGACGCGCATGTTCGTCATCTGCGTCTCGCGATAGTTCGCGACGACCCAGACGTTCGGCAGCGCGACGTGGCCGATCACCTGCGTTCCGGCGGAGACGTATTGCCCTTCGCGCACCTGGCGCAGCCCGACGACGCCGTCGGCGGGCGCGACGATGCGTGTGTAGCCGAGATTGATGCGGGCGAGATCGACGGCTGCGTGCTGCTGCGCGAGGCTTGCCTGTGCTTGCTCCATCTGCGCATCGATCGTCGCGAGCTGGCGGTCGGCGGCGACGATTTGCGCGCGTTGCTGCGATTGCACGGCGCCCGCTTGCTGATCGGCGGCAAGCGCCTGATCGACGGCCTGCACCGACGCGTAGTGACCCTGCGCGAGCAGGCCTTGCTGGCGGCCGAGCTCCAGGCGGTTGAGACGCACCGTCGCATTCGCTGCACCGAGTGCGGCGCGCAACGCGTCCACGTTCGCAGTCTGCTGTGCGCGCTGCCGCGACAGCACTTCGAGCGCCGACTTGGCCGCTTCCGCCGCGGCTTCGACCTGCGCAAGCTGCGCGCGATAGTCGGCATCCACCAGCTCGACGAGGACCTGGCCTTTCTTCACCGCGTCGAAATCGCCGACCGCGACGCGCTGCACGTAGCCCGGCACGTGCGCCGCGAGCGGCGTGACGTCGCTTTCGAGATACGCGTCGTCGGTCTTCTGGTACCGGCTCGACCCGGTCCATCGGTTGAGGCGCGTGGCGACGATCGCGATGAGCGCGATCGCGCCGATCAGAATGATCGCGCGCCCGAGGACGCCGGCGATGCGAGCGCGCGTGGAAGCCGACGGAGTGCCCGAATCGCCGCTGTCGCTCATCGGATGTCTCTTCGATCAGATCGCGCCGCGCTCGCGTTTCCTCCGCATCGAGCGGTGAAGCACGCGCGACGTCTCAACGCACGACGCTCGCATAGCCGCCTGCCCACCCGCTCGTGACGAGCGAAGCGTACGTATCGGCGGCGTCTTCCCAGATGAAATGGCCCGCGTCGATGATATCAAGCTTGCTCCTCGGCGGCCGCGCGTGGAGATACTCGGCTTTGGACGGCGGCACGACCGAGTCCCTCGCGCCGTTGATGATCTGCACCGGCGGTTCGCTCTCGGCGTAGCGAATGGACGGCCCGCAGATCGAGCTACGCGCGTCCGGATGGGTTGGTCCACCGAAGCGGCCATGGAGCTCCTCGCTGGGCGCTCGCCCGTTCGCGAACGATGGAATCAGACGCGCCGGGAGTTCGGTATTGCACGATGGTATCGGGACGTCAGCTCCGTTTGGCCTGCGTCGAATCGCGCGATAGAAACGCACGGATCGTCGCCGCGATTTCGGTGGCATGCGTTTCGAGCGCGAAGTGGCCGGTATCGAAGAAATGCACCTCGGCGTCGGGCATGTCGCGCTTGAACGCTTCGGCGCCCGCCGGCAGGAAGAACGGGTCGTTCTTGCCCCACACCGCGAGGAACGGCGGCCGATGTGCGCGGAAGTACGCCTGGAACTTGGGATAGAGGGCGACGTTACTCCGGTAGTCGCCGAACAGGTCGAGCTGCACGTCATGGGCGCCGGCACGGGCCATGTAGAGCTCGTCGAGGCCGTAGCCATCCGGCGAGACGGCCGCCGGATCGCTGACGCCGTGCGTGTATTGCCACTGCGTCGATTCGGGCGTGAGGAAGGCACGCAACGCATCGCGGTTGGCCTGCGTGGGCTGTTGCCAATAGTTCCGGATCGGATTCCAGCCTTCGCTGAGCCCTTCCTCGTACGCGTTGCCGTTCTGCGAAATGATCGCGGTGATGCGTTCGGGATGCCGCATGGCCAGACGAAAACCGGTCGGCGCGCCGTAATCGAAGACGTAGATGGCGTAGCGGTCGAAGCGGACGGCTTCGGTGAAGCGGTCGATGATGTCGGCGATGCGCTCGAACGTATAGGTGAACGCGCTGCGCGCCGGCATGTCCGTTCGGCCGAAGCCGGGCAGGTCGGGCGCGACGACGTGGAACCGTTCGGCCAGCAGCGGGATCAAGTCGCGGAACATGTGACTCGAGGTCGGGAAGCCATGCAGAAGAAGCAGCTTCGGTGCGCCCACGGGGCCGGCTTCGCGGTAGAAGACGTTCAGTCCGTCGACTGCGATCGTGCGGTAGGAGAGAGTGCTCATGAGGATTTTCCTTTGTCTGTAACCGGTTTAATAATTTGAAGCGGTTAGCGGGCTCGCGGCGCGAGCGCGCGCTCAGGCACCGCGGGCAGCTTCGAGGAGAAGCTCGACGACGGCGTCCGCAGCCGTGACCGGCGGCAGGTGGTCCGCATCGAGCGAACGCACGCGCGCGTCCATGCGCTGAGCCATGAAGCGCTGCGTCTCGACCGGAATCATCCGGTCGCGTTCGGCGACGAGGAACCAGCTCGGCCGGTCCTTCCAGAGCGGACGTTCGACCGCGACGCCGATGCATGCCGCCGAGATCGGCCGCTGCACGGCCGCGAGCACGGCGAGCTCCTGCGACGAAGCATCCTGTGCGAACGCGTTCGGGAAGGCCTCTTCCGGCAGCCAGATCCAGCCGTTTTCATCGGGCGCAAGCTTCGGCGCCTTGACGTGCGGCTCCGCGCGGTAGAACACGTCGGCCACCGTTTCGCCTTGATCCGGCGCCAGCGCGGCGACGTAGGCCAGCGCTTTGATCTTCTCGTGTCGCATCGCGCCGATCACGGCGCCGGCATAGGCGTGTCCCGCCAGCACGACCGGCCCTTCGATCCCATCCAGCACCTGCTGCAGCCGAAGCACGTCGTCCGCAAATGAGGTGAGCGGGAGCGGCGCCGCGCGGACGTCGAATCCTTGCGCCTTCAGCGGCCCGATGACCTTGCTCCAGCTCGAGCCGTCGGCCCAGGCGCCGTGCACGAGGACCACGTTCGTATTGCCGGCGGGCATTGTTCGCTCCTGTGTCAGCTTGGAAATTGCGTGTTGAGAGCCTACGACGACGTAACCATATAAAACATGCTTTTTAGGTTACGTGGTGCTGAAGTAACTTGTCAATAGCCGTTTGTATGGTTAGCATCGATTCATGAACCAGCGACCGCCCGCTCTTTTCATCGCCGACGCGCCCGCGCTCGATTTCCTGAACTCGATCGCGACACCGGTCGACACGCCCGTGGAATGGATCGACGACGGGGACGGACTACTCGCGTGGCTGCGCCAGGCCGGGCTCGTTCCGCACGCGGTGCTGGCGCGTTTTCGCAAGCAGGCGCTGCCGGGCGAGCTCGACGGCGTAGCCGCCCAGGCGCGCACGTTGCGCGAGTGGTTCCGAGGCTTCGTTCGCACGCATCGAGGACGGCCGCTCGAGCCGAAGCACCTGAAGGAGCTCGATCCGCTCAACCGGCTGCTGGAGCGCGACGAGGTGTTCGCCCAGGTCGTTGCTCCGCACGAGGGCGCGGCGTCGGCGTTCGAGTATCGAACGACGCGGCGCTGGCGGTCGCCGGAGTCTTTGCTCCTCCCGATCGGCGAAACGCTGGCGCGGTTCGTGTGCGAGGAAGACTTCTCGCAGGTCAAGGCCTGCGAAGGCGCGGCATGCACGCTGCTGTTTGCCGACCATACGCGCGGCCAGCGCCGCCGCTGGTGCAGCATGTCGGTCTGCGGCAACCGTGCGAAAGTCGCCGCGCACCGGAGCCGGGCGAAAAAAACCCGATCGGCGCCAAACCAAACCGCCCGCAGCCGCATCGAACGGTAGTCGCCGTCGTCCGGAAGGGTTGCCGATGTCCAGTCTGCTGCGTGCGCTGCGTTCGCTGATCCGGACGCCTGGGTTTGCCGTGGTCTCGATCGTCACGCTCGCGCTCGCGATCGCTTCGATCGGAACGTTGTTCGCCGTCGTCGACGCGGTGCTGCTGAAGCCGCTGCCGTTTCCCGGGGCGGAGCGGATCATCCGGGTCGTGCGGGTCCAGGGCTCCTGCACCGACTGCCCGGTCTCGCGGCCGACGCTCTCCGACTGGCAACAGCAATCGACCGCGGTATTCGAAACGCTCGGCGCATTCACCGGCGCCAACGCGACGCTGACCGGCGACGGCGCCGCCGAAAAGCTCAACGCCTATCGCGTGACGCCCGAGTTCTGGGAGATCTTCAAGGCGTCCCCGCTGCTCGGGCGCACGTTCACGAGCGCCGAGGACAACGAGAATCGCGCCGTCGTCGTGATCTCGCACGCTTTCTGGCAGCGCCGGTTCGGCGGCGACGTCGCCGTCGTCGGCAAGCGCATCGTGCTCAACGGCGAAGCGCACGAGATCGTCGGCGTGATGCCGTCGTACTTCAAGTACCCGGGCGGCGATGTCTGGCTGCCCACGCAGCTCGCCAGCGCGACGACCGACCGCGCCACCAACTATCTCGACGTCGTGGCGCGGCTCCGCGCGGACGTCCCGCTCGAACAGGCGCGGCAGACGATGGCCGTGATCACCGCGCGCGAGGCGCACGATTTCCCGAAGGAGCACGAGGCGCTCACCGCGAAGCTCGTGCCGCTGCAGGAACGCGTGACGAGCGCCGTGCGGCCCGCGCTGTCGGTGATGTTCGCGGCGTCGGCGATGGTCGTGCTGATCGCATGCGCCAATCTCGCCAACCTGATGCTTGCACGCGCACAGGCGCGGCGCCGCGAGCTCGCGGTCCGCTCGGCGCTCGGCGCGAGCCGCAGCCGGCTGATATGGAACCTGACCGCGGAGTCGGCCGTGATCGCGTCGGTCGGAACGCTGCTCGGCCTCGCGCTCGCGCTGCTCGCGATCAACGTCCTGCCCAAGCTCGCGCCGGATCTCCTGCCGGACTACAACCCGCTCGCGATCAACGGCAGCGTCGTCGTGTTCGTCGCGGCCGTTGCTGTCATCGCGTTGCTCGCGTTCGGGATCACCCCCGCGTGGCGCAGCGCGCGTTCCGACCCGGCCGCCGCGCTGCATGACGAAGCGCGCGCCGGCGCCGGCGGCCGCGCCAAAGCGCGTGCGCGCGCGGCGCTGGTCGTCGGCGAGGTCGCGCTGTCGCTCGTTCTGCTCGCCGGCGCCGCGCTGCTGATCGAAAGCTCGCGCCGGCTGGCCAACGTCGATCCGACGGTCGACGTGCAGCACGTCCTCACGGCGAGCATCTCGTTGCCGACGATGCCGAACCGGCCCGGCGAATCAGCGGACGACTGGACCGCGCGGCAGCTCGCCGCGACGACGCCGCGCATCGACACGGTGCTCGAGCGGTTGCGCGCAATGCCGGAGATCGAGACGGTCGCGATGGCCGACGTGGTGCCGCTGTCCGGGCGCAGCAATACGAACTCCGGCGTCAAGGTGATCGGCCGCGAGTACGCCGGCGGCAACGCGGCCATGCCGCTGACCGAATGGCGGTTCGTCAGCGCGGACTACTTCCGCGCGCTCGGGCTCGCCGTCCTGCGCGGCCGCGCATTCACGCCCGAGGACAGCCACGGGCCCGGCATCGCGACGGAGGTGCTCGTCAACGACACGTTTGCGCGCACGTTCCTCGACGGCGTCGATCCGATCGGCCAGCAGCTCGACGTCTACGGCGAGAAACCGAAGACGATCGTCGGCGTCGTCGCCAGCGCGCGGCAGTGGGGTCTGGCGCGCGAGCCGTCGCCGGAGGTCTATTTTCCGATCTACGACTCGTTCGTCACGAGCGACCTCGAGATCATCGCGAAGACGCGCGTCGCGCCGGCGCAGGTCGCGGAGCCGTTGCGGCGCGTGCTACGGGAAACGGCGCCGGACCTGCCGGTCACGGCGGTGCGAACGATGGCGCAGGTCGTCAGCGAGGGCAACGCGATGCGCCGCTTCTTCTCGACGCTGATGATCGTGTTCAGCGCGGTCGCGCTCGTGCTCGCGATGGTCGGGCTCTACGGTCTGATTGCGTATTCGGTCGCGCAGCGTCGCGTCGAGATCGGCGTGCGCATGTCGCTCGGCGCCGATCGCACGCGCGTGCTGCAGATGATCCTGCGGCAGGGCCTCGGGCTCGTCGGCGTCGGGTTGCTGTTCGGCGTCGTCGGCGCGCTCACGCTGTCCAAGGTGCTGGGCTCGCTGCTCTACGGCGTCGCACCGCGCGATCCGCTCGTGCTCGGCACCGTTGCGCTGGTGCTGTTCCTGACCGGTCTCGTTGCGAGCGCCGTGCCGGCGCTGCGCGCTTCGCGTGTCCCGCCGGTCGAGGCCCTGCGGCACGATTGACGGGCGTCGACCCGCAACGCGCCGATCGCGTTGCGGGCTCCTCGGCGAGGGCGCGACCCATACCTTCGTGCAATAGGTCGCGAAGGGCGGTTCTGGCTTGATATCGCGGCCGCTTTTGACCAAAGTGGTCGCTCCCGGCCGATCCATGCACCGATCGAGGAGCCGAGTCTCCTGGCGTCCCGCACTCCTTTCGTACGCACCGAACCGCCCGCACGACGAACAAGGAACGACCCATGAAAACCCTGCTCGGAACCTTGGCTCTTGGCGCGCTTCTGGCGATTTCGTCCATCGCGACCGCGGCGGACGCGCCGGACCCGATCGTCGGAATCTGGAAGCTCGATACCGCAAGATCCACGCGCAACAGGCTCATGTTCAAGAGCGAGAAGCGCACGTACGTCGCGGTTCCAGGCGGCATCGCGCTGACCTGGGAGCGCGTGACGGCGGACGGCGGCATGAGCACCGTCAAGACCACGTACAAGTACGACGGCACCTACTATCCGGTCACCGGCGCGACGGATTTCGATTCGATCAGCGGGACGCGGGTCGACGCCAACACCGTCGAGACGAAGCAGAAGCGCATGGGCAAGGAAGTCGGCACGACGCGGCGCACCGTTTCCGCGGACGGGAAGACGCTGACGTTGAACAGCCTGTTCACGACGCCGGACGGCCAGCAGTTCAGCGCGGTCATGGTCTACGACCGCCAGTGAGCGCACGGATCGAAATGCGGGCTCGCTGAGCGATCGTCGATTTCGTCGAGTCTGCCGGCGTCGTCGAGCGCTGCTGCGAAATGAAGAGTCCTATTTGACGGGCTCGGCGAGCGGCTTCCCCTTGTCGACGATCCACGTCGACACGGCGGCGCCGCCATCGGCGTCCGGTGCGGCCTGCAGCATGTGCACGGCGCCTTTCGCGTTGAAGAAATAGTCGCCGGCCTTCAGCGGGCGATCGGGCTGGCCGCGTGTCTTCAGGATCAGATTGCCGCGGAGCACGTAGCCCGTCTCGTCGCCCGCGTGCGTGTGCCAGCCGACCGCGCCGCCTTTGGGGAATTCGGCCGTGCCGAGCACGATCTCCTTGCCGGGCACGCCATCCTGGTCGTGGCGATCGAGGA
>Ga0081540_1002381_pt1 | contig 15363 bp, 13 predicted proteins | sample TabmetS2T1R1_FD_71024 | JGI IMG/M metagenome (GOLD analysis project Ga0081540, IMG submission 71024) | Tabebuia heterophylla rhizosphere microbial communities from the University of Puerto Rico - S2T1R1 | ecosystem: Host-associated > Plants > Roots > Rhizosphere ... | reverse complement strand
CGGCAAGGTGGGTGCGACGTCGATGCTGGACGTGTGTCGGCGGGTGCAGGAGCTGACTCCGGAGATCGGCGCGCTCCCGGGCTTGCAACCCGCGGCCGGGTTGACCACCACCTGGCTCGTCACCTCGGCGCTGAACGTCGCGCTCGGAACGTGGATCTTCCCGCACACCTTCCAGCTCATCTACTCGGCGAAGGACGAGTCGGCGATCCGCCACAACGCCGTGTGGCAACCGCTGTACTCGCTCTCCTACTTCTTCATCATCCTGCTCGGCTTCGCCGCGCGGCTCGCGGGCACGCGCCCCGAGGGAGCGGATCCGAACGCCGTGCTGCTGCAGCTGGTCTCCGACTTCTACCCCGCCTGGACCGCGGGCCTGTTCGCGGGGACCGTCTGCCTCCTGGCGCTCGTCCCGGGGTCGATCCTCCTGCTGGTCGCCTCGTCCATCTTCGGGCGCAACGTCGTCCAGCCGCTCTTCGGCGACCTCTCCGACCGCCAGGTCCTCTGGGTCTCGCGCGCGGCGATGATCGCGTTCGCCGGGATCGCCGTGTGGCTGTCCACGACCCGCAACCGCTCGCTGGTGGAGATCGGCCTGTCGGCGTACGCAGCCATCGGGATGCTCGCCCCCGGAGTGTTCCTCGGCCTGGTCTGGCCGCGGGCCAACGCGGCTGGCGTCCTCGCCGGAATCGTCGCCGGCTATCTGTCGCTGCTTCTCCCCGTGGCGGACGCATGGTGGGCCGGCGCCCTCCCCGGCTGGGACCGGGGCCTGGTGGCGATGGCCGTGAACGCGACGGTGGTCGTCGGGTTCTGCTTCCTCACCCCGAGGCGCGAGCCTGTCACCGCGTCCTGAGCCGAACGATCAGCGGTTCAGCGCGTACTTCATGATCCGACCGTGCGGTCCCTCGCGGTCGCGCTCCAGCGTGTACACGTCGCCTGGCGGGCCCTTCCGCCGCCGGGTCACCGCCTCGATGAGCGCCCGGTCCTCCCCGTCGAGGACGAGCGAACCGACGCGGGAATGAGCGTCGAGGTGCGAGGTGCCGGTTGCTCCCACGATGGCCGCGGCCACCCCCGGACGATCGAGCATCACGCGGGTCGCCACGGTCGCGATGTCGCAGCCGTGCCGCTCCGCGACGTGGCGCAGAGCGACGAGCAGCTCCTGGAACAGCGGCCAGCCACCGAACTCGTCGATGATCAGCCGGTACTTCACCAGCGAGCGGTTGCCGAGCGGTTCCGCTGGGGAGGGCGTTCCGAGCCAGCGGTCGGACAGGAATCCTCCGGCGACGGTCCCGTAGGCGAGCAGCGCGATGCCTCGTGATCGGCAGAGCTCGACCATGCCGTGCTCGGGGCGATCGTCGAGCAGCGAGTACTGCAGCTGATGCGTCAGGACGGGCACGCCGGCGTCCAGCAGCTGGCGGAGCTCGACGATGCCGAAGTTCGTCACCCCGATGCCATCGATCTTGCCGGCCCTGCGCAGGCGGTCGAGCTCCAGCGCCACCTCGACGTACCGGGCGACGGAGTGGTCCCACCAGTGGAACTGCACCAGGTCGAGCCGCTCCACGCCGAGGCGCTCGAGCGAGCGCTCCACGATCCTCTCGACGTAGGACCGGTCCACGACGGCGAGCTCGTCGAGGTCCGGTACGAACTTGGTGTGGACGCGGAGCCGGGCGGCGTGGCCGGGGTGCTCCCGACGGAACCGCCCGATGAGCTCCTCGACGCCGGTGTAGATGTCCGCGCAGTCGAAGGTGGTGATGCCCGCGTCGACGAAGGCCACCATGTCACGGATCGCCTGGTCCGGGTCCACGTCGCCGTGATCACCCGCCAGGTGCCAGCCGCCCTTGATCAGCCGCGAGATGACGATTCCCTGAGCGAGCTCGAGGCGCGGGATCAAGGTGCGCCCGGGAGCGGAACGGCGGTGGTGTCGGTGTGACGAAAGCGCCGGCGCCCGGTGCGGGTGATGCGAAGGCGCGAGGGGCAGTTGGGATCGGGACAGGCGATCTCGGCGTCGGTGGACATCCAGTCCGAGGGGTCGGTCACCCGCTGCTTCGCGGCGAGGAACGGCAGGACCGCGGCGATCGAGTAGATGGAGAAGCCTTGCCCGGTCGGCAATCGAAGGGTCTCTCCTTCGAGGGTGAAGTGATCTCCCGGACGCGCGCCGCACCAGATCTTCGCGCCGGGCGGGGCGACGACCTCCACCTTCAGGTCGTACAGCTCGAACCATCCCGCGGGCTCGGTCATCCCGCGACTGAGACCACAGGCTCCCGGCAGGAGTCCATGACGCTCCCGAGTTCTCGCGAGCTCGCGTCCGGAACTCGGGCTCATCCTCGCGAAAACACTGCGCCTGTGGGCCTCCGACGGGCGGCACGACAGATGCGCCGAGGGCGGGCTCACGATCCTGGCGGGAGGGGCGGTCGCGAGGGTGGGCTGAGCGGGTCCTTAGAACGGGCGGCGCTGCCCCGCGCGCTGAGGGCTGGCGTGCTGCTGGGCCAGCATCACCGCCAGGCCGAAGTAGTTCAGCACCAGAACGACGGAGACCGCTCCGATCGCCCAGGGGACGAAGGCTCGGCGCGGGCGTTCCTGGAGCAGGACCAGGAGGCTGCCCGAGTAGAGGAGCTGGATGACCAGGCTGATGGGGTCGTGCTGCACGATGGCGAGGATCGGCCAGATGATCGTCCCGATCACCACGCGGACGAGCGCGACGAGGCGCCACTTCGAGCTGTTCAGGGCGAGTGCTCCACCGATCAGCACGTCCACCACCGCACCACCGCGGGCGAACGGAGCCACCGGCGCGATGGCCCCCGCGATTCCCCCGAGAATCAGCAGCCAGCCGGCGAGCCGCGTGGGTCCGGCGAGCCCACCGGGCGCCGAGGGTTCGTGAAACTTCGAGTCGACGTCGACGGGTCCTGGCGTCGCGGCGAGACCGCCCGGAGCCGGAAACGCCGGGGCGATGGCAGGAGCGCCGGCCACAGGAACCGCCGCGGCCGCGAAGACGGAGGAACTGTCCAGCGCGTTCGGTGCCGCACAGAAGGGGCAGCTGGGCGCGCGATCCGAGATCGTGCGCCCGCAGCCATCACACCGTCTCCAGCCCATGGTCCCCCCGGAAAGGCTCTGGCCCGAAGCCTAGCCGAGCAGGAGGACGAGCGCCTCGTCGCTGCCAGGCGAGGGCGAGCCCAGCCCACACCGGTCGACCGCGACCCGCCAGGGCCCCCGTCGAAGGGGGAACGCGCGGCCCGTGGTGGCATCGAGCGGAGTCCGGGGACCGCAGCCCGGGATGCGCGCCGGACCGGTGCTCCGGGAGCAAGAATCGCGCACCGGGCGACCGTGGCGCGGAAGGTTTCGTTCGGCGTCAGCGCCGCCCAGGCGGTCCGATGCCACGGTTCGACGGCGAGTCGTCGCGCCCTGACTCGCCCACTCATGCTGCTCTCATGACTCCTGCGCCGCGAGTCGATGCCGCAGCGACCCGGTGACGCGCGCTTCCGGCGCCAAGGGACGAACCAGCGCAGATCGACACGCAATCTCGTCGCACCGCGAGACCTGTTCTTCACACGAGATTGCCGGAGGGTTCACGCACCTCCAGCGCCGCCTCGGGTCGTGTGCGCGAGCCGATTTCGTCGGCGCCGCTGCGCCCGCAACGGGACAGCGTTCCCCGGGAGGAGAAGATGAAGGACGTCTTGGGATTGTTGTGCCTGACCGCCGGACTCGCCGCGCACGCGGCGCCACTGAGCGGAGTTCCAGCCGCGAACATGAAAGCCGACGGCTATGCACCCGCGAGCCAGCTCACCCGTGAGTGGCGCCAGGAGCCTGTCGCCGTGGGTGCAATGCCGCTCGAGAACCCGGAGGGCATCGTCGGCTGGTACGGGTACCAGAACGACACGCCCAGCCCGGCCAACGCTGCGGTCCCGCAGATGCTGCCCTTGCCGGTGATTGCGCCGGCCAAGCCGACCGAGGCGCAGAAGACGGAGCCGGACAAGAACACCTACCTCGTCCTCTGGGGTCAGAAGGGAGGGGACCGGCACTACAACTACGGCACGCACTTCCTCTTCCAGGGTCACGAGGCAGGGGTCGGGGGCGCGAGCTACATCACTCGCATCAATCTCGATGCGGACACCGCGCACCGGGTGACGCTCCTGGCCACCCATGACGTCGACGGAAACCCGATCGCGAACATCGACGGATCGACGTGGGACCCGTTCGCGCGGCGGCTCCTCTTCACCACCGAGAATGCCAGCGCGCCGACCTACTCTGCGACACTGGACGTCCCCTCGAAGGTCGAGGACGTATCCGGTGCCCTCGGCCGCGGCGGGTACGAAGGGATCCAGAACGACAACTACGGGAACATCTGGATCGTCGAGGACATCGGCGGATCCAACAAGCGGACCGATCCCAACGATCCGGCGACCGCCACCACTGCTCGGCGCCCGAACAGCTTCGTCTTCCGGTACGTGCCCCGTCGGCCGGGGGATCTGCATCACGGAAAGCTTCAGGTCCTCCAGGTCATCGTCGGTGACCACCCGGCGACTTTCGAGTCGCAGGCGGCGCTGTTCGCCCCGGACCAGGTGGCGATCCGGACCTTCCACACCTCGTACCGGACGAGGTGGATCACGATCCACGACACCCACGTCGACGGGAACGCGCCCTTCAACGCCAACGACAAGGCCAAGGCGGCCGGCGGCACCCCGTTCAAGCGCCCGGAGAACGGCGTGTTCCGGCCGGGAAGCAACTTCCGCGAGTTCTTCTTCGTCGAGACCGGGGACACCAACGCCACCAGCCCGGAGAACGACGTGGGCGGCTGGTGCTCGATCTTCCGGCTTGTCCAGCGCAGCGCCGACGACGACGAGGGCTACATCAGCGTCTTCTTCAAGGGAACCCAGTCGGTGGCCGGGCTGGACAACGTGACCTTCCTCTCCCGCGACAAGCTGCTGGCAGTCGAGGACGCCGGGGACGGGCTCCACGGCCAGCGAAACGCCCTGGACTCGGGCTTCGTCTTCGACACCGACGCCGACTACTCCAGGCCCCACAATCGACCTGTCCGCTTCCTGGCCGAGGGTCGGGATGCCTCGGCCACGATCGATTCCGCCAACGGAGGCTTCGGCAAGAACGACGGGGACAACGAGATCACCGGCATCCACGTCTCGGACGGTGACCCGGGCGAGAACGGCATCCTCGGCGCCAAGGTGCCGCGCTTCGGACACGACGGGTGGCGGATGTTCTGGACCCAGCAGCACGGCGACAACGTCACCTGGGAAGTGACTCCGGCGAAGCACGCCGACAACTGCGACGACGACCACGACGACTGGTAGCCGCTGGAGGACGGGCCGCCGCGCCGGAGCTCACCGCGGCGCGGCGGCACTTCTCTGCGAGCGCCGCCGGTCGCTCCGCGCCGACGCGGCCCGGACTCAGCCGAACAGCTCGCGCACCTTCTCGAAGAAGGTCTTGGTCTGCGGGTGCGTTTGCTCGCCGGAGAGCTCTGCGAACCGCTCGAGGAGCCCCTTCTGCTCGGCGCTCAGGTGCGTGGGCGTCTCGACCAGGATGCGCACGTGCTGGTCTCCACGACCGCCGCCGTGCAGGCGAGGAATGCCCTTGCCCTTGATGGGGATCACCTTCCCGCTCTGCGTACCGGCGGGAATCTTCATCCGGTGCTTGCCGTCGAGCGTGGGCACGTCGATGTGCGCGCCGAGCGCCGCCTGGACGAAGGACACCGGAACCTCGCAGAGGACCTCGGTGTCCTCGCGCACGAAGATGGGGTGGTCCTTCACGTGGATCACCACGTACAGGTCTCCCGGCGGCCCACCGTGCTCGCCGGGCTCGCCCTCGCCGGAGACGCGCACCCTGGTCCCGGTATCGACGCCGGGCGGGATCTTCACCGTGAGGGTCGTCTGGCCATTCACGCGGCCCGTGCCTCGGCAGTGGGTGCAGGGCGTGGTCGCGGTCTGGCCCGAGCCGCCGCAGGTCGTGCACGGCCGGCTGACCGAGAAGAAGCCCTGCGTGTAGCGCAGCTCACCCGCACCGCCGCACGCCGGGCACGTACGCACCCGCTTGTCCTCGCTGCCGGTCCCCTCGCACGGCTCGCAGCGCTTCGGCTTGGGGATGCGGACCTGCACCTCGGAGCCGAAAGCGGCCTCCTCGAAGGAGACCTCGAGGTTGTAGCGGAGGTCCGCGCCGCGGGAGCGCCCACCCCGCCGGGCCCGAGTGGCGCCGAAGATGTCGCCGAAGATCTCTCCGAGCACGTCGTTCAGGTTCGACGGATTGAAGCCGCCGAAGCCCTCGAAGGGGTTTCCGCCGTGGCCGAAGCGGTCGTACCGCGCCCGCTTCTCCGGATCCGACAGAACCTCGTAGGCCTCCGAGGCCTCCTTGAAGCGGTCCTCGGCCTGCTGGTCGCCCGGGTTCCGGTCGGGGTGGTACTGCAGCGCGAGCTTCCGGTAGGCGGTCTTCAGCTCGACCGCCGTGCACTCCCGAGCCACACCGAGGACCTCGTAGTAGTCACGCTTCGTCGCAGAGGTCGCCATCGATGGTGCTCAACCCTTTGAATTGAGAGGAATCGCCCGCGGAGCATAATGCAGCGCAACGACCCCGCAACGCCGGCCCGGCTTCAGACCTGCCAGATGTGGTTCGGGCAAAGCCCCATCTCCCGGAGTCGGCGGCGGAGCCTTCGCTCCACGCTCCCGAGACGGGTCCAGCGGGGCACCACGAAGTGCAGCTCCGCCGCGTAGAGGCGGGCTGCGCTGGCCAGCAGCGACCAGCGATTCTCGCAGGCCGGATCGTCGACGGTCTCCGGCAGGACGACCTCCAGCAGCACCGGCGTTCGCCTGCGATTCGGCTGGCGGCAGGTCAGGTCCGGCCGGTGGTCCTCGAGCGTGCCGTTGAGGACGTTGGGCGTGGAGTGTCCCGGCAGGCGGGCCTTCACGTCCGAGTACCCGAGTGTCCGAAAGTACTCGACCATCAACCACAGGAAGCGCCGGCGCGGACCGTCGCGGAGCACGGGCTCGCGGCCGTCCGTCTGTCCACCGTCAGACCCGGACTCCCAGCGTTCGAGCTTCATCCGGCGCGTACGTTTTGAACGAGACCCCAAACCGGCAATCCTTGACACCGGCACACGCCGGACCGCATGCCTGGTCACCGGGCATGACCTCCACCCTGGGCCGGCTTCTCGGTCTCCTCCGTCCGTCGGCGCGGCTCGTCGCCGGTGCAATCCTGGCCGCCACCGTGAGCGCCGCCGCGGCGGCCGGGTATGCCTGGCTCATCGGGCCCCTGCTCCGCAGCGTGCTCCTGTCGGAGCCGATGCACCTGATTGGCCTGTACACCTCGCCCGAGCGCGCGCGCTGGCTCCTCCCCGGACTGCTGGTGCTGCTCGCGGTCGTGAAGGCCGGCGCCCAGCTGCTGCAGACCGGGTGGATGCAGGTGGCCGGGCAGCGCGCCCTGGCCACGCTGCGCTCGGACCTCTATGCCCACCTGCTCGCGCTCCCCCCGGCGGCCCACGAGTCCCGGGCGAGCGGAGACGTGCTGAGCCGACTCACCGCCGACGTCGCGCAGGTGGAGTTCTCGGTCACCCAGGCGCTCACCACCTGGGTGCGCGATGCGCTCCAGCTGCTCGCCCTGCTCGGCGTGTGCCTGGTGCTCGACTGGAGGCTCTTCGCCCTGAGCTTCGTGGTCTTTCCCGCGGCGCTGATTCCCATCACCCGTTTCGCCCGGGCGGTGAAGCGCGCGGCCCGCACGACTCAGGGCAGCCTCGGCAACCTCACCGCGCTCGTCGGCGAGCAGCTCCAGGCGCTCCCGGTGGTGCAGGCCTACGGGATGGAGCCGCGCGTCCGCGCTGCCTTCGATGCCGAGCAAGCTCGCTATCTGCGGGAGATGGATCGCTCGCTCCTTCTCCGCGGCTCGGCCAGCCCGTCGATCGAGCTGCTGGGCATCGCCGGACTGGCGCTGGCGCTGGCGGTCGGCGCACGGGCGGTCCGCGCCGACGCCTCGCTCGCGAGCCACCTGATGTCCTACGTCGGAGCCGTGCTCCTCATGTACGGCCCGCTGAAGACGCTCTCCTCCACGCTCACCCAGGTGATGGCCGGACTCGGCGCGGCCGAGCGGGTGTTCGAGCTGGAGGATCGCCGCGTGCCCCCGGACCGCGGCGAGGAGGCACCTCCGCTCCGGCGCGCGCTCCGGCTCGAGGACCTCCGGATCCAGTACGGCGAGGTGGACGCGCTGCGCGGCCTCACCCTCGAGCTGCCGGCGGGCAAGACGGTGGCCCTGGTGGGCGCCTCGGGCGCCGGCAAGAGCACCCTCTTCTCCGCGGTGCTCCGGTTCGTCGACCCGGTCGGTGGGCGGATCCTCTGGGATGGGCAGGACGTGCGCAGCTACAGCCGCGGCTCGGTGCGGGCGCGCATCGCCTGGGTTCCTCAGGATCCGGTCCTCTTCGCCGGGTCGGTGCGCGACGCGGTCCGGGTGGGCAAGCCCGACGCCACCGACGCGGAGGTCTGGAGCGCTCTGGAGCGGGCGCACGGCGCCGAGTTCGTGCGCGCGCTCCCGCGCGGCCTGGACACCGCGGTGGGTGAGCGCGGCGCCCAGCTGAGCGGCGGCCAGCGGCAACGGCTGGCCATCGCCCGGGCGTTCGTTCGTGAGCCGTCACTGCTCCTGCTGGACGAGCCCACCAGCAGCCTGGACGCGGCGAGCGAGGCGCTGGTCCAGGCCGGGCTCGCGGAGCTGAAGGCAGGACGGACCACGCTGGTCATCGCTCACCGGCTGTCCACGGTGCGCAACGCCGATCTGATCGTCGTCCTCGATTCGGGCCACATCGCCGAGCAGGGGACGCATGAGCAGCTGGTCACCCACGGCAACGTCTACCGGCGACTCCTCGATCGCGGGGTCGCCGATGGGCCGGCGTGAGCGCCGCGGGCGCGAGCCGCCGGAGTTCGTGCACCGCTTCGAGAACGCCGAGGTGCTGGCCGAGCTCCTCGCAATCGCCGGCTCTCCGCTCGAGCCCGAGGAGGTGGTCCGGCGGTTCCGGAGCGGACGCGCCGAGGGCGCCGAGGCGAACGAGGTCATTCCCACCCTCTTCCCCGACCCACCACGGTTTCCGGATCCGGACCTCGCGCGGCGTCTGTTCCAGAACCTGCTCGGGCTCTGGGACGCCTCCGCCTCGCCCGCGTTCCAGCTCCCCCCGAGCGCCGAGGTCCCCCGGCCGCAGCGGGAGAGGGTGGCGGCACCGGGACCGGCGGGTCCGGCTGGACCGGACCGGTCCTACGTGGAGGCGGTCCGGACCTGGCTGGCGAAGGACCGGCGCGCCCGGGACCGGCTGGCCGATTCGTTCGAGAACCGGCAGGACGCCCTCCTGGGCTCCCTTGACGAGCGAGGGCTCTCGGACGAAGGTTGGGGGGTCCTCCGCCAGCTGGCGTTCGAGCTTCACGCCGTTCTCGAGCACGCAGATGGCGCCGCCCCGGCGTCGGTCCCGCCCGAGGCGCTCGAGGGCGATCCTGCGGCGAAAGCCCCGGTGGAGTTGATCGGGCTCGTCGACCAGGCACTCGCCCCCGCCGAGCAGGACGGTTCAGGACCGGTGCCGGCAAGGGAACGCGAGACGATTCGCACCCTCGGGCGGCAGGTGCTCGGAGCCCTGTGGGAGGCCCGGGCCCGGAGGTGACGGGACCATGGTGAAGGACGACGACGACGGCGGCGGCTTCACCGGGAAGCGCAACAAGAGCTGGCGGGAGATCGACGCCCGGCGCGGGAAGAGCAAGTACCACTCGCGCCAGGACGATCCGGCCCAGCAGCGCATCGAGCGGAGCGCGACGTACACCCGCTACAAGCAGGCGGCGGACTCGCTCTTCACCGGCGGCGCCCTCCCCGAGGGCCTGGCGAAGACCTTCGACCCGGACGGGAAGCGGCAGGCGCAGAAGGAGGCGATGGCCAAGCTCCGTGAGCTGCCGGACCGCAAGGCGTGGGCCCAGGGCGTCATCGAGTACCTGGAGAAGTATCCGGAGCTGCCCGAGGATCCGTACTTCCTCGACTCGCTGCTGGATCACCCGCGCGAGCGGATCGTCGGCCAGGCGCTGGGGAAGCTCGAGGCGATGCAGGAGGCCGGGACGCTGAAGGCAAAGCTGCCCAAGAGCCTCGACCAGCGGCTGAAGGCGCTGGAGCTGACCAGCATGGATCCCGAGCTGCAGCAGCGGGCTCGGACGCTGCGCGAGCAGCTCCGGTAGTGACCGCTGGCGGCTGGACCATTCGCCCCGTCCGTCCGGACGATGCTCCGGTGCTGCGCCGGATGCGTGAGGAGGCGGGCTGGGACGTGGAGAAGGTGCCCGCCTGGATCGCCGCGTCGCTCTCCGGCGAGCGGCCCACCTGGGTCGCGGAGGTGGGCGGCGAGCCGGTGGGAATGGTCAGCCTGGAGCTGGTCGATCCCGATCCGGAGGTCGCCGACGGGAAGGACATCGCCGCCGTGACCAGCCTCTCGGTGCTGGCCAGCGCCGCGCGCCGGGGGATTGGCCGCGCGCTCACCGTGTTCGCCGAGGAGCAGGCCCGGACCCGCGGCGTCCGCGTGCTCACGCTCAACACCCGGCCGGTGAATGCCGCCGCCATCGCGCTGTACGAAGGGCTCGGGTACCGCCGCTGGAAGGAGGAGCAGCGACCCTGGGGGCTCGCGGTCTTCCTTCGAAAGTCACTCGCCGTGTGACTCGTGTCGATTGAGTGGCATTTTTCTTTCGAACGTGTGAAGAGGGCGCCGGGCTGGACGTTCGTCCGCTCGCAGGCCGGGGGACATCTTACACGCTCGCACCCACGCTCACCTCACGTGAGATCAACCCGGCCGGGGTTTGATTTCTGAGTCAATGAGCCGCGAGACCGTGGTTGGATGCGCCCCCCTCCAACCCTGCTTCTGACTCGAAGGAGAAAGCCTTGAAGCGTCTGTTCACTCTGCTCGCGGCGGGGGCGCTCGCCTCTGCGTGCGGGAGCGACAACAACGGCAACGTCGTGAACGTCGACCCGAACATGTCGGAGTCGGCCGTCTCGGCGGCGTTCTCCGGTGCGGCTGCGAACTCGACCATCCAGATGGCGGCCGGCACCTATCACTTCGCGAACACGCTCAACCTCTCGACCCAGAACGGCGTCGTCGTGAAGGGCGCGGGGATCGGCCAGACCATCCTCGACTGGGCCGGCCAGACGGCGGGCGCGGACGGCATCTCGCAGAACGTACCGCCCGGCGGAACGGTGAAGGTCCAGTTCGAGGGCTTCACGATCCAGGACACAGTCGGAAACGGAATCAAGGTCACTGGCGGCAACGGGGTCCACTTCTCCCAGGTGGAGGTCAAGTGGCCCACCCGCCAGACGCACGGCGGCTACGGCATCTACCCCGTGCAGTCGAAGAACGTCCTGGTCGAGAACTGCAAGATCAGCGGCGCGAGCGATACGGGCATCTACGTCGGGCAGTCGGACACCATCGTGGTCCGCAACAACGAGATCTTCGAGAACGTCGCCGGCATCGAGATCGAGAACTCCTTCAATGCCGACGTGACCGCGAACAACTCGCACAACAACACCGTCGGGTTCCTGGTGTTCGACCTGCCCGACCTCCAGCAGGTGGGCGGGCACAACATCCGCGTCTACGGGAATCAATTCGTCAACAACAACACCGCGAACTTCGGTGACCCCAGCGGCACGGTCGCAAAGGTCCCGGCCGGCACTGGCGGAGCGGTCATGGCGAACACCAAGGTCGAGGTGTTCAACAACACCTTCACCGGCAACACCACGGCGGGTTTCGCGGTGATCAGCTGCTTCACCGGGGTGGATCCAGCCCAGGATGGCGCATGCGTGACCGGGAACCCGAACTACAACCCGTTCCCGAGCCTCATCCACGTGCATGGGAATACCTTCAGCGGCACCGGGACGGCCCCGCTCATGAACAATCAGAACATGAGCCACCCGAGCTTCGTGCTCGCGTACCTCCTGAGCACCGGCCTGCCTCCGGCCTCGGGGCCGCACCTCTTCCCGGACAATCACGTCTCCGAGGTCCTGTGGGACGGCGTGGTCGTGCTCGGCAATCTGCAGATCTGCTCCAACAACAACACCGCCGAGCACTTCCACAACGCCAACCTGCACCTGCTGTCGGTTGATCTCGACAACCCGGATCTCAGCCAGGTGATGACCTTCGACGACGCCGCCTGGGATTGCACTCCGACGGGCTTCCCTCTCCCGGCCGTTCCGGTTCCCACGTTCTGAGGCGCCGAGGGGTCGCGAGATCGTCCTTCTCGCGGCCCCTTCTGCAGAGAGGTCGATTGTGATGTCGAAGTTCGTCCGGGGGATGATTGCCAGCGGCGTGCTCCTGTTCGCGGCCTGCAACCAGAGCCCCAGCAACAAGTCGTGTACGCCGAGGGTCCCCACCGACAATTCAGTTCCGGGAACCTTGGCTGACTGGTGTCAAGTGGAGATCTCGAACGGAGACGTCACCCCACTCGCGAGCGACGTCGTCCCCTTCAGTCTCACCACCCCGCTCTATTCGGACGGGGCGATCAAGCGCCGCACTGTCCGGCTCCCTCCGGGCGCGGCCGCGACCTACACTGACGCAGGCGTTCTCGGCTTCCCCGACGGGACGGTGTTCACCAAGAGCTTCGGGTTCCGTCAGGATGCCCGTGACACGACGCTGCCCATTCAGTGGATCGAGACTCGGGTGGAGTGGAAAGCGGCGGGCTCGTGGAGCTTCATGAGCTACCGCTGGAACGACGCCGGCACCGAGGCGGTCTCGCTCCCTGGCGGCGAGGTGGTGAGCTTCTCCTACGTCGACGTGGACGGAGCGATGCAGTCGCCCCACTACCTCGTCCCGAGCATGCTTCAATGCGAGCAGTGTCACTCCGAGCCAGGGGCCATCGCTCCCATTGGACCCAAGTCGCAGTGGCTCAACACCGACTACGCCTACCCTGAGGGGACCGAGAATCAGCTCGCCCACTGGTCGCACATCGGCATTCTCACCGGGGCACCGGACCCGGCGAACGCGCCGAGGTTGCCGGTCGCCGCCGATCCGGACGCTGGCACCGTCGAGCAGCGCGCGCGAGCGTACCTCGAGGCCAACTGCGGCTTCTGTCACAACCCGACGGGCAATGCCCGCGTGAGCGGGCTCTTCTTGACCGCGACGACCACCGAGCCGATCCAGTTCGGCGTCTGCAAGAAGCCGGTCGCGGCAGGTCCGGGGGCCGGCGGCCGGAAGTACGACATCGTGCCCGGCAGCCCGGATGCGTCCGTCATCACCTACCGGATCGAGGCGACGTCACCGGCCACGGCGATGCCGCAGATCGGACGGAGCGTCGTGGACACGCACGGGGTCGCGCTCGTCAACGAATGGATCACCGAACTCCCCGGGACGTGTAACTGACCGAAGCGGCGCGCCTGCGGGCGCGGCGTCGGGCTGCTCGTACCAGGACGTTCCCTCGTCGTGGGCCGCCGCCCTTCGTGATGGAAGGCGGCGCGAGCATCCACCGGGATGGACGGGGCGGCGGCCCGGCGCTGGGTGATTTCCCGGTCCGTGCGCGACTGGACCGTGTATGGATGGCTTCCGCCCTCGCTTCCGACGTGAAGGAGAAGCCTTGAACCGTCAGCTCTTGCGGCTCGGCAGTGTTCTCGCGGTGGTGGCACTCGCGACGGCGTGCAGCAGCGACAACGACGGCAGCGGCGGCAAGGACGCGGGGGTCGATGCTGGCACCGACGCCGGCACGGACGCTGGCAACAACGTCGTGCACGTCGATCCGGCGATGTCCGAGACCGCGATCTCGAGCGCGTTCTCCGGCGCCAGCGCCGACTCGACCATCCAGATGGCGGCCGGCATCTACCACTTTACCAACTCGCTCAACCTCGCGACGGCGGACAACATCACCGTGAAAGGAGCGGGGATCGACTCGACGGTCCTCGACTTCAGCACTCAGGTGGCGGGCGCCGATGGCGTGGTCCAGAGCATCCCGCTGGGCTCGACGGTGAAGACCATCTTCCAGGATTTCAGCATCTGGGACACAGCGGGTGACGGGATCAAGGTCGTTGGAGCGACCGGTGTGCACATCGAGGGAATCGGAGTCTCCTGGCCGTCGAGGGCAGACCACGGGGGTTACGGCATCTACCCGGTCCAGTCCAGGAACGTCCTGGTGGAGAACTGCGTCGTCGAAGGGGCGAGTGACACCGGGATCTATGTCGGTCAGTCCGACGGTATCGTGGTGCGGAACAACGTGCTGAATGGCAACGTGGCGGGCATCGAGATCGAGAACTCGTTCAACGCCGACGTCTACGGAAACGACTCCCACAACAACACGGCCGGGTTCCTGGTGTTCGACTTGCCCAATCTTCCGCAGGTCGGCGGGCACAACGTCCGCGTGTTCGACAACACGTTCACGGACAACAACCTGCCGAACTACGGCGATCCGAGCGGCACGGTGGCCCGCATCCCGGCGGGAACGGGTGGCGCGGTGATGGCCAACAGCAAGGTCGAGATTTTCGGCAACACCTTCAGCGGGAACGAGACCGCGGCTGTCGCGGTCATCAGCTGCTTCCTCGGCCTCGATTCGAGTACGCCCGGCGCGTGCACGTCGAGCCCCGGTTACGCCCCGGTGCCGACCCTGATCTGGGTGCATGACAACACCTTCAGCAACAACGGGAGGGACCCGATAGGGCACAACCCGGACATGAATCACCCGAGCTTCGAGCTGGCCCTGTTCCTGTTCTCCGGCTTCCCTCCGGCACCGGGAGCTCCAGGTTGGCTCGACGGCCACGTTGCCGAGGTCCTGTGGGACGGCGTCGTCATCCTCGGGAATGGGATGAATCCGTACTCGATCTGCGCGCAGAACAACTCCGCATCCACCTTTCACTTCGCCAATCTGCACTTTCCGCAAGTCGCCGCGGGCAGTCCTTTGAACGAGACGCTGATCAGCGACGAGATGGAGTTCAGTTGCATGCCGCAGGGCTTCCCCCTCCCGGCCGTCCCGGTACCCACGTTCTGAGGGCCGGGACGGGCGGCTCGGCCCCGACACGAAGGCTCGGAGCGTCGCCAAGAGCGTGGCCAGCACCCGACGCGACCGCGCCACCCGTGGCCGGGTCACTGGAGCGTTCCTCGCCGTTCGTCGTCGGTCCCACACTGGCGAACGGCGGCTCGGATCAGAGCTCTGTCGCGCGGGCCTGGTCCACGGGCCGGACCTCGACCGAGCCCTGTCCGGCGATGAACGGGCACCCTTGCGCGATGCTGGCCGCGTCGGCGAGGTCCTTCGCCTCGACGACGATGAACCCGAGCACGATGTCCTTCGTCTCTGCGAAGGGTCCATCGGTCACCGAGCCACGGCGCACCACCTTCCCGGCGCTCTCCAGCGGCTTGCCATGGGACTTGATCAGTCCCTTCGCCTCGAGGTCGCGCATCCAGGCAGTCCA
>Ga0081540_1002380_pt1 | contig 15363 bp, 7 predicted proteins | sample TabmetS2T1R1_FD_71024 | JGI IMG/M metagenome (GOLD analysis project Ga0081540, IMG submission 71024) | Tabebuia heterophylla rhizosphere microbial communities from the University of Puerto Rico - S2T1R1 | ecosystem: Host-associated > Plants > Roots > Rhizosphere ... | reverse complement strand
GCCGCCAGCGCCTGTTGCGGGAGGCCGATGGCGTAGGCTTCACCTATGCTGGCAATCGCAAGCTCGCCCTCTTCGTCGAGCAGGAGATCAAGCGCGACCTATCGCAGGCGCGCAAAGAACGATCGATTCCCCTCGCCGGCAGCGAGAGCGAACAAGAACGCATTAGCGCCTTGCGGCCGCGGCCACCCGAGCCGGAGATTGCGGGCAGCGGCAAGGCCGGCAGCGGCAACCCACCGGAGGGGAAGGCAGCCGCAGCGGGCGCGCCGAGCACAGGGCCGGCAACGGACGGCGGCTTGGACCAGAAGGCCGACAACGGCCGCATCACCTTAAAGAGCATCGGCGCCGCCGGGCGCGAGGAATCCTTCACCCTCGACCTGCCGCGGCCGGCCATTCCCTCCGCGGTGGTGGCGCTGGTGACCCGCAATCAATCGAGCGAGCGTCCCGCCGCCATGGGCGACGTCGTCGCCGACGAGATCGGCGGTGGGCTCGTCGTCTTGAGCTCGATTACGCCGGCGAGCAGCGGTTCGGGCCTGAACCGACGCCAAGCCCCGAGCCAGGCGCCCTACTATCATGTGCTGATCAAGGGCGAGCGGCTCACCACAAAACCGGGCCGGGCCGATGACTTCGGGTGGCCGCGCCTGGACCCCGACATCCCCGAGCCCGAACCGGCGCGGCGCGCGCGCTCAAACCCGCCCAAGGCCGCGGCACCGCCGCGCAGCTGAGCGCCGGAGCCGAGGGCGCGCGCCCTCAAGCCGTGGCTGGGCCGCGCGGCGCCGCATGTGGCCGACGTCGGCCGCGCTCGAGCCGGCTGCGCTGGCCGCGCTTGCTGGCGATGCCATCGATCTTGCGCAAAATCGTCTCGAAGGCGTCGCGCAGCGCCATCGTCAGCTCTTCGCTGGCGTGGCTGCCGATCCGCTCATGACAAACCACAATGGGCCGCTGGCGGGGAACCCCAATTTCGATCTTGATGCAGTAGACTTTTGGTTTGAGCGCCGTGCGCTGGGTGGCCTCGAGCACGACGCGGCAGCTTGTCATGCGCTCGAAATGCTTCTCCAGTTTGGCAACCTTATCGCGTACTCGCTGCTCGATGGCTTCGCTTCGCTGGATCCCGTGAAAATGCACCTCGACCGGAGCGTTCATGGGCAAACCCTGCCTGCTGAGATCGGACACGACGTATCTCAGCACGTAGGGCGGGCGCTGGCCAGATCAAGAGCGCGCCTGTGCTTAAGATTTTCCGCCGCAGCACCAGCGCCTTAGCGGGCGAGGTCGCTCCGGCCCATCAAAAAGCTGTCGATGGCGTGCGCCGCCTGCCGGCCCTCGCGAATGGCCCACACCACTAGGCTCTGGCCGCGCCGGACGTCGCCGGCGGCAAACAGTTTGCTCCGGCCCTTGATGCGATAATCGCGTTCATTGGCATCAAGCCCCTTGAAGCGTCCGCGCGGCACCACGCTGAGGCCCAGCTCGGCCACCAGGTCGCTTTCCACCGGGCCGGAAAAGCCCATGGCGAACAATACGAGGTCGGCCGGCAGCTCACCCGCGCTGCCGGCAATCGGCTTGAGCGCAGCATCGACGCGCGCGAAAAGCAGTTTTTCCACCTTGCCATTGCGGCCGGCAAAGCCCGCGGTGGAAATCGAGTACTCGGTCTTGGCGCCCTCGGCCTGGCTGGAGGAGACGCGCAGCTTCAGCGGCCAATGCGGCCAGGACAGCGCCTTGTTCTCCTTGACGGGAGGTTGCGGCATGATCTCCAGCTGCGTCACCGACTTGGCACCCTGACGCAATGAGGTGCCGATGCAGTCGCTCCCCGTGTCGCCGCCGCCGATGACGATCACGTGCTTGCCCGCCGCCGTGATCTGCGGCTCCTCGCGCTGCGGCTGACCAGCAACGCGCCGGTTCTGCTGCGGCAAATACGTCATGGCGAACACCAAGCCGTCGAGCTCGCGCCCGGGCGATGTCGCGAAGAAGTCGAACGGCTGCTCCGAACCTGCCGCCAGCAGCAGGGCGTCGTGTTCGGCCTCGAGCTGCTGAGCCGGCAGCTCGCGCCCCACATGAACGTTGCAGTGGAAGACGACACCCTCGGCTTCCATTTGCTTGATGCGGCGCTCGACGATGCTCTTTTCCATCTTGAAGTCGGGAATGCCATAGCGCAGCAGCCCGCCGGGGAAGGGATGCTTGTCGTAGACGTGCACCTCGTGACCGGCGCGCGCCAGCTGCTGCGCCGCCGCCAGGCCCGCCGGCCCGGAGCCGACGATCGCAACCCTCTTGCCGGTCTGCTTCTCCGGCGGCTCGGGCGCCACCCAACCCTCGGCAAAGGCCTTGTCGGCGATGCCGCACTCGATGGTCTTGATCGTCACCGGCTGGTCGTCGATGTTGAGCGTACAGGCGGCCTCGCATGGCGCCGGGCAGACGCGGCCGGTAATCTCGGGAAAGTTATTGGTCGAGTGCAGATTGCGCGCCGCCGTTCGCCATTGCTCGCGGTAGACGAGATCGTTCCAGTCCGGGATCTGATTGTTTACGGGACAGCCGTTGTGGCAGTAGGGAATGCCGCAGTCCATACAGCGCGACGCCTGCACCCGGGCGTCCGCCTCCGACAGCGGCACCACGAATTCGCGCCAATGCTTCAGGCGCTCCTCGACCGCGGCATAGCCGCGATCGTGCCGCTCGAACTCCATGAAGCCGGTGATCTTGCCCATCGTGTCCGATCTTTAATTCAGGTCTTGCGAGGACGTGCGCGCCGCACCGAGGCCGAGCGCGGCTTCGCAGCGCGCGATCCAAGCGCAAACGTGCTGGCGCTGGGAAAGGTCAAAGCCGCCCTCGGGGGCGAGCCGCGTATAGGGCAAGAGCACAAGATCGGCAATCGAGAGCCGGTCGCCGACCAGCCACTGGCGTCCCTCGAGCAGGTTGTCCATGAGATCGAGCGCCTGTTCCCCGCGCTCGACGCGCTGCGGCTCGCGCGCCGCCTTCGGCCGACCGAGATAGACCATGTGGAAGCGGCAGACGGCAAGGTAGGGTTCGTGGCTGTACTGCTCCCAGAACAAGAGCTCGTCGACCTTGGCGGCAATAAACGGATCTGCCGGCAGCAGTGGGCTGCCCTGCGCCAGGTAGCGCACAATGCCGTTGGACTGGGCCAAGCGCCGGCCGTCGGCAAATTCCACGGCCGGGATCTGCGCCATCGGAAACTTGGCGACGAACTCGGGCGTGCGGGTATCCCCCTGTAGCACCTCGATCGGCACCCAAGCGTAAGCGAGCCCGAGAAGGTCGGCCGTGTACTTGACCTTCAGGCAGTTCCCGGACCCCAGATCGCCGTAGATCTTCATGAGGACAATCGCCCGTGACGAACAAAAACTGCGCCTTGCGGCGTCTTTAGCCTTTGGCCGGCAAGCCGATCTCGAGCACATCAAAGCCGGTCTTATCGGCGGCCTGATGCTTGCTCATCTCTTCCAGCGCCCGCCGGTATTCAACCGGCATCACCTTTTTGAACTTGCCCTGATAGTGCGCCCAATTGTCGAGAATGGCCTTCGCCTTGGCGGAATTGGTGTAGTGGGCATGCCGGGCAATCAGCTGGTGCAGCCGTTCGGCATCCTGCTTGGTCATGTCGGCCATGATGTCGACCAGGCCGTGGCTCTCGAGATCGCCGCCCTGGTTGGACAGCTGGCGCATGACCTGCTCCTCGGCCTCCACGGGCTCGAGGTCGATCATCGACAGATTGCAGCGCCGTTCGAAGGTGCCGTCCTCGTCAAACACGTAGGCGATGCCCCCGGACATGCCGGCGGCAAAGTTGCGACCGGTCGGCCCGATGACGACGACGATGCCGCCCGTCATGTACTCACAGCCATGATCGCCGGTCCCCTCCACCACGGCAACGGCCCCCGAGTTGCGCACGGCAAAGCGTTCGCCGGCAACGCCGCGGAAATAGCACTCCCCGCTGATGGCGCCGTACAGCACGGTGTTGCCGACGATGATGCTCTCCTCGGGGGTAATGCCCGAGGCCGGGTCGGGGCGCACGATCAGCTTGCCGCCGGACAAGCCCTTGCCGACGTAGTCGTTGGCCTCGCCGACGAGATCGAGGGTCACGCCGTGCGCGAGCCAGGCGCCAAAACTCTGGCCGGCGGTGCCCTGGAAAGAGAGCCATATGGTATCCTCGGGCAAACCGCTGTGGCCGTAGCGCTTGGCGATTTCGCCCGACAGCATCGCCCCGGTGGCGCGATCGCGGTTGGAGATGGCGAGCTGCTCCTTGACGGGGCGCTTCTCGGCAAGCGCCGGCATGGCAAGCTCGGTGAGCCGCACGTCCAGCACCTTGCCAAGGCCGTGGTCCTGCCGCTCGGAATTGTAGATCGCCACCGTTTCCGGCACATCCGGCTGGTGGAACAGCTTTTCGAAGTCCAGCCCACGCGCCTTCCAGTGCCCGATCGCGCGTTGCTTGTCGAGGCACTGGGATTGGCCGATCATTTCGTTGAAGTTGCGGTAGCCGAGGGCCGCCATGATCTCGCGGACTTCCTCGGCGACGAAGAAAAAGAAGTTGATGGCGTGCTCGGGCTGACCCTTGAACTTGGCCCGCAGCAGCGGATCTTGCGTCGCCACGCCAACGGGGCAGGTGTTGAGGTGGCACTTGCGCATCATGATGCAACCGAGCGCGATCAGCGGCGCAGTGGAGAAGCCAAATTCGTCGGCACCGAGCAAGGCGCCGATGACGACGTCACGCCCGGTGCGAATGCCGCCGTCGACCTGGACGGCGATGCGACCCCTCAGCCGGTTGCCGACCAGGGTCTGGTGCGTCTCGGCGAGCCCGATCTCCCAGGGCGAGCCGGCGTGTTTAATGGAAGTGAGAGGTGAGGCGCCGGTACCACCCTCGAAGCCGGCGATGGTGACGTGGTCGGCGCGCGCCTTCGCCACCCCGGCCGCGACCGTGCCGACGCCAACCTCGGACACGAGCTTGACCGAGACGTCGGCCGCCGGATTGACGTTCTTCAGATCGAAGATGAGCTGCGCCAGGTCTTCGATCGAATAGATGTCGTGATGCGGCGGCGGCGAGATCAAACCGACCCCCGGGGTTGAATGGCGCACCTTGGCGATGGTGGCATCCACCTTGTGTCCGGGCAACTGGCCGCCCTCGCCGGGCTTGGCGCCCTGCGCCATTTTGATCTGCATGACATTCGAATTGGCGAGGTATTCGGCCGTGACGCCGAAGCGGCCAGAGGCCACCTGCTTGATCGCCGAGCGCATCGAATCGCCGTTCGGCAGCCGCTTGAAGCGGTCGGCCTCCTCGCCGCCTTCCCCGGTGTTCGACTTGCCGCCGATGCGGTTCATGGCGATCGCCAAGGTGGTATGCGCCTCGCGCGAGATCGAGCCGAAGCTCATCGCTCCGGTCGAAAAGCGCCGCACGATGTTGGCCGCCGGCTCCACCTCTTCGAGCGCGACCGCACGGCGTCCCATTTCCTTGGCGCTCTTTAGACGGAACAGCCCGCGCAAGGTCATCAGCTGTTCGGTCTGGTCGTTGATCTCTTGCGCATAGGCTCGATACTTGTCGGGCAGATTGCCGCGCACGGCGTGCTGCAGGTCGGCGACCACCGTCGGCCGCCACATGTGGGCCTCGCCGCGGATGCGATAGGCATACTCGCCACCCACATCGAGCGCACCCTCCAACACCTCAACATTGCCGAAGGCTTGCCGGTGCCGCTCGGCGGTCTCGCGCGCGATCTGGCGCAGGCCGACTCCCTCGACTTGGGTGTGCGTGCCGGTGAAATACCTTTTCACAAACGTGGACTTCAGGCCGACGGCATCGAAGATCTGGGCGCCGCAGTAGGACTGGTAGGTCGAAATGCCCATCTTCGACATCACCTTCAAGAGGCCCTTGTCCAGCGCCTTGATGTAGCGCTTCTGCGCCTCCTTCAAGGTCAGTTTCTCGTCGAGATCGGGCAGCAGCTGCTCGAGGGTATCGAAGGCCAGGTAGGGATTGATGGCCTCCGCACCGTAGCCCGCGAGCACGGCAAACTGATGCACCTCGTGCGCCTCGCCGGTTTCCACCACCAACCCGACCGATGTGCGCAGGCCCTGCCGGATCAGGTGGTGATGTACGGCCGAGGTGGCGAGTAGCGACGGTATCGCAATGCGATCCGGCCCCGTTAGGCGGTCGGACAGAATGATGATGTTGTACTCCTTGGAGCGCACCGCCTCCTCGGCCTCGGCGCACACCACATCGAGCGCATCGGCCATGCCGCGCGCACCCTTCTCCACCGCGTAGGTGATGTCGATCGTCACCGAGGAGAATTGGTTGTCCTTGACCAGACCGATTTGCCGGATGCGCTCCAGATCCTCGTTGCTGAGGATCGGCTGGTACACCTCGAGCCGCTTGATTTTGGCGGTGCCCTCGAGATCGAGCAGGTTTGGCCGCGGCCCGATAAAGGAAACGAGGCTCATCACCAGTTCCTCGCGGATCGAATCGATCGGCGGGTTGGTCACCTGGGCGAAGTTTTGCTTGAAATAGGTGTGCAATAGCTTGGGCTTGTTGGACAGCACCGAGACGGGCGTGTCATTGCCCATCGAACCCACGGCTTCTTGACCGGTGTGTGCCATCGGCGCCATCAGGAACTTCAGGCTTTCTTGGGTGTAGCCGAACGCCTGTTGCAGATCGAGCAGGGCCACGTTCGACTTCTTGCGCGCCAGCTTCTTGGGTAAGGGCAAATCGCCGACCTGCACCTGGGTGCGGGAGAGCCACTGTTCGTAGGGATGGCGCGAGGCAAGATCCGCCTTCAACTCGTCATCGGAGATGATGCGACCAGCTTCCAGATCGATCAGCAGCATCTTGCCGGGCTGCAGTCGCCACTTCTTGGCAATGCTGGCTTCCGCCACGGGCAACACGCCCGCCTCCGACGACATGATCACGGTGTCGTCCTTGGTCACGAAATAGCGCGCGGGCCGCAATCCGTTGCGGTCAAGCGTGGCGCCAATCTGCCTGCCGTCGGTGAAGGCCATCGCCGCGGGACCGTCCCAGGGTTCCATGAGACAGGCGTGGTATTCGTAAAAGGCGCGCCGCTTGGCATCCATCAGCGGATTGCCGGCCCAGGCCTCGGGGATCAGCATCATGGCGGCGTGCGCCAGGCTGTAGCCGCCCATCACCAGGAACTCGAGCGCGTTGTCGAAACAGGCCGTGTCCGACTGCCCCTCGTAGGAAATCGGCCACAGCTTGGTGATGTCGCTGCCGAACAGCGGCGTCTTCACCGACGCCTGCCGCGCCGCCATCCAGTTGACGTTGCCGCGCAGGGTGTTGATCTCGCCGTTGTGGGCCACCATGCGGTAGGGGTGCGCCAGCTTCCACGAGGGGAAGGTGTTGGTGGAAAAGCGTTGATGCACCAGCGCCATCGAGGAGGCCAGGCGCGGGTCGGACAGGTCCTTGTAGTACTTCTTCACCTGGTAGGACAGGAACATGCCCTTATAGACCAGGGTGCGGCTCGACAGCGACACCGAGTAATGACCGATGTCGCGGCCCTTGTAGGCAAAGTAGAGCGCGTTGGAGACGACCTTGCGGATCATGTAGAGGCGGCGCTCGAACTCCTGCTGCTCCTTCATCGCTTTCGGCCGGCCGATGAAGATCTGTCGATGCACGGGCTCGGTGGCCTTCACCATTTCGGAGAGGCAGCTGTTGTCCACGGGCACCGAACGCCAGCCCAAGAACTCCAAGCCCTCCTCGCGAATGATCCGCATCCAGACGCGCTCGCAGTGGGCGCGGAGGCGCTCGTCTTGCGGCAAAAACAGCTGACCACAGGCGTAGTGGCCTTGCTTCGGCAGCTTGAATTTGAGCTTTTGCGCCTCCGCCTCCAGGAAGGCGTGCGGAATTTGGATCAGAATGCCCGCGCCGTCGCCGGCGATCGGATCGGCGCCGACGGCGCCGCGGTGTTCGAGGTTCTGCAGAATGCAGAGCGCGTCCTCGATCAGCTTGTGGGTCTTGCCGCCCTTGAGGTTGGCGATAAAGCCCACGCCGCAGGCATCGTGTTCGCGGCGGGGATCGAACAGGCCGCGTCCCGCCGGGAACATGGGCATGACACTGGCATCCGGAATGCCGCTGCTGTGCGTTCTATCCGTCGTCATAGGCTTTCGCCTTCCGGCTCAGATGCGCCTCGCCTCCTGGGGGTCTACGCGCAGGTACCCTGTCCGTTCCCAGAATCTGGGCCTGGGCAGAGCGCAGCCGTGCACGCGGAGCGGGACGCCACCGGTCCGTTGCGCCGTCCTGAAACTGCCGCCCTGGCCCCCGTCTCCCGGATCGGACGATGGGCTTGCGGGCAGCGCATCAGGCCGCGGTCCAGGCGGCTGATCTTACCCCAGATCCTCTCATCGAGGGCCCAGGCCGCCGGGCCAAAGCGCCGCGGCCGGGTCTCCCGACGTAAAGGACAGCATAGCTGACCTATTTCGCGGTGCAAAGATGATTTGCGTCGGCCCGCCCGCCGATGCCAGATTTTTTTCCCCTGTGCCCCGCAAAGCCCCATCCTGCGATGTGTCCGGTTGCATCGAGCGAGCCATGCCCAAGCTGCGCACCCCCTTCGGACACTGGCCCTCACCGATCACGCCGGCCATGGCGGCGGCCGGCAGCCGGCGCTTCGGCAGCCTCAAGGCCGAGGCCGGCGCCGTCTACTGGAGCGAATCGCGGCCCGAGGAGGGCGGGCGGCAAACCATTTTGCAAGGCCGCGCCGACGGCAGTGTCCGCGAGCTACTGGCGGCCCCCTTCTCGGCCAGATCGCGCGTGCACGAATATGGCGGCGGCGAATTCTGCGTCGCCGGCGAGACCCTTTACTTCACAAATGACAGCGACCAGCAAATCTATGCCGTGCGGCCCGGTGAAACGCCGAGCCGGCTCACCAACGCGCCCAACATGCGCTTTGCCGATTATAGCCTCGATCACCGGCGCCGACGCCTGATCGGGGTCGGCGAGCGGCACGGCGGACGCCATGCGGGCGTGCGCAACCTGCTGGTGGCCATCGATATCGCCCGCGGCAAGGTCACCGAGCTCGCCGGCGAGCACGACTTTTACGCCTCACCGTCGCTGTCCCCCGGCGGCGATAAGATCGCCTTTTTGGCCTGGGACCTGCCGGACATGCCGTGGGACAGCGCCGCGCTGTGCGTGGCCCCCGTGCACGAGGACGGCGGGCTCGGCGGCGCCCGCGGCGTGGCCGGCGGCAACGGCGCGGCCGCCTTCCAGCCGGTATGGTGCGGCAAGCGACACTTGAACTTCGTCCTGGACGCCAGCGGCTGGGGACAGCTCTACGCTTGGGATGGCGCCACCGTTCGCCGCCGCTATGGGCAGCGCGGCGCCGACCTGTCACGACCGCAGTGGGTGTTTGGTCTGCGCAGCTATTGCCTGGGCCCCGACGGCAGCATCGGCGCCGTCGCCCTTCGGCAGGGCCGACCGCTGCTGGAGGTCTGGGAGCCCGACCGCGGACGGCGCACGCGCTATTCCAGGCTCGCCGCCAAAACCGCGCGCATCGATGATCCCGTCGCTTTCGCCGGGGGCTTTGCCGCCTTGATCAGTCGGCCGACGGCGATGCCCGAGGTCATGCGCATCGGCCGGCGCGGCATCAAAGGTTTTGCGGGCCCCCCCGCCCCGCCGCTCGCGGAGCTGTCGGGTTACCTCAGCGTCGGCAGCGACGTTGCCTTTCGCGCCGGCCGCCGCACCGTCTATGGCATCTACTATGCCCCGGCCAATGCAACGCATCGGGGCCCCGCCGGCGCCCTGCCGCCGGCACTGCTGTTCGTGCACGGCGGCCCCACCAGCATGACCGATGCCGGCCTGAGGCTGCGCACCCAATTCTTTACCAGCCGCGGCTTTGCCGTGTTCGATATCAACTACTCGGGCAGCACGGGCTTCGGCCGCGCCTACCGCGAGCGGCTCGATGCGGCCTGGGGCATCGCCGACGTGGCCGACTGTGCCGCCGCCGCCAGGCATCTCGCCCGCGCCGGTCTCGCCGACGGCAACAAGATCGCCATCTCCGGCGGCAGCGCCGGCGGCTACACCACCTTGATGGCCTTGGCCACCACCCGCGTCTTTGCCGCGGGAAGCTGCCACTATGGGGTATCCGACCTCGCCCTGCTGCTCAAGCACACCCACAAGTTCGAATCGGGTTATCTGCACCGGCTACTGGGAACGACGCCCGCGGACTGGCAGGCGACCTTTGCCGCCCGCTCGCCGCTGAACCTGATCGACGGCATCGGCGCGCCCGTCATCCTGTTCCAGGGCCTCGATGACAAGGTGGTGCCGCCGGAGCAGTCTCGACGCATGGTGAGGCGGCTCAAGCAGCGCGGGATCGACGTGGCCTATCACGAGTTCGCCGGCGAGGGCCACGGCTTTCGCCGGGCCGAGACCATCATCGCCGTCTTGGAGGCCGAGCTCGAATTCCTGCGCCGCGTGCTCAGCCTTTAAGGCGCGGCCGCGGGCGCCGCGATCGGCGCCGCGGCGGCCTCGAGCCAAGCGCGGTCGGCGGGCCCGAGCTCGGGCCCGATCAGATCGGCCACGCGCGCGTGATAGGCATTGAGCCAGACCAGCTCTTGAGGGCTCAGCAGCGCCGGCACGATCAGGCGCCGATCGATCGGCGCCAGCGTCAGGGTTTCGAAGCCCAGCATGGCGCGCTCGCCACCCTCCACGACGCGCGGCTCCTCGACCAACAGCAAATTCTCGATGCGAATGCCGTAGGCGCCGGGCTTGTAATAACCGGGTTCGTTGGAGACGATCATGCCCGGTTCCAGCGGGGTCATGCCGCGCTTGGAGATGTTTTGTGGACCCTCGTGCACGGACAGGTAACTGCCGACACCGTGTCCGGTACCATGGTCGAAGTCGAGCCCCGCCTGCCACAGCGCCCGGCGGGCGAAGGCGTCAAGATCAACCCCGCGCGTGCCGGCGGGAAAGCGCGCCGTGGCGATGGCGATGTGGCCCTTGAGCACGAGGGTGAAACGCTCCTGCATTTCCCGCCTCGGGCTTCCGATCGCCACCGTGCGCGTAATGTCGGTGGTGCCGTCGAGGTATTGGGCGCCTGAGTCGACGAGGTAGAGCTCGCCCGGCTTGAGCGTGCGATTGCTCGCCGTCGTCACCCGATAGTGAACGATGGCGCCATTGGGTCCCGCCCCCGAAATCGTGTCGAAGCTGATCTCCTTTAGCGCCTGGGTTTCGCCGCGCATGGCCTCCAGCTGACGTGCCACGGCAATCTCATCGAGACCGCCGCTGCCGGCTTCGCGGTCGAGCCAGGCCAGAAAGCGTGCCATCACCGCGCCATCGCGCTTGTGGGCGGCGCGCGCGCCGGCGATTTCCGCGGCGTTTTTGCGCGCCTTGGGGATCAGGCAGGGGTCGGCGCCGCGCACGATTTGCCCCTTGCCGCCCTTGAGCTTGCGGAAAAACCAGTTCGCAGCCGTGTTGGGATCAAGCCGCACCCGCTTGCCCGCGGCCTTGAGCGCGGCCAGCCGCGGCGCCAGCAGCGTGGGCGCGCTGAGTTTTGCCAGCGGCGCCAAATGCGCCCGCGCCTCGCGGTTGATCTTGGCCTTGTCGATGAACAGCTCGGGCTTGCCGGCGACGGGAACGACGGCAAAGGCCAGCGGCACGGGATTGTGGGCGACGTCGGAGCCGCGAATGTTAAAGAGCCAGGCAATCGAGTCGGGCTGGGTCAGGATCACGGCGTCGGCCTTGTCGCGGCGCAAGATGTCCTGCAGCTGGGTAAGCTTCTCCTGCGCCGGCTTGCCGGCGTAGGCCAAGGCCTGCGGCTGCACCGGCCCCGTCGGTGGCGCGGGCCGCTCACGCCCCCAGATCCGGTCGATCGGGTTCCGTGCCAGTGCCTTCAGCTTGATGCCCCTCAATTCCAGTGCCGCGCCCAAGTCTTCGAGGCCGGCCTGGGCGTGCAGCCAGGGATCGTAGCCCACGACGCTATCGCCCTTGAGCGTGTCGATCAGCCAATCCGACAGCTTGGCCTGCGGCACCTGCAGGATCTGGAACAGGCCGGTGTCGACCTGAGTTGGCGCCTGCACCACGTAGCGTCCGTCGACGAACAGGGCCGCCGCGGCGCGCGCGACGGCGGCAAGACCCGCCGAACCCGTAAAGCCCGTGAGCCAGGCCAGGCGCTCGGCCGCCGGGGCGACGTACTCGCCCTGGTGCTCATCCGCGCGCGGCACCAAAATGGCATCGACGCCAAGCTCGGCCATCAGCTGGCGCAGGCGCCGCACGCGCAGCGCGTGATCGCCGCCCAAGGGGGGAGCCTCGTAGGTCTGATACACGCGCTTCTCCGGCAGGCAAGAGCATAAGGCGCGCCCGTGACGGCAGGACCCGTGACGCGCGCGCCGATCCTGCCCTAGTTTGCCCCCGAGCGCGAGCCAAGGGCCGCCGCACTGCTCGGGCTGTGGCCGGGCACCGTGCGCGCCGTGGTCGTTGCCAGCCGCGGTCGCGCTAGGCCGCCGCCGGTCCACCCGTGGCGCCATCGAATTCGTGACCGGCGGCGGACGGGTCGGGCAGTTGATCGAGGCACAGGTCCCACAGCTTGTCGATTTGGCTGGCGGCGGCGTGCGCAGGCAGCGCTTGGAGCGTGCCGTCCGGCAGCTCCGTGACCACCCCGTCCTGTTTCAGGCGGCCCAGGGCATCGGAGATATCGAAGTCAACATCGAGATCGAAGGTGTCCTTGATGTAGGCCTCGATGGCCTCATCGACGGCTTTCAACTCACGCACATTGACGGGCGCCTTGGCCAGGGCGCTGTAAAGCAGCATCTCCTCTTTGACGTCTTCCTCCGCGGCACGATCGGCCAAGAGCGTCATGACGCCGCGATTGTCGGCCACCGCATGGAAGTAGAGATTTTGCGCCATCACGATCATGTAGCGATTGCGCTGGGCAATGAAGTTCGATGCTTGCCGCATCGCCACACCGCCAAGCCCGGCCAGCGCGCCGACCAGCGCCATCGGGTTGGTCGACACCAACGCGATCTTGCCGACCGTGCCGGCCACACCCATGCCGAGACCACTGCCCGCCGTCACGCCGAATTTGATCTTGTCGAACAGCCGGAACTGCACCTTGGTGTTGGGAAAGATCATTTCGATGTCGGTGCGCGGGATATTTTTGAAGAGCTTCATATAAATAAAGTCGCTCTTGACCGAGTCGGGCAGCAGGCCGCGGGTGCGTTTGACGAACTTTTCCGCGTCCTTGCGTTCCAGGCCCTGCTCGCGCATGACCTCCTCGACGCGCACCTCGAAGGGCTTGAGCTTGAACAGCAGGAACAGCCGCTGAAAGACGGGGATTTTCACCTCCTCGTGCCACAAAAACAGCCGCTTGGCCGTGCGCCGCCGCTCGCTCAAGGTGGTGGCCCCGCGGTAGAAGATCAGGATCTCCTCGAAGGCACCAAGGTCCACCTGCAGGTCGAGACCATAGTAGGAATCCTTGGTCAGAATGATCTTCACGTCCGAGGGATCGACGTGCTCGAAGTTCGCCTGCACCAGGAAGTGGTGCATTTGCTCGACCACTTGTTTCTGCATGACGAGCTTCTCTTGCGCCGAGAAAACGCGCGTCGTCAAAAGGTCGCTGTCCGGACTGAAGGGCTCATAGAGCTGCTCGAGCTCGAGCAGGCTGGCGGTGTAGGAATGCCGACGCCAATAGTCGAGATAGCGCATGAAGCGGCGCGCGTCCTTGGCCTCCCCGGCGGGCCAGCTCTGAGGCTGGGTGAGCCGATCGAGCAGGGCGTGCCGCGTGATGGGCAAAAATTTTTCCCGCGCCGGCGGGCCTTTGGCGGCCTCCGCCGCACGCGCTGGCGCCGTCGCGTTGACGAGCGCGCTCCACACTCCGCCCCGCATCATCGTTCCTGCCGACGCCATGTTTTTTCCCCGCCAAGCGTTGAAACGCGCTTGCCTCCAACGTCGAGAAGCCCTGGGTTCGAGCGACGCAAATACCGCTTGCGCCAGAGCCAGTTCGTTCTAGAACCGGCCGACGGCGATTGTCGAGGCTAGCGGGCGTTTGGGACCTCCCTGTGACGCAAAATGCACAGGCGCCGAGGGGCGGGCCTAATGGGCGCGCTCGACGAAACTGTCCACCACCCGCTTGCGCCCGGCCTTTTCGAAGTCGATCGTGAGTTTGTTGCCGTCGACGTCGGCGATCCGCCCATAGCCGAACTTTTGATGGAATATACGCTCCCCCGGCGCGTAGCCGGCGGTCGGCGCCGTCGATGCGGCCACCAGTTCGCCGTCGAGCGTGAGCGGCGTGCGCTTCTTGTTGCGGTCCTCGCGGTTCCACTGCTCTTTGGCGCGCTGCCACCCCGGCGTCGCATAGCCGCTCTCAAACCCGGCCGCGGGCGCATCGAAGCGACTGGGCCCATAGGGATTGAAGCGCGTGCCACCGCCGTATGGGCTTTTGGCTTCGCTCACCTCGAGGTGGGCCTCGGGCAGCTCATCGACAAAGCGGGACGGCGCGGCGGCCTGCCAAAGGCCACGATTGCGGCGGTTCTGCGCGAAGCTGATCTTGGCCAGTTGCTTGGCCCGGGTCATGCCGACGTAGGCGAGCCGTCGCTCCTCTTCGAGGCCGGCGTTGCCATTCTCGTCGAGGCTGCGCTGATGCGGGAATAAGCCTTCCTCCCAGCCCGGCAGGAACACGACCTCGAACTCGAGCCCCTTGGCCGCGTGCAACGTCATCAGGGATACGCGATCGCCGGCCTCGGCGCCGTCGGCGTCCATGACCAGGGAGACGTGCTCCAGGAAGCCCTGCAGCGTCTCAAACTCGTGCATGAAGCGCACGAGCTCCTTCAGGTTCTCGAGCCGCGCCTGCGCCTGCGGACCGCGATCCTGCTGCCACATCTGCGTATAGCCCGACTCATCCAGGATCAGCTCGGCCAATTCGGTGTGTTTCATGCCGGCAACCTGGCCGCGCCAACGTTCGAAGGTGGCGATCAGGTCGGCGAGCGCCTTACGGGTTTTGCCGGCGAGCTCCTCGGTGTCGACGATTTCGCGCGCGGCCGCATAGAGCGAGATGGCGCGGGCGCGCGCCAGCTCAATGAGGCGCCGCACGGTGCTGTCGCCGATGCCGCGCTTGGGAACGTTGATGATGCGTTCGAACTTGAGATCGTTGGCCGGATTGAGCGTGACCTCGAGGTAGGCGATGGCGTCCCTGATCTCCTGGCGCTCGTAAAAGCGTGGGCCCCCGATCACCCGATAGGGCAGCCCGAGGGTGACAAAGCGATCCTCGAAGGCGCGCATCTGAAAAGAAGCGCGCACCAGGATGGCAATCTCGCTCAACCGCCGTCCGGCCTTGCCTTGCGTCTCGATCTCCTCGCCGATGGCGCGCGCCTCCTCCTCGTCATCCCAAACGCCGGCGAGGGTCACCGGACGTCCCAGATCCCGGTCCGTGAACAGCGTCTTGCCGAGCCGTG
>Ga0081540_1002379_pt1 | contig 15364 bp, 17 predicted proteins | sample TabmetS2T1R1_FD_71024 | JGI IMG/M metagenome (GOLD analysis project Ga0081540, IMG submission 71024) | Tabebuia heterophylla rhizosphere microbial communities from the University of Puerto Rico - S2T1R1 | ecosystem: Host-associated > Plants > Roots > Rhizosphere ... | reverse complement strand
CGGGTGCAGATGCGCTCGGTCTCGGAGAGGAGGTGCGAGTTGATGAAGAGGGTGGCCCCGCGCGCGAGCTCGGCGCCGAGGAGCTGCCGGATCTCCACCCGTCCCAGCGGGTCCACGCCGTCGGTCGGCTCGTCGAGCACCAGCAGCTCCGGGGCGCCGACCAGGGCCGCAGCGAGCCCCAGCCGCTGGCGCATGCCCTTGCTGAACCCGCGGATCTTCCGGTCTCGTGCCTCGGACAGGCCGACGCGCCCGAGCAGCGCGTCCAGCGCGGGCCGGTCCGGCCGCAGCCCCTTGAGCCGGGCCACGCTCGCCAGGAAGGCGGGCGGAGTCCACGCGCCGGGGAGGGTGAGGCGCTCGGGGAGGTAGCCCACGCGGGCCCGCGAACGCGGATCCTGCGGGCGGTACCCGAGCAGCTCCACCGCGCCGGAGTCCGGATGGGCGATGCCGAGCAGGCACTTGATGAAGGTCGTCTTCCCCGCGCCGTTGGGACCGATGAGCCCGAACGCCTCGCCCCGGGGAACCTCGAGGTCCACACCGTCCAGGGCGACCGCCTCGGAGCGTCCGAACCGGGAACGGAAGCGCTTGTGGAGGGAGGTCACGGCGAACGCGGCCGGCATTCCCCTGGAGCCTCCCATCTCCGGGGCCGGAACATCCACGCCGCTCACCACCAGCCGGTGCCCCGGGGCTTGAAGGCCAGGACCAGGAGCACCACCAGGGTCTGCACCACCACCACCGCGGGCCGTAGCTCGCCCATCGCGAAGACCACCACGTCGTCGAGGATCATGGCCGCGGGGAGCGCCCAGAACGCCCAGGGCCGCATCCGCCAGAGACCCCAGAGCGCCACGGCCAGCGTCCCCGTGGTGACCAGGACATAGGGCACGTACCCCGGTCCGAATGCCCGCCCCTGGCCGCTGGTCGCCGCGTGCAACCAGGTCGCGAGGAGGAGGAGGGCCCCGGCGACGCAGACCACGCTCAGCTGCCAGGGACGGCCCCTGGCCCGGGCAGCAGCGAACGGTCGGTCGTCCTGGGGCGCGATGGCCATGGATTCTTGTTAATGAGGCCGCATGAAACTCGTCGCCGCCCTGCTCGCCGTCTCCGCCCTGTCCTCGGGAGGCACGCCCATGTCCGTTCACGATTTCAAGGTGAAGACCATCGACGGCAAGGAGGCCTCCCTGTCCCAGTACAAGGGCAAGGCCCTGCTGATCGTCAACACCGCCTCGGAGTGCGGCTACACGCCGCAGTACGCGGGGCTCGAGGCTCTGTACGAGAAGTACAAGGACCGCGGCTTCACCGTCCTCGGCTTCCCGTCCAACGACTTCGGCGCCCAGGAGCCGGGGACCAACGCGGAGATCAAGAAGTTCTGCGAGCTCCGCTACAAGACCACCTTCCCGCTCTTCTCGAAGATCCCGGTGAAGGGCCCCGACGCCGATCCGCTCTACAAGTACCTGACCGGTTTGCCGGGCAGGCAGGGCGGCGCGATCACCTGGAACTTCAACAAGTTCCTGATCGCTCCGGACGGGAAGGTCATCGAGCACTTCGACAGCAAGGTCGAGCCGATGTCACCCGACCTCACCGCGAAGCTGGAGCAGGTGCTGCCGAAGAGCTGAGCGTCTCGGCGCTGGGCGGCTAGCGCCGCCGCGGACCGGCGTCCGGCGACTGGCTGGTGAGCGTGCGGGGCGCCTCGGAGCGCTCCACCGCCGCGTCGCGGGCGAGGATGGCGTTGATCCGCTTGGTCAGCGCCTTGCCCTTGCTGCTGCGTGTCGCCGAGCGGAGGTCGGTCACCATCTGCTTGTGGCGGTCGCGGAGGTGGGCCAGCGCCGCGTCCTTGTCCGTCACCTGCTCGGTGAGCGAGGCGTTGGTGGAGCGGAGCTCGTCGGTCTTCTCGGAGGAGTTGATGGCCTGCCGGCGGGCGTCCTTCTGGTCCGCCTCGAGCTTGCTCGCCCGCGAGCCGTACTCGTCGGCCATGCGGGTGGCCTGGGCGGTGCGTGCAGCCTGATCGTCGAGGAGCTTCTTGGCGTAGAGCGAGACCACGCCCAGCAGGACCACCGCGAGCCCGGCCACCATCCAGGGGAGGACGACCGGCGAGCGCGGCCTGGGGAGCGGAGCCGGCGTCAGCTCGGCCTCGTGCCCGGGTTCAGGAAACTGGAACTCGTCGCTCATCGAGGGACTCTTGACCCCGAGTCTGGCACGGAAATGGGCCACCCGTGGCCGAGTGAGCGCCGTTCTGCAACAATCCAGTCGCACCGACTCCCGATGATCCAGATGTTCCACGTCACCAAGGCGTTCCCTGGCGACCCGCCCGCGCTGGTCGACGTGAACCTGACGGTGGAGAAAGGTGAGTTCGTGTTCCTCACCGGCCCCTCGGGTGCGGGAAAGACGACCCTTCTCCGACTCGTGTTCTGCGCCGAGCCCGCGACGCGCGGGCAGATTCTCGTCGGTGGCCGCAACGTCCAGCGCATCCGCCAGGGGAGCATCCCCTTCCTGCGGCGGAACATCGGGGTCGTCTTCCAGGACTTCAAGCTGCTGCCGCACCGGACGGTGCTGGACAACGTGGCGCTGTCGCTCGACGTGCTGGGCGTCCCGCGCGACGAGGCCCGCCACCGCGCCAACCGGATGCTCAAGCTGGTCGGGCTCTCGCACAAGACCGAGAGCCTGCCGCTCAAGCTCAGCGGCGGAGAGCAGCAGCGGGTCGTCATCGCCCGGGCACTCGTCAACGAGCCGGCGCTGCTGCTGGCGGACGAGCCCACCGGGAATCTCGACCCGGGGCTCACCCAGGAGATCATGTCGCTCCTCTCGGACGCGAACGTGCGCGGGACCACGGTGGTCGTCGCCACCCATGATCTCGTGATGGTCGAGCGCTCCGGGAAGCGCGTCGTGCGGCTGGAGAAGGGCCGCATCGTCTCCGACGCCGGCGGGCCGACGATGGTCCGGCGGGTGGGGTAGGGCGGAGGCTTCTTGGGCGCGGTCGCGAAGGCGCAGACCTTCTGGCGTTCGGCGATGGAGGGGATCCGCCATCAGCCGTTCGTCCACGCCGTCTCGACCATCACCCTGGCCATCGCCCTCTTCACGCTCGGCCTGGCGCGCACCGCGGCGCACGAGCTGGACCGGCTGGTGGGCAGCCTCGGCGGCGAGGTGCGGGTGACCGTGTACCTCGACCCTCGCGCGACTCCGGAGGCGCGGGCTGCGGTGGCCGCCTCTCTCCGGAACCGGAGCATGGCAGTCGACGAGGTCACCCCCCGCGCCGCGCTGGACCGGCTGGTGCGCGAGCTCGGCCCCGCTGCCGAGTCGCTGCGCGGGCTGTCCGACGATCCCCTGCCCCCGTCCCTCGAGGTGCGAGTTCCGGAGAAGATGCGGTCGCCCGAATCGCTGCGCGCGCTCGCCGGGGAGCTGCGCGGCTTGCCCGCGGTCACCGGCGTGGATTACGGCGAGCAGGCGGTGGAACGGCTCTCGGCGATCGCTCGCGCGGTGCGCTGGGCGGGCTGGGTGGCCTTCGTGGTCCTGGTCGGGGCGACGCTGATCATCGTCTCCGCCACGCTCCAGCTGGCCATCTACGCGCGGCGCGAGGAGGTGGAGATCCAGAAGCTGGTCGGCGCGACCGACCGCTTCGTCCAGGCGCCGTTCCTGCTCGAGGGAGGACTCCAGGGATTGGCTGGCGCGGCGGTGGCCATCGTCGGGCTCATCGCCTTCCGACAGACGCTCGCGCCCCAGCTCGGCGAGCTCCTCTCCTTCCTCCGGCTCCCCGGCGTCACCGCCGATCCGCGCCCGTGGATGGAGGCGCTGGAGCTGGCGCTGGCCGGCGCGGCGCTCGGGCTGTCGGGGAGCTACCTCGCCGTGCACCGGTTCCTCCGCGCATGAGAGCTGCCGTCGCACTCCTCGTCGGCCTGCTCGCCGCGCCCGCAGTCCGGGCGGCAGAGACCGCCTCCGAGTCGGATCCGCTCGAGGCCCAGCGGTCACTGGTCCGCAACCTGCGCGCGCAGTCGGGCAATGCCGAGGCGGCCTTCGGCGTCTACGCTGGCCTCGCTCGAGTCTCGGCGGCGCGCGCGGCGGCGATCGCCGCCCAGATGCGCGTGCTCGGGCAGCGGCTCGCCGCCGCCGAGGCGGAGGAGGCGCTGGCCCGCGCGGTGCTCGAGGCACGGGTGGAGCGGCTCCGGCCCCGGCTCCTGTCCCTCTACCGCGTCACCCAGCGCAGCCCGCTCGAGGTGCTGCTCCCTGCGGAGGACGTGGCCGCGTTCGCCTGGCGAGCACGGGCCCTCTCCTCGCTGGTCCGGGGCGATCTCGCCGCGCTGGAGGAGATGCGCTCGGTGGTGCTCTTCCAGCGCTCGCGGCTCGAGCAGCTCGACGGCTGGAAGCGGCAGATGGGCGGCCGGCTGGCGGAGCTGCGCGCCGAGGCGGAGGAGGCCGCGGGACAGCAGACCGAGCTGGGGGAGGCGCTGCAGCTGCTCCAGGCGAAGGCGCGCGCGGCCGGGTCGGTCCTGGCCGAGCTCGCGCGGTCCCGGGCCCAGCTGCAGGCGGTGGCCTCGGTGCTCGAGGAGCCCGAGCCCACCGGGTTCGGCGCTCTCCGCGGGAAGCTGCCGCTGCCGGCGCAGGGGCACGTGGAGGTGCCCTTCGGAAGGCTCGTTCACCCCAAGTTCAACACCGTCACGGTGCAGAAGGGGCTCGACATCCGTGCGCCTGCGGGCGTCGCGGTGAAGGCGCTCGCCCCGGCGACGGTGGCCTGGACCGGCTGGCTCGGCGGCTACGGGAACCTGGTCGTGCTCGACCAGGGCGACGGGTACCACACGATCTACGCCCACCTCGCCGAGGTGCTCCGTCCGGTCGGGGCGCGGGTGTTCCCTGGCGATGTCGTGGGGACGGTGGGAGAGACCGGCTCGCTCAAGGGGGCGTACCTGTACTTCGAGGTTCGCCGCCGCGGCCTCGCCGTGGACCCGATGCCCTGGGTGGGTGCGGCGATGGCCCGGGCGCCGTGAAACAGCGACTTGACGCAGTGCGGCACGAGGCTTAGCTTTCGGTCGTGGATCTCCTCGCGACCCTGCAGGGGCTGGTGCGCAGGCGGCTCGTGGCCGCCGGCGTCGCCTCGGACCTGCACCTCGTCTCCGGGCATCCGGTGCACGCCTACCGCGTCGCGGGCACCGGCGTGGGCCCTCCGGTGGTGCTGGTGCACGGCCTGGGCGGCAGCGCCAACGGCTGGGTCCGGGTCCTCCGGGCGCTGGCTCGCGACTTCTCGGCGGTCTACGCGCTCGACCTGCCGGGGAACGGCTTCTCGCCGCTGCCCGCGTCCGGGCCGCTGACGCTCGAGCAGCACCTCGGCGTCCTCCACGCCTTCTGTCAGGAGGTGGTGCGGACGCCGGCCTTCGTGGTCGGGAACTCGCTCGGTGGCGCGCTGTCGGTGCTCCTCGCCGCGAGGTACCCCGAGGACGTGGCGGCGCTCGGCCTGGTCGCGCCGGCGGGCGGCGAGATGACCCGAGCCTCGATGACCGAGCTGATGCACACGCTCGACGTGCGGACCACCGGCGACGCGGTCCGCCTGACGCGGCGGCTCTTCCACCGCGCGCCGCTGGTGGCCATCCTCTTCGCGCCCGAGCTGAAGAAGACGCACGGCACCCCGGCGGTTCGCGCGCTCCGGACGCAGAGCCAGGAGCGTCATCACATCCCGGCAGATCTCGTCGAGGGGCTGCAGGCGCCGACGCTGATGCTCTGGGGCGCGAGCGAGAAGCTGCTCCCTCGCGAGCAGCTCGACTGGTACCGCGCACATCTTCCATCGGGTGCCCGCATCGAGGTGGTGCCCGGCTTCGGGCACGTGCCGCAGATGGAGCGCCCCCGCGAGCTGGTGCAGCGGCTCCACGACTTCGCCGGGCAGATCGGCTTGCTGTCTGCGGGGACGCCGAGGCCGGAAGGCGCCAGGGTCGAGGCCGCAGCGACCGGTCACCGGCCTGCGCGCCGCTGAGCGCCACCCCGCGGACGCCGAGCGGAGTCGCCGTGGCGCTGGTCACCCGTCCGTGCGCGCCTGAGTCCCGCGACTGAAGACGCCCATGAGGCGACGCGGTCGCGCCCAGCCTCGGATCCCGTGCTCGGATGGGTCGGCCTGCGAGGCTTCGCGCGCTCAAGGGAGCGGCGGGCATCTCCGTCAGGGCGCGAGGTGCCCGCCTCGAGGCAATTCGACCACCGCTGATTCGCGTGCGCGGCCGAGTTCCGGGCCCGGGAGGGTCGCGGTCGCGCTCAGCCCCGGACTGCGAACACATCGTCGAACGGCGATTGCTCCCGCTCCGACGATGCAGACGAGCAGCTCCGCCGGACAGTCGGGCCACCGGGGCGCCCTCGTCCACGCTCCGCGGACTGCCAACCCGAGTGAACTTCGAGAACGAAGTTTCAGGGACTTGGCGCGACACCGATCGCACTCACCGTCGAGGTTGGAGTTATAACTCCAACCCACAACGCCAGTGAACGTACGTGACGAGATTCCAGTGCGTTGGAGCCACCGGTCACGCACGCTCCGTCCGAGTCCGCGGAGCGTGGACGAGGGTGGCGCCCCGGTGTCCTCGGATCGGTTCGCCGAACGCAGGCGGACGTCGATGCGCCTCAGTGCCCCGAGGGGAGCTTCTTTCCCGTCGTGAGGAAGTGGTTCAGCTCGCGCTCCCACTCCCGCATGAAGTGGACGTACGCCTCGGGGGTCTTGCCTCGAACCAGCGCGACGCCCGGCTCACCGAGCGCGGTCCAGGTGTAGCGGACGGTGGCGATGCTCCGGTCCTTCCCGTCGGGCCGGAGGTGGATGTCGATCTCCGTCACGTCGGAGCCCGGGGTGACGTGGACGTAGTGGACGTGGCCGCTCGCCGGTTCCCAGGTGTCGAGGACCCAGACGGTGTCGCCGTGCTTCGGATGCCGGACGACGAAGAGCGTCCCGGCGCCTCCACCGGTGGGCTCCCAGCGCATCTCCGGCTCCCAGTTCGATGCCCAGGCGCGCTCACCCAGCGGCGTGAGGAGCGGCAGCACCCGTTCCGGTGGGGCCTCGAGGTGCTGGTCGTAGACGTGGCTCACTCGCTCCGCGGTGCCGGGTGGGGCGGCGGCCAGGGCTGCGGTGACGATCGGGACGAGGGTCATGCGGACTTCCTCCGGGTGGACGGCGAGGGATCGCCGTCGATGGTCTCGGACAGCGCGTGGAGCACCGCCTGGAAGCCGCGCAGGTCGCGCTCGGTGAGCCGGGCCAGCGCTCGGTCCTCCAGGGCGACGAGGTGCTGGTGCACGCGCGCGGCCGTGCGCGCCCCGTTCCGGGTGAGCCGGACGGTGAAGGAGCGCCGGTCCTCGGGGCGCACGTCCCGGGTGACGTCCCCGCGCGCCTCCAGCCGGTCCAGGTAGCTGGTCAGGGTGGACCGCTTGTGGGCGAAGGCCCGGTGGAGCTCGGCCACCGAGGAGGGCCCCGCCTCGGCCAGGTGGGCGAGCAGGTGCGCCTCGCCCTGGGACAGCCCGAGGGGCGGCTCGGCGTCGTCCAGGTACAGGCCGATGCGGTGAGTGGTGCGGTGGACGTAGGGGATGAGCTGGAGGCGGGGCTTCATGCCGTATTCGGATAGTACGAAATCGTAATTGACGTCCAGCCCCCACCTCCGGATTCGCGTCCCTGGCGCCGGCCGGGCTAACCTGCCCGGTCCGCACCCGTGAACGGTCTCTCCTCGCTCCTTCTGCTGACCACCCTGGCCGCTGCTCCTGCCCCGCCGCCCTCGCAGGAGGACGGCACCTACAAGCAGCTCGAGCTGTTCGCCCGGGTGCTGTCGTACGTGCAGAACAACTACGTGGAGAAGGTGGACGAGCGGCAGCTGGTCTACGGCGCCATCCGCGGGATGCTGGAGACGCTCGACCCGCACACCGTCTTCATGCCGCCCGAGGTCTTCAAGGAGATGAAGATCGACACCTCGGGCGAGTTCGGCGGCCTGGGGCTGGACGTGGTGAAGCGGGGCGACGCGCTGGTGGTGGTCTCACCGCTCGACGACACGCCTGCGGCCCGTGCGGGCATCCAGCCCGGGGACGAGATCCTCGCCATCGACGGCGAGAGCACCGCCGGGATGGACGTCGCCCGCGCCTCGACCCGGATGCGCGGCCCGGCCGGCCAGCGGGTGACGCTCAGCCTCATGCGCGCCGGTTTCCAGCAGCCTCAGGAGATCGTCCTCATCCGCGACCACGTGCGCATCGTCTCGGTCCAGGGCGCGCTCTACGGCGGCATCGGCTGGGTGCGGCTGAAGAACTTCCAGGAGCGCACCGACGCGAGCCTGAAGCGCGAGCTGGACCGGCTCCGCACCGAGAACGGAGGCAAGGAGCTCTCCGGTCTGGTGCTCGATCTGCGCAACAATCCCGGAGGGCTGCTGGACCAGGCGGTGGCGGTCAGTGACCGGTTCCTCGCCGGGCGGGTCACCATCGTCACCACGCGCGGACGGGCCGGACGGAGCCTCACCGAGGAGAAGAGCCGCGATCCCGGCACCGAGCCCGACTACCCGATGGTGGTGCTGGTCAATGCCGGGAGCGCCTCGGCGTCCGAGGTGGTGGCCGGCGCGCTCCAGGACCACGGGCGCGCCACCGTGCTCGGAACCCAGACCTTCGGGAAGGGCTCGGTGCAGACCGTCATCGAGTTCGAGGACGGAAGCGGGCTGAAGCTCACCATCGCCCGCTACTACACGCCCAAGGGCCGGAGCATCCAGGAGCGGGGCATCGAGCCGGACTACCAGGTGCCGGCCGAGGGCACCGCGCGCGAGCTGCGGGAGAAGGACCTCCGCCGCCACTTCCGGAACCCGGACGCGGGCGCCGTCGAGACCGTCCACAGGCTTCCTCCGCAGCCCGCCTGGGACGCGAGTCAGAAAGTAAGCGACCCGCAGCTCCGGGCCGCGCTGGACTACCTCCACGCGCACCCCCGGACGCCGGGGCAGAAGGCCGCCACCCGCTGAGCCGAGCTGGACGCTGAGCGGGAGTCTCGCCGGGCGCGTGTAACGCCGTGGCGCGACCCCGTACGTCGGGGCGGAGGACACTCACCGCCCATGGGCATCGTCAATACCGAGTCGAACACGCGCGTCGACGAGATCGCCGACCGCATCTATCGCATCAGCACGCCGGTCTCCGTCATCCCCGGAGGCTTCACCTTCAACCAGTTCCTGATCGTGGACGAGGCGCCGCTGCTCTTCCACACCGGCCTGCGGAAGCTCTTCCCGCTGGTGCGCCAGGCGGTGGGCCACGTGCTCGGCGATGCCGCGCGGCTCCGCTACGTCTCGTTCTCCCACTTCGAGGCCGACGAGTGCGGCTCCCTCAACGACTGGCTGGCGCTGGCGCCCCGGGCGGAGGCGGTCTGCAGCACGACCGCGGCGATGGTCTCGGTGAACGACGTGGCGGACCGGCCGCCCCGCGCGCTGGCCGACGGCGAGGAGCTCTCCCTCGGGAACCGGTCGGTCCGGTGGCTCGACACCCCGCACCTGCCGCACGGCTGGGAGAGCGGGCTCATGTTCGAGTCCAGCACGCGGACGCTCCTCTGCGGGGACCTCTTCACCGCCGGCGGCGCCGACGTTCCGCCGCTCTCGAGCTCGGACGTGCTCGGGCCGGCGCTGGCGATGGAGGCGGCGGTCCCGTACCTGGTCCACGGTTCGCACGTGCGTCCACTCCTCGAGAAGCTGGCCCGGACCGAGCCGCGGGTGCTCGGCCTGATGCACGGCAGCTCCTTCCAGGGGGATGGCGGGTGGGCGCTCCGCGCGCTGGCCGATGCAGTCGGTGCCTGAGCCTGCGCCGAGCGCGCGGTGGTACCGTCTCTGGCCGATGACGGCCGAGGTCTCGGACTCCGCGCTGCTCGGGGCAATCGCCGGTGGAGGCGCGGGCCGCGGCGAGGCCGAGCGCGCCCTGTGCCGCCGGTACGCGCCGCGCGTCCGGCTCTACGGCCTCCGTCACCTCCGGGACGAGGAGCGGGCGCGCGACCTGGTGCAGACGGTGCTCCTGGGGCTGCTGCAGGCCGCGCGCGATGGACGCGTTCGCGCGCCGGAGCAGCTGGTGCGCTTCGTGCTCGGGACCTGCCGGAACGCCGTGCTGCGTGTCCGCGAGATCGACCGCCGCGCCGAGCCGACGCCGGACGAGGTCCTGGTGGCCGCCGTCGGAAGCGAGACCCCGCGCGACCCGGTGAACGCGGCGGTGCTGCTGCGCTGCATGGGCGGGCTCGGCGACCGTGCACGCCGGGTGCTCGAGCTCTGCTTCCACGACGAGCTGGAGAGCGACGAGGTCGCCAGGCGCCTCGACCTCACCCGCGGCAACGTTCGCGTCATTCGCCATCGCGCACTGGCTGCGCTGCGCACGTGCCTCGATGCTCCGGCAGGGGAGGCCGCATGAGCTGCGACTCACCCCCGTCCTGGGAGACGCTCGTGGACTGGTGGTCCGGCGATCTCGACGACGCGGCCGCCTCGGCCGTCGAGGAGCACCTCTTCGGATGCGAGGGCTGCTCGGCCGTGGCCGACCGCGTGGCGGCGACCGCCGAGACGCTCCGCACCATGGTGCCGCCGGTGGTTCGGCCGGAGCGGCTCCAGCGACTCGCGCGGACCGGGCTGCGCATCGTCGAGAATCCCATCGAGCCGGGAGAGACCTCCGACTTCCACTTCCCGAAGGACGCCGAGCTCGCGGTGCACGTGCTCGGAGGGCTGTCCTTCCAGCCCGGCGCGCGCGTGGAGGTCACCCTTCGCTCCATCGCCAGCGGCGGTGTGCTCGGACACGTCGACGATGCGCCGTTCGACGCTGCCCGCGGGGTGGTCTACCTGGCCTGCCAGCGCGACTACGCGCAGCTGGACCACGATCTGGTCGCAGAGGTGCGGGTGGGCACGGGCCTCCCTGCGGTCCGGTACACGATCCTCCACCACTTCTGAGCCCGGAGGCCGTCTCGGGGAGCCCTCCCGGCCGGTGCGGTCGCAAGTTCGGGGAATCACTGACACGATGTGTCAGGCGCCACGGAGGTGTTTGTAAGTTATCGGAATCGTTTGACACCCCTGTGTCACATCCTTAATCTGCCGCGCCGCCCTCGAACCGGACACTCGGGCGTGGGACGAGGGGCCAAGCGCCAGAGATGACCACCGTCGAGATCGTGTTCCTGGGCGTGTATTTCGCCGTCCTGTGCGTGCTGGCGATGTATGGCTCGCACCGATACCGGATGGCGTTCCTGTATTACCGCCACAAGTTCCGGATCCCGACCCCGAACGGCACCCTGCCGGCCCTTCCGCGGGTCACCATCCAGCTCCCGGTGTTCAACGAGATGTACGTGGTCGAGCGCCTCATCGAGGCGGTCTGCCGCATCCGGTACCCACGCGAGCTCCTGGAGATCCAGGTGCTCGACGACTCGACCGACGAGACCTGCGGCATCGCCCGGGCCGTGGTCGAGCGCCACCGGCGCGCCGGACAGGACATCACCTACATCCACCGGACCAACCGCCAGGGCTTCAAGGCTGGCGCGCTGGAGAACGGCCTCGCGACCGCCAAGGGTGAGTACGTGGCGGTGTTCGACGCGGACTTCGTTCCTGCCCCGGACTTCCTCGAGCGCACGGTCCCGTTCTTCGCCGACCCGAAGGTGGGCATGGTGCAGGTGCGCTGGGGCCACCTGAACCGCGAGTTCTCCATCCTCACCCAGGCCCAGAGCATCTTCCTCGACGGCCACTTCATCATCGAGCACACCGCCCGGAACCGCTCGGGCTGCTTCTTCAACTTCAACGGCACCGCGGGCATCTGGCGGCGCACCGTCATCGGCGATGCCGGCGGCTGGCAGCACGACACGCTGACCGAGGACCTGGACCTCAGCTACCGCGCGCAGCTGAAGGGCTGGCAGTTCATCTTCCTGCCCGAGGTCGTCTCGCCGGCCGAGGTGCCGGTGGACATGAACGCCTTCAAGAGCCAGCAGCACCGGTGGGCCAAGGGCTCGATCCAGACCGCGCGGAAGCTCCTGCCGACCATCCTCCGCTCGCCGCTGCCCTTCGCGGTGAAGCGCGAGGCGTTCTTCCACCTCACCAACAACATCGCCTATCTCCTGATGGTGCTGCTGTCGGTGCTGATGCCGCTGTCGATGGTGGTGCGCTTCAACCACGGCCTGTACTCGACGCTGTTCCTCGACCTGCCGTTCTGCCTCGCGGCCACCGCCTCGGTCTGCTTCTTCTACGTGGCGACCCAGAGGGAGCTCGGGCTCACCGGGTGGCAGCGGGTGAAGTACCTGCCGTTCATCATGTCGCTGGGCATCGGACTGGCGATCAACAACGCCAAGGCGGTCATCGAGGCGCTGCTGAACCAGCAGAGCGCCTTCGCTCGCACGCCCAAGACGGGCAGCGAGGGGAAGAGCATCCGGTCGACGGTGAAGCGGAGCTACCTCGGCGCGCGGACGATGATGCCGCTCATCGAGCTGGGCTTCGGGCTCTACTTCTCCGGCGCGCTGTGGTTCGCGATCGACGCGGGCATCTGGACCTCGGTGCCGTTCCTGGTGCTGTTCCAGGTGGGCTTCCTGTACGTCGGGACCATGAGCCTGTTCCAGGGCCGGTCGATCGACCGCCGGGCGCTGGCTCCCGCGGTCGCGCCGGCGCCGTCGGCGCAGCGCGCGGCCTGACCCCGCGTCACCCGGCGTCGGGCGTCTCTCGGAGCAGCAGATACGTCCGTGTCTCGGGCGGCGAGGCGTCCACCGGCGCGCACTGCCCATCGACCCGCATCCGCTCGACGGATTTCAGCAAGAGCCCTCCGTCCGGGCAGCCGGTGAGCTCGACCGGGAGGCTGGCCTCGCAGCCCGGACCGGTCGGGCCCATCCGTGGGGCGCGCGTCTCGCCGGCCAGCCCGGTCGGCGTGCGGTAGAGAATCACCCGTGCGCTGCTTGCGCGCCCGGGCGTGCCGCCGTCGGCCCATCGACGCTCGACCTCGAGCACGACCGTCCCTCCGTCGTCGGTCGCGCGGTAGCTCCAGCTCGGGTCCGAGGCGAGCACCCAGCGCCCCCCGAACTCGTTCCGGCAGCCCTCGGGAAGCGACCGGGACACAGGGGTCTCGGGAGGAGGCGGCGGGGGCGCGGCGCAGGCTGCCAGCAGCATGAGCGCGCTGCACGGTCTGGCGAGTCGCCGTCGTGCCTGCGAGATGTGCGGAGGGCGGCGGAGGATGCGCGGCATTCAGGGGCTGATTGTCGCCTGCGAGCCGGAGCCGGGGGCAGGGGTGGAGATCCCGGGGGCGGGCTCGAACAGCGCCTCGACGAACTCGTGTGGGTCGAAGGGGCGCAGGTCGGCGATCTTCTCGCCCACACCCACCCAGGTGACGGGGATCTTCAGCTCGTCGCTGATGCCGATGACCACGCCGCCCTTGGCGGTTCCGTCGAGCTTGGTGAGGGCGATGCCGGTGACACCGACCGCCTCCTGGAACTGCTTCGCCTGGGCGATGGCGTTCTGTCCCACCGTGGCATCGAGCACGAGGAGCACCTCGTGCGGAGCCCCGGGCAACGCCTTGTCCAGGACGCGCCTCACCTTCTTCAGCTCCTCCATCAGCGGGGTCTTGGTGTGGAGGCGGCCGGCGGTGTCCACGAGCACCGCGTCGGCGCCGTCGGCCAGGGCGCGCTTGACGGCGTCGAAGACCACCGCGCCTGGATCCGAGCCGTCGGGGCCGCTCACCAGCGTGGCGTGGGCGCGATCCGCCCAGACGTCGAGCTGCTCGGTGGCCGCCGCGCGAAAGGTGTCGCCGGCGGCGATGACCACCTTCTTGCCACTCCGGGTCAGCTTCGCCGCGAGCTTGCCGATGGTCGTGGTCTTCCCGGCGCCGTTCACCCCGACGACCATGGTCACGTGCGGCGGGCCGCCGCCCTGGAGCGATGGGGGCCGCGGCAGCGTCACCATGCGCTCGATCTCCGAGCGGATGAGCCCCTTCACCCGGCCCACGTCACCGAGCTCTCGCTTCTTGAGGCGGTCCCGGGCGGTGTCCACGAGCCCGGACGCGGTCCGGACGCCGATGTCGGCGGTGAAGAGGATCTCCTCGAGCTGGGCGAGCACGCTGTCGTCCACCGCGGCGCCCCGGGAGAAGAGGCCGTTGAGCCGGGCCATGAAGCCCTCGCCCCTCGTCCTTTCCAGGCCGGCGGCGAGCGTCCGGCCCGCCTCTGCCTCGGCGCGGGCGCGCGCCTCGTCCTCCAGCCGCCGCTTCTCCGCCTCCGCCGCCTCACGGGCGCGGACCTCCTCCTCCGCGCGGAGCCGGCGAGCCTCGGCGTCCTCGCGGGCGCGCCGCTCGCGGGCCTCGGCCTCCGCGGCCTTCTTCGCGCGGTACTCCTCCCGCTTGGCTTCCTCCTCGCGCTCCTTGAGGGCGCGGGCCTCGGCCTCGAGGCGGGACCGCTCGGCCGCCTCGGCCTCGGCGCGGGCCTTCTCTTGGAGCTCCCGGCGCTCCCGGGCGATGGCGTCGGCCCGCGCGCGGGCGGCGACGGCCTCCTCGCGGGCACGCTCCTCGTCGGGGCTGGGGGCGATCTCCGGGCGGACGGGCGGTGGGGCCGGCAGCTCGGGCGGCGGCGGTGCGGCCTGGGCCCGGCGACGCGCACGCGCCCGGAGAGCGAGGGCGGTCGAGGCCGCGATGACGGCGAGGAGGCCTCCACCGATGAGCTCGATCTGGTGGAGGTCGAGCCCGAGGAACAGCTCGGGGGGTGGGGTGGGGACCTGGGCGAGCAGCTGGAACGGCGACATGAAGCGCCTCTCTTACGTCAACTCACGCTTTCGTCGACACCCGGTGGGTGCGGTAAGAGTCGTCCCACAGCATGCGCCGCGCGCTCGTCCTCGTCCCCCTGCTCAGTCTCCTCCCTGCCTGCATCGTCGAGGCGCCCAGCTCCGACAAGTCCGGCGCGGTGCCTGCCGGCCCCCGTGCCCAGGTGAAGGCCGTCCCGGTGAAGAACGGAGCCGTGCTGGGGGAGGTGGCCGAGCTTGTGGGCGCCACCTTCGCCCCGCCCTCGATGACCGTGGGCGACCCGACGCGGGTGGTCCTGGTGTTCCGGGGCATCAAGCCCACCACCGACGACTGGCAGGTCTTCGTTCACGTGGAGGACGCGGAGGGCAGGGGAGAGCGTCTGAACGCCGACCACCCGCTCCGTGAGCCGACCAGCACCTGGAAGCCGGGACAGCTCGTCCAGGACGAGTTCGCCCTAATCCTGCCGGCGGGCTGGAGGTCGCGCGCGGTGAACATCTTCGTCGGCATGTGGCTGCCGGGCTCGAACGCGCGGATGAAGGTGCGGAACCCGGAGTCCGTCCGCACCGACGGAAACGACCGGGTGCTGCTCGTGCAGCTCCCTGTGGCCGGCTGAACCCAGCCTTCGAGCCTTCGCACGCCGGTGCCGTCCGGGAATGAACACGCGGTGATCACTCTGGACGCCGGAGCGCATCGGCCT
>Ga0081540_1002378_pt1 | contig 15364 bp, 15 predicted proteins | sample TabmetS2T1R1_FD_71024 | JGI IMG/M metagenome (GOLD analysis project Ga0081540, IMG submission 71024) | Tabebuia heterophylla rhizosphere microbial communities from the University of Puerto Rico - S2T1R1 | ecosystem: Host-associated > Plants > Roots > Rhizosphere ... | reverse complement strand
GTTCCCCTCCCCAACCGAACTCGGGTTTACCCGAGTTCGGCATATTAAAATTGCCGAAGTCGGAAACATCCGACTTCGGGTGTGGGGAGGGGTTAGGGGTGGGGGTGTTGTGGGACGTATGACTCGCAACGCATGAGCGCTTGGCCACCCCCCTCCCCGACCCTCCCCCACAAGGGGGGAGGGAGCGAGAGGCAGTGCCCGACTAACTACGCTCATTGAGAGTCAGTGATCTGTGATGTCCAGCACTTTCACGACACCGTCACCGGCACATAGCTCCGCATCTTGCCGGGATTGAGCAAGCCCGCCGGGTCGACCTCGCGCTTGAAGCCGAGCTGATCGGCGTTGGCGCGCTTGTGGCGGCTGCCGTCCTCGAGCGTCACCACGTGCGGATTGGCGACCATCACGCCATTCGCCTCGTAGAGCGCGATGATCTCCCAGAGCCGCTCGCGGCTCTCGTAACGCAGCACCGGCAGGCCCGACATGGTCATGCGGCCGCCGAAGCGGATGAACTCGAAATGCGGCATCAGCTCGTCGCCGAACTTTTCGATCATCTTCAGCGCCGTCTCGACGGCATTCGCCGCCGGATAGAGGAGCTGCAGGTAGGTGTAGGAGCGGTCGGTCTTGAGCACCTGCAACGTGGTGTGGTTCCAGGTGTACTCGTAGAGCGGCACCTGACCCGGCTCCTCGGCGGTCAGCTGCTCGTGAGTGATGCGCCCGCCGCGCGTGCGCACGATGTCGCGGAACGGTTCGAGCGAGCCTTCGGCGATCATGCAGAGAAGCAGGCTCGCGCCCTCGGGCGCCGCGTCCTTGAGCGGCGTGAACCAGCGCGGCAGCGGAGCGCCGATCGGCGTGACGAGCTTCTTCGCCACGCCGTCCGCATGCGCGACCGCCTCGCCGCAGCGCAGCGCCTCCGCGATCGAATCGAACGCCACCACCACGTCGATCCAGCGATAGGCGGCGGCGAGCGGCATTTCGAGCGCGGTGATGATGCCGGTCGTGCCGTAGGCGCGGTTGATCTTCTGCGCTGCGTCGGCGCGCAGCTCGATGATGCGCGGCTCCGGCTCGACGGTGACGACGCGCGCCGCGGTGATGTTGCCGGGCTCGACCAGGCCGCCCCAGGTGACCGAGCCGACGCCGCCGGAGCCGCCCGCAATGAAGCCGCCGAGCGAGGCGGTGCGCTTGGTCGACGGGTGCATGCGCGATTCCCACCCGTTCGGGCGCAGCGCCTCGTCGAGCTTGTTGAGGCGGATGCCGGGCGCGGCGCGCACCACGTCGCCGCGATGCCACTCGATCGTGTCGAAAGCCATCATGTCGAGCACGACGCCGCCTTGCAGCGGCACGCACTGGCCGTAATTGCCGGTGCCGCCGCCGCGCACCGTCAGCGGCACGCCATGCCGGGCGCAAGCCGCCGCGGTTGCGATCACGTCCTGCTCGTTGCGCGCCTCGACCAGCACGTCGCCGGCGACGTCCTTGAGCTGCTCGTTGAGCACCGGGCTGTACCAGAAGAAGTCGCGGCTCTTCTTGCGCACGCGCAGCGGATCGGTGACTACCGGCACGTCGCCGAGATCGCGAATGAGGCTTTCCAGCCGGCCCGGTCGATCGAGCATGGTTACCTCGTCAGCGCCGGCAGGTCGGTGCCGATCGGCCCCGGAATCACATAGGCCTTCTGCGCGTGTGACACCTCGGTCTCGCCGTGCTTCTCCAGGAGCTCCATCAGCCGCCGGCGCATGATCATGCCCGGCCGGTCCGACGGCATGTGCGCCTCGACCTTGCGGTTCATGTCGATCGGCGCGTCCGGATCGGTCGACTCCAGGATGCCGCGGTCCTCCTCGATGACCGCCGCGTCCCAGGCGATCAGCTCCCGCGTCGAGCAGTCTTCCTCGGTGTCGTTGCGGTAGAGGATCTGCGCCAGCTTGATGTTGCCGTCGTCGACCGGCGTCGCGCAGTTGAAGATGATGTGCCGGATGCCGGACGGATATTCGATGTCGAGCCGCCGGCAGAACGGCATGAACCACTTGTTGCGCATGTGGCGCTTGGTCTCAGCGTCGGTCGTGCCGGTGATGCGGTGCGCCATCGGCGGATTGCCGATGGTGATCAGCGTCTCCGCCTCGAAGCCGTAGTCGGTCTCCTTGATCTCGTATTTCTCCGGCTTGGGCTGGCTCAGCTGGCCGAACGTGCCCTTGTGCACGAAGGCGAAGTGCGCATTGTCGAACGAATTCTCCATCAGGCGCAGCGGCGCGGTCTTCCACACGTCGTGGAACTGATGGATGCGCCGATAGGCCGGATCGCCGTCCTCCGGCACCTCGGGGATCGGCGCCAGCGGCTCGTCGAGGCACACCCACGCATAGCCGTAGCGCTCGGCGCAGTGATAGGGGCGCACGCCGAGACGCGGCACGATCTGGTCCGGCGAGAATTGCGGGATGCGCACCAGCGTGCCGTCGCGGTCATAGGTCCAGCCGTGATAGCCGCAGACGATGTGGCCGTTCTCGGCCCAGCCTTTCGACAGCTTGGCGGTGCGGTGGCAGCAGCGGTCCTGCAGACAGGCCGGCTCGCCGTTCTCGTCGAGCCAGATGACGATCCTCTCGCCGAGCAAGGTGAACGGTTTGGGCCCGTCCTTGAGGTCCTCCATGCGCAGCGTCGCGTACCAGTAACGGCGGAACACTTTCTGCTGGGTGGTGAGCATGGCCTCGATCCTTTCTTCACGTCTCCGGCGCGACCTCGCTCTCGTGCCATTCGCCGAGCACGAGCCGCGACAGCCCCGCCATGGCGACGAACAGAACAATGCCTGCGACGGTGATCAGAAACAACGCTGCGAACATGCGCGGAATGGCGAGCTGGAAGCCGGATTGCAATATCTCGTAGGCGAGACCCGCGCTGCGTCCGCCGGTGCCGGCGACGAACTCGGCCACCACCGCGCCGATCAGCGCAAGCCCGCTCGAGATGCGCAGACCCCCGAAGAAATAAGGCAACGCGCTCGGGATGCGCAGCCGCAGCAATGTCTGCAGCCGGCTCGCCTTGTTGAGCGTGAACAGGTTGACCAGCCCGTGGTCGACGCTGCGCAGCCCGAGCGTCGTGTTGGCGATGATCGGGAACAGCGCGATGATGGTCGCGCACAGGATCAGTGCCGTCTGCGTGTTCTTGACCAGGATGATGATCAGCGGCGCGATGGCGACGATCGGCGTCACCTGCAGCACCACCGCGTAAGGCAGGAACGCGCGCTCGATGACGCGGCTCTGCACGAACGCGAACGCGATCAGCGTGCCGATGACCACCGCCGACACGAAGGCGATCAGCGCGACGCGGAGCGTCATCCACAAAGCCCAGAGCAGCGAGCCGGCGTCGGCCACGAAAGTTTGCGCGATCGCGCTCGGCGCCGGAAACAGATAGGAGGGAATCTGGAAATGCCGGCAGGCGACCTCCCACGTGGCCAGCATGCCGAAGCCGGCCAGCGCCGGCGAGACCACGCGCAGGAACGCTTCCGACTGGATCAGCGGGCGCATGGTCGAGCTCATGGCGCGGCGCTCGCGATCGATGCGTCGGTAAGCAGGCCGGACAGGTCGCGGCACAGCTTGCCGAAGCGCGGACTGGTGCGGAAGTTGTCGTCGCGCGGATGCGGCTCGTCGATCACGAGCTCGCCGAACACGCGGCCCGGCCGCGCCGCCATCACCACGATGCGGGTCGACAGGAACACCGCCTCGTAGATCGAGTGGGTGACGAACATCACCGACAGCGAGCGCGCCCACCACAGCGAGACCAGGTCGCTGTCGAGCTTGTTGCGGGTGAACTCGTCGAGTGCGCCGAACGGCTCGTCCATGAGGAGAAGATTGGGCTCGGTCACCAGCGCGCGGGCGATCGACACGCGCATGCGCATGCCACCGGACAGCTGGCGCGGAAAATTGCGGCGGAACTCGGTGAGGCCGACCAGGGCGAGCGCCTTGTCGACTCGCGCGCGCGCCTCGGCCTTCGCCGTGTGGCCGAGATCGAGCGGCAGGCGCACATTGGCCTCGACGCGCGACCACGGCATCAAGGTCGGGTCCTGGAACACGAACGACATCCGTCGTCCCGCCTCGCCGCCGCGCCAGCAGACGATGCGACCATCGGTGGGCTCGAGCAAACCGGCGATCAGCTTGAGCAGGGTGCTCTTGCCGCAGCCCGACGGGCCGATCAGCGAGACGAACTCGCCGTCGCGCACCGTGAGATCGATCGGCGCCAGCGCGCGCGTGCCGTTGGCGAACACCTTGTCGGCCGAGAGGACCTCGACGACCGGCTCGCCGGCGATCGGACGGATCGCGACAGGCTCACCAGCGCCGAAATCCTGCGGGGCGACGTGTTCCATGGCGGCGCGCACTCGCCCGCTCACATCATGATGTTGAGGTCTTTGACGAACTCGGTGGTGAACGCCTTCTTCCAGTCGGTGTCGGCTTTGAGCAGGCCGGCGTCGACCAGGTACTCGTAGGTCTTCTTCCACCGCTCCTCGGTCATGATGCCGATGCCCTTGGTGGCGGCGTCGCCGCCGTCGAGCACCTTGAGCTCCTTCATCCTCTGGATGCCGAACGCGATCTGCGCGTCCGACATCTTCGGATTGGCTTCCTTGATCAGCGCGTTGGCCGGATCGGGACTGCCGATGTAGCTCTTCCAGCCTTCGAGCGAGGCGCGCACGAACCGCCGCGCGGCGTCGGGATTGCCTTCGAGGAACTTGCGCGTCGTCACCATCGTCGTGCCGTAGGGCGGATAGCCGTCGGCGGCGAACAAGAAGAACTTGTGCGGCACGCCCTGCTGCATCGCCTGGAACGGCTCCGACGACGGATAGCCCTGCTGCGCCGTGTTCTTGTCGGCGAAGAACGGCTGCAGGTTGAAGGTGTAGGCCTTGGTCTGCTCGTCGGTGTAGCTGTATTTCTTCTTCAGCCACGGCCACCACGTGGTGCGGCCCGACGAGGCGATCAGGATGGTCTTGTCCTTGAGGTCGGCGAGCGTCTTGACGTCGTCGTGGGTGAGCATGCCCTGGAGGTCGTACTGGAACGACGTGCCGATCGTGACCACCGGCAGGCCCTGTTCGATCCCCTTCAGGGCCTGGATGTCGTAGCCCATGATGACGTCGACCTCGCCGGCGAGCAGAAGCTGCATGGCGTTGACCTGCGGCCCACCCATGCGGACCGTGACGTCGAGGCCTGCTTTCTCGTAAATCCCCGTGGCCTTCGCCTGGTAGAAGCCGCCGTGCTCGGCCTGCGCGTACCAGCTCGTCAGGAACGTGACCTTGTCGGCCGCCGAAGCCGGACCGCCGGTCGCGGCGAGGCCGAGTGCCAAAGCTGCTGCCGAAACGAGAGCACGGCGCGAGAAACCGGATGAGATTGCCATAATAAGGAGTCCCCCTTCTGGTCCCCGCAGGGGACCGCGCTGCCCGGCCGGCTGGTGAAGACGCAAAACCTGCTGGAATCGATTTCAGGCAATCGAAGCGATCAAGAAAAGCATCAATTTGTGGACGTAACGCTCTCTTTTTGAGAGCGGGTGCGGTACGATCGCGTTTCTCTGTGCTGCGGCAGAAGGCTCTGCCTAAAGCATGATCAATTCCGGTGCCCGATGCTGCACGCCCGCCTGTTGCGCTATCTCGACGAAGTCGCCCGCTCGGGCTCGATCCGCAAGGCCGCCAACCGGCTCAACGTCGCCTCTTCGGCCATAAACCGGCAGATTCTGATGCTGGAGCAGGATCTTGGCTCCCCGATCTTCGAGCGCCTGCCGCGCGGGCTGCGGCTCACCGCGGCCGGCGAGATGCTGATCACCCACGTGCGCCAGACGCTGAAAGAGCACGGGCATGTGCGCGCCCGGATCGAGGCGCTCAAGGGACTTCGCCGCGGCGACGTCACCGTGGTGACCACCACCGGCATCGCCGGCGGCTTTCTTGCCGGCATCGTCGAGCGCTTCCGTACTGCGCATCCCGGCATCAAGGTCCGCGTCACCACCCTGTCGCGCGAGGCGACCATTGCCGCGGTGATGAGCGGCGAGGCCGACTTCGCGCTCGCCTACAACCTGCCGAACAATCCGCGGCTCTCGACGTTCCTTCGCTTCGAATACCGCCTCGGCGCGGTGATGGCGCCAGGCCATCCGTTGGCCAATCGCATCTCGCTGCGCCTTGCCGACTGCTTCGAATATCCGCTGGTGATCTCCGACGCGACCATGTCGATCCGCGACGTGCTCGAGTCGATCGTCGGCCCCGGCTACGACTTCGGCCTCGCCGTCGAGACCAACTCGATCGAGCTGATGAAGCGGCTCTCCCAGTCGGTGCCGCACGTCACGTTTCTCAATCCGGTCGACATCGGCGACGAGCTGCGCGCCGGCACGCTGACGCTCATCCCGGTGCGCGAGATCGACACCAAGCCCCAGGTGCTCAGCCTGATGCACCGCTCGCGCGGCGCGCTCGACCCGGCGGCCAATTTGCTGGCGAACGACATTCAGGCGGCGCTGGAGGGGGAGCGGGCCTAGAGCGTGATGACTTTTCTTCGAATCGTCATCACGCTCTAGCTTCTCGTTTGAGCATGATCTTTTTCCGAAAACCGGTATCCACTTTTCGGGATCATGCTCAGGCCTGCTCCATCACGAGAACAATCTTGCCGATGTGATTGCCGCCATCCATGCGCGCATGGGCATCGGCGACCTGATCAAACGGAAAGGTGGAGTCGATCAGCGGCCTGGCCTGCCCCTTGCTCAGAAGCGGGAGAACCTTGTCCTCAATCGCTGCGGCGAGCTTCGCCTTCGCCTCCAACGGCTGCGAACGCAGCGACGAGCCCGTCAACGTCACCAGCTTCCTGCGCAGCAATCTGAAATCGACTTCCGCCTTGTAACCTTGTTGGAAGGCGATCTGGGCGATGCGGCCGTCGAACGCGACGGCCTCGAGGTTGCGGGCGATGTAGTCGCCGCCGACCATGTCCAGGATCACGTCGGGGCCCCGCCCCTCCGTCATGTCCTTGGCGACCGCGACGAAATCCTGCGTCCGATAGTTGATCGCACCATCGGCGCCGAGCTCGAGGCACGCCGCGCATTTTTCCGGCGAGCCTGTGGTGACGATCACGCGGGCGCCGCGGATCTTCGCGAGCAGCAGCGCCGTCGTGCCGATGCCTGAGGCGCCGCCGTGAACCAGGAGCGTCTCGCCCGCCTTCAGTGCGGCCCGTTCGAAGACGTTGCTCCAGACGGTGAAGTACGTCTCCGGGAATGCACCCGCCTGCTCGAACGACATGCCGTCGGGGATCGGCAGCGCAGTCGCCTCCGGAACGACCGCCCACTCCGCATGGGCACCGCTGGTGACCAGCGCCATGACCCGGTCGCCGCGCTTGAAGCGCTTCGCGCCCGCGCCGAGGTTTTCGACCACGCCGGCCAGCTCGACGCCAAGCACGTCCGTCGCGTCGGGCGGCATCGGATAGTTGCCCTCCCGCTGCAGCACGTCCATGCGGTTCATTCCGGCGGCGCGCACACGGACAAGCATCTCACCCACGCCAGGAATGGGCCGCGTGCGCTCGACGATCGCAAGAACCTCCGGCCCGCCGGGCCGCGATGCGACGACGGCGCGTGTCTTGGTGCTCATGCCTAGAGCCCGAGACCAGCGCGCGCCACATACACCGGATCGTCGCGATCGCGCCGCCCTGCGGGCCATCCCGGTGTCGGCTTCCAGTCCTCGGGCGGAAGGTCGCTGATCCGCTTCCAGTCCTGCACCACCGTACGGCGGGCAATCCGCCATTCACCGTTGCGGCGCTCGAACCGATCGACGTAGCGAACGTACGAATTGAGCACGGCGGCCGCGCCCGGTGCGCCCTGTTGCCCTCCGGACAGTTGCGCAAGTGCCGCTTTTGCGTCGGCCGGATAGCGCTGCACGGTCTCCGCATACGTCTCGACCAGGGCGAGGTCAGGCCCTGCAAACTCGATCAGCATGTTGCTCAGCCGATGCGCCGAGAACGTGATGTTGCGGTGGCGTTCCGCAATCCAGGCGACGAGTTCCTCCACGCCGCCCTTGAACGCACCATGGTCGTCGATCGCGTCCGGATGAAACAGCGAGCGCATCAGCTCGAAGTCGAGGCGGTCGACCGACCGGCACCAGCGGTACATGACGTCCTGAATCGCCATCCGGTCGGCGATCCGTTGCGGCGAGAAAGGATCCTGCATGTGCGCTCCTCAGCGTCTGCGTGCGTTGCCGGCCTTGGCTCGTCTGTCGAGCCACCAGGCGTACTGGACGGGCCAGCCGGCAAAGCCTTTGTCGTGTTCGAGAGTCTGGGCGGCATGTCGCGCCCAGAACGGGTCGTAGAGCGCCTCGCGCCCGATCGCGATCAGATCGGCGCGGCCCTCCCGCAGGATCTGCTCCGCGTGCTCGGGCTCCACGATGAGCCCGACGGCCATCGTGGCGATGCCGGCCCCGTGCCGGACGCGCTCGGCATACGGCACCTGGTAGCCGGGGGCGAGCGCCTGGCCGGAGGCGGTCGGGGAGCGCGTCGCCATTCCGCCTGACGAGCAGTCGATGACATCGACGCCGCGGTCGCGCAGCGCCGCGGCGAGCATCACGGTATCCTCGAGCTCCCATCCCATGTCGTCCGTCGCCGAGACCCGGAAGAAGAGCGGCAGGTGCTTCGGCCAGGCGTCGCGCACCGCTTCGGTGAGCTCGAGCGCAAAGCGCATGCGATTGCTCAACGCGCCGCCGTACTGGTCGCTCCGCTGGTTTGCTTTCGGTGAGAGGAACTGGTGCACGAGGTAGCCGTGCGCGCCGTGGATCTCCAGCACCTCGAAGCCCGCCTCGACCGCGAGCCGCGCCGAGGCGGCCCACAGGCCGATCACCTCGCGAATGTCGGCGACGGTCATTTCTCGCGGAGTGGCCCATCCTTCGGCGTGCGCGATCGCACTCGGCGCGATCACCGGCCAGAGGTCCGCATCGGAGCCCTGCAGCGGTCCGAACCCCTCCCATGGCCGCTGCGAGCGCGCCTTGCGTCCGGAGTGATTGAGCTGCATGCCGGGCACCGCGCCCGCCTGCTTGATGAAACGGGTGACAGGCCGCAGCGCCTCCACGTGCGCCGCGTTCCACAGGCAGAGGTCCCCGACGCTGCCCAGCCCGCGGCGCTCGACCTTTGTCGATTCCGTGAAGACCAGACCGGCGCCCCCGTTCGCGAACGCCGCGAGGTGAGCGAAATGGAACGGCGTCGCGCAGCCGTCCTCGGCGCAGTACTGCGCCATCGGCGAGATGACGACGCGGTTGGGCAGCGTGATGCCGCGAAGGGACAGCGGCGCAAACAGCAGGTTCATCAGGGCAGGCTCCGTGCTCACTCCGGCTTCAGGTTGGCGACCTTCGCGGCCTCCGCCGACGCGGCATATTCCTTCCTGATGTAGTCGCCGAAACCCTGCGAGGTCTGCAGCTCCGGCGGCACGAGATCGGCGCCGACCCCAAGGAATTTGTCCTGCACCGCTTTGTCGGCAAGCGCCTTCCTGAGCGCGCCTTCGAGGGCCGCGACGATCTCCGGCGGTGTCCGCGCGGGCGCCAGGATGCCGATATAGCTCGCAGCGGTGAAATCCTTGACGCCAGCTTCGATCACGGTCGCGACCTCGGGCGCCTGCGGCGAACGCTGCGCGGACGCGACCGCGAGGATGCGCACCTTGCCTTCCTTGTGGAACGGCAGCGCCGTGTTGATCTCGGTCACCGCACCGGTGATGTTGCCGGCTAGCAGATCGGGCACCAGCGCACCCGCGCCGCGATAGGGAATGTGGTGGAATTTTCCGCGCGATTGCGCGGTGATACGCGCGAGCGTCATATGCGTTGCGCTGCCCACGCCCGCGGTGCCGATATTGACTTCCTTCTGCGTCGACATCGCGATCAGGTCTTGCAGCGACTTCGCCTGCACCGACTCGTGGACCACAACGCAATGCGGCACGAGGTTGGCGAGACCGATCGCGACGAAATCGTTGATCGGATCGTAGCTCAGCTTCGCCTGCACGAACGGACTGACCGTCAGGGGGCCGTTCGATCCCAGCAGCAGCGAATAGCCGTCCGGCGCCGACCGCGCGACCATGTCCGCGCCGAGGCTGCCGCCTGCGCCGGTGCGGAATTCGACGACCAGCGGCTGGCCGAGCACCTGCGACATCGGCTCGCCGACGAGCCGCGCCACGAAGTCGACGTTGCCGCCCGCCGCGAACGGCACGATCAGGCGGATCGGCCGGTCCGGATAGGCGGCGCGCGCGATGCGCGGCAGGAACGGAGTGGCAGCAAGCCCTGCAACGAGGCTGCGGCGTGACATGGACGATGACTTGGACATGGTGCGTTCCCCCCGATCGGTTTTTTTGATCGGCGACGGCCGGTCACATCAGGCGATGCGACACGGTTTGCACGACCCTGGTGCGAAGGCCTTGATGCCCCTTCACGGCCATTTTTAATACCATTAGAACGGTATGGATACCATATAGTCTTCTATTGTACTCGTTGGTTTCCAGCTGGCAATATGAGGCGACGCTGCGAGAATGGAGACGGATATGAGCAAGCCGGACAGTTCACCGCTGCAACGCTATCTCGAGCACCTCAAGCAGGGGGAGCTTGCCTATCAGTACAGCCCCGCGGCCGGGCGCCCGGTCTTCTTTCCGCGCGTCGCCTGTCCGTATACCGGCAACGAGGATCTGGAGTGGCGCGTCAGCTCGGGACGGGGAGTCGTTTACGCGACCACCACCGTGCATCCGGCCTCGGGCGATCCCTACAACGTCTCGCTGATCGACTGCCGCGAAGGCTTCCGGATGATGAGTCGCGTTGAAGGCATCCCCTCCTCCGATGTGAGGATCGGGATGGACGTCGCGCTCCGCATCATCCCGCAGTCGGGCGACGAGCCGCCGATCCCCGTGTTCGTACCGGTCGAAGGTCGATCGTGAAGGGGCTGGTCAGAGCAAATGCGGCCATCGTCGGCGTCGCCGAGTCGGATCTCGGCGCGGTTGCCGAGGGCATGTCCCCGATCGACCTGATGGCCCAGGGGGTCTACCGGGCGCTCGACGATGCCGGACTGAACATCAGCGACGTGGACGGCATCTTCGCCGCGACAAGCCAGGTCAGGCTGTCGGCACTCGCGTTGAGCGAGTATCTCAACATCTCGCCGGCTTACTTGAATTCCACCATCGTCGGCGGCTCCTCGTTCATGCTCCATGTCGCGCATGCCCAGGCCGCGATCCAGCAGGGGCTGTGCGAGGTCGCCGTGATCGCCTATGGCAGCACCCAGCGCACGGTCGGTCGGAAGAACGCCTCCCTTCGCGAGCCCAATCCCTACGAGACGCCGTTCAAGCCGTTCCTCCCGGCCACGGCCTATGCCCTCGCCGCATCCCGGCACATGTTCGAGTTCGGCACCACGCGCGAGCAGCTTGGCGCGGTCGCGGTCGCGGCGCGCGACTGGGCCCTGCTCAATCCCAAGGCCTGGGAGAAGAAACCGCTCACGATCGATCAGGTCCTGTCCGCCCGAATGATCAGCCATCCTCTGACCGTGCGCGATTGCTGCCTGGTGACGGACGGCGGCGGCGCCATCGTCATGACATCCCGTGAGCGGGCGAAGACGCTGAAGAAGCCGGTGGTCGCCGTGCTGGGATGCGGCGCCGCCGTGACGCATAACAGCATTTCCAGCATGCCGGACCTGGTGACGACCGGCGCCGTGCAGTCGGGCCGCGATGCCTATGCCATGGCGCGCCTCGGCCCCGCCGACATCGATGCGGTGGAGGTCTACGACGCCTTCACGATCAACACGATTCTGTTCCTGGAGGATCTCGGCTTCTGTCCGAAAGGCGAAGGCGGGCGCTTTGTCGAAGGGGGAAGGATCGCGCCCGGCGGTTCGTTGCCCGTCAACACCAATGGCGGCGGTCTCTCCTACTGCCATCCCGGCATGTACGGGATATTCCTGCTGATCGAGGCGGTGCGGCAAGTCAGAGGCGAATGCGGAGCGCGGCAAGTCAAAGGCTGCGAGGTTGCCCTCGCCCACGGAAATGGCGGCGTCCTGTCCTCGCAGAGCACTGTGATCCTCGGGGCGGAGTCGACCGTCTAGTGCGCTTTCCATCTGGGGAGTGTATCGGGCCCCTGGGTCCCGGCTCTCGCTTCGCTCGGCATAGCCCGTCGAAGACGGGCGTAAACGCCCTGGTGGACACGAGGCACTGACTCGTGTCCCGGACAAGCGAGCGCTAGCGAGCGCAGATCCGGGACCCAGGGCCCCTCCTCCAAATCGTCAGCAATGAATAACCCCGGCGTCACGGCAGCCAGCTGGGAAACACGTCGCGACTCAATTGCAGCGGATAGAATGACGTCTTGAACGCCGGGACCAGGTGCTCGGCGATGCTCTGCGGCGTCCATCCCGCGTTGTTGTGGATGCGCTGGCACGGGCGCATCTGGCTGAACAGGATCAGCTCGTTCTTCCGCGAATAGAAAACCTGCCCGGTGATCTCTTTCGCGGCATCACTCGCCAGAAAGACCACGAGCGGCGCATTCTTCTCCGCCGGAACGTGCTCGCGCTGGCGCGCCCGCTCCTGCTGCTCGGGCGTCGCCGTCGGAACGCTCTCGGTCATCCTGGTGAACGCCGTCGGCGCGACGACGTTGGAGCGGACGTTGAAGCGCTGCATGTCCACGGCGATGCTCTTGGACAGGCCGACCAGGCCCATCTTGGCCGCGGCGTAATTCGCCTGCCCCATGGCGCCGACCAGGCCGGACGTCGAGGAGATATGCACGAAGGCGCCCGACTGTTGGGCGCGGAAATGCGACGCTGCCGCGCGGCTGACATAGAAGCTGCCGTTGAGGTTGACGGCGATGGACAGCTCCCAGTCCTCGCGCGTCATCTTGTGAAAGATAGCGTCCCTGAGCACAGCCGCATTGTTGACGATGCAGTCGACGCGCCCGAACGCGTCGAGCGCCGTCTCGATGATGCGCTGAGCACCGTCCCAAGTTGCCACGCTGTCGGTACTTGCGACGGCAGTGCCGCCGGCCGCACGAATCTCCTGCGCAGCCTGCTCCGCCAGGCCGGCATTGCGACCCTGTCCATCGACTGCGGTCCCGAGATCGTTGACGACCACCTTCGCGCCCTGCTCCGCCATCAGGTGCGCGATGGCCCGGCCGATACCTCCGGCAGCACCGGTCACCACAACGACTTTGTCTTCGACGATCCGATCCGGATAGGCCATGCGTCCTGCTTCCTCAAACGTGTGGCAGCCAGCGCGACCTCACGCGCCGTCCGATCGCCGTGCCGTTGGTTTCAACGTCCGCTCTATTGCTGAGGCTCGATGCCGGCCTTCCTTACGATATCAGCGTATCGGTCGATCTCGGTGCGCACGAATTCGGCGGTCGCTGCCGGCGTCGCATAGATCGGGCGAATCTCGCCGGCGGCAAAGCGCTCCTTGATCGCGTCCGACGCGATGATCTCGGCGAGCGCCTGGCTCAGGCGGTCGATGACCTCTTGGGGTGTCCGGGCGGGCGCCACCAGCCCGTAGGGAACGGCGGTCTGCAACGGCATGCCCAATTCGATCAGCGTCGGCACATCCGGCAGGTTGGGCGCCCGCTCCGCCCCGGTCACGGCCACCGCCTTGATCTGGCCGCCCTTGATCAAGGCCAGACCGCTCGGAATGGAGATCACCGCAAGGTCAATGGCGCCGCTCATCAGATCGGGAAACAGCGCGCCCGTGCCTCGATAGGGCACGTGGACCATCTCCAGCTTGGCGGCGCTCCTGAACAGCTCGGTTGCCAGATGCAGGGGGCCGCCGACTCCCGCCGACCCGTATGAGAGCCCGCGTGGGCGCGACTTGGCCACGTCGATCAGCTCTTTCAGATTTCCCGCGCCGAGCTTCGGGCTGACGACCAGAACATTGGCGTTCTCCCCCAGCATGCTGACGGGAGCAAAGTCCTTCAGCGTGTCATACGGCAGATCCTTGTAGGTGCTCGGATTGACCATGAACGAGCCGGAGAAGAGTAACAGCGTGTAGCCGTCGGGTTTCGCCCGCGCGACATACTGCGTCGCGATCCGGCTGTTGCCGCCCTGGCGGTAGTCGACCACGAAAGGCTGTCCCAGCTTGTCCTGCAGGGCCTGGGCGACGTTGCGGGCGACAATATCGACCGAGCCTCCGGGCGCGAAGGGCACGATGATCGTAACCGGTCCTCTCGGATAGGTGTCGGCGCCGGCTTCGGCCGCGAACGACAACGCGAGCATGATGTACGTCATCGTACGAATAAGCATCTAGAGAGATCCTCCCACTTAACATATTGTCAACTTATATACCGACTGAACTGAAAATATACTCGTGCGTTTTCTGATTGGCAATGCGGCGCCGACGCGCAGCCGTTCACGCGAGCGGCGCGTCGGCCCGCAGGCGCGTCAGCCTGCTGGCCCGGTCCCGTCATCCGGGAAATTTCGGGCAGCATCAGAACGAGCGCGCGCCCCGATAGCCCACGAGATTGAGGGCGTAATCCGCGAAAAGCGCGGAGATCTCCGCCGCGCTCAGCCGGCCATCCTGGAACCACCGATGGATCCACCGCACCATGCCGGAGATTGCGAGACCGGCGATGTGCGGCTCCTGGACCGTGAACTCGCCGCTCTTGTTGCCATCCTCGATCAGCGACGCGAGCTTGATGTCGAACTGCCGGTGAATTGCGCGAATCTCCTCGAGGGTCTCCGGCGGCAGGTCGCCTTCTTCCCGACTGAAGATCACGCTCAGCGCCCGGCTCTCGATGTTTTGCAGCGCAAAGCTGCGGACGAAATCGTGGAGACGTTTTGCGGCAGGTGATTTGCTGTCCAGATAGTTCTCGATGGACGCCAGCAGCTGCTGCGCCCCGCGCTCGTAAACCGTCGCGATCAGTTGCTGCTTGCTGTCGAAGAACTGATAGATGAAGGGCTTGGTCACCCCGAGCCGCTCCGCCAATGCATCGAGCGTGACCTCACGGGCGCCGCGCTCCTGAAACAGCGCGATCATCTCCTTGAGAATCCGCTCACGCTTGAACATCTCGAGCTCGGCTCGCATGCCGACAGCTTCGCGCGCGCCCTGTCGACCCTTCGCCGCGTGAGCCCGTTTGGCTTTCTTGGTCATCTTGGCCTTTCGATCGCCCATGCCCTGATGCCGTCCCAATACAGAGGGTACGGCAACGTTCCCGACCGGTAGCGCTGTGATCCGATGCGTTTCAGGGACGGCGCACCTCACCACGGATGAATACTCATCCGTGCTGATTTCACGGTGGCGGGCGTTCGTCAATATGCGACGCAACGGGCACTGAGCGTCCCCTCCCCCGCTTGCGGGAGGGTTAGGGAGGGGGCAGGAATGGCAAGGCAGCGCCACTCGTGCTCCCTCCCCCCCCCCCCCCCCCCCCCCGGGGGGGGGGCGGGACCGGGGGGTGGGGAACCCATTAATC
>Ga0081540_1002377_pt1 | contig 15364 bp, 18 predicted proteins | sample TabmetS2T1R1_FD_71024 | JGI IMG/M metagenome (GOLD analysis project Ga0081540, IMG submission 71024) | Tabebuia heterophylla rhizosphere microbial communities from the University of Puerto Rico - S2T1R1 | ecosystem: Host-associated > Plants > Roots > Rhizosphere ... | reverse complement strand
TACAACATCGTGACGCGCTCGACCTCGTTGGGCGCGACGACGCCCCAGCGCGGCGCGCCGATCGTATTGTTGTTCGCGATCAGCGCCGATATCGGAATGTCGTCGACGAAGACGAGCGTGCGCGCGCTCGACCCGACGCCCCACGTGCGAGTCGCGAGGACGGGCTGCGTGTCGCCGTAGTTGCGCTTGCGAATGAACAGGCTCGGCAGGTACTTCGCGGCGTCCTCGACGTCGATCGCGTTGACGGTCGCGTCGATCTGGTCCGCGCCGATCGTGGCGGTCGAGGCCGGAAACGCCGGCGTTTCGATCGCTTCGTTCGTGCCCTGTACGACGACGCCGGGCAGCGGCGTCGCCTGTGACGGATCGGCGGCATCCGGCGCGACATCAGCGGGTTCGGCTGCGACGAGCGGCAGCGCCGCGAGCGCCGCAACGAGCGCAAGCGCCCTGCGCGGTCCGGCGCCCGACGCCCGGCTCTCGCGCACGGCGTGCAGCGACATGCCGAGTGCGAACTCGGTGGTATCCAATGGAATGGCTCCCGTTAAAGACGGTGACAAACGCGCCGCGACACCAAACGGCGCGCGGGCGACGACCACTCAAACGAGAACGGGAGGAGGACCGCGCGGATGCGCAGCGTTGAAGTACGCCGCATGCGGGAGCGACGCTTCGGCACGCGCCACGATTGGCTGCGCGAGCGGCGCGAAGAGGATCGCAAGATAGGGCACGCCGCCGAGGGAAGGGGTATGCCCGAGGAAATCGCAGTAGCCGCACTTGCTGAAGCAGTCGTCCGGCCGGCCGTGATCGTGAAGGAAACGGCCGTGCCCGGTCCCGCCGGCCATCGTGTGATGCATCGATTCGCCGGCGTGCGCGCGTTGGGGCGCACTGCTCCACGCCGCGCGAAGCTGCGAGACGGTCGGCATGACCGCAACGAGCAGCATCGCCACGAGGGCGAAAAAGGCGATCGGACGATGTCGAGCGATTCGGACGTTCACGGCGGGCGCAATCGACGAGCGACTATTGTCCCCGACCGGGACAACGTGCGCATCCTAGGCCCATCGCAGAGCGATTTGCATGAGGGACTTCACTCACTCGGATCAGCGTGCCTGCCCCGTGCCGGAGCGGACTGAGCGTCGAGGCTCGCCGGGGCGACGGCACTACTCGTAGTGCTGTCGCTTCCAATCATCGAGGGCCTCCAGGACCCTCTTGCGGGCGTCGGGATCCGCAATGGCACCCGTGCGGTCTTCGATCAGGGCAAGGACATCCTCCGATCCGCCCGGGCCTTCCAGGTGTGCGCGCAGGGTCGTTTCGTCGATCGGGGTTCCGGGCTCGCCGTTCTCGACGATCAGGCACCCTTCGCCGACCTCGAGCAGGATCGCGCACGGACCGATTTCGGTCGTGAATTGAACGTTGCTGCTGCCGACTTGAGGACTGTTCATAGGGCCGCTCTCCTCCGGTTTGACCGGCCAGCCTACGCTTCGAAATTGGCAGTTTTGTTCCAGCGGGACCTGCCCGCGGATACACTCGGGACTGGCTCCGCTCGATCGTTGCAGAACATCCTCCCGCGACAATACAAAGGAGTTCTTCATGCACGCCGCGCTCAAGTACATCGGTGCATCAGGCAGCCTCGCGGTCCTGGCCATCTCGATGGCCGTCGTGGCCGGTTCCGTCGAGACTTCCCAGGACAAATACAGCCTCAAGTCGCCGAGCGGGATCGCGTTCGCCGACTTCAAGGGATACGAGGACTGGTCGGTGGTCTCTTCCGCACGGACCGACGAAGTGCTCAAGGTGATCGTCGCCAATCCGACGATGATCAAGGCCTACAAGGCTGGCATTCCCGGCAACGGCAAGCCCTTTCCGGAGGGCTCCAAGATCGCCAAGCTCCAGTGGAAGCCGAAGAAGAGCACGGAGGCGCAGTTCGCCGTCGACGTCCCCGACGTCTATTCGCAGGCCTTCGTCATCGAGAAGGACAGCAAGCGGTTTCCGAAGAGCGCCGGGTGGGGATATGCGGTGTTCAACTACGACGCCGCGTCCGACAAGTTCACGCCGGACGCCGCGAGTCTCTCGGACTGCGGACTCGCATGCCATACGGTCGTGAAGGCGAAGGACTACATCTTCCACCCGTACCAGAAGCGCTGACGGCGAAAGACCCCCAAAAAGCGGTTTTCCAGTCGGGACGCGCCGCGCGCGTCACGACGCGTCGCGCTTCGATCACGAAAACGTCAAGCCTGCGGACCTGGACTCTGCTGCAATCCCGCGCCTTGTCCGCAGGGAACCCCCTCCATGAACACTCGCTCCGAATCGAAGCTCGGCCCTGCATTCAGCAAGGCGCCTCTCGTCGTTGGCCTCGCCCTCGCGCTCGGCAGCCTGTCGTGGTCGGGAGCCGCGCCGGCAGCCACTGCGTCGATGATCGATGCGGGCGCGCCGCCGGTCGTTCGCAACGCGCTGCGCTTCGGTGCTCAGCGCGACGCCCTCGATCGCCAGCTCTCGCACCGGGGCGGTACTCGGCCGACGGCGCCTGACCGTCCGGCCGGGACGACCGTCGTCGGCAACTGCGACGACAGCGGCGCGGGTTCGCTGCGCGATGCGGTCGAGAACGCGGTCTCCGGCGACGTCATCGACCTCACCGCGCTGAGCTGCAGCGCGATCACGCTGAACACGGGACTCGTCAGCACGGTCGACGACCTGACGCTCGACGGCCCCGGCGCCGGCCAGCTTGCGATCGACGGCAACAACGCGAGCCGCGTCATCGAGCACCAGGGCTACGGCATGCTGACGATCGACGGCTTGACGATCCGCAACGGCACCTATGTCTACAGCGGCCCCGGCCTTTACGCCGGTCTCGCGCCGGGCGCCTGCGTGCTTTCGAAAAGCAGCGTCACGCTGACCGCCAGCGCGGTCGAAAACTGCAGCGCCAGCGGCTGGAGCGTGTTCGGCGCCGCAATCGACACGCTCGGCGCGCTCTACATGACCGACAGCTCGGTCACCGGAACGGTCGCGACGGCCGAGGCCACCGCCATCTCGGCCACGATCTACGGCGGCGCGGTCTACGCGAAAGCCGCCTACCTGACCAACAGCACGATCGCCGGCGCGCAGATCACCGCGAACAGCACCTCCGCGTTCAGCGGATTGCTCGGCGGCGGCATCTTCGGGTTCTACGGCGTCGTGCTCGATCACAGCCGAGTCAGCGACGTGACCGCGCATGTCTCGGCCGCGAAGATCACTTACGCGAAAGGCGCCGGCGTCGGCTCGCCGAACACCGTCATCATGACCAGCAGCACGGTGTCGGGCAACGAAGTCCACGGCACCCCGGGCGTCGGCCTCTCCGGACCGTACACCTACATCAGCGCGATCGGCGGCGGCGGCGTCTACGTCATGACGATCCCACGCGGCTCGATCTATCCGTCCTCGATCACGAACTCGACGATCAGCAACAACACCGCGATCTGCGACGGCGAGCCCGGCGCGTACACGGTCGGCGGCGGCGGCGGCCTCGGGAGCTGGTCGCCCAAGATCATGGCGATCGCGAACTCGACGATCTCCGGCAACAGCGCGGACGTGCGCGGCGGCGGTCTGTACGCGCGGAACAAGGGCGCCCTCGCGCTCGCCAACGCGACGATCACGGACAACACGGCGCCGGAAGGCTCGGGCGTCGCCGACAACGCCGATCAGTCCGGCTACGGTTTCACGATCACCAGCAGCATCGTCGCGGGCAATCACGCGACGACCGGCTCGACGTCGGAGGAGATCGTCACGGTCCACACGATCACGGGCTCGAACGATCTGATCGGATCGGCAAATGTCGCGCTTCCCGGCGACACGCTGGGCGGCGATCCGCTGCTCGGACCGCTGGCAGACAACGGCGGCCCGACGCCGACGCACGCGCTGCTGCCGGGAAGCCCGGCGATCGACGCGGGCATCAACCCCGGCGATCTCGCGACCGACCAGCGCGGCGACGGCTACGTCCGTGTCTTCGGCGCGGCGGCGGACATCGGCGCGTTCGAAGCGCAGGGCGCCGTGGACGAGATCTTCGCGGACGGTTTCGACTGAGCGTCGGCCGGCGATTCGATCCGAACGGAATCAGCCCGCGCAGGCGGGCTCGGGAACGACGTGCGCGCGATGAGTGCGCGCGCCAGCGAGCGTCCGCCGCAAGAGCTCGCGCGGCGGAATCTTCAACACACCACGCAAAACCGGCTGGCGCCTTACTGGCAGACCTGTTTGGTGATGTAGGCGCCGGTCTGCGGGTTCGGCACCAGCGTCTCGCGGCACTGCCGCGTACCGACCGGCGACTTGCCGGCGACCAGCGATTTGTCGGCGACCAGCGAGCCGCGATCCGACTTGGCCGTGCACGTGCGCGGCGCGCAGACGGGCGGGAGATCGGTCTGCGACCTGCAGACAGCCTCGATCTGTCCGTTGACGCACGAGCACTTGCACGTCGCCGAGGCGTAAGTCGGGAGGCTCGCAACCACGATGGCCGCGAGCAGTCTTGCAGCGGTTTTCATGCGATTTCCCCTGTGGCCTGAGAGAGAGGCAGCAGAAGACGTGCAAGGCGCATGCCCGCCGCGACGGAGCCTAAAGCGTGTCGTGCGTCACAGATCGAGGGACAACATCTGACAGCGGCGGGCCTTCGGCCGCACGACCCGTACACGGGATGGCCGGCCGGCAGACGTCCAGCCGGCCAGGTACGCAGCGATCCGACTACGGACCGGAGAGCGTACGCGCCCACATCACCAGCACGGCGACGACGCCCCCGATCGCAACGACGAGGCCGACCAGCAGCCACATTCCGGTTCCCGATCGCATGGGGCTGCCTGAGCTGAAGGAAGGTATGGCGACAAGCATGGCTGAGGTCCGGTGGGGGGTGCTGTGAACTCCGTCGAGTGCCGGCGATCGCCTCAGGAATGCGGGCCGAGCTCGGCGCGCTCGGTCATCAGCACCCGCAGCCGATGGGCGAATTCCGGCGAGTTCGACGGCGTCGACAGAAGATCGATCAGCGCGGCAATGAGCCGGTCCTGATGGCGGATCTTGCCCTTCAGCACGCGCAGCTCGAGCTCGTGGGTCGCGACCTGCTGCGCGAGCGAGGGTTCGGAATCCATGCGGCCACTATCGCGAGCGAAGCGTCGATGAGCCGTCAATCGCGCCGCGCGGCTGACGGGGAAAATCCCTCAACGCCCGGCCTTTTTCGTTCAGGTTCGACCGCGCGACGGCGTACAATCGCCACATCGCCCCAGGGGACCGCCCGATGCCGTCCGACGCCCTTCGCGTCGTCTATGCCGAAGACGATCCGCTCGTGCGCGGCACCGTCTCGGAGATGCTGCGCGAGCTCGGCGCCGACGTGCACGTCTGCAAGAACGGCGCGGAAGCCGTGCTGCTCTGCCTTTCCGTGAATCCGGACGTCGCGCTGCTCGACCTCAGCATGCTCGGCATGAACGGCTTCGACGGCGCGACGCGCATCCGCCAGAACGAAACCGTCTCGGGCAAGCGCATTCGCCTCGTCGCGCTGACCGGACGCGGCCCCGAGTACGCGGCGCAGGCGCGCGAGGCCGGTTTCGACGAATTCCTCAGCAAGCCGGTCACGCTCGATCAGCTCGCCGTGGCCGTCGATGCGTGGCGCATGAGTTGCGTCACGGCGAACCTTCATCCGGAACAACGATCCGCGCCGGCTCAGGGAGCCTGAATCCGCAGCTCGTCAAGACACGCGCGAAGCTTCAGGGCGCCCAGCGGTACGTGAAGCCGAGCAGCCACTGCCGTGCCACGGCCGCAGAATTCAGCGCCGCGCGGTAGCCGGCATCGATGTCGAGGCCGGGCCGCAGCGTGTAGATCGCGCCGACGAGCGCGACCGCCGGCCATTCGGACCGCGCGGCGTCGGCGTTCGAATCGGCATCGAGGTCGAGCACGAACGAGAGGCGCTGCGTGCACGCGTACAACGCCGCCGCCGAGCCATGCACGAGATTGCGGCGCAGGCCCGCCGCGACCGGGTTGTGCGCGACGCCGATGTTGGCATCGATCGTGAAGGGCGCCGCATCGACGGTCGCCACCAGCATCGCGTGCGTTCCCATCGTGCCGTGCGGCAATCCGAGATCGTCGTCGGCGGTCGACAGCGTCGCGCCGGCGCGCACCGCGAGCGAGAGCGGATCAGCGCCGAAGAAGCGCCATTTCACGTCGAGCGCGGTGTCGCCGAGACCGCGCACGGTACGCTCGCCGTCGGCGCGGCTCGACAGCCAGGACGGCTGCGCGATCACGTCGAACGTCGGCGACGCGCCGTACGAGAGCTGCGGCTGGAACGTGAACAGCCGGTCGGACCCGTCGTACGACCACGCGTAGCCGAGCTCGAGCTCGGCATTGCCGGTACCCTGCGTGCCGGTGTCCTCGGTCTGCATCGGATGCCCGGCACGGCACGACGGCGACAGGAGAAGGCCGGTAGTCAACGCAACGAGCGCGAGCTTCGGCGAGTGATGCACGCGTCGGTCCTGCGCTTGCGGCGCGTCGTGAACGCTCGCGCGACGCTAGTGCGCTGAAAAGACAGTCCGATGACAGCGCGGCGTGCTGTCGCGCGACGAGCGAAACGCGGATACTGCGCCGGCGCCGCGCCGCGCGCGGCATGAGACCGCACGATGATCCGCGCGCTGCTTGCCTCGCTGCTGTTGTTCGCATGGCCCTGCAGCGGCGCCGAAATCCACGGCGCCGGCGCGACGTTCCCGGCGCCGGTCTATCTCAAATGGGCCGAGGCGTACCAAAGCCGCACCGGCATCGCGGTCTTCTACGATGCAGTCGGCTCCGGCGAAGGCATCGCGCGGATTCGCGCGAATGCAGTCGATTTCGGCGCAACGGACGTGCCGCTTGCAGCGGGCGAGCTTGCGGCCGCCGGCCTCGTCGAGTTCCCCACGCTGATCGGCGGCGTCGTGCCGGTCGCCAACGTGCCCGGGATCGCGCCCGGCGCGCTGAGGCTCACCGGCGCGCTGCTCGCCGACATCTACCTCGGCCGCGTGCGCAAATGGAACGATCCGGCGATCGCGGCCTTGAATCCCGGCATCGCGTTGCCGGCGGCGAACATCACCGTCGTGCATCGCGCGGATGCGTCGGGCAGCACGTTCCTCTGGACGCGCTATCTCGCAGCGGCGTCGTCCGCGTGGCAGGACGGCGTCGGCTCGGGACTCGTCGTCGCATGGCCCGCCGGCACCGGCGGAAACGGCAACGAAGGCGTCGCCTCGTACGTGCACCGCACGCGCTTCGCGCTCGGCTACGTCGAATACGCATACGCGAAAGCGCATCGGCTCGGCGACATTTCGCTCCGCAATCGCGAGGGACGCTTCGTGCGCGCCGGCATCGATGCATTTCGCGCCGCGGCGGCGTCGTTCGACGCGGACGCGACGACGATTCCGATCGACGCGCCGGGCGATGCGAGCTGGCCCGTCACCGGCGCGAGCTTCATCCTGCTGCGCAAGGATGCGGCCGCATCGATCGCGTTCTTCGACTGGGCGTTGCACGACGGCGCCGCGGCCGCCGAAGCGCTCGATTACGTGCCGCTCCCTGCGCCGGTCATCGACCGGATCCTCGACGACCTCACGCATCGCTAGTCGGCGGCGACGTACTGCGGCTCAGTCGACGCCGAGCATCACCTCGGTCGACTTCACCAGCACGACGACGCGCGAGCCGACCTTGAGCCCGAGCTCCTCGGCCGATTCCTTCGTGATCGACGAAGTGATCGTCTGTCCGCCGTCGAGCGTGACCTTGACGATCGTCATGACGCTGCCCGGCTGGATCGAAGCGACCTTGCCGGGAAGCTGGTTGCGAATGGAAAGTCGCATCGGAAGTTCTCCTTGGCACGTCTACTGTCCGGCGCACGGATACGCCGGTTGCAACGCCTGCACGATGAACGTCGTCGCGCCGTTGTGCAGCTCCTCCGGATGCGAGCGCAGGTATTTCGCGATGTGCGCGACCTGCTGCGCCGACGACGCGTTCGCCGGAATGCAGAAGCGCACGCCGTTCATCGAGTCCTCGACGCCGCGCACGTAGCCGACGAACGACGCCGCCGCGAGCTCGTCCTCACGCGAGGCCTTCGACTTGCCGGCATTGACGCGATCCCACGCGTCGAGCAGGCGCGACAGCTCATCGCCCTTCATCGCGTGCGCGGTCGTCGCGACGAGCGCGCCGATCACGAGCGCCAGCACCCTGGTTGTCATCGTCGTCCCCTTCGGGCTTCACGGGATGGCCGGAAGTATCGCCCGCCCGGCGCGGAATCGACAAATCGGCACGGCGCGTCCGCATCGCTCGCGAGTGCATGCAACCTTTTCGAATGCTCGCAGCATCGAACGCGCTCGGGGCCTGACGCCGGCGCGGGAGCGCGTGCGAATGTCGATCGAAAAGGAAGCCCATCCGGCCGATGGGGTTCGCGGCAATGCGCCGGCCATCGTCTTCACGGCCATCGCGCTCGGTTTCGCGGTCTCGTACTGGGCGCTCATCGCGCTGGCCCAGCAGGGACGCCTTCCGTTCGGGATGGACCGGTTCGATCCGTCGATGCCGGACGCATCGCCGCCGGGTCTGCTGCTCGACGGCATCCTGCGGCTGTTCGGTCCCGCGGTCGCGGCGCTCGTCACGACGTGGATGTTCCACGGACGCGCAGGACTCGCGCGGCTGTGGCGAAGCGTCTCGCGCTGGCGCGTGCCGTTCGCGCTCTATGCGTTGTGCTTCCTCGGTCCGCTCGCGGTCGATCTCGCGATCGTCGCGGTCGGCTATTCGATGGGCCTCCTGCATCCTGCGCCCGATCAGGTGCAGCCGCTGCGCTTGCTCTCGATCTTCCTGATGATGATCGTTCTCGACGGCCCGCTAGGCGAGGAGGTCGGTTGGCGCGGATTCCTGCTCCCCGAGCTGCTGCGCAAGACCGATCCGATTCGCGCGAGCTTCGTCGTCGGCTGCATCTGGTACGTCTGGCACCTGCCGCTCTATCTCGCCGACGGGCGCGAGATCCATGCGCTCTCCTACTTCGTCAACGTGATGGCGACGTCGTTTGTGTTCACGTGGTTTTACCTGCGCTCCGGACACAGCACGTTCCTGTCGATCCTGCTGCACGCGACGACGAACTTCGCGCTGTTCCTGATCATCAAGGGCTTCGCCCACGCGGACGATGTCGGCACGCTGCAGCTCATCTACAACGCGATCGTCGGCGGCATCGCGATCGTTGCGGCGATCGCAATGCGCAAGCGTCCGCAGACGGGCTGAGGCATCATGCGCTGCGTTTCGGGATCGTGGCGTCGAGCCACGTCGAGATCGTATCGGCGAGTCCGGCGAGGACATCGGCGTCCCTGCGGCCGCTTTTCGCCGGCACGTGGAACGAATGGTTCGCGTCGTCGATCAGGCGCAGCGTCGCTGCTGCGCCGAGCTTTTCGACGAGCGGTTTCAGAAGCGAAAGCTCGGCGAGATCGTCGCGCGTCCCTTGCAGGAACAGCATCGGAACGCGTACGTCGGAAAGGTGCGCGCCGCGTTCGTCGGACGGTTTGCCGGCCGGATGCAGCGGAAAGCCCAGGAACACGAGACCCGCGACGCGATCCATCGCTCGCGCCGCCTGCGCCTGCGAGGTCATGCGCCCGCCGAACGATTTGCCGCCGGCGAGCAACGGCAGCTCCGGAAAACGCCGCGCCGCTTCGGCGACGGCGGCTCGCACCGCGAGGTGAGCCACGGCCGGCACGTCCGGCCGGCGCGAGCCCTGCTCCATGTACGGGAACTGGTAACGCAGCGTCGCAATCCCGCGCGTTGCGAGCGCTTGTGCGACCGCCGTCATGAACGGATGCTTCATGCCGGCGCCCGCGCCGTGCGCGAGCACGTAGCACGCGCGAGCGTCGTCGGGCGCATCGAGCAGCGCCGAGACGATACGCTTCGCGTCGACTTCGATCGTCAGCGTCTGCGTCATGGCGAACCTTCGGCGAACCGCAGCAGGTTCTGCGCGTACGGCGGCGCGGTCGGCTCGTGCATGAAGTACACGTAGATCTCTCGCCAACCTGTGGCGAGCAGGCGCTCGGCCCAGCGTTTGAGATCGTCTTCGGAATATTCCTCGAGGCGCAGACGGATGTAGCCGAACGGCGCGGTCTCGACGAGCGGCGGCGGCGCGTTGTCTTCGCGCTCGGAAAGGCAGAGCGATGCGCCGGACTTCTTCAGCGCCTCGTACACGTCGTCGTCGAACCAGCTCTCGTTGCGGAACTCGAACGCGGCGCGGTGGCCTTGCGGCAACAGCTCGAGAAATCCCGCGAGACGCGGCAGGTCCTTCTTCAGGAACGGAGGCAACTGGAACAGCACGGGCCCGCGCTTCGCGCCGAGCGCATCGAGCGTGCGATAGAGATAAGCAACCGAATCCGCCGCGTCTTCGGGCTTCAGCCGCGCATCGTGCGTGATCCGCCGCGACGCCTTGATCGCGAAGCGGAACGCCTCCGGCGTCGCGCCCGACCAGGTCTCGAGCACCGCGGGCTTGGGCATCTGGTAGAACGTGTTGTTGATCTCGACCGTCGGCAGCCGCCCGGCGTACCAGGCCAGCATCGCGTCGGGCTTGATCTTTTCGGGATAGAAGCTGCCCTGCCACTCCTTGTACGAGTAGCCGCTGGCGCCCGCGATGAGCCTCGTTGCGGTCATGGTGCTCCCTGCTCTTAGAATCCGGACATGGCTAAGGCGGCGAAACCGGCGAAGGGCAAGCTCAGCGAATATTCGGCGAAGCGGGCCTTCGATGTCACGCCCGAACCCGCGGGCAAGGTCGCCGACGCGGGCGCCGGGCCGCTCTTGTTCGTCGTGCAGATGCATTCGGCGCGCCGCCTCCACTACGACTTCCGGCTCGAATGCGACGGCGTGCTGCTTTCGTGGGCCGTGCCGAAAGGCCCGTCGTTCGATCGCGAGGACAAGCGCCTCGCGGTCATGACCGAGGACCACCCGTACGACTACGCCTCGTTCGAAGGCGTGATTCCCGCGGGGCAATACGGCGCTGGCGAAGTCATCGTCTGGGATTGCGGCCTCTACAGCCCCGACGAAAACGGCATCTGGTTCCACGATCGCGCCGAAGCCGAGAAGCAGATTCGCGAGGGTCTCGCCAAAGGCAAGCTCAGCGTCCTGCTGCGCGGCGAGAAGCTCAAGGGCTCGTTCGCGCTCGTGCGCACGAAGGACGCGAAGACCTGGCTCATGATCAAGCATCGCGACCGCTTCGAGGGCAAGGTCGACGTCACCCTGCAGAACCGTTCGGTGCTCTCGGGCGCGGCGGTCGAGGATCTCGCGGTCGTACCGACCCATCGCATGCCGGCCGCGCAGCTCGTGCCGACGGGCGATCCCGTCGCGATGCCGAAGGCGATCGAGCCGATGCTCGCCGAAATCGGCGAGGCGCCGTTCAATGATCCGGCATGGCTCTGGGAGCCGAAGCTCGACGGCTATCGCGTGATCGCGTTCGTCGACGGCAAGGGCGTGCGGCTGCAATCGCGGCGCGGGATCGAGCTTGCGGGCGCGTTTCCGAAAATCGTCGAGGAGCTCGGGGGCCAGCAGGTCGACCGCATGATCCTCGACGGCGAGCTCGTCGCGTTCGACGCGCACGGCAAGCCGTCGTTCAACGCGATGCAGAATCGCGTGCAGCTCAAGACCGAGCGCGACATCGCGGCGGCCGAACGCAAGACGCCGGTGGTGTTTTTCGCCTTCGACCTGCTCTATTTTTCGGGACTGGATCTGCGCCGCGCGCTCTACGCGGATCGAAGGCGCTATCTCGCGCAGTGCCTGCTGCCCTCGCCGCTCGTGCAGCTCGTGCTCGCACAGGACGATGGCGTCGCCCTCAATCAGGCGGCGCTTGCGAGCGGGTTCGAGGGTGTGATCGGCAAGCGCAAGGACAGCCGTTACGAGCCCGGAAAGCGCTCGAAGTCGTGGCTCAAGATCAAGCCGACGCACACGGGCGAGTTCGTGATCGGCGGTTATACGAAAGGCAAGGGCTCGCGCGAGGCGCTCGGCTCGCTGCTCGTCGGCTACTACGACGCCAAGACGCTGCACTACGCGTCGCACGTCGGCTCCGGATTCGACGACAAGACGCTCGCCGCCGCGAAGAAAAAGCTCGAATCGCTGAAGATCGCGAAGAATCCGTTTGCCGAGAAGCCATTGCTCAACGCGCCGGTCACCTGGGTCGAGCCCAAGCTCGTCGCGGAGCTCGAATACCAGCAATGGACCGAGGACGGCTCGCTGCGCGCGCCGGTTTTCCGGCGCCTTCGCGACGACATCGATCCGAAGACCGTGCGTCGCGCCGATCCCTCGAAACCGCGAGCGGAGCCCAAGGCGACGTCGAAGGGCAAGGCGAAGGCGAGCGAGGCCGACGACACGATCGCCGACGTCGTGACCCAGCTCGAAACGAAGAAGGCGTCGATCACGCTCGTCGTCGGCGACGAGCGCATCGCGCTCACGCATCTCGATCGCGTCTACTGGCCGGCCGATCCGTCGCTGCAGCAGCCGCCGCTGACGAAGCGCGATCTGCTGCGCTACTTCGCCGAAATCTCGCCCTACATCCTGCCGCATCTGGCCGATCGACCGCTGACGATGATCCGCATGCCCGACGGCATCAACGGCCAGCGCTTTTTCCAGAAGCACTGGAAACAGACCCAGCCGAAGTTCGTCGAGGAGATCACCGTCTGGTCCGGCAGCAAGGACGAGAGCCACGAGTACATCGTGTGCAACAGCCTGCCGACGCTGCTCTGGCTCGCGCAGTCGGGCACGCTCGAATTCCACGTCTGGCATTCGCGCGCGAAAGTCGACAAGGACTCGGTGTCGCAAGAGACCGATTACGCGACGTCGGAGGAATCGCTCGAGGAGTCGGTGCTCAACTTTCCCGACTACGTCGTCTTCGACATCGATCCGTATATCTACTCGGGCAAGGAAAGGCCCGGCGACGAGCCCGAGCTCAACACGATCGCGTTCGAGAAGGGCAAGGAAGTCGCGTTCTGGCTGCGCGAACTTTTGCACACGATGAAGCTCGAGCCGATCGTGAAGACGTCAGGCAAGACCGGCCTCCACGTGTTCGTGCCGATCAGGCGCACGATCGACTTCGATGCGGCCCGGCACGTGTCCGAACTGGTCGGCCGCCACCTCATGCGCCAGCACCCGAAGGACATCACCATGGAATGGAGCGTGCCGAAGCGCACCGGCAAGATCTTCATGGATTACAACATGAACGTGCGCGGAAAAACCTTGAACGTCGCTTATTCTCCGAGAGGCGCGCCGGGTGGGCCGGTCTCGATGCCGCTCTCCTGGGAGGAGCTCGAAAAGGCCCATCCGCTCGACTTCCGCCTGACGAACGCCATCGCCCGGATCCGCAAGACAGGTGACCGCTGGAAAGACGCGCTGACCCGGAAGCAGGATCTCGAGAAAGCCCTCGGCGGCATCGGTTCGTGACGGCCACTTGAGAAAGATCAAGTATTTGCGTCATGATCTTCATCCGGTCTGTCGTCATGGACCGGGCCTTGAGGTTGTGGCACGTTGGTGACTTCAGCTCGGAGGCACGTCATGGCGGCACGCTCGATCGGTACCCTCACGATTTCGTTCGGTCTCGTCGCGATCCCGGTGAAGCTTTACTCGGCGACCGAGGCGAGCCGGCAGATCTCGTTCAACCTCCTGCACAAGACCTGCGGCTCGCGTCTTCGCCAGCAGTACTTCTGCGTCAAGGAAGACGTGCCCGTCTCCCGCGACGAGATGGCCAAGGGCTACGAGTTCGCCAAGGACCAGTACGTCATGTTCTCGCCCGAGGAGCTGAAGGCTCTCGAGGAAGCGGGCACGCAGACGGCCGACATCAACGAGTTCGTGCCGATCTCGGCGATCGATCCGGTCTATTTCGACAAGGCCTACTACATCGCGCCCGACAAGGGCGGCGCGAAACCTTATGCGCTGTTCGCCAAGGCGCTGCGCGAATCCAAGCGCTGCGCGGTCGGCCGCTGGGCCGCGCGCGGCAAGCAGTACATCGTGATGATCCGTCCGGTCGATGACGGCCTCGTCATGCAGCAGCTGATGTACGCCGGCGAAGTGCGGCCGATCAGCGAGATCGACATTCCGAAGATGGACGTCCGCGACGCGGAGCTCAAGCTCGCCAAGCAGCTCATCGATCAGCAGACCAGCGCGAAGTTCGATCCGAGCCAGTACACCGACGAAGTCAGCGAGCGCATCGAAGCTGCGGTTCAGAAGAAGGTCGAGGGCGAGGAGATCACGATGGCCGCGGCGCCAGAGACCGGCGGCGCGCAGGTCATCGATCTCATGGAAGCGCTCCGCGCGAGCCTCGAGAAGAAGGGCGCCAAGCCGGCAGCGAAGGCCGAGCCCGCGAAGGGACGCAAGCCCGCCAGGCGCGCATCCGACGAAGAGGAAGCGCCGGCGCCGCGTCGAGCGAGAAAATAGCGCGAGGTCATGCACCAGTACGGTGTGCGCGACATCGAAAAGCTGCTGGGCCTGCCACGCAGCGCGATCCGCGCCCTCGTCGGCGCCGGCTTCGTCACGCCCGAGCGCGGACCGCGCAACGCGTGGCGCTTTTCGTTCCAGGACCTGATCGTCCTGCGCACCGCGCAGGCGCTGTCCGCTTCCCTCGTACCGTACCGGCGCATCACCAAAGCGCTAAAGGAGCTGCGTCGGCACCTCCCCGACGAGATGCCGCTGTCGGGCCTGCGCATTGCCGCGGTCGGCGATCGCGTCGTCGTCAAGGAAGGCGACGCGCGCTGGCAGGCCGAGACCGGCCAGTATCTTCTTGCGTTCGACGGCGATCCGTCGGCGGGCTCGCTCAACGTCGTCGAGCGCATGCCGACGCGCAACCCGCCGCGCCATGGCGCCGAGCGCGCGCCCACGGCCGACGACGCGCTCGAACAGCGCGACACGAACACGGCGATCGAAGCGTACCGGCAGTCGATCGCGGCCGATCCGTCACGCCTCGACGCGCGCACGAATCTCGGACGCCTCCTGCACGAGACCGGCCGGCTCGCCGACGCCGAGCAGGTCTACCGCGACGCGCTCAAGAACTGCGGCAACGATGCGCTGCTACTCTACAACTTCGGCGTGCTGCTCGACGACATGGAGCGCAAGGTCGAGGCGATGGCGGCGTATCAGCTCGCGCTGCGCGGCGATCCCGCCATGGCCGACTGCCACTACAACCTCGCGCTGATCTACGAAGAGCTCGAGCGGCCGAAGGATGCGATCCGGCACATGGCGCAGTACCGGCGGCTCCTCGCCGGCAAGCCGTCGCGCTGAGCGCGCAACCCATCCCCTCCCCGCGCAACCATCCCCTCTCCCGCGCAACCCATCCCCTCTCCCACGCAACCCATCCCCTCTCCCGCGCAACCCATCCCCTCTCCCGCTTGCGGGAGAGGGTTAGGGTGAGGGCAAGTTGGTTCGACCT
>Ga0081540_1002376_pt1 | contig 15369 bp, 13 predicted proteins | sample TabmetS2T1R1_FD_71024 | JGI IMG/M metagenome (GOLD analysis project Ga0081540, IMG submission 71024) | Tabebuia heterophylla rhizosphere microbial communities from the University of Puerto Rico - S2T1R1 | ecosystem: Host-associated > Plants > Roots > Rhizosphere ... | reverse complement strand
GTCGAGGGCCTCACGATCACGCAAGGCGGCTACGCCGGCACATACGGCGGCGCCTGCGTGTATTCGTACGGCGACGTCTACCTGCGCGACGTCACGGTCACCGGATGCTCGCTCTCGGCCTCCGGCAACGTGCCGATGTACGGCGGCGGCCTCTTCGTGCGCGGCGAGACCTGGCTCTTCGACAGCGTCGTCTCGCACAGCCACGTCAACGCGCCCGACGTCAACAGCGGCGGCGGCGGCATCGCGAGCGGCAAGATGATCGTCGTGGCCTATAGCACGATCAGCGACAACTCGCTCGTCTGCAGCGGCGCCCGTTACTGCCGCGGGGGCGGCGTGTTCGCCGACGGGCATACGCAGGTCGACGCGTCCACGGTGTCCGGCAACGTCGCCGAGTCCGGCGCCGGCATCTTTCATCGCGGCGACCAGTACGATCAGTACCTCCTGATCCAGCAAAGCACGATCTCGGACAACCGCGCGAGCGGCGCGGCGGGCGGCGTGTTCGCGAACCGGCACAGCCTCATCACCGACTCGACGATCACTCAGAACACCTCGGACTTCCCGTTCGGTGCCGGCGTCTATCTCTACACGACGCAGCCGGTGACGATGTACGGCACGATCGTCGCGGGCAACACGTCCGGCGACGGCCTCAATCAGGCCGACCTTGCCGGCACGCCGGGCTTCATCGTCGCGGGCTCGCACAATCTCGTCGTCGCCTCGACGCTGACGTTGCCGGACGACACGCTGAGCGAGGATCCGCGCCTCGGCCCGTTGCAGCTCAACGGCGGCCCGACCAGGACGCACGCGCTCCTGCCGGGAAGCCCGGCGGTCGATCGCGGGCTCAACCGGGCGCAGGTCGGCCAGTTCGTCTACGACCAGCGCGGTGTCGGCTTTCCGCGCACGCTCGGCGCGGACACCGACATCGGCGCCTACGAATCGGACGACACGATCTTCGCCGACGGGTTCGAGCTGCCGCTGTAGCACGGCCGTCGGCCCAATCGGCCATCGCGTTACACTCGGCGCCCGATCGCGAAGCCGCTCGCCATGACGCCCAATCCCGCTTACATCAAGGCCGTGCTGAAGGCGGTCCACGATGCACCGTACCCGAAGCTGATCGGGCTCGAGATCGCGTTGCTCGAGTTCGACCGCTGCCGCATCGAGCTCGCGCTGCGCGAGGATCACCTGCAGCCGTTCGGCATCGTGCACGGCGGCGTGATCGCGACGCTGATCGACACCGCGACGTTCTGGGCGGCGTTCCTGCGACTTCCCGAGGACGCGGGGCTCGTCAACGTCGACCTCAAGCTCAACTACCTCAAGGCCGTCGCGCGCGGTCGCCTGCGCGCCGACGGCGAATGCCTGCGCTTCGGCCGGCAGATCAGCTATACGGTTGCGAGCGTCTACGACGAGGCCGGCGAGCTCGTCGCGCACGGCACCTCGACGATGATGGCGCTGCCCGGCAAGGGCCTGCGCATCGGGATTCCGAAGTTTCTCGACGCCTGACCGTCCGGAATTGCAGCGACCCTGCACAATTTATATACAAAGCGGCCGCTTACCACTCGAAAGGAATGGAAACGTGACATAAGATGGAGCCGGTGCCCGCGCATGCGGGCCATGCGGAGCCGGGGATGGAGGCCGCTGCCATACAGCGCCTGCTGCTCGACGAGAATCCGGATGCCGTCATCGTGCTGACGCCTTCCGCCGAGGTCGTGCACTGGAATCCCGGCGCGGCAGCGATGTATGGATACACGTCCGCCGAGGCCGTCGGCCGGCGGCTTCCCGACCTCATCGTCCGCGGCGGCTCGACCGCCGACGTGCAGCACCTGATCGACGGCGCGATCCAGTCGGGCAGCATCACCAGCGAAGGCGTGCGGACTCGCAAGGACGGCACGACGATCCACGTCGACGTCTCGTGCAAGGCGATCCGCGACGCGAACGGCGCCGTTACGCACCTCTTCGTCACGCACAAGGACGTCACCGCGCTCAAGGTGCTGCGCGACGCCAAGCTCTTCGAAGCGAAGTTCGGCAGCCTGCTCGAATCGATGCCGGACGGCATCGTGATGTCGAACTCGAGCGGCCGCATCGTGCTCGCCAATGCTCAGGCCGAGCGCCTGTTCGGCTACGCGCGCGGTGCGCTGCGAGGCCAGTCGGTCGAGGCGCTCCTGCCCGACCGGCTGCGCGATGCGCACGTCGCCCATCGCGGCAGCTACTTCGAGCAGCCGCGCACGCGCTCGATGGGCGCGGGCTTTGCGCTTCGCGGCCGGCGCAGCGACGGTACCGAGTTCCCGCTTGAAGTGAGCCTTAGCCCGGTCGAGACCGAGGAAGGCACGCTCGTCATGAGCGCCGTGCGCGATGCGAGCGAAACGCACAAGGCCGAGCAGAAGTTCCGCGGCCTGCTCGAATCGGCGCCGGACGCGGTCGTCATCGTCGATCCGGGCGGCCACATCGTCATCGTCAACTCGCAGGCCGAGAGACTGTTCGGATATCGCCGCCAGGATCTGCTCGGCAAGGCCGTCGAGCTGCTCGTGCCGGCACGTTTTCGCGAACGGCATCCGGATGCGCGCGGCAGCTTCTTCCGCGATCCGCATCCGCGCTCGATGGGCGCGGGCCTGGCGCTTTACGGCCTGCGCTCCGACGGCACGGAGTTTCCCGTCGAGATCAGTCTCTCGCCGCTCGAGACGCCCGAGGGCGTGCTCGTCTCAAGCGCGATCCGCGACATCAGCGACCGCAAGCGGATCGAGTCGGCGCTCTCGGAGAAGAACCGCGAGCTCGAGAACGCTGCCGAGGCGAAGAACCGCTTTCTCGCCAACATGTCGCACGAGCTGCGCACGCCGCTCAACGCGATCATCGGTTTCACCGGCACGCTGCTGATGCGCCTGCCGGGGCCGCTCTCCGAGGCGCAGGAGAAGCAGCTCCACACGATCCAGGGCAGCGCGCGTCATCTGCTGTCGCTGATCAACGACCTGCTCGACGTCGCGAAGATCGAGTCGGGCAAGCACGAGCTGCGCCTGCAGCCGGTGTCCTGCGCGGAAGTCATCGCCGAGGTCGCGGCCTCGCTGCGCCAGCTTGCCGAGAAGAAGAACATCGGCTTCAGGCACGATGTACCGGAAGACGTCGTGCTGCGCACGGACCGCCGCGCGCTGAGTCAGATCGTGATCAATCTCGCCAACAACGCGATCAAATACACCGACCAAGGCGATGTCTCGATCCGCCTCGTGCGTGCCGGCGCCGATCCCGCCGCGCTCGGCGAGATCCGCGTCAGCGACACCGGCACCGGCATCCGGCCCGAGGACCAGGCGAAGCTGTTCCAGGCCTTCAGCCAGATCGATACGTCCTCGACGCGCCGGCACGAAGGCACGGGCCTCGGCCTGCACCTCTCGCAAAAGCTCGCCGAGCTTCTCGGTCTTCGCATCACCTTCGCCAGCCGCTACGGCGAGGGCAGCACGTTCACGCTTCACCTCAAGGACGCATGAGGCGCCGCAGTGGCTCGCATACTTCTCATCGAAGACAATCCCGACAATCTCGAGCTGATGTCGTACCTGCTCGGCGCGTACGGCCATGCCGTCACGACCGCCGAGGACGGCGAAAGCGGCATCGCTTCCGCGCGCAGCGAGAAGCCCGATCTCGTCGCATGCGACATCCACCTGCCGGGCGTCGACGGTTACACGGTCGCCAAGACGCTAAAGGCCGATCCGGCGTTCGACGGCACGCCGGTGGTCGCGGTGACGGCGCTCGCGATGGTCGGCGATCGCGAGAAGATCCTCGCCGCCGGGTTCGACGGCTACATCACCAAGCCGATAGAGCCGCACCAGGTCATCGCCGAGCTCGACGCGTTCCTGCCCGCGCACCTGCGCGGCTCCGCGCCGCAGAGCGGTTTCGGACACAGCACCGCGGTCGCGCATCCCGAGCGCGCCAAGCTCGCCGTCATCCTCGTCGTCGACGACGCGCCGACCAACCGCGAGCTGATCCAGCAGACGCTGACGCCGTACGGCTACGACGTCCGGCTCGCCGAGAGCGTGTCGGAGGCGATGGACATGCTGCGCGACGTCACGCCCGATCTGATCCTGTCCGACCTGCACATGCCGGGCGAAGACGGCTTCAACTTCATTCGCCGCATCAAGGCGGACTCGCGGCTGGCGGCGCTGCCTTTCATGTTCATCAGCTCCTCGGTCTGGGGCGAGAAGGATCGCGAAACGGCGCTGGCGCTCGGCATCACGCGCTTCCTGTTGAGGCCGATCGAGCCTCGCAAGCTCATCGACGAGATCGCGCGCTGCCTGCCCGCGCACCACGGAGCCAGCGATGGCGGCGATCCTCGTCGTTGACGATCGCGCGATCAACCGCGAGTTCCTCGCGACGCTGCTCGGCTTCGTCGGCCACGAGGTGACCGAGGCGGCCGACGGCGTCGAGGCGCTCGCCAGCGCGCGGGCGAACCGGCCCGATCTGATCCTCACCGACGTGCTGATGCCGAACATGGACGGAGTCGAGCTCGCCGACCGCGTGCACGACGATCCCGCGATCGCCGGCACGCCGATCATTTTCTACACCGCGACCTATCGCGTCCCCGAGGCGGCCGTGCTCGCGGAGTCGTGCCGCGTCGTCGCGGTGCTCGCGAAGCCGGCCGAGCCGCAGGCGATCCTCGACGCGGTCGCCGCCGCGCTGGGCATCGGGCCGGCGCCGGTGCTGATGCCGCAACAGGCGGCCGCGCCACCGAGCTTTCTCGGCGCGCGCCTGCCGAGCTACCTGCGCGAGCTGAGCGAGCTGCAGCAGCGCCTGCGGCGCGTGCTCGACGAAGCGCTCGAGGAGGATCGCGCCGAGCGCGCAGCCGAGCGTCACGATCCGATCGTCGCCTCGTACCAGACGCTCGGCCTGCGCATCGCCGCGCTGCTCGAGCTCGGCCTCATGCTCGCCTCCGAGCGCGATCCGCAGAAGCTGCTCGATGTGTTCTGCTCGGGCGCGCAGGACATCATGAGCAGCAAAGGCGCGCTGGTCGTCGTGCTCGATGCCGCGGAGAAGCGCATTGCGGCTTATGCGGCGCGCGGTCTTCCGGAGCTGCAGCCTGCCGCAATCGACGCGTTCGGGCCGAAGGGCGGCCTGCTCGGCGAGATTCTGTTCGACGGCCAGCCGCGCCGCCTGCGCGGTCGCGATGCGATCGTCGCGTCGGGGCTGGCCGCGCTCGTGCCCGATGCCGAGTCGATGGTCATCGTGCCGCTCCCGCTCCGCTCGACGGCGGCCGTGCGCGGCTGGCTCTGCTTCTCCGATCGCATCGGCCCGGACGCGTTCGACGACGAGGACGCGCAATTCGGCATGACGCTCGCCGCGCAGCTCGCGCTCGCCTACGGCAACGTCGTCATGTACGACGAGGTGCAGCGCCATGCGGCCAAGCTCGAAGTCGAGATCATCGAGCGACGGCGTGCGCAGGAAGAGCTCGCGCACCGCATCAGCCACGATCAGACGACGGGGCTGCCGCGCTTCATGCTGATCGAGGAATATCTCCAGTTCGCGCTCGCCGAGGCTGCCCTGCGCGGCGGCCACCTGCTGGTCTACTACGTCGACATCGATCTCTTCCACACCGTCAACGAGACGCGCGGCCGCGCCACCGGCGACCACGTGCTGCGCTCGCTCGCCGCACGCTTTCGCGACCTCATCGGCGAGCACGGCCGGCTCGCGCACGTCGCCGGCGACGAGCTCGCCATCGTGCTCGAAGACGCGCACGAAACCTTCGACGCGACAGGATTCGGCGAGAAGCTTCGCGCGGCCGGCGAAGAGCCCGTGACGGACGGTCAGGAGAAGATCTACGTGACCTGCAGCGTCGGCGTCAGCGGGTTCCCGGACAACGGCAAGAATCCGCTCGAGCTGCTCCGCCAGGCCGAGGCCGCGATGATGCGCGCCAAGCGCGCCGGCCGGAACTCGGTGCGCACGTTCTCGAACGACCAGAAGCAGCGCCTGCAGGATCGCGTGCTGCTGGGACCGGAGCTGCGCGACGCGATCGCCGACGGTCAGCTCGTGCTGCACTATCAGCCGCTGGTCTCTGCGGGAAGCTGGCGCGTGTCGGGCTTCGAAGCGCTCGTGCGCTGGGAGCGTCCGAGCGCCGGACTGCTGTCGCCGGAACGCTTCCTGCAGGTCGCCGAGGAATTCGGGCTCATCGTCGACATCGACAAGTTCGTGCTCGAATCGGCGAGCCGGCAGGCGCGCGCCTGGCTCGATGCCGGCTTCGACGATTTTTCGATCGCGGTCAATGCGTCGGCGACGCACATGCTGCGCGCGGATTTCGTCGACAACGTGCGCACCGCGCTCGAGGGCTGGGACCTCCCGGCGCGCTGCATCGAGCTCGAGCTCACCGAGAACATGACGACCGAGAACGTCGAGCGCACGATCGGAATGCTCGAGGCGTTGAAGACGCTCGGCGTCAGACTCTCGCTCGACGATTTCGGCACGGGCTACTCGAGTCTCAATTACCTGCGCCGCTTTCCGATCGACACGCTCAAGATCGACCGCTCGTTCGTGCACGACATCGCCGCCGACGCGGGCGCGGCGAACATCTGCCGCTCGATCATCACGATCGGCCACGAGCTTGGCCTCGTCGTGCTCGCCGAAGGCGTCGAGACCACCGGCCAGCTCGACTACCTCAACCGCAACGGTTGCGACGCGTTCCAGGGCTTCTGGTTCGGCAGGCCCGTGCCGCCCGCGCAGGCGGAGGCGCTGCTGCGGCAGCGCGATCTCGGCGAGCGCGTGCGGCGCGAGATCGATTCGGCCGAACGCTAGGTTTCCCGGGTCGCGGCATCTGTCGCTGTGGCGGCGGCTGTATTTAGCGTGTATGCTAAATATCGGTCATGCTGCGAAGAACGCGAAATGCACTCGAACCCAAAGCGCGGATGGACGCCTACGAGGCGGTGTTCACCGCGCTCGCGCATCCGGTGCGCCGGCGCATCCTCTTGACGATGAACTTCGAGGGCGGCTCGATGAGCGCGGGCGCGATCGCCGACATGTTCGAGCACGCGTGGCCGACGACGACGCGCCACGTGCAGGTGCTCGAGTCGGCCGGCCTGCTGCGTCACGAGCGCCAGGGACGGAATCGCGTTTATCACATCGACCGCAAGCGCCTCGAGCTGGTTCGCGACTGGCTCGACTGGTTTTCGAAGGATCCCCACTGACGTGCGAGCGAAGTCATCATGGCGACGAAGAAGAAGTTGATCGGGAAGAAGGCGGCGAAGAAGGTCGCGAAGAGCTCCCCGCGGCGCAGCGCGCCCGCGAAGAGGAAGGCCGCGCCGAAGAAAGCGCCGATCGGAAAGGCCGCAAGAAAATCCGCGACTGTACGCGCGGACGTGCCGAGTCTCTTCCGCATCAACGTCGAGGTCGGCAATCTCGACGAAGCCGAGCGCTTCTACGGCGCGCTGTTCGGCATCCAGGGGCGTCGTCAGGCCGGCTCGCGCGTCTATTTCCAGTGCGGGCCGGTGACGCTGCAGGTCGTCGACGTCTCGTCGATGGGCATGGGCGTGCCGCATCCGGCTGCGAAGGCGCTGTACTTCATCGTCGACGATCTCGACGCGGTGTTCGCGCGCGCGGAGAAGCTCGGCTGCCTCTCGCGGGAAATGGTGCACGGTGCACGCGGCGGCGCGATCAGCGTGAGGCCGTGGGGAGAGCGCTCGTTCTACGCCGAGGACAGGTGGCTGAATCCGCTCTGCTTCGTCGAAGCCGGGACGACCTATCCGGGCTGACCTCCGTCAGGCGCCGACGCGCCGGCGCACGGCGTCGATGTCGCGCACGGGCCGGATCTCGACGCAACCGGTGCGCGTCCACGGAAACTCGGAGGCGATGCGCACCGCTTCGTCGAAGCTGTCCGCCTCGATCAGGTTGAAGCCGCCGAGCATTTCCTTGGTCTCGGCGAACGGTCCGTCGACGACGCTGACGCGTCCGCCGCGCACGCGGACGGTCTTCGCCGTTGCGGGTGCTTCGAGCTGTTGCGAATCGATCAGGCGGCCCTCGTCGCGCAGCGCGTCGGCGTGCACGAAGCAGCCGTGCATCATCGCGTCGGCTTCGCCGGCGGGAAGCGCTTCGAGCAGCGCGTCGTCGCTGTAGATCAGCAAGAGATACTTCATCGCATTCCTACATGTTGCGCCGGTACTCGCCGCCGACTTCGTACAGCGCGTGGCTGATCTGGCCGAGGCTGTGCGTCTTCACGGCGTCCATCAACGACGCAAACACGTTGCGCCGCTCCCGCGCCGTGCTCTGCAGCGGACGCAGGCCGTCCTTCGCGTACACGTTGCGCGCGTTCTGGTACGCCTGCACGTTCGCGATCTGCTGGCCCTTTTCGTCCGCGGTCGAGCGGATCAGCTCGATCGTCGTCGTGATGTCGCCCGCGTGCTCCTTCGGCAGGAACGTGTTGACGCCGATGAGCGGCAAGGAGCCGTCGTGCTTCTTCTGTTCGTAATAGAGCGACTCTTCCTGGATCTTGCCGCGCTGGTACATCGTGTCCATCGCGCCGAGCACGCCGCCGCGCTCGCTGATCGCCTCGAATTCCTTGTAGACGGCTTCCTCGACGATATCGGTCAGCTTGTCGATGATGAAGCTGCCCTGCCACGGGTTCTCGCAGAAATTGAGGCCGAGCTCGCGGTTGATGATGAGCTGGATCGCGACCGCGCGGCGTACCGATTCCTCGGTCGGCGTCGTGATCGCCTCGTCGTACGCGTTGGTGTGCAGCGAGTTGCAGTTGTCGAACAGCGCGTAGAGCGCCTGCAGCGTCGTGCGGATGTCGTTGAACTGGATCTCCTGCGCATGCAGCGAACGACCGGACGTCTGCACGTGATACTTCATCATCTGCGAGCGCGGGCTCGCGCCGTAGCGCTCGCGCATCGCGCGCGCCCAGATGCGGCGCGCGACGCGGCCGATGACGCTGTATTCGGGATCCATGCCGTTCGAGAAGAAGAACGACAGGTTCGGCGCGAAGTCGTCGATCGTCATGCCGCGCGCAAGGTAGTACTCGACGATCGTGAAGCCGTTCGACAGCGTGAACGCGAGCTGCGAGATCGGATTCGCGCCGGCCTCGGCGATGTGATAACCCGAGATCGACACCGAATAGAAATTGCGGACCTTGTGCTCGACGAAGAACTGCTGGATGTCGCCCATCATGCGCAGCGCGAATTCCGTCGAGAAGATGCAGGTGTTCTGCGCCTGGTCTTCCTTGAGGATGTCGGCCTGCACGGTGCCGCGCACGACGGCGAGCGTCTCGGCGCGGATCTTCGCGTAGGTTTCGGCTTCGACGATCTGATCGCCGGTCACGCCGAGCAACCCGAGGCCGAGGCCGTCGTTGCCGCCCGGCAGCATCCCCGCGTAGCGCGGCCGCTCGCGGCCTTCGAACAGCTTCTCGATCTTCGCGTGCGCCGCGTCCCAGCGCGACTGGTCTGCGCGCAGATGCTTCTCCACGGCCTGATCGACCGCGGTGTTCATGAACATCGCGAGGATGATCGGCGCAGGACCGTTGATCGTCATCGACACCGACGTCGTCGGCGCCGAAAGATCGAAGCCCGAGTAGAGCTTCTTCATGTCGTCGAGCGTCGCGATGCTGACGCCCGAATTGCCGATCTTGCCGTAGATGTCGGGACGCTCGGCCGGATCCTCGCCGTACAGCGTCACCGAATCGAACGCGGTCGAAAGACGCGCGGCCTTCTGGCCGATCGACAGATAGTGGAAACGCCGGTTCGTGCGCTCGGGCGTGCCCTCGCCCGCGAACATGCGCGTCGGATCCTCGCCGGTGCGGCGATACGGATACACGCCGCCTGTGTACGGATACGCGCCCGGCAGATTCTCCTTGCCGAGGAACGTCAGCAGCTCGCCCCAGCTCTTGTAGGTCGGCGCCGCGATCTTCGGCACCTTCTGGTGCGAGAGCGACTCGACGTAATTGTTGCCTTCGACCGGCTTGCCGCGCACTTCGTAGACGTAGTGCTCGTCGGTGATCGACTTCAGGCGCTGCGGCCATTCGCGGAGCAACGCGATCGACTCGGTCGTGAGCGATTTCAGCGCATCCTGATAGCGCTGGCGGAGCACCAGCACGCTGCGATCGGCGCCGGCGTCCTTGAGGAGGTCTGCCGGATCATAGAGATCGAGCGCCTTCGGCAGCTTCGCGTCCTCGACTTCGTGCAGCGCCTGCCACATCGCCTGCGCGCGATCGGCCGCTTCGGCCTGTTTTTCAATGTCGGTGTTGATCGCGCGGCCCTGCTCGGCGATCTCGGCGAGATAGCGCACGCGGTTGCCCGGAATCAGCACGGTCGCGCGCGGTTCCTTCAGCGAGGTGTCGATGTCGGGCGTCCACTTCTCCGCAGGTACGTGCAGCTTGTCGCGCAGCAGGCGGCACAGGTTCGAGAACATCCACGTCACGCCGGGATCGTTGAACTGGCTCGCGATCGTCGGGTAAACGGGAACATCCTCGTCCTTCATCTTGAACGCGGTCCGATTGCGCTTCCACTGCTTGCGCACGTCGCGCAGCGCATCCTCGGCGCCGCGCTTGTCGAACTTGTTGAGCACGACGAGCTCGGCGAAATCGAGCATGTCGATCTTCTCGAGCTGGCTCGCCGCGCCGTAGTCGCTGGTCATCACGTACATCGGGAAGTCGACGAGATCGACGATCTCCGAATCGGATTGGCCGATGCCGGCCGTCTCGACGATGACGAGGTCGTAGCCGAGGCCCTTCAGGCACGCGATGCAATCCTTCAGCACGACGTTCGTCGCCGCGTGCTGGCGACGCGTCGCCATCGAGCGCATGAAGACGCGCTTGGAACGCAGCGAATTCATGCGGATGCGATCGCCGAGCAGCGCGCCGCCGGAACGGCGCCGGGTCGGATCGACGGCGAGCACCGCGATGCGCATCTCGGGGAACGCGTGCAGAAAGCGCAGCAGCAACTCGTCGACGACGCTCGACTTGCCGGCGCCGCCGGTGCCGGTGATGCCGACGACCGGCGCTATGCGCCCGCGGGATTCGGGATTCGGGATGCGGGATTCGACCGGGCGCTGCCATTGCTTGCGCAACAACGCCAGCTCAGCGTCGCTGAACGCACCATCTTCGAGGGCGCTCAACATTTTGCCGACCGCGATTTCGTCGTCGAGCGACGGGACACTCGACATCGCCGAATCCCGAATCCCGAATCCCGAATCCCGGCCTTCAGCCGCCCGTCGCACGACGTCCTCGATCATCGCGACGAGGCCAAGGTGCATGCCGTCGTTCGGATGATAGATGCGCTCGACGCCGTACGCCTGGAGCTCGGCGATTTCCTCGGGCGTGATCGTGCCGCCGCCGCCGCCGAACACGCGCACGTGCGCAGCGCCGCGCTGCTTCAGCATGTCGACCATGTACTTGAAGTACTCGACGTGGCCGCCCTGATACGACGACACCGCAATCGCGTCGGCGTCTTCCTGCAGCGCCGCGCGCACGACGTCCTCGACGGCGCGGTTGTGGCCGAGATGGATGACTTCCGCGCCCTGCGCCTGGATCAGACGGCGCATGATGTTGATCGCGGCATCGTGGCCGTCGAACAGGCTCGCCGCGGTGACGAAGCGCAGCGGCGCGCGCTCGGTCGAGGGTTCGCTGACGACGTGCTTGGCGGGCGTGCTCATGCTGGATCCGCGGGAAGGCTCATTTGCGAATTGTAGCGCCCTCCTGCGATTTCCGCGCCGAGCGGACGGCAGCGGCCGATGCCATCCCGGCGCGGATTCCTCACGCTTCGCACGGGATCGTCACCGGCGCGACACATCCGGCAGCGGCGGCGCGCGCAGCGGCACCGGCGTCGACTGCACGATCGAGCTCGTCGTGTTGCCGTATTTCAGGATTTCGTCGAGCACCGCCTCGAGAAGCTCGACGCGGCCGACGAGCACCTTCATCACGAAGCAATCCTCGCCCGTGACGCGATGGCACTCGACGATCTCCGGCGTGCTCCTCGCAAGCTCGCCGATCGCCTGGAGCTGCCCCGGCATCGGGCGCACGCGCACGAACGCCGTGATGCCAAGGCCGAGCGCGGCCTGATCGACGTCGAGCCGCGCGCCGCGGATCACGCCGGCGTCCTGCATGCGTTGCACACGCTCGGTGACCGCGGGCGCCGACATGCCGATGCGGCGTGCGAGCTCGCTCATCGCGAGGCGCGGCTCGTCGATCAAGGCGCGCAGGATGCGCACGTTGGTCGCGTCGAGAACCGCGCTTACGTTATCGAAGGAATTTCGCTCTGTTTTCCTTGGCATGACAGTAGATCAATTCATATTACCTTGAGATTGGCATTCAATGTTCGAACTTCGCCTTTGACAATAGCACACAAGCTCACCAGCCCGGAAATTCCGATGAAATCCGCAGTCATTCCGTTCGGCCGGCGGCGCGTGATCACGACGGATTCGATTCCGCCGCATGCGTTCTTCGTCGTCAGCGCGATCTTCCACTACCTCGGCCCCGCGTTCGCGGTGCTGCTGTTCCAGTACGTCGGTTCGCTCGGCGTCGCGTGGCTGCGCATCACGACGGCCGCGCTCGCTTTCTCGCTCTGGCGGCGCCCTTGGCGCGTGCTCGCCCACGCGACGCGCCCGCAGCTGCGGCTCCTCTTTGCGATGGGCGCGATCCTCGCCGCGATGAACTCGGTGTTCTACCTTGCGATCGAGCGGCTGCCGCTCGGCACCGTCGGCGCGATCGAGTTCCTCGCACCGATCGCGCTTGCGGTGTTCGGCTTGCGCGATCTTCGCAACATCGTCGCGCTGGCCGTCGCGGTCGGCGGCGTTGCGTTGCTGACCGACGTGCGGTTCGGCGGCGATCCGCTCGCCTACGTGTTCGCGTTCGCCAACTGCGCGCTGTTCGCCGGCTACATCGTCGCGGGTCACGCGCTCGCGCGCGACGGCGGCGCCTCCGGCATCGACCGGCTCGGCGCCGCGATGCTGATCGCCGCGCTCGCGGCCGCGCCGATCGGCTTGCGCGAGGCGCTGCCGGCGTTCCACGACACGCGTCTCCTGCTCGCTGCGGTCGGCGTCGGCATCGCCTCGTCGGTGATTCCGTACGTCTGCGACCAGCTCGCGATGGCGCGGTTGCCGCGCTCGACGTTCGCCTTGCTGCTGGCGTTGCTGCCGGCGACGGCGAGCATCATCGGCGCACTCGTGCTGCAGCAGATCCCGGCGCCGCTCGAAATCGCCGGCATCGCACTGGTCATCGGCGGCGTGTTGCTGCACCGTACGTCCACCGCGGCATGAAAGGAGACGCAACGATGACGAATCGAACCGGCGAAGGCGGGTGCCTGTGCGGCGCCGTCCGCTATCGCATCGAAGGCGAACCCGACGGCGGCACGATCTGCCATTGCGAATCGTGCCGGCGCTCGTGCGGCGCGCCGACGCTCGCCTGGGTGATCTTTCCGGCGACCGGCTTCAGGTTCACCGCCGGCGAGCCGCGCGCGTATCGCTCCTCGCCGCACATCGAGCGGAGCTTCTGCGGCCAGTGCGGCACGCAGGTGCTCTATCGCAGCGACCGGCGTCCCGACGTGGTCGACATTCCGACGGCGACGCTCGACACGCCGAACGACTATCCGCCCGATCGCGAGATCTGGACGGGCGAGAAGATCGCCTGGGAAGTCGTCAACGCCGCGCTGCCGCAGTTCGCGCGCAGCAGCAAGGGCTGACGTCAGGCGTAGCCGTACGGCAGATCCGGCGTCGAAATCACGCGCTCGCCGACGCATTCGCCACGCAGGAAGTCGAGCAGCGCGCCGATCACGCGCGTGTCGCCGAGGATGCGGTTGTGGCCGAGCCCCACCGTGCTCAGAAGCCGCGACGACGGCCAGTAGCGCGCGTAGCGCTCGCCCTCCGCCCACGGCACTTCGCGATCGTCGAGATCATGGATGATCAGCGCCGGTCGGTCGATGTCGCGCACGTTGTCGTGTGCGCTCAGATCGGCCAGGCGTACCGACGCGCGCGCCTCGAGCGCGCGATGCATGCGTCCGCGCAGATGCTCCGCGAGGCCGACGAAAGCCGCGAAGCGATCCGCGGCCGCGGCGACATCCGCCGGCGGCGCGATCAGGACGGCGCGATTGGCGGCAAGGCCGTCGTGCAACGCAATGGCGGCTGCCGCGCCGCCCATCGAATGGCCGATGACCGCGGCGGCGCGGCCGAAGTGTGCGCCGACGGCGCCGATGCAGCGCGCGAACTCGGGCAGCGTCGCGGTGGCGCCGCTGCTCCGGCCGTGACCGGGCTGATCGAACGTCACCACCGCGAAGCCGGCGGCGCGCAGCGCGTCGATCAGCGGCATGAAGTGCAGCGCGAAATCCGACCAGCCGTGCGCGAGCAGCACGTACGGCTGCGCCTCGGTGTCGCCCCAACTGTAGACGCGGATGACATGCGGGCCGACGTCGAGCACGAACGTTTTCGCGCCCGCCTCGTCCGCTTCGTAGGCCCTGCGACGCGCCTCGGCCGACGGCGTGCAGAACACCTCGACGGCGCGGGCGAGCGTTGCGCCCGGCGCGACCCAGCTTCCGACCGAGAACGCGGCGCGTGCGACGGTCGGCATGGCGCTTTTGCGAACGATCGTGCTTTTTTGCAGCGACGGAGTCAGGGCGAGCATGGCAATCTCCGGAGTCAGGAACGGTAGGACGCGAGCAGCCGGTCGAGCGCTCGCTCGGCGCGCTCGAGGGCTTCGTCGAAGCCGAACAGGCGCCAGTCGTGATGCATGACGAGCTCGACGCCGAAGATCTCGAACGCGAGCTGCATCGGATCGGTGTCGGCGCGAAGCTCGCCGGTCTCGACGGCCATCGCGATGGCGCGCGCGAGCTCCTTGCGCAGGCGCGTCTGATAGACGATCACGCGGTCACGGATCGCGCCCGGGCGGTCGTCGTATTCGACTGCGGCGCTGACCATCGGACAACCGCCCTGCTCGCTGCGCAGCCACTTCATCCAGCGGCGGCCGATCGCCTCCAGGCGCGTCAAGCCGCGCCGCTCGCGGATCGCCGGCAGGAACACCTGCTCGGCGAAGCGCTCCGCAGCCGCGTCGAGGACAGCGAGCTGCAGATCCTCGCGCGAACCGAAATGCGCGAACACGCCGCTCTTCGACATGCCGACCGACGTCGCGACCGTGCCGATCGAAAGACCTTCGAAGCCTTCGCGACGCACGATCTGGTAAGCGCGATCGATGATCGAATCGCGCGTGGCGGCGCCCTTGGTGGCGGCTGCGGTAGTTTGCATGACCGCTTTATAGCACGATCGTTCGTTCTTTTCAACAGGCCGCCGCGAGAGCCTCTATGGGCGCCGGCGAGCCCGCCAGGCCCGCGCAGGCTAAGCGTTCTCCCTCATTCGGGCGAAAGCCGGAATCCATTTCCGCATTTGCAGCAAGATCAAAATGGGTCCCGGCTTTCGCCGGGACGACGGAGTCAGACGTTC